>Ga0207428_10000059_pt1 | contig 156543 bp, 150 predicted proteins | sample RhiMethybrSRZTD1_FD_187600 | JGI IMG/M metagenome (GOLD analysis project Ga0207428, IMG submission 187600) | Populus rhizosphere microbial communities from Tennessee, USA - Rhizosphere MetaG P. TD hybrid SRZTD1 (SPAdes) (version 3) | ecosystem: Host-associated > Plants > Roots > Rhizosphere >... | reverse complement strand
GATCATCTCCGCATCGACCACCATCTTTTCGAACGAGGCGACCAGCCCGCCCTCCATCCAGCCGGCGCTGTGCAGGATGAGGTTGGCGTGACCCATCACGGCGCCCCACAACGACATCTGCGATTCATAGGCGGCCTGGGCATCGACCGCATTGGCGGCGCAGGCGTTGCTCGAACGGAACGGCAGCTTGTATCGCCGCGCAAGCTGGCCGCCCGCCATCGCCGCGCGGGTATATTCCGGCGTGCCGAAGGCCGGCGCGCCGCTCTTCATGTCGACATTCGAGGTGAAGCCGCCATAGACGCAGGGCACGCCCGGATTGATCATCTGGATGAAGCAGAGGCCGGCCAGCGCCTCGGCGTTCTGCAGCGCCAGCGCGCCGGCAATGGTCACCGGCGCCATCGCGCCAGACAAAGTGAAGGGTGTCAGCACTACCGGCTGGCCATGCTCCGCCATCGCCATCAGGCCCTGCAGCATCGGGGTGTCGAGGCGCAGCGGCGAGTTGCTGTTGACGATCGAGAACAGGCTGGGCTCGCGCGCCAGCTGTTCCTTGCTGATGCCACGGGCGATGCAGATCATCTCCACCGCATCGAGGATGCGCTCGCGGCCCAGGCTGTAGGGGTGCCAGATACGATCGGTCAGGGTGATCGCTGCATAGTGGGCGTCGAGGTGCCGCGTCAGCGGTGGGATGTCCGCCGGCTCAACCGGATAGCCGCCGATGAACTGCACGACGTTCAGGCTCTGCGTCAGCCGCAGCAGGTTACAGTAGTCGTTGAAGTTGCCCGGTCGCCGTCCGTTGTCGAGATCGGACACGTTCGGCGCCGAGGCCACCGATCCGAAATTGATGTGGTTGCTACCGAAAGTCAGATTCCGTTCGGGCACGCGCGCGTGGAGCATGAATTCGGCAGGTGCCTTGCTGACATATTCCGCGATCAGGTGGCGGTCAAAGCGGATGCGTTGCGTGCCGGGGACCAGCTCCGCGCCCTTGGCGATGGCGCGGTTACGCGCCTGCTCGTCCAGGAACTCGATGCCGAACTCTTCCAGGATCCGCATCGAGGCATCGTGGATGCGCTCGATCTGCTCCTCGTCCAGGACCTCGATCGGCTTATAGGGGTTGCGGTAGGTGCGCCATGGCAGCTGCTTCACGCCGCCGACGGTGCGGCGTTCACGGCGCACGCGCGGCTCTCGTTGCATGGCGGATCCTTTCACTCGAACTGGCTGGCCTCATCGTTCCGATAGCAGCCCCCCTGCCCCCAAGCCAATGAGATTTGGGGCACTGGCGGCGGCTATTTTTCGATGACGGCGGCGAAAAAGAAACGGGGGCCAAACGGCCCCCGAATTCAGGCTTTTGCTGGTCTTGTCGGCTACTTCGACGCGATCACCGGGATGCCGGTGTCCTTGACCAGCTTGATCTTGACCTTGGCGAGCTCGCCGGCGGTGATGTTGAGGTTTTCCTTGCCCCACATTTCGCCGAACCGGGCGATCAGCAGATACTTGCCTTCGCGCAGCATGATCTTCGGCTTGGGCGAATGCTGCTCCGTGACCAGCTCGTATTCGCCCTTCTCGTTCGGCTTCGCGCGGACGACCTGCCAGGTCACGTCCTGCATGATCTTGGTCTTGCCGTTGAAGGCGCTCGGCTCGGCATAGCCGGCATAGAGATTGAGCGTGTAATCGTACGACTGGCCCGCCGTCAGCGGTACCACCAGATCGGCGGTCGTGCCGTTATAGCTGGCGCGCACCACATAGCCGCCGGCGGGAACCTTGAACGTGGCGGTCGGCGCCGTGACGATATCGACGCGCTCGCCCTTGTCAGGCTGGCCTTTGACATAGGTCAGCATTTCCCACTGGATCGGTTCCTTGACCGGCTTGCGGCCCTTGGAGGTGATCATCTTGATGCTGATCTCGGACATGCCAAAGGTTACGGTCCGCACCACCGGCTCCTTGCTGACCGTGAAGGTCTGCTTGGCCGCCCCGCCTTTTGCCCTGCCGACAACCTGATACTGACCGGGTTTCAGCTTGGTCTTGAGGATCGCGCTTTTCTCCTCGACCGTCGGCTTGGCCGCCGGCTTGCCGTTCTTGTCGAGCTTGGTGATGGTCCAGGAGACGGGCTCGGTCATCGCCTTGCCGTCCGCGCCGTTGGCGGCGCTGATTGTGACTTCGGCCTCGGAGGCCGCCATCACCGCATTGCTCGACATCAGGAATGCTGCGGCCGAGAGGCCAACAGCCAACAACAAAGTCGCAACGCGCGTGATAATCCGCACGGGACACCCCCAGAAAATGAGCTATGTGAACGACTTAATACCCTATGGACTCGTTTGCTCTCAAGCCTTCGTTCGACCTACATCATCCGTCGACTTTATTAACAGCGCCTTTCTTTTCGATCGCATTCTAGCTTTAACAAAGGCCGCCATGTGAAAGCGCGCATGATCCGGCCGATAGCGCCAGGCGGCGCCCACGGGGCATGCGAGGCGCGCCAGACAGCCGACATCGCTGCATGAGCCGGTTTCATATTGCACCGCAACAACGCGGTCGACACAGCGATCGACATCGTAGCCGTCCACAGAGAAGGCGTTCACGGGACAGTGCGTCAGGCACGGTCGGTCCACACAAGCGTCACAAGGATGCGCTTGTTCCTGGCGCGGAAGAATGATTAGGCCACGCAGAAGTATAGCCGCCCGATAAGCGTACCAGAGGCCGAACTCGGGATGGATCTGAATGCCGATCGGCGATGAGCGCACGCCTTCCGCCCGCTCCGCCCAGCGCTGGAACGGCCAATAAGGCGGCCCGGCGAACGGATAGAGCGCGACACCGCCGATCGATTGCGCAATCGGATCGATGGTCTGCCGCGTCCATCGATCCAGCGGATCCGCGCCCGCCATCGCAGCGATCGCCGCGCCGCTCTTGTCCCACAGCTCCGAGCCTACATTCCCAACGAGGATGAGCGTCCGTGCCCACGGCGCTTCGGCGAGGATGGCGCGATCTGCCGCGCCATCGGTTGCGAAACCCCCGCGTACCCGCAAACCATGGCGCGCAAGCGCATCTTTCAGCTCAGAAAGCAGTGCACGCACTCCTGGACGCCGCGGTAGGCGCAAGTCTAGCATGGCGGCCTTTACGCCACCTTGAGGGGCATTTCGCCATGCTTGAATCCGAGACCGTCAACTTCACCCGCATGGATGAAGGAACACGCGAAGAGTATCAGCTCCTCGATCGCCACTACAAGAAACTGGACCTGGAGCTTTTCGACAACGTGCTGGGCCTGCTGAACCGCCTGCGTGGCGACAAGATGGGCTACCAGATCGACCGCTACGATCACAGCCTGCAGACCGCCACCCGCGCGCTGCGCGATGGCGCGGACGAGGAAACCGTCGTCGTCGCCCTGCTGCACGATATCGGCGACACGCTGGCGCCGTGGAATCACTCCGACCTGGCGGCCGCCATCCTGCAGCCCTACCTCAGCCCCGATAATCACTGGCTGGTGCAGCATCACGGCATCTTCCAGGGCTATTACTTCTGGCACCATTCCGGCGGCGACCGGTTCGCGCGCGAGCGCTATCGCGGCCATCCGATGTTCGAGCGCACCGCCCTGTTCTGCGAACGCTGGGACCAGACCTCCTTCGACCCGAACTACGACACCCTGCCTTTCACGACGTTCGAGCCCATGATGCGGCGGCTGCTGGCGCGCGCGCCGTTCGGCGGAGCGGTGGTATGAGTTTCGTCACCGGCATCGGTGGGGTGTTCTTCAAGTCGCGTAACCCCTCCGATCTGGCTCGCTGGTACCGCGATGTCCTGGGCGTCCCGGCCGACGCGGAATCGGCAAGCTGGGCCTTCCCCTGGCAGGACCAGAGTGGCGAGCCTGGCTATACCGTCTGGGGCGTGTTCCGGTCCTCGACCAGCTATTTCGGCAATTCTGGCCAGCCCTTCATGGTCAACTTCCGCGTTTCCGACCTTGACGGGGCACTCAAGCGGCTTCGTGACTCCGGCGTTCAAGTCGATGATCGCGTTGAAAAAACCATCGAGGGCCGGTTCGGTTGGTTCATCGACCCGGACGGCCGGCGGGTCGAGCTCTGGGAACCCGCCCCGGTCGAGCAGGCGTAGCTCCCAACCACTCATCGGCAGCCTGTGCGGCCGATCACAGACGGCCGGCCGCCAACTTCCTAGATTCCCCCTCACGCCTGATTCGCGGACTGCGCGCCGAATCAAGCGGTTCGCGAGGGGTTTCATGCTTCGGCTTTTGGGTTTCGCCACATTGGTACTGATCGCGATCTGTCTGGCGGTCAGCGCATCGATCGCATTGGCGGATGATGGTATGGCGCCGGCCACGGCGACTGTGCAGGACCGGACCATCGAAGCGGTCGATCCCGATCGCCGCATGATCGATCAGTCCCTTGCCTCCGGGGAAGATCTGTTCAGGCCTTCCCAACTACTGGAAATCTGAAAATGACCAAGTCACCGATCAAGATCGTCCGGCCCTGGCCGGCCGATCAGCCGCGTCCACCCGTCGTGCACCGCATAGATCGCGCGAGTCTTGCGCTACCGGAGCCGGCAAACTCCCAGCGTCCGCCGCGGACAAGGAGGTCCGCGGCTTGACGATGGGGTCGGAGACGTAGAGCTAGAACCAGCCCTGAGCTTCCATACGCGGCTTCAGCAGCTCGACGATCGCTTCGGCGGTGTCTTCGGCGCCCTTTTTCACCTTGCTGTTCACGGTGCGCACGACGCCGACGCCGGTCGAGACGGATGCCGCGGCCACTGTGCCCGAGACGGCGGCGCCGACCGGCAGCGTTGCCGCGAGGCCGGGCGCCTTTGAGCTCTCGGCGCTGACTTCCGCTTCGCCCAGCAGCTCCTTCCGGCCCTCGTTCAGGTGATAGGCCTGGGTGAGGACCTTTACCTCCGTGCCGCCGACGCCGAAGCCGATGATCAACTGGGCGGTGGCGTTGCCTTCGTCGATGGTCAGGAACTGGCCTTCGATGGTGTAGGCGTCATCGTTCTTTGGCGGCGTTCCGCGCCAGCGCACGGCAGGCAGGCCAAGCTCCTGAAGATCCGCGACCAGCTTGGTTGCCAGGACGTCGGCGATCTGGTGCTCGAGCTGGTCGCGCTTCGGGGTTTCGTTGGGATCGTCCACCGCGCCGCTCAACTGCGGTGCAGCCGCGCTGCCATACTGCACCTCGGCGGGCGAGACGGCGAAATCATAGACATAGATCGCTTTGGGATAAGGCAGCTTGGAATCTTCCGCGCGCTCCGTGGTCACTTCGGCGTCGGTCGAAGCACAGCCAGCGAGCAGCAAGGTCAGAACGGCTGCAAAAGGCATCAATTGCCGCATGATCATCCCCCCTCCTTATGTCAACTGAATAGTCGTTGATAACTGCCGGCTAAGCCCGGCCCGCCGCGCTCCTCCGCTCTGATTCATCCTCCAGCACGGCGTTGGGTCCCGCGCGCTCGCGGCGCGGTGTCTTGCCGAAGAAGTCGCGATAGCACTTCGAGAAATGCGAAGCGGACACGAATCCGCAGGCAAGCGCGATATCGATCACCGACATATTGGTTTGCAGCAACAGCAGCCGCGCGCGGTTGAGGCGCAGTTCCACGTAATAGCGCGCCGGCGAGCGGTGCAGGTATTTCGCGAACAAGCGCTCCATCTGCCGGCTGGAGAGGCCGGCCGCTTCCGCCAGCTCCTGGCGGCTCAGCGGCTCTTCCAGGTTCTGTTCCATGAGCTGGATGACCTGGATCAGCTTGGGATGCCGCACGCCGAGCCGCGCGGTCAGCGCCATGCGCTGGTGATCGTGGCGGTCGCGGATGCGTTCGTGGATGAACTGCTCCGACACCGAGGCCGCCAGCTCGTGCCCGTGCTGCTGCGAGATCATGTTCAGCATCATATCGAGCGCCGCGGTGCCGCCCGAGCAGGTGAAGCGGTTGCGGTCGACCTCGAACAATTCCGACGTCGCCTCGATCTCCGGGAAATTCTCCGAGAAGCTGGCGAGGTTCTCCCAATGGATGGTGCAGCGATAGCCGTTCAGCATGTTGGCGCGCGCCAGGATGTGGCTGCCGGTACACAGCGCACCGATATCGGCGCCCTGCCGGTCGGCGCGGCGCAAGGCCGCGAACACATTCTTGTCCTCGTAGAGATGGCCGTCGATGCCGCTGCACAGCACGACGGTCTGGTAGCCGCTGATCTGGTCGATGCTGCCTTCCGGCGTCAGTTCGATCCCGTTGCTGGCCCGCACCGGCTTGGCGTCGGGCGAGAACAGCCGCCAGCGATAAAGCTCCTTGCCGCTCGCCCGGTTGGCAAGGCGCAATGGCTCGATGGCGGAGGTGAAGGCAATCATCGAGAAATTCGGCACGAGCAGGAACGCGATTTCCTGCGGCAGCTTGCTCGGCTTGGCTCCAAACATGGGCGGCGCGAACCCTCTATGGCGCCAGCTTCCCCAAGAAGCCTACGGCGCGATCTGAAAAGTCGGTGCCGTCTATAGAACATATCACCGGACTTGTCGCTAGGAGTTTTTCGGCCGCGGGCGGGCCGGAGAATGCAGGCCCAGGGTGGCTTCCGTGCTTGACCGGGCGTCGGAATCCTGGGGAAATCAACCCCTCGCCGCCGCCGGATTCCCCCTTCCCATGAAGCAGACCTACTCGATCTTCTCCCTGGTGCGGAACGCGCTCAGCTACAACCAGGATTGGCAGGAAGCGTGGCGCAGCCCCGATCCCAGACCGGAGTACGACGTCATCATCATCGGTGGTGGCGGGCACGGGTTGGCGACGGCCTATTACTTGGCCAAGGAACACGGCATCACCAACGTCGCGGTCCTGGAAAAAGGCTGGCTGGGCGGCGGCAATACCGGGCGCAACACGACGGTCGTGCGCTCCAACTACCTGTGGGATGAATCCGCGCACCTCTACGAGTTCTCCCTGAAGCTGTGGGAGAACCTGTCCCAGGACCTCAACTACAATGTGATGTTCTCCCAGCGTGGCCTGGTTTCGCTGGCGCACAGCCAGCATGAGATGCAGGCCCTGCGCCGCCGGGTCTATGCGATCAAGCTGAACGGCATCGATTCTGAATTCCTGACCCCGGCGCAGCTCAAGGAATGGTGCCCGATCATCCATGTCGGGCGAGACGCACGCTATCCGATCGTCGGCGCCAGCTTGCAGCGCCGCGGCGGCACCGCGCGGCACGATGCCGTCGCCTGGGGCTTCGCCCGTGCCGCCGACGCCCGTGGCGTCGACATCATCCAGAATTGCGAGGTGACGGGCCTCAGGATCGAGAACGGCCGCGTCACCGGCGTCGAAACCACGCGCGGCGCCATCGGCGCCAGGAAGGTCGCCATCGCCGTTGCCGGCCACTCCGGCGTGCTCTGCGCCATGGCCGGCTTCAGGCTGCCGGTTTCCAGCCATGTGCTGCAGGCCCTGGTCTCCGAGCCGATCAAGCCGGTGCTGAACACCGTCATCACGTCCGGCCTGGTCCATGTCTATGTCAGCCAGTCGGACAAGGGCGAGCTGGTGTTGGGCGCTGGGATCGACAGCTACAATTCCTATTCGCAGGCCGGCAGCCCGCCGATCGTCGAGAACATGCTGAACGCGCTGAACGACCTGTTCCCGATCTTCAGCCGGCTGCGCTTCCTGCGGCAATGGGGCGGCATCGTCGATACCTGCCCCGACGCCAGCCCGATAGTCGGCAAGACCCCGGTCGAGAACCTGTTTCTCAATTGCGGCTGGGGGACAGGCGGCTTCAAGGCGACGCCCGGCTCCGGCTTCGTCTACGCGCACACCATCGCGACGGGCGAGCCGCACCCTCTCGCCGCGCCCTTCTCGCTCGAGCGGTTCTCGACCGGCTACCTGATCGACGAGCATGGGGCGTCCGGTGTCGCGCACTAGGCGGGCTAAGTCCTTGACCCTGCGGCGGTGTGGCGACAATACATGGCGCTCGGCCAACGGACGGGGGTGGCCGGCTCGGCCATCCTCGCGGCCGATTCAAGATCGTCGCGGTAAGGCCTGATGAAACAGCACTATTCGATCTTCACGCTCGCGCGGAACGCGGCCAGCTACCACGAGAAGTGGACCGAGGCCTGGCGCAGCCCAGACCCCAAGCCGGAATACGATGTCGTCATCGTCGGCGGCGGCGGTCATGGGCTTGCGACCGCCTACTATCTCGCCAAGGAGCACGGCATCACCAACGTCGCGGTGCTCGAAAAAGGCTGGCTCGGCGGCGGCAATACCGGGCGCAACACCACCATCGTCCGCTCCAACTACCTGTGGGATGAATCCGCACATCTCTACGAACATGCGCTGAAGCTGTGGGAGGGCCTGTCTCAGGACCTCAATTACAACGTCATGTTCAGCCAGCGCGGCCTGCTTTCCACCGCGCACACCGTCCACGACATGCAGGCACTGCGCCGCCGCGTGTACGCCATCCAGCTCAACGGCATCGATTCCGAGATCCTGACGCGCGAGCAGGTCGCGGAATACTGCCCGATCCTCGATTGCTCGCCGACCGCGCGCTATCCGGTGTTCGGCGCCAGCCTCCAGCGCCGCGGGGGTGTCGCCCGCCACGATGCCGTCGCCTGGGGCTATGCCCGCGGTGCCGATGCGCGCGGCGTGGACGTCATCCAGAATTGCGAGGTCACCGGCTTCAAGATCGAAGGCGGCAAGGTCGTTGGCCTCGAAACCACGCGCGGCTCCATCGGCGCGAAGAAGGTCGGCGTCGTGGTGGCCGGCAATTGCGGCGTGCTGGCAGGCATGGCGGGCTTCCGCCTGCCGATCGAAAGCCACCCGCTGCAGGCGATGGTATCCGAGCCGATCAAGCCGGTCCTGGATTGTGTCGTCATGTCCGGCCAGGTCCACGTCTATGTCAGCCAGTCCGACAAGGGCGAGCTGGTGTTCGGCGCCGGCATCGACAGCTTCAACTCCTATTCACAATACGGCAGCCCGCCCGTGGTCGAGAACATGCTGAATGCGCTGATCGAGTTGTTCCCGATCTTCAGCCGGCTGCGCTTCCTGCGGCAGTGGGGCGGCATCGTGGACACCTGCCCGGATGCGAGCCCGATCATCGGCAAGACCCCCATCGAGAACCTGTTCTTCAATTGCGGCTGGGGAACCGGCGGCTTCAAGGCCACACCCGGCTCCGGCCATGTCTTTGCGCACACCATCGCGACCGGCGAACCGCACAAGCTCAACGCGGCGTTTTCGCTGGAGCGCTTCGCCACCGGTTACCTGATCGACGAGCACGGCGCCGCCGGCGTCGCTCACTGAGAGGCACTCTTCCATGTTGCTGATCCCCTGCCCTTACTGCGGAAAGCGCGACGAGCACGAATTCAGCTACGCGCGCGAGGGCCATATCACGCGGCCGACCAACGGCGAGCAGCTCTCCGATGCGGAATGGGCGCAGTATCTGTTCATGCGCAAGAACCCGAAGGGCGTGCATTACGAGCGCTGGATGCACGCCAAGGGCTGCCGCCGCTATTTCTACGCCGCGCGCGACACCGTCACGCATGAGATTTACGCGACCTACGAGATGGGCCAGCCTGCCCCTGTCGTCGACCGGGGGAACGGCCGATGAGCCAGCAAGTGAACCGCCTGCCGCAGGGCGGCCGCATCGACCGCACCAAGCCGCTGCGCTTTGTCTTCGATGGCAAGGCTTACTATGGTTGTGAGGGCGATACGCTCGCCTCAGCTCTGCTCGCCAATGGCGTGGTGCTGGTCGGTCGCAGCTTCAAGTATCATCGTCCGCGCGGCATCCTGTCGGCCGGCGCGGAAGAGCCGAATGCGCTGATCCAACTCGGGCAAGGCAATCGGTCCGAGCCCAACCTGCGCGCGACGCAGATCGAGCTCTATGACGGCTTGATCGCCGAAAGCCAGAATCGCTGGCCCAGCCTCGCGAATGATGTCGGCGCGATCAACAGCCTGTTCCACCGCATTTTCGTGTCGGGCTTCTATTACAAGACCTTCATGTGGCCGAAGAGCTTCTGGATGAAATACGAGCATTTCATCCGCCGCATGGCAGGCCTCGGCAAATGCCCGACCGAGCCCGATCCGGATCGCTACGACAAGCTCTACACCCATGCCGACGCATTGATCGTCGGCGCAGGACCGGCGGGCTTGGCGGCTGCTCTCGCTGCCGGCCGGGCCGGCGCGCGCGTGATCCTGGTGGATGAACAGCAGGAGCTGGGCGGTTCGCTGCTATCCGATACTCAGGCGGTGATCGACGGCAAGCGCGGCCCCGACTGGGTCGCGGACGTCATCGTCGAATTGCGCGCGATGCCGGACGTGACCCTGCTGCCCCGCACCGTCGCCTTCGGCTACTACGACCACAACTTGGTCAGCCTGATGGAGAAGGTGACGGATCATCTGCATCCGACCTCGCCCGAGGCCTTGAGCCAACCGCGCCAGCGTTTGTGGCGCGTGCGCGCGAAGGACGTCATCCTGGCGACCGGCGCGATCGAGCGGCCTCTGGTCTATCTCGACAATGACCGGCCGGGCTGCATGCTGGCATCCGCCGCCCAGACCTATGTCAACCGCTACGGCGCCGCTCCCGGCAAACGCGCGGTGATCATGACGAACAACGATGGTGCCTATCAGGTCGCGCTTGATCTGGTGGATTCCGGCGTTTCGGTCGCGGCCATCGTCGACGTTCGCGACAATCCCGACGGCGAGTTGGTGGCAAATGCGCGCGCGCGCGGCGTCGAGATCCTCACCGGTCATGCGATCACGCGCGTCAAGGGCAAGCTCGCCGTGCGCGAAGTGGAAGTGCGGCGCCTGACCAGCGACGGCAAGAGCGTCACCACGGATGCGCGCCAGATCTATTGCGACGCGGTCCTGTCCTCCGCCGGCTGGCAGCCGACGGTGCACCTGTTCTCGCAGGCGCGCGGCAAGCTGAAATGGAGCCCGGACATCCTGGCCTTCGTGCCGGACAAGCTGCTGCCGGGGCAGAACAGCCAGTCGGTCGGCGCCGCGCGCGGCGCCTTCGCGCTGGCGGATTGCCTGGTCGATGGCCACGCGGCCGGCACCGCGGCCGCGGCGGCAGCGGGGCACACGCATCCGGCGGGCAGCACGCCGGTCGCCGGTGCCGAGCCAGCATTCGGCGCGATGCGGGAAATGTGGGTGGTGCCGTCGAGCGCGCCGCTCGGTCACGCGGGCAAGCACTTCATCGACTACCAGAACGACGTGACTGCCGCCGATGTGGCGCTGGCGCACCGCGAAGGCTATCGCTCGGTCGAGCACCTGAAGCGCTACACCACCATGGGGATGGCGACCGACCAGGGCAAGACCGGCAACGTCAATGCGCTGGCCTTGATGGCGGACCTGCGCGGAATCAGCGTGCCGGAGGTCGGCACCACCACCTTCCGCCCGCCTTATACGCCGGTGACCATTGGTGCCTTCTCCGGCATCGACAAGGGCGACTTCCTCGATCCGATCCGCAAGACGCCGCTGCATTCCTGGCACGAGCAGCATGGCGCCCCGTTCGAGACGGTCGGCCAGTGGCACCGCGCCTGGTACTACCCCAAGCCCGGCGAGAGCATGCACGATGCGGTCAACCGCGAGGTCAAGGCGGTGCGCACCTCCGTCGGCATCGTCGATGCCTCGACCCTCGGCAAGATCGACATCCAGGGTCCGGATGCCGCCTGGTTCCTCAACATGGTCTACACCAACGCCTGGTCCAAGCTGGAGCCCGGCCGCTGCCGCTACGGCCTGATGCTGGGCGAAGACGGCATGGTGATGGATGACGGCGTCACCAGCCGCCTCGCCGATAACCATTTCCACATGACGACCACCACCGGCGGCGCGGCGCGCGTGATGGCCTGGCTGGAAGACTGGCTGCAGTGCGAGTGGCCGGACAAGAAGGTGTATCTGACGAGTGTCACCGAGCAATGGGCCGTCATCGGCATCAGCGGCCCGATGGCGCGCAAGCTGCTGGCCGAGGTCGCCCCCACGCTGGCGCTCGATGACCAGAGCTTCCCGCACCTCTCCTTCACCGAAGGCGTGGTCGCGGGCGTCAAGTGCCGCGTCTACCGCATCACCTTCACCGGCGAAGCGACCTACGAGCTCAACATGCCGCCGTCCTATGCGATGCATGTGTGGCGCGCGCTGATGCAGGCCGGCGAGAAATACGGCATCACGCCTTACGGCACCGAAGCCATGCACGTGCTGCGCGCGGAGAAGGGCTTTATCATCGTCGGCCAGGAGACCGATGGCACGACGACGCCGCAGGATCTCGGCATGGACTGGATCGTCAGCAAGCAGAAGCCGGACTTCCTCGGCAAGCGTTCGCTGCAGCGCTCCGACACCAGGCGACCCGACCGCAAGCATCTGGTCGGCCTGTTGACCGAAGACCCCAACGAAGTGCTGCCCGAAGGGGCGCAGATCGTCGCGGAGCTGAAGGACAAGCCGCCGATGGAAATGATCGGCCATGTGACTTCGAGCTATTACAGCCCGAACTGCGGTCGCTCCATCGCGATGGCGCTGGTGAAGAACGGCCGCAATCGGATGGGCGAGATTCTCTACATGCCCTACGAGGGCAAGGTGGTGAAGGCCAAAGTGACCGAGCCGAAATTCTATGATCCGGAAGGAGCGCGCATCAATGGTTGAGACCTATCAGCGCCGCAGCGCCCTCGCTCATTTCGGCTTGCTGGCCCGCGCCGCGAGCGGCGGCAAGCCGGCCGGCGGCGTCACCATGGCCGAGGTCGGACACCGCACCATCGTCAATATCCGCGGCACCGCCTCCGATCCGGCCTTCGCGTCCGCGGTGCAGACCGCCACCGGCGTTGCGCTACCGAGCGCCGCGAACACCGCCTCCACCGGCGGGGGACGGCAGATCCTCTGGCTCGGACCCAACGAATGGTGGGTGACCGGCCCCGACGGCGAAGCCGACGCCCTGGTCGAGAAGCTGCGCGAGAGTTTCGTGGGACAGCACGCGGCGGCCTGCGATGTTTCGGAATCCCGCGCCATCCTGGTGCTGAAAGGACCAAGAGCGCGCGAGGTCCTGATGCGCGGCGTCAGCCTCGACCTTCACCCGCGCGAGTTCCACGTGGGCCAATGCGCCCAGACCGGCCTATCGCGCGCCAACGTGCTGCTGCACCTGATCGACGATGCGCCGACTTTCGAGATCTATGTGCTGAAGAGCTTCTCGGACTATCTCTGGCGCTGGCTGGAAAAGGTCGCGCAGGATTTCGATCTGGCGGTCGAGGCGTAGCAGCGCTCTGTCGCCCCGCGCTCTTATCTGTCACCCCGGCCTTGAGCCGGGGCCTATGCGGCCTGGATGCGCGATAAATGTCGCGTCAATTTGCTGTGGCAGCCGTGCCCGTTTATGGACCGCATGGGTCCCGGCTCGCGCTGCGCTTGGCCGGGATGACAGGCGAGCATCACCCCGCCAGCTGCGTCACCACTTCCTGCGAGCGCAGCAGGTCGCCCAGCGTGGTGCGTCTCAGGCTTTGCAGCATGGCGCCTTCCGCCTGGCCGAGCACGCGGTCCAGGAGCGGGCCGACGGCGCGGCCGATCGGGCAGTTCGGGTTCGCGTTCTCGTGGCGCGAGAACAAGGGCGCATCCTCGACCGCGCGATAGACTTCGTCGAGCCCGATGCGCTCCACCGGCTTCGCCAGCACGAAACCGCCGGTCGCACCGGCGCGTGAATCGACGATGCCCGCCGTGCGGAGCTCGCCCATCAGCCGCCGGATCAGGACCGGATTGGTGCCGACCGAGCCGGCGATACAGTCGGACGAGGTCGGCTTGCCCACCTTCGCGGCCAGCAAGACCAGCGTGTGGATCGCAACGGCAAAGCGGCTGTTTTGCATCTTGGTCGGCGAGGCCCTTCGTGTATGGAGACAATGCGCCTCCCACACCGGCGATTATGGGGCCAGCTTATTCCGGTTTCCAGTCCCGACTTGCCGCTATTCCGGCGATCCGCCAGGATGAACGCCGCATTCATTAACCCTGATTCCCAAGCCGTGGCCCCTCCCGCACTCGTCAACACACCGATCAAGCCGCTGCTGGCGTTCGCCCTCATGGGGACGGCGATCCTGTGCTTTTCGCTGGTCGATGCGACCGCGAAGTGGCTGACCCAAGGCTACGATCCGTGGCAGATCGTGTTCGTCAGCCGCATCGTTCCGGTCTTGCTCGCTATGTTCCTGGCCCATCGGGAGACCGGGAATGCCTTCAATTTGTATACCCGCTTCCCGAAGCTGCAGATCTTGCGCGCGGCGCTCACCATTCCGATGATCTGGTGCTTCTTCACCGGGCTTTCGCTGATGCCGCTGGCCGAGGCCATCACCATCGCCTTTGCAGCGCCGTTGTTCATCACGATCCTGTCGCGCGCCATCCTGGGCGAGCAGATCGGGCGCCGCCGCTGGAGCGCGGTCGCGCTCGGCTTCGCGGGCGTGCTCGTTGCCCTGCGCCCGGGCTTCGGCGGCCTCGGCATCGGACCGATCCTGATCCTCATTTCAGCGTTCGCCTACGCACTTTCCATGGTACTGCTGCGGCGCTTCGCGGGCCAGGAGCCGACCCACAACATCTTCTTCTACAGCAGCATCGGCGCATTCGTGGTCGCGGGCTTCAACTCCGTCTCAATCTGGGCGCAGCCGGACGCCATCGATTGGGGCCTGTTGCTGCTGGTTGGCATCTGGGGCGTGTTCGGCGGCTATGCGGTTATCCGCGCCTATCGGCTGGGCGAAGCCTCGATGCTGGCGCCGCTGGAATACACCGCCCTCATCTGGTCCGTCATTTTCGATGCCTGGCTGTTCAACCTGACGCCGATCCCCGCCGTGCTGGTCGGCGCCGCGATCATCATCGGCTCCAATGTCTACATCGCCCATCGCGAGCATCAGGTTCGAAAAGCGACGGCACAGTGATTAGAAGCCGATCTCCTCGCCCACATCCGGCAGGTGATAGATCGAATCCACCGCGTGGGCGCCGTCGATCGTGAAACCAAGGTCCCTCAACAGTCCGTCCGCGATCGAATAGATCCAGCCATGGACCGCCAGCTCGCGCCCTTCGCGCCAGGCATTCTGCACGATGCTGGTGTGGCAGATGTTCAGTACCTGCTGGCGCACGTTGATCTCGCACAGCAGGTTCAGCCGCTTCTCCGGGTCGCTCTCCGAATCCAGCGCCTCCTTGTTGGCGGCATAGACGTCCTTGATCTTGCGCAGCCAGTTGTCGATGAGGCCGAATTCCTGCCGCTCGATGGCGGCGCGGACGCCGCCGCAGCCATAATGGCCGCACACGATGACGTGCCGCACCTTGAGCACGTTGATGGCGTATTCCAGCACCGACATCAGGTTTGTGTCGATGTTGTGGACCAGGTTGGCAATGTTGCGGTGGACGAACAGCTCGCCCGGCGCCATGCCCATCAGCTCGTTGGCCGGCACGCGCGCGTCGGAGCAGCCGACCCAGAGATATTCCGGCGCCTGCTGGCGGGCCAGGCGGCTGAAGAATTCCGGATCGCGGTCCTTTACGGACTTCGCCCAGGCGCGGTTGCGGTCGAACAGGCGCTTCAATCCTGGGTCTTCCATCGAGTCCTCCACCTGCGGGGCTAAGCCACCTTGCCTCCCCTGCCGCCAACCGTTATGGGAGAAGCATGCAGAATGCGCAACATTCCTGGGTAAAGCACCTGGTCGATTGGGGGCCTCTGGCCGCCTTTTTTGTCGCCTTCAAGCTCGGCGGAATAATGCAGGCGACCGTCGTCCTGATCATTGTCACCACTGTCCTGACCGGGCTCGGTTATTTCCTGACACGCAAGATTCAGCCCATGCCGGTGGTCACGCTGGTGGTGGTCGGGATTTTCGGCGGCCTCACCATCTGGCTGCAGGATGAGACTTTCATCAAGATGAAGCCGACCATCATTCTCAGCTTGTTTGCAGCGGTGATGATCGGCGGTCTGGCGATCGGCAGACCGCCGCTGAAATTCCTGATGGGTTCGGCGCTGGAACTGGACGACGCGGGCTGGCGCAAGCTGACTCTTCGGTTTGCGCTGTTCTTCCTCGCCACCGCCGCGCTCAATGAACTGGTCTGGCGCACGCAATCGACTGATCTCTGGGTCGACTTCAAGGTGTTCGGCATCCTCGCTTTGAATTTCATGTTCATGTTGACGCAGATTCCGCTCATCAAGCGTCACCAGCTCAAATCGACAGCGGAGTAATCGTCGCGCTCGACCTCAAGCGGCGCGGATAAGCCTAGCTCTGGACGCGCTTCACTGCGGCGCGCCAGCCGGCATAGAGCTGCTCGCGCTGGGCATCCTTCATCGCGGGCCTGAAGACGCGGTCGCTCTGCCAGTTGCCGGCGACTTCCTCGAGCGATGGTAACAAGCCGACGCCGAGGCCGGCACAGATGGCGGCGCCCAGCGCCGTCGTCTCAGTCACCACCGGCCGCTCGACCGGGACGTTCAGGATGTCGGCCAGGAACTGCATCACCCAATCGTTGCGCACCATGCCGCCATCGACCCGCAGCCTGCTGGTCACCGCACCGGCATCGCCGGCCATCGCGGTCATCAGGTCGCGGGTTTGGTAGCAGACTGCCTCCAAGGCTGAGCGCACGATCTCCGCAATGCCGGTGTCGCGCGTGAGGCCGAGGATCGCGCCGCGCGCCGTCGGGTCCCAATAGGGCGCGCCAAGGCCGGTGAAGGCTGGCACCAGATAGACGCCGTTGGTGCCGGCGACGGAGCGCGCCAGGGCCTCGGTATCGCCCGCCTGCTGGATCAGCTTCAGCCCGTCGCGCAGCCACTGCACGGCGGCGCCGGCGACGAAGATGCTGCCCTCGTTGGCGTACGCGAGATCGCCCTTGATCTTGTAGCCGACGGTCGTCAGCAGCCGGTTCTTCGAAGCCACGGGCTTCTTGCCGGTATTGAGCAGCGCAAAGCAGCCTGTCCCATAGGTGCTCTTGATCATGCCGGGCTGGAAGCAGGCCTGCCCGATCAAGGCCGCCTGCTGGTCACCCGCGATGCCGGCGATCGGCAGGACAGCGCCGATTGATTCCTGCGTGCTGGTGCCGAACTCGTCGGCGCATTCCAGCACCTTCGGCAGCATGCTTTTCGGCACCTTGAACAGGCCGAGCAGTTCGTCGTCCCAATCCATCTTGTGGATGTTGAACAGCATGGTGCGGCAGGCGTTGGTGACGTCGGTCGCATGCACCTTGCCGCTGGTCAGGCGCCACAGCACAAAACTGTCGATCGTGCCCATGGCCAGCTCGCCGCGCTCGGCCGCCGCCTGCGCGCCCGGCACCTGGTCCAGCATCCAGCGCACCTTGGTGGCGGAGAAATAGGAATCGATCAGCAAACCGGTCTTGGCCTGGATCTTGGGCTCCCAGCCTTCGTCGATCAGCTTGCGGCACAAAGGGGCGCCGCGCCGGTCCTGCCAGACGATGGCGTTATGGATCGCCTTGCCGGTCTTGCGGTCCCACACCACCGCCGTCTCGCGCTGATTGGTGATGCCGATCGCGCGCACACTGCCGGCCGGCCGCTTCGCCATGGCCTCGCGACAGACCTGTTGGACAGCGCGCCAGATTTCTTCGGGATCGTGCTCGACCCAACCCGCCTGCGGAAAAATCTGCGGCAGTTCTTTCTGCGCAATCCCCTGCTGCTCGCCCTTCAGGTCGAACAGGATCGCCCGAGTCGAGGTCGTGCCCTGATCAATGGAGAGAATGAAATCCGGCATGTCCCCCTCACTTCGTGCCGAACAGACGATCGCCCGCATCGCCCAGGCCCGGCACGATGTAGGCATTCTCGTTCAGATGCGAATCCAGCGACGCGGCATAGACCGGGATCTTCGGATGCGCCTGGTGGAACACGCGCACGCCCTCGGGCGCCGCCACCAGCACCATCATGCGGATATTGTCGTCGCTGACGCCGCGCTTGTTGAGCGTGTCCGCCGCCGCCGACGACGAATGCCCGGTCGCCAGCATCGGATCGACCAGGATGAAAATGCGCCCTTCGGGGTCAGGCAGCTTCACGAAATACTCGACCGGCCGCTTGGTGTCGTGGTCGCGATAGAGCCCGACATGGCCGACGCGCGCCGACGGCACCAGCTCCAGCAAGCCGTCCGCCATGCCGAGGCCCGCGCGCAGGATCGGCACCACCGCGACCTTCTTGCCCTCCAGGATCGGCGCGTCGAAGGTGGTCAGCGGCGTCTCGATCGGCACCGTCGTCATCGGCAGGCTGCGCGTGAGCTCGTAGCCCATCAGCAGCGAGATCTCTTTCAGAAGCTGCCGGAACAGGATGGTCGGCGTCTTCTTGTCGCGCATCATGCTGAGCTTGTGCTGGATCAGCGGGTGATCCATCACGAACAGCTGCGGAAACTCAGGGAAAGTTTTCGGCATGGGCGCCCCTGTCGTTCGGATTTTTGTGGGCAGCGATAGCCGCCTTTGCGCCGCAGATTACGGACGTGAGCGGTGCCGTTCAAGCCGAATGGACGGATGGCCTCAAATGACCTGGAAACCGTGCTTGTACGGGTCGCGATCGTCGATGAAAATCGTGTTGTAGCCGGTAATGCGCGCCCAGCCCTCGACCGACGGCACGATGGCTTCGTAGTTGCCGACCTTGGCGGCTTCCTTGACGCGGCCCTTGAACAGGCTCCCGATGATGCTTTCGTGCACGAAACCGTCGCCGACCTTGAGCTTGCCCTTGGCGGCGAGCTGCGCCATCCGCGCCGACGTGCCGGTGCCGCAGGGCGAGCGGTCGATCGCCTTGTCGCCGTAGAACACGGCATTGCGCGCGTCGGCGCCCGGCGCTTTCGGCGCGCCCGTCCACAAGATGTGGCTGAGCCCTTTGATGGTCGGGTTCTCGGGGTGCTGGAAGGTGTATTTGACGTTCAGGTTCTTGCGCAGCACCGGGCTCATCTGGACCAATTGTCCGGCGGTGAAATCCGCCATGTCGCGATAGCCCGCCTGCGGCTCCACGATGGCGTAGAAGTTCCCGCCATACGCCACATCGACCTTGATCGTGCCGATGCCCGGGCACTCCGCTTCGAGACCGGTCGAATGCAGGAACCCCGGCACGTTGGTGAGACGCACGGATTCGACATACTCGCCCTTCTGCTCGTACTCGGCGATCACCAGCCCCGCCGGCGTTTCCAGCCGAAGCACGCCAGGTGTCTTGGGGCGTACCAGCCCCTGCTCCACCGCCACCGTCACGGTGCCGATAGTGCCGTGCCCGCACATGGGCAGGCAGCCCGACGTCTCGATGAACAGGATGCCGATGTCGCAATCGGACCGGGTCGGCGGATAGAGGATGCTGCCCGACATCATGTCGTGGCCGCGCGGCTCGAACATCAGCCCGGTGCGGATCCAGTCGAACTCGGCCAGGAAATGCTGGCGCCGTTCGCTCATGCTGGCGCCGGAGAGCAGCGGTCCACCGCCCATCACCACGCGCACCGGGTTGCCGCAAGTATGCGCGTCGACGCAACTGAAGGTGAACTTCGCCATGACCAATCTTACCGCAAGGCTGTCGTCCCGCGGTTATCTGCCCGAATTGGATACAATATGCAACCCTGTGGGAAAAATAGAGGCGCGTTATCGACCCTGCTTCAGCGTATCGCGGATTTCCATGAGCAGCTTTTCGCTGGTGCTCGGGGCGGGCGGCTCGGCCGGTGCTTCTTTGCGGAACCGATTGACCTGCTTGACCAGGAGGAAGACCGCGAAGGCCACGATCAGGAAGTTGATGCAGGCGTTGATGAAGACGCCGTAATTAACGGTGACCGCCCCGGCATCCTGCGCCGCCTTCAACGAAGGGTATTCGTCGCCTTTCAGCACGACAAAGAAGTTGGAAAAATCGATGCCGTTCATGAGGAACCCGATGGGCGGCATGATGATGTCCTTGACCAGCGAGTTGACCACCGTGGTGAAGGCCGCGCCGATGATGATGCCGATGGCAAGGTCGATGACATTGCCGCGCATCGCGAAATCCCGGAATTCCTTGAGCATGTCGTCCCTCCCCTGATTGGCCCTGGACCGCTAGTTTGGGTGAGTCTGCCACCTAATCGCAAGCGATTTGAGGCAGTTACCGCCAGCGCTTGATGAGGGCCGCTGAAGCCGCCATGCTGGCGGCGACCGTTCTTCTGGACGTTTGATCGAATCGCCCGTGCCACCTGCTTCATGAATTCCGCAGATCAGCCTTCGATATCCGCCGCCGGCAAGGCACTGTTCCGCCTCGACGGCAAAGTGTGTTTGGTGACCGGCGGTGCCGGCCATCTGGGCGCTGCCATGTCCTCCGCTTTGGCCGAAGCCGGCGGCCACGTCTGCATCGTGGGACGGACACGCGCGACGCTGGCGCGCCTGACGCAACGCCTGACCGATCGCGGCCTGTCGGCGGAAGGGATCGCCAGCGATGTCACCATGGAAGAGGATATCAAGTCGCTGGTCGCGGACCTGAAGAAGCGCCACGGCCGGCTGGACGTGCTGGTCAACAATGCTCATGCCGGCCGGGCCGGCGTCATGACCGACAGCAAGGCCAGCGACTATTCGAACGCGATGGAGATCGCTGTCGGCGCGGCCGCGGAACTGGTGAACGCCGCGGGCGATCTGCTGCGCGACGCAGTGCGGACCAACGGCGATGCCTCGGTCATCAACATCTCGTCCATGTACGGCATGGTGAGCCCAGACCCCCGGGTCTATGGGCAGTCCGGCATGAACAATCCGCCCCATTACGGCGCCGCCAAGGCGGCGTTGCTGCAGTATACGCGCTACGCCGCCGTCCATCTGGCGCCGCAGGGTATCCGGGTCAACGCCATCAGCCCCGGTCCGTTCCCGCCGGAAGCGGTCCAGCAGCGCGATCCGACGTTTGCCGCCGCCTTGACCCAGAAGGTGCCGATGGGCCGGCTGGGCAAGCCGGAGGATCTGGGCGGCGCTGTCGTATTCCTGGCGAGTTCCGCCTCGCGCTTCGTCACCGGCGCCAATCTGCCGGTCGATGGCGGCTGGACCGCGTGGTAGCGCGCGGACCGTCTTCATGAGTGCTGGCCCACGTCACCGCGTCGTCCTGCAGGCACGCACCACCTCGACCCGGCTGCCGGGCAAGGTGCTGCTGCGAATCTGCGGCTTGCCGATCGTGGCGCTGACGGCACGGCGTGCAGCGCAAGGCGGCATCGAGACGATCGTCGCCACCTCCGATGATGCCAGCGACGACCGGCTGGCGGAGACCATGCGGCAGCACGGTCTGCGCCATGTGCGCGGTCCGCTGGACGACGTGCTGGCACGTTTCGTTGCCGCGACGGCGGACCTCGACGATGGCGATATCTGCGTTCGGCTGACCTCCGACAACGTGTTCCCGGACGGGGACTTTGTGAGCCGCCTGATCGACGCGGCCGTGGAGAGCTCCCACGGCTACAGCGGGCTATCCGGCGGCGGCGACGGCCTGCCCTACGGCCTTGCGGGCGAAGCCATGCGGGTCGGGTTGTTGCGCGAGGCCGGCCGGAGCACGCAGGCGCCGGACGACCGGGAACACGTCACGCCCTGGATCATCCGCCGCTTCGGCATGGCCAAGCCGTCCGTTCCCCGCGTTGGCGATCTGGACCTCTCGAACCTGCGCTGCACCATCGATACGCTGGACGATTACCGCAATATCGCCGCCGCGCTGGCGGGGCTGGCCGATCCGGTCGCGGCCCCCTGGGCAGAGTTGTGCCGGCGTCTGGCGCGCTGGTCGGAGCGCGCGCAACCCTTCGTTCCCGCGCGGATCGCGGCAGGCGAACTGCAAGCGAGCCTGGTGCTCGGCGGCGCGCAGTTTGGAATGCCCTACGGCATCGCCAACCGCGCCGGCAAGCCGGACGACGGGGAGCTACGGGCCATCCTCGATCTCGCGGAGAGTGCCGGCATCTCGCACCTCGACACCGCGGCCGGCTATGGCGACAGCGAGGCGCGGATCGGATCGGCACTGACGCCCGAAAGCCCCCTCGCCATCGTCACCAAGCTGCCGCCCAATGTACTCGACGGCACGCCGCCGGCGCAGGAGGCGTCGCAACGCGTTCACGTCGCCATCGACCGGTCCTTGTGGTTGCTGCAGCGTCCACGTCTCGACGCGGTGCTCCTGCACCGCTTCGAGCATTTCCAAGGATCCGAGGGCGCCGTCTGGCAGACCCTCGTGGCAATGAAACGGCAGGGGAAGATCGGGCGCATCGGCGCTTCGGTCTACCGACCGGAGGAGCTGTCGGTCCTCTTGCAGGATCCGGAAGTCGGGCTAGTGCAGATTCCCTTCAACATCCTCGATCACCGCTGGCTGGAACCGGGCATCCAGCGCGACATCGCTGCACGCCCCGATGTCATCCTGCATGGCCGCTCCGCTCTACTGCAGGGGCTGCTGACCATTGACGATCCGATGCAATGGCCGATCGCGGATCACGGCCTTGCCGGCCGCTGCATCGCCGGTTTGAAGGCCATGGCGGCGGCACTGGGCCGGGAGAGCGTGGCCGATCTCTGCTTCGCCTATGCCCGGGCGCAGCCGTGGCTGGCCGCGATTGTGGTCGGCGCTGAGACGGCAGCTCAAATGGCTGAGAACATCCAACTGTTCCGGGCGCCGGCTTTGACTTCGAACCAGGCGACCAGTGCCGCGTCGGCCTTGCCAGGCCCGCTGCCCGAGCAATTGCTGAATCCGGCGCTTTGGTCCCGACGCTGAGCCGTTTTTGCGCCCACCGGGTATAAATTATTCAAAATCAATAAGTTATATGGACGATGCCAATGAAGCAGCCAATCCATTGCTGGACAGGCGGTCGGACGAACATTATTGCAATCACCGCGCCGGAGTGGCGCGATCTGCCTGACTCGGGCTGCGGATGGTGGTGCATAGCAAATCATGTTTGACGGCAAATCGGTCCTGATCACCGGCGGCACCGGGTCGTTCGGCAAGAAATTCATCGAAACGCTGCTGGCGCGGCACAAGCCGCGCCGCGTGATCGTCTATTCGCGCGACGAGCTGAAGCAGTTCGAGATGGCGCAGGTCTTCAACCAGGGCTGCATGCGCTATTTCATCGGCGACGTGCGTGACGGGCCGCGCCTGCGCCAGGCCTTCAACGGCGTCGATTTCGTCGTACACGCGGCCGCCCTGAAGCATGTGCCGGTGGCGGAATACAACCCGCTCGAATGCCTGAAGACCAATATCGGCGGCGCGGAGAACGTCATCCAGGCTGCCATCGACACCGAGGTGGAGAAGGTCATCGCCCTTTCCACCGACAAGGCGGCCAATCCTATCAATCTCTATGGCGCGTCCAAGCTCGCTTCGGACAAGCTGTTCGTCGCGGCGAACAACATCGCCGGCGGGCATCGCACGCGCTTCGCCGTCGTGCGCTATGGCAACGTGGTCGGGTCGCGCGGCTCGGTCGTGCCGTTCTTCCGCGGCCTCATCGCGCAGAACGCCACGGAGCTGCCGATCACCGACGCACGCATGACGCGGTTCTGGATCACGCTGCAGCAGGGCGTCGATTTCGTGTTCGAGAATTTCAAGCGCATGCATGGCGGCGAGATCTTCGTGCCCAAGATCCCCTCCTCCCGCATCACCGACCTGGCCGAGGCGATCGCGCCCGGCCTGCCGCACAAGGTGATCGGCATCCGGCCGGGAGAAAAGCTCCACGAAATCATGTGCCCGCGCGACGACTATCATCTGACGCTCGAGTTCCCGGCCCATTACGTGATCAAGCCGTCGATCAATATGGGCTTCAAGGTCGACTACGCGACCAGCAGCACCGGCGAGACGTCGAAGCCTGTGGTGGAGGATTTCGAATACAGTTCCGGCACCAACCCGCATTTCCTGACGGTGGCCGAAATCCATCGGCTGCTCGAGGTGGGCGCGTGATCCCTTACGGAAGGCAATGGATCGACGATGCCGACATCCAGGCCGTCATTGATACCTTGCGCTCCGACTGGCTGACGCAGGGGCCGGCCGTCGGAAAGCTTGAGGCTGCACTTGCAGAGCTGTGCCACGCCCCGCACGCGGTCGCGGTCAACAGCGCAACATCGGCTTTGCACATCGCCTGCCTCGCGATCGGCGCCGGTCCCGGCGACGTCGTGTGGACCGTGCCCAATACCTTCATCGCCTCCGCCAACTGCGCGCGCCTGTGTGGGGCGGATGTCGATTTTGTCGACATCGATCCCCACACGTACAATCTCAGCACGCCGGCGCTGGAGCACAAGCTGCGCGAAGCCAAGGCAGCGGGCCACCTGCCCAAGGCCGTCATTCCAGTCCATTTCAGCGGCCGTGCGCCGGACCAGGAAGCGATCTGGATGCTGGCGCGGCAGTACGGGTTTCAGGTCATCGAAGATGCCTCGCACAGCGTCGGCGCGACCCACAAAGGCGAGCGTGTCGGGTCCTGTCGCTGGTCCGATATCGCGGTTTTCAGCTTCCATCCGGTGAAGATCGTGACCACCGCGGAAGGCGGCCTGGCGACGACCCGCAATCCGGAGCTGGCGGAGCGCATGGGGCGGCTGCGCACCCACGGCATGACAAAGGACAAGCGGTTGCTCTCGCGCCAGGACGAAGGCGCCTGGTACTACGAGCAGATCGAGCTCGGCCTGAACTATCGGCTGACCGATATGCAGGCGGCGCTCGGCCTAAGCCAGCTGCGCAAGCTCGACCAGTTCCTGCGCCGCCGTCGCGAACTGGTCGCGCGCTACGACCGGCTGCTGGCGGAGATGCCCATCACGCGCCCGCTGATCGACGTGCTGGACGAGAGTGCCTGGCATCTCTACGTGATCCGCATCGACCCGAAGCGCTCCGGAAAGACGCGGCGGCAGGTCTACGATTCCATGCACGCGGCCGGGATCGGCGTGCAGGTGCATTATATCCCGGTCCACCTGCAGCCCTACTACCGCAATCTCGGCTTCAAGCCCGGCCACTGTCCCGAAGCGGAGCTTTACTCCGAACAAGCACTGAGCCTGCCTCTGTACCCAGCGATGTCGGATGCGCAGCAGGATCAAGTCGTCGCGGCTCTGAGGACGAGCCTGCGGTGATCCGCCCCGTTCGCGAGCGAGGCTGACGGTGCGATTTGCCTTTCGTGTGGATGCATCCCTGCGGGCCGGTACCGGTCACGTGATGCGCTGCCTGACCCTGGCCGACGAATTGCACAGGCGCGGCGCCGACGCCAGCTTTCTCTGTCGCGAAGAGCCGGGAAACCTCACTGCGCTGATCACATCCCGCGGTTACCCCGCCGAAATCCTCGCTGCCGCCTCTCCTCTGGATCAGCAGAGCGATGCACAAGCGTGCGCCGGCCATTTGACGCTGAGGCGGCCCGATTGGATCGTCGTGGATCATTATGGCCTTGGAAAACGGTGGGAAGCAGCGGTCCGCCCTCACGCCCGGGGGATCCTCGTCATCGACGACCTCGCTGACCGTGACCATCAATGCGACCTGCTGCTGGATCAGAATCTCTATGACGGCGTCGAGCATCGTTACGGATCGCGCGTGCCGAGCCAGTGCCGTCAATTGATCGGACCGAGCTTTGCCTTGCTGCGGCCGGAGTTCGCGCGACTGCGAAGCCTTGTCTCGCGCCAGGCACGCGCTGCGTCGCGTCTGCTGGTCAATTTCGGCGGCGCTGACAGCAGCAATGAAACCGTCCGGATCCTCGCCATCCTCCAGGAATTGTTGCCGCCAGCGATCGGAATCGATGTCGTGCTGGGAGCGACCAATCCCCATGCCGGGCACATCCGGTCCCTCGCGACCGCCCGGCCCGCCACCGCCATGCATGTCGCCACCGATCGAATGGCCGACCTGATGGCTCAGGCCGACGCCTTCGTAGGCGCCGGCGGCAGCACGACGTGGGAGCGGTTCTGCCTTGGCCTGCCGTCCCTCGTACTGGCGGTCGCCGACAATCAGGTTCCGACGGCGGAGTATTTGGGCAAACTCGGCGCCATCGACTACATTGGCACGGCAGCTGCGTTGACTGTGGATGGGCTACGGACGTCTTTGTCGAGATTCTTGATCGATCATGACAGGCGCGCAAGAATGGCCGAGCTAGGCATGCAATTGGTCGATGGCCGGGGCGTGGAGCGCGTCAGCGATTGCCTGCTCAACTTTGGCAACGCGTGAGACCGAAATGACCGTCATCCTCCGTCCGATCATAGCCTCCGACAAGGACCAGATCCTGCGCTGGCGGAATGCACCGCATGTCGCAGAGTATATGTACACCAATCACGAGATCAGGCAGGACGAGCACGACCGGTGGTTCGCGCACGCTCTGGTGCGCGACGACGCCAGATACTGGATCATCGAGGCGGATGGTAAAGGCGTGGGCCTTGCCAGTATCTATGCGATCGACCAGGTGAACCGGCGGTGCTATTGGGCATTCTATATCGGCGACCAGAGCGCTCAAGGCCGCGGTGTGGGCGCGTTCGTCGAGTATTGGGTGCTTCGTTATGTTTTCGAAGTGCTCCACCTCCACAAGCTGTGTTGCGAGGTGATCGAAAGCAATCTGAAGATATGGCAGATGCATCTGCGCTTCGGGTTCGTGCGCGAGGGCTTGCTGCGCAGCCATATCCGCCGGGGTGAAGAGTTCCTGGATATTGTGATTCTTTCCATCCTCAGTTCCGAGTGGGATGTTCAGAAGCCAATGATCGAGGCCAAGCTGAGCCGCCGCTGGCCGCTGCCGGAAAAACTTGATTGAGGGAAGACCGAATGCCCGCAGATGTGAAAATCGGATCCGTCGTTCTGGGGCCAGGGCGCCCGCCCCTCATCATCGCGGAGATGTCGGGCAACCACAACGGATCGCTCGATCGCGCCCTCGCGATCGTCGAGATGGCGGCCAAGGCCGGTGCGCAGGCGCTGAAGCTCCAGACCTATACGGCCGACACCATGACGATCGACCTGTCGGAACGAGAGTTCTTCATCTCCGACCCCAACAGCCTGTGGAACGGCACCTCCCTCTACCAGCTCTATGAGCAGGCGCACACGCCCTGGGAGTGGCACAAGCCGATTTTCGATCGCTGCCGCGAACTCGGCATGATCGGCTTCAGCTCGGCGTTCGATGCAACGGCGGTGGATTTCCTCGAGACCCTCGGCGTGCCTTGCTACAAGATCGCCTCGTTCGAGAACATCGACCTGCCGCTGGTGCGCAAGGTCGCGGCGACCGGCAAGCCGATGATCATTTCAACCGGCCTCGCGTCGGTGGCCGAGCTGGGCGAGACGGTGCAGGCCGCCCGCGACGCCGGGGCACGCGATCTCATCCTGCTCAAATGCACCAGCGCCTATCCGGCGAGCCCGGAGAATTCCAATCTCAACACCATCCCGCACATGCGCGAGTTGTTCGGCTGTCAGGTCGGATTGTCGGACCACACACTCGGCATCGGCGCAGCGATCGCCAGCGCGGCGATGGGCGCGGTCGCGATCGAGAAGCACGTGACATTGCGGCGGGCCGACGGCGGCGTCGATTCCGTCTTCTCGCTGGAGCCGGAGGAGCTTGCCGCCTTGGTGACGGAAACCAAGCGCGTGGTGCAGGCGATGGGCGGCGTCGCCTACGGCCCGACGGAAGCGGAGCGAAAGTCGCTGGTCTACCGCCGCTCGCTCTATATCGTCGCCGATCTCAAGGCCGGCGACGTCCTGACCAAGGACAATGTCCGCGCCATCCGCCCGGGTCTCGGGCTCGCGCCGGGCAATCTGGATCGAGTGCTGGGCCGCCGCATCAACCGCGCGGCGCCGCGCGGTACGCCGCTCTCCTGGGATCTTCTCTAGGCGATCTGCAGCGCGCCCATCGCGCGGCGCACGCGGGTGCCAAAGGTCAGCGGCCGCGCCGACAGCAGCATGACCTTGCTGCCGCACCCTTCGACCCGATGGCGGATGTCGAGGTTGAGCAGCCCGGCATATTGCTCCAGCCGCGCCTCGACGCTGCCGAGGCTCTCGTCCGGGAACAGGATGCCGCGCACGTTCTTGTCCTTCTGCCGCCAGCGATAGCCGCTATAGGCGCGCCAGTCGCTGACCGCACTGGAGGGCTCGCTCCAGCCGCGCTCATTTCCCAGGGTGAGAATATCGTCGATCAGGCTCTCTGCGCCCAGGCAGTCTGGATCGAAAGACAGGCTGTCGCGGAAGCACGCGATCATATTCTCGCTGTAGCAGCGCTCCGGCACGGCCATCACCCGCTCGATCTCCGCCAGGGTATCGGCGACGTTGTTGGTCACCGGATTGACCACGTTCGCGAGATAGCGCCGGTTGGCCGGGCTTTCCGTCGGCACCAGGCAGATCGACGGCTTGTCCAGCGCGATCGCCTCGACCCCGGTGGTGCAATTGGTATGGACGAGAACATGTGACGCCAGGATCCATGGCACGGCCGCGCCTTCGCGCACGATCTCGACCTGCGGGCAGTCCGCCAGCCAGGCGCGCCAGTTCTCCACCACTTCGCTGGGATGGGGCCGCAAGATGATGCGTTGGTTGGGAAAGCGCCGGACCATTGCCGGCAGCAGCGTGATCAAGGCGGCGCGGTTCATCCCTTCCATGGCGATAATGTCGTCAAGATCGCGCAGCAGTTCGGTGTCGTTCGCATCCACCTTGCCCTGGTCGATCAGACCCTGGATCATCTGCTTGGCATCGCCTTTCTTGGAGTTCGTCGCTCCAAGATTGGAATTGACCAGGATGAAATCGCCGTAACGCTGCCGCAGGTCCGCCACTTCTTGTGCGAATACCGGGCGCAGCTCCTTGCGCAGCAAATCCCAGCGTGGATTGGCGGCCCGTCGCACCCGCCCCCCTTCCAGGCCGAAGCACGCGGCGAAGGCACTGGAATTGTAGGTGCCGGGAAGGAAGATGAGATCGGTCGCGTCGACGGCATCGCGCGACACCCACCAGAACTTGCGATCGTGGACGACAAGGCCGGGGATTTCCTCGTCGATGGCGGCGGTGATGTAGCCCGCCTCCTTGGCCCGCTTCAGCATCTTGGCGTCGCGTACCGTCAGGGTCTTGGAGAGATAGACGCCCGGCGTCATATGCTCGATGTTGCGCTCGATCAGCCATTTCTGGCCCAGCACGACTTCGAAGCCATGGGAGGCTGCGATCGCTGCCAGCAGCAGGCGCGAATCCAGTTCGCGCGAGGCGATCTCCATCGGGAAGTAGATAATCTTGGCCGGCTTCGGAGCCATCGCCCCCACGCGTGCAGTCAATTGAGACGGTGACGCTATTTAGCGGACGGCAGGAATGGGCGCAATGGTGGACAACGTGACATTGCAACACCTTGGCCGTTGAAATATCAGGAAAATTCGTGGCATCGGAATGCTTGCAGCGGGGTAGGCTCGGCCTTATCTCTTTGCCCACACTCAGCAGCGGAACACGAGTCGGATGAACGATCTTTTCGGCGGTGGCAAAAAGGGCGGCGAATACACCGCCAAGGATATCGAGGTCCTGGAGGGGCTGGAGCCGGTGCGGCGCCGGCCGGGGATGTATATCGGCGGAACCGACGAGCATGCCCTGCACCATCTGGTCGCCGAGATTCTCGACAATTCCATGGACGAGGCCGTCGCCGGCCACGCCAGCCGGATCGAGCTGGAGCTGGGCGCCGATGGCTATGTGACCGTCCGCGACAACGGCCGCGGCATCCCGATCGAGCCGATGCCAAAATACGGCAACAAGCCGGCGGTCGAAGTCATCCTCACCACGCTCCATTCCGGCGGCAAGTTCGGCGGCAAGGTCTACGAGACCTCCGGCGGCCTGCATGGCGTCGGCATGTCGGTGGTGAACGCCCTCAGCGACGATTTCAATGTCGAGGTCGCGCGCGGCAAAGAGCTTTATGTTCAGGCCTATAGCAAGGGCAAGCCGAAGGGAAAGCTGAAGAACACCGGCGCCGTCAACCGGCGCGGCACCAGCGTGCGGTTCCATCCTGATCCCGAGATCTTCGGCAAGCAGGCGCATTTCCGGCCCAACCGCCTCTACAAGATGTGCCGATCCAAGGCCTATCTCTATAAGGGCGTCGAGATCCGGTGGTCCTGCGATCCGAAGCTGATCACCGGAGAGGACAAGACGCCCGCCGAGGATACCCTGCACTTCCCCGGCGGCCTGTCCGATTTCCTCGCCGCCAGCCTCAATGGCCGCCAGACCATCACCTCCGCCCCGTTCGAGGGCCAGGCGAGCTTTCCCGAGGAACAGGGCCGGGTCGAATGGGCCATCGCCTGGCCAGCGCAGGAGGACGAGGAAGGCGGCTTCTTCAGTTCGTACTGCAACACGATTCCGACGCCGGAGGGGGGCACGCACGAGACCGGCCTGCGCTCAGCGCTCAGCCGGTCCCTCAAGGCCTATGGCGAACTGGTCGGCAACCGCAAGGCCGGCCAGGTCACCGCGGAGGACATCACCAGCGGCGCGATGATGATGCTCTCGCTTTTCATCCGCGATCCTCAGTTCCAGGGCCAGACCAAGGAAAAGCTGGCGACCGCAGAGGCAGCGCGCCTGGTCGAGGCATCGATCAAGGATCACTTCGATCACTGGCTGTCCGCCGACCCGGCCCGTGGCAAGGACCTGCTGGAATGGGCGATCGAAAAGGCCGAGGAGCGCCTGCGCAAGCGTCAGGACAAGGAACTGTCGCGCAAGACTGCGACCCGCAAGCTGCGCCTGCCCGGCAAACTGACGGATTGCACCAAAGGCGACAAGGTCGGCACCGAAATATTCCTGGTGGAGGGCGATTCCGCCGGCGGCTCCGCCAAGTCCGCGCGCAGCCGCGAGACCCAGGCGATCCTGCCGCTGCGCGGCAAGATCCTCAACGTCGCCAGCGCCTCCGCCGACAAGCTGTCCGCCAACCAGGAGCTGATCGACCTCATCCAGGCGCTCGGCTGCGGCACCCGCGACAAGTATGACGAAGAGCGCCTGCGCTACGACAAGGTCATCATCATGACCGACGCCGACGTCGACGGTGCGCACATCGCTTCGCTGCTGATGACCTTCTTCTTCCGCGAGATGCCGGATCTGATCCAGAACGGGCACCTGTTCCTGGCGCAGCCGCCGCTCTATTCCATTACCCAAGGCACGAAGACGATCTATGCGCGCGACGACGCGCACAAGGAGGAGTTGCTGAAGACCGAGTTCGCAGGCCGCGGCAAGGTCGAGATCAGCCGATTCAAGGGCCTCGGCGAAATGCCGTTCGCCGACCTCAAGAAGACCACCATGGACCCCAAGCACCGCGTGCTGCTGCGTGTGCGCATGCCGCACCGCTACGTCGAGGAAGAACGCGAAGAAGCGCGCGAAACCTCCGATCTGATCGAGCGCCTGATGGGCCGCAAGCCCGAGCTGCGCTTCCAGTTCATCCAAGAGAACGCCCAGTTCGCGCGCGATCTCGACGTGTAGGTTCTAACGGGAGCTGACGTGACCAAGACGACATTAAGCTTCCCCTATGCCACCCGCCTGAACGGCTTCAAGATGAATGCTGCGCAGGTCTGGCCTGGCCGCAATCGCATCACCTCGCTCGATCTCCTCGAGCGCGCCGCGACGGTCGAAGGCCTGAGCGCGGTCGACTTCAACTTTCCGGACCACTTGGAGGACACCAACCCGCGCGAGGTGCGCCAGCGACTGAGCGATCTCGGCCTCAGCCTCAACGGCTTTGCCATGCGCTACTACTCGGAGCCGGGCTTCAAGATGGGTGCCCTGACCAATCCGGATCCCACATGGCGGGACAAGGCATTCGATATCACGCTGCGCGGCATCGATGCGCTGGCCGAAGCCGGCGGGAACCTGATGACATTGTGGTTGGGCCAGGATGGGTTCGACTATTCCTTCGAGGTGGACTATCTGCGGCTCTGGGACCGGACCGCCGAGGCGCTCACAAAGCTTGCCGCGCACAATCCTGCGGTTGACATCTCGATCGAATACAAACCCAACGAACCGCGGGCGTTCAGCCTGCTGCCGGATGTGGGCACCACCCTGTTGATGGTGCTTGAGGTGGGCGCCAAGAATATGGGCATGACCCTGGATTTCGCGCACATGCTCTATGCCGACGAGATGCCGGCCTATGCCGCGTCCCTGGTGCAGCGCAAGAGCCGCCTGCTCGGTATCCATCTGAACGACGCCTATGCCAAGCGCGATGACGGATTGATGGCCGGCAGCGTGCATCTGGCGCAGACGCTGGAGCTGCTTTATGTGCTCGACCGCATCGGCTTCGCGAACGCGATCTACTTCGATACCTTCCCCGATGCCGTCGGCCTCGACCCGGTCACCGAATGCGGCACCAATATCACCGCCGTCGAAGGCATGATGCGCATGGTGGACAAGCTGCGTAACCACCCGCAGCTCGCCGCTGCGATCGCGCGCCAGGACGCGGTTGCCAGCCAGCGCATCCTGCAATCCGTGCTGTTCCCGGCGCCGTGAGCCGCGTCTCCGTCGTTGGCAGCCTACATCTCGACATCCTGGTCGAGGCGCCGCGTCTGCCGCTCAGCGACGAAACCCTCGCCGGCCGCTCCTGGTCGCAGAAATGTGGCGGAAAGGGTGGCAACCAGGCCGTATCGGCCGCGCGTTTCGGCGCTGAGACCGCGATGGGCGGCCGTGTCGGCGATGATGATTTCGGGCGGAGGCTCCGCGATCATCTCCGGGCCGCCGCCGTCGATGAGTCGTTCGTCGAAACCGACTCCAGCGCCGGCTCAGGCATGAGCGTCGCGATTCAGGAAGCGGGCGGCGAGTATGGCGCGGTGATCGTCTCCGGCGCCAATCTGGAAATCAATCCCGAGGCGATCGTGCGCGACTGGGCGCCGCTCTGGCGTGCGGACGTGCTGACGCTGCAGAACGAAGTGCCCGAGGCGGTCAATCTTGTCGCCGCCAGGGCCGCGCGCGCTGTCCAATGCCGGGTGCTGCTGAATGCCGCCCCGGCCCGGCTGCTACCCGCCTCGCTTCTGGAGCTCACCGATGTCCTCGTCCTCAACCGGGTCGAGGCGGGGCACATGACTGGCGTGACTGTCCGGAACCAGGCAGATGTTGCGCGGGCCGCGCAGGCATTGCACCGGCCCTCGCAGGACCTGATCATCACGATGGGCGGCGACGGCCTCCATCTGACCACGCGAGCGGGCGAGAGCAGCTTCCAGCCGGCATTCAATACTCAAGTGCGATCCGCTCATGGCGCCGGCGATTGCTTCTGTGGCGCCCTCGCGGCGCGTCTGGCGCTCGGCGACGAGATCGCCGCCGGGTGCCGGTTTGCGCAGGCCGCGGCCGCGCTCTTTGTCGCGGCCACACCGGAAGCGCAAATGGCCCTTTCGTTCGATCAGGTCTACGCATTCCTGCAAAAGGCGCGCGCCGGATGACCTACAAGGAATACAACGCCTTCTGCAAATCGCTGCCCGCCACGACCTACGTGATGCAATGGGGCGGCTCGCATGTCTGGAAGGTCGGCGGCAAGGTGTTCGCAATCGGCGGCTGGGACGACGGCGAGCAGCCGCACATCACGTTCAAGGTTTCGCCGATCGCCTACGAGATGCTGAAGGACAAGCGCGGCCTCAGGCCTGCGCCCTACCTCGCCTCACGCGGCATGAAATGGATCCAGCACTACGGCAAACCGGGCCTGTCGGACAAGGACCTGAAAGGTTATCTGAAGGAGTCCCACCGTATCGTCGCGCTTGGCCTGTCGAAGAAGAAGCGCACGGAATTGGAACTGAGCGAGACCTGAAGTCGCCGCTCGCGCCTGTTGCTACGCAAACAGAATGATCACGGCAGCCAGCGCGGCCACGATGACCCAGGCGCTGGCGATGATATGGCCGCGATGACCGTGCTCGCTCAAGACTTCCCGATAAGATTCGATCGTAAACATGATGTATCCCTTCAAACCCATGGAGCGGCAGGTGGGGTGTTCCTGCAACGGCTTCAATGAGCTCACCAAGACGTAAGCGCTCAGATAGAGGGCTGCTGTGACCCCCCTCACACGGCCTCATCACTGTGACGGCCGTCACGTGCAGGCTAATACGGAGAAAGCGCCCGTCTAGATGCCGGGGACAAAGGGCGCCATGTCGAGCCGGCCGCGCTTTTCGATCACAAGCATTTGACCCGGCGGCACTTCGCGCCAAGCCTGGCAATTCTCGTCTTCATCGAATGGCTCGGACACGACCATGAAGTGATCGTCGCGCTGGCGGTGAAACAACGTCGGCGGCACGTCATCGGTGGAATGGCGCACGGCATAGATGAAAGCGCCGTCGCTCAGCACCGAGGTGAACTTGAACGGTTCGTTCACTGCGGCCTCGCGCGCCAGGTGCTCGATCTTGCCGATGGTGCGCGTCAACGCGCCGATCGGATCGGTCTCCAGCCCCTCGCTGAACAGCAGGTAGAAGATGAGCTCGCTGTCGGTGGTGCCGACCCGATGGCTGTAGAAGCGGTCGTCGATCATTCCTTCCAGCCGGCGGCGCACACGCTCATAGCCGCCGATCTGGCCGTTGTGCATGAACAGCCATTTGCCGTGCGCGAAAGGATGGCAGTTGGCGCGCGAGGTGGCAGTCCCGGTCGAGGCGCGCACATGCGCAAGGAACAGGCCCGAGCGGATCTGATGCGCCAGGCTCTTCAGGTTCTGGTCGTTCCAGGCCGGCAGGATGTCGCGATAGACGCCGGGGGTCGGCCGGTCGCCGTACCAGCCGATGCCGAAACCGTCGCCGTTCGTCGTCACATGGCTGTGGCGGGCGCGGAGGCTTTGGCTGATCAGGGAATTGCGCGGCTCGAACAGGACCTTGTCGAGATAGATCGGGTCGCCGCAATAGGTAAGCCACCGGCACATTGAACTGATTCCTTCACGGGCCCGCAAAAGCCTTTCCGAACAGGAGGATGCCCGCGGCCCGTAATCGCTGCAGACAGTTTGACTCTACAGGGATTAACGAAGCGGAAATGTGAAATGGATCACTCTCGGTCCTGGCACATCGCTTGCTTCATGATGGTGTGATGAGGAAGCATCCTGCAATTCTTGCCGCTTTCGCGGCCTTGGCGCTTGGCGCCTGCACCCCCACCGTCAAGGTGGCGGAGCCGGATATCGTCATGAAATCCGCGGTGCCGCCGCACGTGCTGGTGCCGTGCGTGGCCTACAAGCTCGGCCAGCAGTTCCGCGACCGGCGCCCCACGGTCGACTACTACCGTGGCGTCCACGAGATCACCATCGATTCGCCGCGCGGGGAAAAGCTTGCCTTTGTGACGGTCGAATCCGACTACGCCGGCGGCTCCACGGTGAGCTTCTGGAACGGCGATCTCTATTGGCCGAACCACATCACCAGCGGCGTCTGGCCCGACGTGATGCGCGACAACTGGCATCGTTTCGAGGCCGCGGAGAACGCCTGCGAACCCCACCCGGTCGCCCCCAAACCGGTCGCCAAGGCCAAGCCGGCCGCACGCCCCGCCCCGGCCCCAGCACCGGTCAAAACCGTCTCCAAGCCAAAACCGTTGAAGCCGCTCACCGCCACGACCCCCGCCAAGGCACCGACGTCGACTTCAACTCCGGCGTTAATGCCTGCCAAGGCGCCGGCGCCGACCACAACCCCGCCCCCTGTCCCGCCGGCGGCCGCAGGCGACCCTGTCGTTCTCGGTTCGTAACACGTCGGAATTTCTGGCTTTTCTTGGGGCGCCCGCGCCCGTGCAAGGGCGCCGCGGCGGTATTAGCGCTTGCTTTTTGCGTGGGATTTTGGGAAGCCCTTGCCGGCCCCGGCGGACCTTGCCGCCGGCGGTCAATGTGGGCCCGTAGCTCAGTCGGTAGAGCAAGCGACTTTTAATCGAGAGGTCGCGGGTTCGAGTCCCGCCGGGCCCACCACCACCGCTTTCGCGCCATTGTTCTTCAAGGTCTTAGCCACTTCGGTCATTCGGTTTTGCCACTGTCCGTTCCGGTTTTGGCCGGGAAGTGCTCAAGCACGCTCTCCATTGCGGCCTTCGCCATAGGCGCAGCGACGGTCGCAACTGCGGCCGGTGCGAAAAGTGCATTCGTACTATGCTTGCGCTGCTCAGTCTCGGCAGGCTGGCGGAGTGCAAGGCGTTCGAGCAAGCAGATGTGAGACCTGGCAACCTAAGAGGCTTTGTGGTCTCCAACGATTACCAATTGTCTTGCTGCCGCGATGTTGCGGTAAGCCTGCGCCAGAAGGGACGCGCCGACCTCTCAAGCGTCATCGACCGAGCGATCGGCGCCTTACGCCACCTTTGGCAAGTCGCCGAAGCTCTGTTCCGGTCGCGGCTGCTTGGAGAAACGTTCGTAGATCGCAATGTCTTCCTGGCAAAGTTCCATAAGCCGGTCGCGTACCTGTGACGGCTGATCGGAGAATTTGGGATAACCGGCCTTGGGGTTTTTCCGCAGGTGACCGATCGAAAAGCGTGTCTTGTATCGTTGCTGAACTGCCTCCTCGAATTCCTTCAGATGCTCCAGCGTCCCAACGATCGCGAATCTGCTGAGATTATCGATTGCGTCGGCAACCGCCGTCCCCATGTGCAGGGCCTTTGTAGCCTCGATCTCGCCCACGAACATCCTGGTGAAGGTCGTCGCCCACAGCCTCGCTCGGTCGGTCAATAGGTACTCCGGTAACTCGCAGTCGACCGGAGCAAAGTGGTCTGGCGCCGGCTTGAACCGGGCGAAATAGTAATGCGACAGCATCCTATCAAGCGGGTTTCGCAGGATGGTGATGAGATCGAATTCATCCTCTCGTCCCGCGAAGACACGGCGACTGTAGCAGAAGTGACCGCTGATGAATGGTACATCGTGGCGCTGCACGAAATAGGCAAGCATCCCTTCACACAGCTCCATCTCCCCGATGCCGAGGGTTCGGGCAGCTGCGTATGCGCTCGCCAGATCCACTCTACTCGGCCCGCCGAAGACCATGCTGAGCGAATGACGAACGGAAGAGCCGCCGCACTTCGGCGGATGGAAGAACGCGATGCGTTTTGCAGGCGGGGCTTCATCTGCAGAGCATGAGACGCGTGACCGCCGCACCAACTTCAGATCGAACGGCTTCAGCACATGCTCATTGCCCAGAGTGAGCACCTCATTGCCCAGAGTGAGTAACGCTCGACGCATGGCACTTCTCCGCCGTATGCGGCATTGCCTGCATGCAATGGCAGTAACGACTAATCCTAATTCCAACTCTCGGACGACCGCTAGTCATTTTCCTTGCCACGGACTTTCACGAGCACGACGAAACCTATGTCGATATCAACCACGCAGCACCCAGGGAACCTTCGCCACCACTTTTCGTGGGTTACAATTCGATTGTTGCTCAACCTCTAATTTCTCAGAAATACCAAAAAGACGGCAACAGACAGTGATAGCCTCGGCGTAAGTGGAGAGTGCCGGCGGGTGAACATATGAACGATCGGCCTCATGAACTGACCAGCGGGGATGTTCGCTGGAATTGGAACGGCTTCCTGCCGAGGAGCTATCTATTTTCCATCGAGCCGCTTGAACGCGAGCCAGCCAATCTGAAACCCATAGCGATTCCGGTCGGCTACCTGTACGTTTCGCCCGACTATAGCTGCCACGTGCAGAAGGCCGGCACTTCTTTCGTGGCTTTGATCGGCTACAGCATCGACCTGGCCAAGCCCGATGCCACTGAGGCCGAAATCTTGTCTTCGCTTTTGCAGCGCGCGGTCAAGGATGGCATCAATGCGATGCTCGCGGCCACCGATGAAATGTTTGGTCGCTTTGCCGTCATCTGCCATCTGAACGGCGAATGGCATGTCGTTCCCGACGCCTGTGCGACGCGCACCGTATATTTCGCCGAAGACCGGCCTGCGATCGCATCGCACTCGACGATGCTGGGCGAGCTGATCGGCGCGGCGCCGCGCTTAACGCTGTTCCAACATTACTGGTGTGGGCTTCCCGGCAACGCGTCGCCGGTGCCGGGCGTGCGTGTCCTGCCAGCCAATTTCGTGCTGGATCCGGCCACCCGGACCATGCACCGCTTCTGGCCGCGCTCGCCACGCCAGGAACGTCCCGTGGAGAGCGTAGTTGGCGACGTTGATGCTCTCCTGCGCAAGGCTGCGGAAGCCACCGCCGCACGCTGGAAGCCGGCCTTGTCGTTGACCGCCGGCCTCGACAGCCGCCTGACCCTCAGCCTTTATCGCGACCTGCCGGATATTATCGCCTTCACCTACCATCGCGATCAGCAGGACAAAGTGGATGTCGACATTGCGTCGCGTCTGTGCGAGCGGCTGGGGATCGAGCATCGCCGCTTGCTTCCCGTTGACCGGCATCAGGGCGAGAAGGCCTATCAACTGATCGAGGCGATTCCCGACTGCTCCTTCGACAAGAACGTCGCGCCAATCTATCTCAGCGCTTTCCAGGACAGCAACAACCAAGTCATTCACGTGCGCTCCAGCCTTGCCGAGGTCGGACGGGCCTTCTGGCGCTTCCATCCCGGCATGCCGACAGCGATGTATTCCTCAAACTGGCTTCAGGTCTCGCTGGCGAAGTCGACGGCCAACGTCCCGAGGCGGGACGAGGCTGAGGACTATCTGCGAGATGAGATGACGCGCTTCTTTGCCACGGTTGGCTACGATTCAATCGATCCGCACGCACCGCAGATCATGGGCTATGACGTCTGGGACCTAGTCTATATGGAGCACCGGATGTCCACGTGGCATGCCCAGGCCCTGTCGGGCTCCGACATGGCATTTGATACCAGTATCCTGTTCAATTCACGGCGGGCGCTCGATCTGCTCATGTCGGTGCCGCTCGCGGATCGGCGACATGGAACGATTTTCCGAACGATTATCGCGCACCGCTGTCCGCAGATCGCGGACATCCCTATCAATCCACGCCCGCGACGCACCCTTCGCCAGCTCGCAGCGGCAGCCTATCGTCAACTCAAACGCCGCGCCGGCTTTGTCCGGGCGATGGATGCACGGCTGTCGCGGCGCCGCTGATTGGCGGTCTGAAAGCAACGGAGGGAGGCGTTGCTTGGCACACTAACGGTTGCTGCTCGGTCAATCGTGTTTCATGACGCGAATGACGTTCGCATTCTCTTGCTGCGAGGACTGGGCAGTTGGGTTGCGCGTAAGCCGAGCCACTGGGTCGTGCTATGACGCAGTGATTGCTTCAGCGCTCACTGCCCATTTGCCATCCGCAGATCGACGCATCGCAACCATGACCATTCCGGACCCCTGGTTGCCGACGTAGGTCTGAATTGCGTAGCCGATGTTTTCGGAGCCCTCCGCGTGCACGGTTTCCAGACTCGTGAGTTTGGTTCCGCTGGCGAGCAGGTCAGCGTAGTGTTGCTCGATCTCCTTGCGGCCGCGGAGGACATGACTTGCTGTCCAATAGGAGATCGCATCCTCCGTATAGCCTGCCGCGCAACCCGCGGCATTGCCGTTGTTGAAATCGGTCACGAACTTTTCGGTGATTTCGTCGAGCGCCACGCGGAATGACATTGCATCCTCCCAGTGCTTCGTTTCGCCATCTCCAACGCCGAGAAACTCGTCGATCGCCTTCGCTCACGCTGAGCTGCCATTGGGGCAGAGAACGGGAAAGTCCCAGTTTCCGTCCGCACCCTTTCGGGCGCAATCGAAAATCAAGCTTCCGTGCGGCCGCTGGTTGGATGAGACCAGCAGCCAGGTCGCGAACGCCAGGGCCAGGAAGCTCAATAGAAGACGGATCACGTTGCGCCACAGCCCGGTCGCGATTGCAGTCCTGATGGACCAGGACTGATTTCCAGCGGTGCTTTTGGTGCCCATAGGCTAGCGGACCGCGCGCGACGCGGCCGGGGCGCGCGTCATACGACGCTACACGAGCTGGGTGACTTCGGCATTGTGGAACACAGTGACCTTGTCAAGGCCGTCGGTGTAGGTGTGGGCGGTCAAGCCAGAGACGGAGATGTTAGCCTCCTGTGCGGTCGGACCAAGCGTGGGGTCCGCTGTCGTCTCTGTCCACTTGTTGCTCGTGGTATCGATCTTCAGCGTGTCAGTGCCGCTGCCCAGATCGGCGATGAATTGATGGTCCGCGGTATCCGACAGCACATCGTCGAGACTGAGGGTGACGGTATCCTTGCCGCTGCCGGTTTTGATCCGCTCGAGGCTGACGAAGTTGGGGCCGCGGAGGTCGATCGTGTCGGCGCTGGAAACGTTCGCATCAAGCGTGTCGAAGCCGGGGCCGCCGTCGAAAATGTCCTGGCTGTCCCATTTGAGCGTATCGTGGCCAACATCGCCGAACAGGTTGTCAATGCCGGCGCTGCCGGTGAGCACGTCGTTTGCGTCTCCCCCATGGATCGTATCATCGCCGGCGCCGCCGGTCAGGGTATTGGCGACACCATTGCCCGTGATCGAGTCATTGAAAGCCGAGCCGATGACGTTCTCGATGGTGATCAGGGTGTCGTTGCCTTCTCCGGTGGCGGTGCCGAGGCCCAGGTCGACGGTGACCGGCCCTACCGCCGCCGAATAGTCGACGGTGTCGTTGGCCACCCCCCCTTCCAGCCTGTCATCGCCGAGGCCGCCGATCAGCGTGTCTGCGCTGCTGCCGCCGTTCAGGGAATCATTGCCGGCGCCGCCGGTCAGCGTATCCGCACTCGCATCGCCGGTCAGGGTGTCATTGCCATCTGCGCCCAGGATACGGTCGGCACCCCCGCCGCCGGAGACGATATCGTTCAGCGTCCCGCCGGTGACGACATCGTTTCCGGTGTTCGCTTGGAAAATGTGCGCTGGATCAAAACCGGCCGACGAAGCCGCAGCCGCATCGACTGGGAGCGTCACCGTGTCGTTGCCGGCGAGTGCGTCGTATTGTGTGCCTAGCTGGTAGTCCTTGTCTGTAATCGCGTTGAAGTCGACGGTGTCGTTGCCCGTGGTGAACAAGGGCGGTGCCGACCCGCCGCCTCCGGAAAGGCTGATCTCGAAAATCCGCCCATCCATGACCTGGTCCTTGCCGTAGTCGGCGACCCACAGGGACAGGACTGACGGCTCGTCGTTGGGGTTGCTGCTGGGGGCTAGTGTAAGGCCCTTCGGGTGAGCGGCCGTGCCATTCGGGTTCTTGAAATTTTGCAGGATCGTGATCGTGTTGAGAATGACCTGGCCATCCCGGGAGACCACCCATATGTTGGGAGAGAAGGCACCGGACACGTAGAATACCTGGTTAGTGGAATCGTAAGCGATCGCCTCCGGGTCGGAGATCGTCGACGGCAGCACCAAGGTTTGAACGATGCTCCCCGTCGTCGTCGTCTCGAAGATTCGATGCGGATTAACGTTTCCGGTATCTCCCTCGGCAAGGAATAGATGATTCGTCGCGGGATCGTAGCCGATGTCCTCGTTATCCGGAGCGAATTTGTTGGTCGAGAAACCAGGCCCAACCTGCACGCTGGGATCGCTCGCGCTTACTTCGAAAACTCTGTTCTTGTCGTCGTCGCTGATGAAAAGATGCTGCGACTGAGAGGCATAGACGATGCCGGTCGGTTCGATGGTGTAGTTCTCGATGCTGATGCTGTGATCGAAAACGCCCGTAGCGGACATATAGAACAGGTTGTCCAGCCGATTGAACGGCGTCTCGTTCACTTCGGAATCAACTAGCAGCAAGGTTCCGTTTCCGCTGGGAACGAAGGCAAGCCCGGACGGGTCGGGACTGGGCGCCGACCATTTCGTCGTATCGATGATCTGAGCCACTTGGGGATTGATCGACAGAGACTGAGGCACGATCAACGCGGCGGTCGTGGTGTTGGCGCTGGAACCCGCAGATGGAGGGTGCTGATGGCCGTGGTCGGCGGGCGCCGGCTGTAAATGTATGTCCTGCAGCTCAGGAATCCGCGATTTGCCGGATTTGGACTTGGACATTATCGCCTCCTTGCCGGGCTTATCCGTGCTGCGCCCGCAGGTCGACACACATCAAAAATTACTTGGCTCCAGATTGCGTGATCGGAGCTCAATTCGCCTGCATTATGAACTGGCGGCTGGTCTTGTCTATTCGATCGAAATAGCCGAATGACGAGTCAAGAGCGCAAAAAGCGGTAGGTGATCCTGGCGCACGCGCCGCGGAAGTCCGTTAGGCTTTCTTTGGTGACGAAGCAGATTGTCAATATCGTCAGTGAAATCGGAAATAGGAGCACCAAGCTGGTGAAGCAACGGAAGGCTAAGACATCCGAAAAGTGAGATTCTTTGCTCGGGAGGACAACGCAATTGCACCGGTGGCCCGGTGCGAGTTGCTCAGGCTTGATGTGGGCATCAGTGTGGGTAAGAAGCCTGCTAAAGCTCAGGAGTAAAGCACTTCGCTCTCAAAAGTATAGGCCACCTAATTGCTCGCAACGTCGGTGACGGGCTCCTGTTCACCCCATTGTTTCGCAGGGTTGACTGGCCGGACACCGTCCTTAGGAAAGTTCGGTTTCAAGGCGGTGAAGTGCCACGAGGCTGCTCCCAGCCCGCGGCCGACTTCGCCGTCCGTTGGGAGAGCCTATGAATATCTTCTACATCATTGGCGTGATTGTGGTCGTTCTTGCTGTCCTGGCCTTTTTGGGGCTTCGCTGAGAACGCGCCTGCCGCCTCACGGACTTAAAACCTCGTTAGGCGGTATTGATGGCTTTATACCGATGCCATCTAATTGCGGCCAAGCACACTCCGGTTGTGCAAATCTTCGATTGCGCCGATGATTCCGCCACCGTCGCTATCGCGTTTTCTGATTCACGGCCTCAGCATCAAGCCATCGAGACTTGGAATGGCCCGCGTTTTATGGGGCGCTCTATAGCAGATTGAAGCAGTCAACTGTGTGTCCTGTTCATCCATTATTGTTGGGCGCCCCCATTCCCCGGGCAGCAACCGGTGGCTCTTCGGCACTCAGATGATACGGCGGGTTACTAACCGAGAACATGCCATGGCGCTACAGCGCCTGGAGGAAGCAGAGAAGCGCATTGCTAATCTGGAGGCACAAATCCAAGCCCTAAAGGAAGAAGGGCATCCCACCGTAGAAGCTGAACGCTTGTTGCAACTCATGCGCCAGTCGCGAGCTCTCATGCAACACCAGGCGGACCTCTTCGCCAAGGACAAGAGCTGATTCCCGGGCCTGGGAGATTGCTTGTCGTCGACGTTCCGGTCGGAATCGGCGTGATGGCACTGCTCATTGGTGCCAAGGCGTATCGCGTCTACACGGCCGTTCAATTTACGGAGTCTGACCGCCTCTTGGGCCGCCGAGGTGCTGACGGACCTGAGCGCGATCGCAGTTCAGCGCTTGCCGGGGGTGTCAGCCAGGTCCAGCAGGAAACTCAGCAGGGCAAACCGCTGTCCGCGCGTCACCGGCAGTGCCTCGTGAAGCAGCGAGCAGGAGAAAACCACGGCCGCGCCCGTTGGCGGCTTGTAGCGGTAGTCCCCGTACTCGGGGAACATCAGTTCGCCGCCGTCATATTCGTCGCTGTTCAGGTTGAGCGTGAGGGCAAAGCGCCGGCCCGCGGTGGCCGGCGTCGTGTTGTCCCGGTGCCGCCGGAAATAGTCGCCGCGTTCGGAATCGTAGCAGGCGATCAGCACTCGGTCGAACCTGAAGCTGCCGAAGCAGAAAGCCTTGTTCAGTTCCGGGCCCAGGCGCCGCGCGATCATTGCCATCAAGGGCTTTCGCACGGCGGGATCCGACAGGCGATGATCGCGCCGCTTCTTCAAATCCTCATAGAGCCGTTCCACCAGCTCGCCATCGACCATTGACGTCAGGGTGCCTGCTGTGTGGCCCATCTGGTGCCAGCGCGCGATCAGGGCGCGGCAATCCGCCGGCGACAACACATTGGGTACGGTCAGGACCGGCGCGGCGTGGCCGATCTCGGCGGCCGGGCCGGCTGACTCTTCCGACCAGCGCGTCAGCGTCCAGCGGGCAAGATCGCCTTCGTCCGACAGCGCCAGGATGCGCTGGTTGCGATCGAGCAGGAAGGCGAGAGGCCGCGTGCCTGCGGGGCCAGATGGATGTCCGGACATCTCGCGCACGCCCTGGCGAAAACGTCCCGATGCATCGGCAAGGATACGCGGCGAATGAGCCGCATCTTGCGCTGTGCCGTCGATCACCACGCAGTCCATTCGCGCCGCCTGATAGGCTTCCGCCAGCTCTTGCAGCGACTTGCGCAACGCCTCATCGCTGTCCAGGAAGATGGCCGTGGCCAGTCCCTGAGCATGCTGGTAGAGGCCCCAGGGCGCTCCAGCCTGATCGGCCAGGACGAAATCCGGAAATCGATCGCCGGGCTCCAGGCGATGCTGGACCCTCGGCATTGCAGGCTGCGTGGTCAGATTCATGGACAGCGAGATGGAAGTTTGAGGTGCCGCATGGCCTTCAAACTAGTCGGATTGGAGCAGAATCGGAAGCCCCCGGCTGCGGCAGGGCGCCTTCAGCCCCGGCCCCGCAATGCCATTAGTATCGCCTCATCCGCCGCGACGCTGGAACGGTGACCTGGAACGGTGACCTACGTCAATTGTTGGAATTAGACGTTCATGGAGGATTCATGATTTCGGCGGCCATTCACCGGCGATGGGCAAGAGAATTTCTGGCACGGGCAGTAGCGGCGCAGAAACGCAGCAATAAGCTGCGTTTTCTGCGCCTTGCGGTGAACAACTGCGTCCGTGCACAAGATCTCGAAGCGCGGTCGCGCTAGTCGATCTCCCCCGCTTCTTCGCCGATTTCATCACCGGCCTCGTCTGCGGTGTGCTCGACCGCATTCCCTACGCTCTTGATATCCTGGCCTGCGCCTTCGACCGTGTTGCATGCGGCAAGCGGGGCGCCAAGGAAGATGAGGCCGGCCAATAAAAGACTCCGGTTGATCAATGGGTCGGACATTTCGGTTGCTCCATATTTCAAGACGAGTTGAGATTGGAACACCGGATGAGTGTCAAACGTTCCTTTGTTGACGGCGCTGTTGCTCGTCGCCTGCGGCGGCGGCTCTGAAGAGGCCACTATGACCGATCGCATTGTGATCACCGGAATCAGCGCCGTGCGTCCGGATCAGCGCGATGACGTCGTTCATATCGACTGTTCGGCGGACCGGCGCCCGTTGGGCATCCGTCTTCATCGTGGCGTGCTGGGGACGCTGATCGTCTCACTGCTTCAAGCGGCAAAAGCGTTTCCGCGAGATTCTGACGAGTTCCTGAGCCAGCCGCTTCAGTTGACCGGCGTGGGCGTGGTATCCTTCGAAGACGGAAGCTTCGGCCTTGAGCTGCTGTTGGACGAAGGCGTCCGTCTTTTTGTGGCTATTCCGGATGACGCGATCGCGGCGCTTCACCGATGCGTGAATGCCATAGGAGTACTGGGGCAAGCCATGACCATGGAATTGTCAGGAACCACGCAGCACTGACGGCAACGAGCTTCACCGACCAGACATGCCAAAATCAAGATCAGCACCGGCAAAGGCCGCGAAGACGAACGGCCGCGATTCGCCATCGCGCGCGAGGCGGAGTACGGCACAGGCGCGTCATGCCCTTGTGGGTGGCTGGTCGCAACGCCGCGGTGACTTTGTCAGTCTTCTGCTTGGCGTCCGGCAAGGTCGGCGGCGCAAGCTTACCTATATCGGCGAGGTGAGGATCGACCCCAACGGTCTCGCGATGACACTGTTGGAACCGCGCCTGCGCGAGAGCGAGATCGAATCCAGCCCCTTTGTCGAGGAGCCGCCGGATCATCGCGACCATACCCATCACTGGATCGATCCGGACCTGGTCGCAGAGATCGAATTCGACAGTTGGACGCGCCAGCACACAATCGCCGATGCCTCGCTGCGCGCGGTCACCGGGCGGACGGCCTTCCGGCGTGCCAAGTGGGTCGTGCTACCCAAGGGACATAAACCTGCCGACGCATGAAAATCGCGACGTTCAACATCAACAACATTCAGCGACGCCTCCCTATCCTGCTCGCCTGGCTGAAGAAGGCCAGACCGGATGTGGTCTGTCTGCAGGAACTGAAAGCCGTCGACGAAGCCTTTCCCGCGGCGGCGATCGAGAGCGCCGGTTATCTCGCCGTACATCGGGGAGAGAAGACCTGGAACGGCGTCGCCATCCTGGCGCGCAAAGCCAAACCGGTCTTGACGCGCATGGACTTGCCGGGCGATCCCACCGATCGGCAGAGCCGCTACATCGAGGCCGCGGTCAATGGCATCCTGATCGCCTCGATCTACTTGCCCAACGGCAATCCGCAGCCCGGGCCGAAATTCGACTACAAGCTGGCCTGGTTCGACCGGTTGATCAAGCACGCCGCGTCGCTCAAGCGAAGCAGGAACCCGGTGATCCTCGCGGGTGACTACAATGTCGCTCCGACCGAGATCGATATCTATCCGACGAAATCGTGGGCGAACGACGCGCTTGTGCAGCCGGAAAGCCGCGCCGCATTCAAGCGCCTGGTCAAGCAGGGATGGACCGATTCTTTGCGTGTCCTGCATCCGGACGAGCGGATCTATACCTTTTGGGACTACAAGCGTGACCGGTGGCGGCGCAATGCCGGGCTGCGGCTCGATCACATTCTGCTGAGCCCGAGCATCGCGTCGCGCCTGGAGTCCTCCGGCGTGGACAAGCAAGTCAGGGGCTGGGAAGGCGCCAGCGACCACGCCCCAGCCTGGGCGATCTTGGATTAGAGCGGCGAATCAATCGCGGAGTCCGCTGCGCTGGGTGACTCAGCCCTCGGCGGCACAGCCCGGTAACGCACGGGCATCGGCGGTTTGGCGGGGCTGGCGATTGCCCGGACCGGCATCGCTTCAACGACGACGGCAGCGAATCCGACGGTGACCGTCGCAACGAAAAGGCAGGCCAGCAGGGCTTGGCGCGGAATGCGAAACACGACGAAAGCGCCGAGCGCCATACCCCAGCAGATCAACGCGCCACGAATATTGCCATCGGCGTCGTGCAAGAACGAACTCACGGGCTCCATATCGAGGAGGAGCGGAATCCCAACCATGCCGTCTTGACCTTCGCGTCGGTGACAGAGGGCATAGGGAAACAATTGGCCGTGCGCGCCGTTCCTCTGAAGAGCATGAGAGCCTAAAGGCGCCCGAACAAAGCAAGCAGGCGCCATTGCCAGCGCCCCTGCTGCAGGGAGCGCTACCTACACCCAGCGGAAGACGATGAAGGCGTAGACCAGCGCGATCCCGAGCGGCGCCCACAGTGGCAGGCCGAAGAAGCCGAGCCATGCCAGGAAGATGAAGGCGCTGCCCAGCAGCGAGATAAAGAGGCGGTCGCCGCGCGTGGTGCCGAGCTTCAGAATCCCCCGCCGCGGCGCGCCGCCGGGGGAGTAGACCTCCCACACCGACATGCCGACCAGGCACAGCACGATGAAGCCGAAAAAGGCCGCGGTCTGCCAGGTCCATGCCATCCAGGAAGTAAGTGAGGTGCCTTCCATCGCTTTGATCCTACTCCGTCAGACGCGCCCGAGGGCAAAGCCCTTGGCGATGTAGTTGCGCACGAAATAGATCACGACCGCGCCGGGGATCAGCGTCAGCGACCCGGCCGCCGCCAGCAGGCCGAGCTGATAGCCCGAGGTGCTCGCGGTCTTGGTCATCAAGGCGGCGATCGGCTTGGCGGCGACCGAGGTCAGGGTCTTCGCCAGCAGCAGCTCCACCCACGAAAACATGAAGCAGAAGAAACAGGCGACGCCGATGCCGGCCGCGATGGTTGGCATGAAGATCTTGAAAAAGAACCGCCAGAATGAATAGCCGTCGACATAGGCGGTCTCGTCCAGCTCCTTCGGGACGCCCGACATGAAGCCCTCCAGGATCCAGACCGCGAGCGGGATGTTGAACAAGGTGTGCGCCAGAGCGACCGCCCACGGCGTATCGAACAGGTTGACCGCCGAATAGAGCTGATAGAACGGCAAGGCGAACACCGCCGGCGGCGCCATCCTGTTGGTCAGCAGCCAGAAGAACAGATGCTTGTCGCCGAGGAATCGGTAGCGCGAGAAGGCATAGGCGGCCGGCAGCGCCACCGCCACTGACAGAATCGTGTTGATGACGACATACTCCAGCGACGCGATATAGCCGTTGTACCAGGTCGGGTCGGTGAAAATGACCGCGTAATTGGCGAGCGTGAAATCACGCGGCCACAAGGTGAAGCCGCCGAGGATCTCGTTGGTCGTCTTGAACGACATGGTGACCAGCCAATAGATCGGCAGCAGCAGGAAGAGGATGTAGACAATCGGAAGGAGAGAGCGCTTGCGCATCACTGTGCCTCGTTCCGGGTCATGAGCGTGTAGAACAGCCAGCTCAGGAGCAGGATGATCAGGAAGTAGATCAACGACATCGCGGCCGCCGGCCCCAGGTCGAATTGCCCGAGCGCTGTCTTCACCAGATCAATCGAGAGGAAGGTCGTGGAATTGCCCGGCCCGCCGCCGGTCAGCACGATCACCTCGGTATAGATCATGAAGGAATCCATGAAGCGCAGCAGGATCGCGATGGTCAGCACGCGCCGCAGCTTCGGCAGCTGAATGAAGCGGAACACCGACCAGGCACTCGCTCCGTCGATCTTGGCGGCCTGGTAATAGTCGTTCGGGATCGAGACCAGGCCGGCATAGCACAGCAGCACGACCAGGGAGGTCCAGTGCCAGATGTCCATGAGCACGACGGTGAACCAGGCGCTGAACGGCTGGCGCGTATAGTTGAAGTCGAGGCCGAGGTTGTTCAGCCCCTTGCCCATCAGCCCGATGTCCGGCAGCGCGAAGATGTTCCACATCGCGCCGACTACGTTCCAGGGAATCAGCAGCGGCAACGCCATAGTCACCAGGCAGACGGAGACCCATGGCCCTTTGCGCGGCATCGCCAGCGCGACGATGAGGCCGAGCGGCACTTCGATGAACAGCACCAAACCGGTGAACAGGATCTGCCGCAGCAGCGCATCGTGGAACCGGCTCGAATGCAGGATCTGCTCGAACCATTGCACACCGGCCCAAACGAACACGTTGTCGCCAAAGGTCTCCTGGACCGAGTAGTTCACCACTGTCATCAGCGGGATGATGGCGTTGAAGGCCACCAGCGCCACCACCGGCAGGACCAGGAACCAGGCTTTCTGATTGAGCTGTTTGTACATCGGTTCCTCAGTTCACCAGCCAGCCGTCGCGATAGACATGGGTGTGCTTGGGATCGAACCGCACATGCGCCGCGCCCGATGGCATCGCCTGCCCTTCCGGCACCAGCAACCGGATGCGATGCTCGCGGTGCCGCGTCTCGACGATCCGGAAGCGACCGACATCGGCGGCCTTCACGATCTCGACCGGGATGCCGCTCGAATCGAAGCGCGTGAATTCCGGCCGCACGCCCAGCTCGAGCTTGCCGTTGCCTTCGGACAGGCTGATCGCACCGGCGGTATCGACCGGCTGACCGAGGAACCCGACCCGTCCGCCATCGACGCTGCAGGGCAGCACATTCATGCCGGGCGAGCCGATGAAATGCCCGACGAAGGTATGCGCCGGCCGCTCGAACAGCTCCACCGGCGTGCCGACCTGCACAACTTCGCCATTGTTCATGACGACCACCTGGTCGGCGAAGGTCAGCGCCTCGGTCTGGTCGTGCGTCACATAGATCATGGTGCGCTTGATGCGGTGATGCAGTTCCTTGAGCTTGGAACGCAGCACCCACTTGAGGTGCGGGTCGATCACCGTCAGCGGCTCGTCGAACATGATGACGTTGACGTCGGAGCGCACCAGCCCGCGCCCTAGCGAGATCTTCTGCTTGCCATCGGCTGTGAGGCCGGATGCGCGCTTGTTCAGCATGTGGCCGAGGTCCAGCATCGCGCCGACTTCTTTCACGCGCTTGTCAACCTCCGCTGCCGGCACGCCGCGGTTCCGCAGCGGGAACGCCAGATTGTCGTAGACGCTCATGGTGTCGTAGATGACCGGGAACTGGAACACCTGAGCGATGTTGCGCTGCTCCGGCGTCGCCTCGTTCACGTCCTTGCCATCGAACAGGATGCGGCCCTGGGTCGGCCGGAGCAGGCCCGAGACCAGATTCAGCAGCGTGGTCTTGCCGCAGCCCGACGGGCCGAGCAGCGCGTATGCGCCGCCGTCCTTCAGCTCCTGGCTCATCTCCTTGAGCGCCCAATCCTCCGGGCGCTGGGGATTCTGAACGTAACTGTGCCGGAGATTGTCGAGCGTGATCTTCGCCATTACGCCCGCCCCCCGACCAACTGACCGTCGGTGCCGAACAGGAAGGAGCGGCCGACATCGACATAGAGCGTGGCGGTCCCGCCGACCGCGTAGGGATGCACGCCGTGAGATTGCGAGATCCAGGTGCGGCCGCCGCGATCGAAATGCAGCACGCTCTCCGATCCGCTCAGCTCCGCAACCAGCACGCGGCCTTCGACCGTGACCGTGTCGCCATTCTGCGGGATCGGCGTGATGTGGTGGGCACGGATGGCAAGCGTATAAGGCCCGTCCGGCGCATTCGCCACCGATGCCGGCGTCGGCCAGTTGGTGCCGTCGTCAAGCTGGATGCGGCCGTTGATCTTGGTCACGGGCGCGGTGTTGATCGGCGGGTCGGAAAAGACCTGCGCGCTGGTGAGGTCGCTCGGCTGCCGGTAGACCGCGGCGGTCGGGCCGAACTGCGTCACGCGGCCCTCATGCAAGGTCGCGGTGTTGCCGCCGAACAGCAGCGCTTCCGTCGGCTCGGTGGTGGCATAGGCCACAATGCAATGGCGGTCCGCGAACAGTCGCGGCAGCTCGTCGCGCAATTCCTCGCGCAGCTTGTAATCGAGATTGGCGAGCGGCTCGTCCAGCAGGATGATGTCGGAATCCTTGACCAGGGCGCGCGCGATCGCCGTGCGCTGCTGCTGGCCGCCGGACAGCTCGGCTGGCTTCCTCTGCAGCATCGGCGCGAGGCGCAGCAGCTCCGCAACCTTCCCCACCCGCTCCTTGATCTTTGCATCCTCGATGCCGATGACGCGCAGCGGCGAGGCGATGTTCTCATAGACCGTGAGATGCGGGTAATTGATGAATTGCTGATAGACCATCGAGACGTTGCGCTTCTGCACTGCGATGCCCGTCATGTTCCGGCCGCGGAACCAGATCTCGCCGCTGCTCGGTTTCTCCAGCCCGGCCATCAATTGCATCAGCGTGGTCTTGCCGGCCAGGGTGGTGCCGAGCAGAACGTTGAACGTGCCTTCCTCGAGCGTGAGATTGGTCTCGTGGATGTGCACGTTCCCGTCCACGCTCTTGGTCACGCGTCGTAGTTCGAGAGTCATTCTAGCCGCGCATCGTCGTTGATTTGATTTCCCGCCCGCCTCCCAGCGGTCAACCCCGGGGGCGTTAACCCCCGGGGGTGCCGGTTCAGGAGACTAGCACACTCGAAAAACGGCGTCCGTTACTTGGTCCACCGCTTGATCAGCTCATCATAGGCGATGGTTTCGCCTTTGGGCTTCTCATCGACCTTGGCGTGCGGGCCGTCCGGCTTGCCGAGCCATTCCGAGGGGTCCTTCTCCTCGTTGAGGCGCGGGCCGCAACCGCCATAGGTCTTGTTCGCCTCGTCGGCGGCCTGCATGCGGCCCATGATGTCATCCATCTGTTCCGCCAGACGATCCATGGCTTCCTGTGGCGTGAATGCACCCGAGTTCACGTCACCGATATTCTCCCACCACAACTGGGCGAGCTTCGGATAGTCGGGCACGTTGATCCCGGTCGGGGTCCAGTTCACGCGGTCCGGAGACCGGTAGAACTCGACCAGACCGCCCAGCTTCGGCGCACGCTCGGTAAAGGATTCATGCCGGATGGTGCTGTCGCGGATGATCGTCAAGCCGACGTGGCTCTTCTTCACATCCACCGTCTTGGAGACGACGAACTGGGCATAGAGCCAGGCCGCCTTGCGACGGTCGACCGGGGTCGACTTGAACAAGGTCCAGGAGCCGGCGTCCTGATAACCGAGCTTCTGGCCTTCCTTCCAGTACGGGCCGTGCGGCGACGGAGCCATGCGCCACAGCGGGTTGCCGTTGTCGTCGACCGTGTTGTTGCCGGCGCTCTTCGGGGCCACCATCGACGCGGTGAAGGCGGTGTACCAGAAGATCTGCTGAGCGACGTTGCCTTGGCTGAGGGCCGGCAGCGACTGATAAAAGTCGTAGTCGGCAGCGCCCGGAGGCGCGTATTTCCGCAGCCACTCGTCCCACTTCGCGATCGCATAGACCGAGGCCGGTCCATTGGTCTCGCCGCCGCGGCTTACCGAGGCGCCGGCCGGATTGCAGGAATCCTTCTCCATCCGGATGCCCCATTCGTCGATCGGCCGGCCATTCGGCAGGCCCGGCGAGCTGGCGCCCGCCATCGACAGCCACGCATCGGTCATGCGCCAGCCGAGGTCAGGCGCGCGCTTGCCGTAGTCCATGTGGCCATAGACGCGGACCCCGTCGATCTCCTTCACGTCGTTGGTGAAGAAGTCGGCGATGTCCTCATAGGCCGACCAGTTGACCGGAACGCCAAGGTCATAGCCGTACTTCTTCTTGAAGGCAGCCTGCAGGTCCTTGCGGTCGAACCAGTCCTTGCGGAACCAATAGAGGTTCGCGAATTGCTGGTCGGGCAATTGCCACAGCTTGCCGTCCGGGCCGGTGGTGAACGACTTGCCGATGAAGTCGTCGACGTCGAGCATCGGGTCGGTCACGTCCTTGCCCTCGCCCGCCATCCAGTCTGTCAGGTTGACCGCGCTCTGCAGGCGGGAGTGGGTTCCGATCAGGTCCGAGTCATTGATATAGGCGTCATAGAGGTTGCGGTTGGTCTGCATCTGCGTTTGAACCGCCTGCACGACCTCGCCCTCGCCGAGCAACTGGTGATTGACCTTGATGCCGGTGATTTCCTCGAACGCCTTGGTCAGGGTCTTGGATTCGTATTCGTGGGTCGGAATGGTCTCCGACAGCACGTTGACCTCCATCCCCTGGAACGGTTTCGCGGCGTCAATGAACCACTTCATTTCCTTCATCTGCTCGTCTTTCGACAGCGTCGAAGGCTGAAACTCGTCATTGACCCATTTCTGCGCCGCCGCCTCATCCGCGTGCGCCGGTAACATCCCCGACGCCAGCATCAGGACAGCTAACGACACGGTTCTACGCATCGCCATGATCGCTTCCTCCTCAAGTGCGCCTTTGATAGTCCGCGCTCGACCAGTGCGCACGTATCCGGCCGATATGCGTTTGGTACGCTCCCACGTTCGATCCGCGCTCGCACCCAGCGCGGTTCGATTTGCCAGTTCTCTGGCGAATTCCGGTGCGATCCAGATTCCGATTCATGCCAGGCCTCATGGCCGCCCTCCGGCGGTGGCCTGCAGCCGCGGCATGTTGCGCCGGCGCGCCGCCATCGCAGTATCGACCGCGGCGGCCTGTTCGGCATTGAGCCTGAGGCCCAGCTTGCTGCGCCGCCATAGCACGTCGGCCGCGCTCTCCGCCCACTCCTCGCGCATCAGGTAGGCGATCTCGGCCTCGGTCAGGGTCGCGCCGAAATCGCGTCCCAGATCCGCCGCCGACTGCGCCGCGCCCAGCACGTCCTTGGCGCGGGTCCCATACATCCGTATCAGCCGCGCCGCGTGCGGCCGCGTCAAGAAATTGTAGCGGTTCAGGAGTTGATCGACCTGCGCCGCGACGCGATCGACCGGGAATTCTCCGCCCGGCAGCGGCTCGCGCCCGGTCCAGCCCTTGTTCTTCGCCGCATGCGCACCCAGAAAAGGGGAGAGTTTCTCCAGCGCATGCTCCGCGAGCCTGCGATAGGTGGTGATCTTGCCGCCGAACACCGACAGCAGCGCCGGCTGGCCGTTCTCCGCATCGACCGCCAGCACATAGTCGCGGGTCGCCGCCTGGGCCGCGCTGGCGCCGTCGTCATAGAGCGGGCGCACGCCGGAATAGGTCCACACCACGTCCTTGGGCGCGATTTGGCGGGCGAAATAGCCGTTCGTGACGCTGCAGAGATAGGAGATCTCCTCCGGCGTCGCATACATCTTGCCGAGCTCGCCCTGATAATCCTGGTCGGTGGTGCCGATCAGGGTGAAGTCCTGCTCGTACGGGATGGCGAACACGATGCGGCCGTCGGTATTCTGGAACATGTAGCAGCGGTCATGGTCGAACAGCTTCGGCACCACGATGTGCGAGCCCTGCACCAGCCGGATGCGCGCCTTGGTCGCCACCTTCGCGACGTCGGACAAGGTCCGCGCAACCCATGGGCCGGCGGCATTGACCAGCGTGCGCGCCTGGATCTCCTCGCGCTGGCGGCGTTCGACATGCTCGGTGGTGAGCGACCAGAGTTCGCCGCGTCGCTCGGCGGAGATCGCGCGCGTGCGGGTGCGGATGTCAGCGCCGCGGCGCGCGGCATCGACCGCGTTCAGCGCGACCAGCCGCGCGTCGTCGACCCAGCAATCGGAATATTCGAAAGCCTTGGTGAAGTCGCCGGGCTTCAGCGGCGTGCCGGCGGGATCGGAGCGCAGATCGAGCACCCGCGTCGCCGGCAGCTTCCTGCGCCCCCCGAGATGGTCATAGAGGAAAAGCCCGAGGCGCAGCAGCCAAGCCGGCCGCAGCCCCTGATGATGCGGCAGCACGAAGCGCAGCGGCCATATGATGTGAGGCGCCACGTGCCACAGCACTTCGCGCTCCTGCAGCGCCTCGCGCACCAGGCGGAACTCGTAATATTCCAGATAGCGCAGGCCGCCATGGATCAGCTTGGTGGAGGCGGAGGAGGTCCCGCTCGCAAGGTCGGCCTGCTCGCACAGATAGACGGACAGGCCGCGGCCCGCCGCGTCCCTTGCAATCCCGCATCCGTTGATGCCTCCACCGATGATCGCAAGGTCGAAAGTGCGCGCCAACTCGCCCCCTGACCGATGCATCTTTTTAATTTCGCATCGTTTCGGAAGCGAACCCTAGATGAACGTTTTGACGTTCGCAATAGGGTTCATATGAAAGAAATGAAGCCTAAGCCGCTGAGTTTTCGCTCTCCATGATGGCGGGGCCGCCAGTTTCTATGACCTGGACATTGTGCGCTGCACATAAATCCCTGACCTCCGCCGAGGTCAAGGAATCGGTGATAAACGTATGAATTTGCGACAAATGTGCGATCTTCACCGGCGCCGCCCGCTCGAGCTTCAGCCGGTCGGCAACCAGGATCACCTTTCGCGCGTTTTCGATTATGGCCTGGCTGACTTTCACTTCGCGATAGTCGAAATCGAGCAGCGCCCCGTCCTCATCGATCGCCGAGGCGCCGATGACCGCGGCATCGACCTTGAACTGGCGAATCAAATCGACCGCGCTCGATCCCACCACCGCACCGTCGGTGCGGCGGACCACGCCGCCCGCCACGATCACCTCGATGGTGGGATGGCGATAGAGCAGCATGGCGACGTTGAGGTTGTTGGTGATGACCAGTAGCTCTTCGTGGCCCATCAAATTGGCCGCCACCTCTTCCGTGGTGGTGCCGATATTGATGAAGAGCGAGCTCTGGTTGGGGATGAGGGCGGCCGCCGCCTTGCCGATCGCCCGCTTTTCCTCCGCCGCGATGAAGCGCCGCGCCTCGTAGGCGAGGTTCTCGATGCCGGAGGCGACCACCGCGCCGCCATGGATGCGATTCAGCAGCCGGCGGTCGCACAGGTCGTTGAGGTCCTTGCGGATGGTCTGCGGCGTGACGTCGAAGCGCACAGCCAGATCATCGACGCTGACCCGCCCCGCTGAGCGCGCCAGTGCCAGAATCTCGTTCTGCCGGTGGCTGAAATCCTGCATCCGCTTCCCCCTGCCGACGGGCAGGCTAGCACAAGCCGGCAGGAAAGCTCCACTGGACTACGGGACGTCAGCGCATCGCCTTCGCCCCCTCCCCTCCGTCACCCCGGCCAAGCGCAGCGCGAGCCGGGGTCCATCGGTCCGAAGCACGAGCAGACGACGGTGGCCTGCGGATAGTGCAACTGCGCCATGGACCCCGGAACAAGTCCGGGGTGACGGTGGTGTGGGTGGCAATCGCGGTGCGTCGATACCCCAAGCCTACTTCCGCTTCAGCGCCTCGATCACGCGCGGGGAGACGAACTGGCTGACGTCGCCGCCGAGCTTGTGGATCTCCTTCACGAAGCGGGAGGAGATGAACTGGCTGCGTTCCGAGGCCATCAGGAACACGGTCTCGATATCCGGATTGAGCCGGGCGTTCATGCCGGTCATCTGGAACTCGTAGTCGAAGTCGGACACGGCCCGCAGGCCGCGGATAATGACCTTGGCGTTCATCTGCTCGGCGAAATGCATCAGCAGGCTGTCGAACGTCACCACCTCGATCGCGGTGGAAAAGCCGTTCTTGGCATCGGCGATCTCGCCTTTCAGCAGCGCCGCGCGCTCCTCGACCGTGAAGGCCGGCCCCTTCCCCGCGTTGACGGAAACCGCCACCACCAGCTTGTCGACCAGGCGCGTCGCGCGCCGGATGATGTCGACATGCCCGTTGGTGACGGGATCGAAGGTGCCCGGATAGATGCCGATCCGCTTGTCCGCCATCTTCGCCCCTCCCAGTGGCGCTGCTTCGGTGCCGCTACTTCCCGCCGTTGCCCAGCGGCGCTTCGCCGTCGGGCTGCGATTCGTCCCCTCCGTTGCCGCCTTCATCCTCGCCCAGATCGCCGAGATGCGCGACCGCCACTACCTCCTCGTCCTCGCCGACGCGGAAGATGGTGACGCCCTGGGTCTGGCGCCGCGCGATCCGGATGTCGTGGACCGGGCAGCGGATGAGCTGGCCGCGATTGGTCACCAGCATGATCTGGTCGTCATCGCCGACCGGGAAGGAGCCAACCACCGACCCGTTGCGCTGCGACACCTCGATATTGGCGACGCCCTGCCCGCCGCGCCCGATGACGCGGTATTCATATGCCGAGGTGCGCTTGCCGAAGCCCTTGGCGGTCACGGTCAGGATGAATTCCTCCAGCACTTCGAGCTCGACCAGGCGCTCCTGTGGCAGGTCGATGGGTGCTGCCTCGGGTGCATCCGGCGTGGCCTCGCTGTCGTTGTCCTCGCCCGCCGGCGCTTCGCCGAGGGCGCGCCGCTTGGCGGCGGCATAGCGCAGATAGGCGTCGCGCTCCGCCAGCTCGATCTCGACATGGCGCAGCACCGACATGGAGACGACGCGGTCGCCCTCCTCCAGCTTGATGCCGCGCACGCCGATGGAATCGCGGCCGGCGAACACGCGCACATCGCTGACGGCGAAGCGGATCGCTTTGCCGCTGCGCGCCGCCAGCAGGATGTCGTTGCTGTCGGTGCACACGCCGACGCCGATCAGCCGGTCGCCGTCCTCCAGCTTCATGGCGATCTTGCCGTTGGCTTTCACATCGACGAAATCGCTAAGCTCGTTGCGCCGCACATAGCCGCTGGATGTCGCGAACACGATCTGGCTCTGGGCCCAGCTCGTCTCGTCCTCCGGCAGCGGCATGACGGTGGAGATGGTCTCGCCCTCCTCCAGCGGCAGCAGGTTCACCAGCGCCTTGCCGCGCGCCTGCGGGTTGCCGAGCGGCAAGCGATAGACCTTCGACTTGTAGACCATGCCGCGGGTCGAGAAGAACAGCATCGGCGTATGGGTGTCGGCCACGAACACCTGGCTGACGAAATCCTCCTCGCGCGTCGCCATGCCGGTGCGGCCCCGGCCACCGCGCCGCTGCGCGCGATAGGTGGAGAGCGGGACGCGCTTGATGTAGCCGCCGTGGGTGACGGTGACGACCATGTCCTCGCGCTGGATCAGCGCCTCGATATCCTGCTCGAACTCCAGCTCTTGGATCTCGGTCAGGCGCGGGGAGCCGAACTGCTCCTTCATATCGAGAAGCTCGGTGCGCAGAAGTTCTAGCCGCTTCGGCCGGCTTTCCAGAATTTCCAGGTTGTAAGTGATTTTCGCTGCCATCTCGCGCAGATCGTCGGCGATCTTGTCGCGCTCCAGCCCGGTCAATCGCTGCAGGCGCAAATCCAGGATCGCCTTGGCCTGCACTTCCGACAATTGATAGGCGCGCGCCACCTCTTCCAAATTCGCCGGATCGTCGATCAACTTGATCAGATCGATCACGGACTCCGCCGGCCAGCGCCGTGCCAGCAACTGCTCTTTCGCGGTCTGCGGATCCGGCGCGCGCCGGATCAGCTCGATGATCGGATCAAGGTTCGCGACCGCGACTGCCAAGCCCATCAAATTGTGGGCCTGTTCGCGCGTCTTGCGCAACAGGAAGGTCGCTCGGCGGGTGATGACCTCTTCTCGGAACTCGATGAAAGCAGTAATGATCTGCTTCAGGTTCAGCAGCTCCGGCCTGCCGCGGTTGAGCGCAAGCGCATTGACTCCGAAGCTGGTCTGCAGCGGCGTGAACTGGAAGAGCTGGTTGAGCACGACATCGGTCATCGCCTCGCGCTTCAGCTCGATCACGATACGCACGCCCTCGCGGCTGCTCTCGTCGCGCAGTTGCGAGATGCCGTCGATCAGCTTTTCCTTCACCACCTCGGCAATGCGCGCCATGATGCGCGACTTGTTCGCCTGATACGGAACCTCGGTGACGATGATCGCTTCGCGGTCCTTGAAATCCTCGATCTGAGTGCGGCTGCGCATGATGATGGAGCCGCGGCCGGTGTGGTAGGCCTCGCGGATGCCATTGCGCCCCATGATGATGCCGCCGGTCGGGAAATCCGGTCCCGGCACGTGCTCGATCAACTGATCGATCGTAATGTCGGGGTTCTCCAGATAGGCGACGCACGCGTCGATGACTTCCGACAGATTGTGGGTCGGGATGTTGGTCGCCATGCCGACCGCGATGCCGCCTGCGCCATTGACCAGCAGGTTCGGGTAGCGCGCCGGCAGGACCGTCGGCTCCTTCGCCTTGTCGTCGTAGTTCGGCTGGAAATCGACCGTCTCGTTCTCGAGATCGTCGAGCAGGGCTTCCGCCGCCTTGGTCAGCCTGACCTCGGTGTAGCGCATGGCCGCCGGCGGATCGCCGTCCATCGAGCCGAAATTGCCCTGCCCGTGCGCCAGCGTGAGGCGCATGGAAAAATCCTGCGCCATGCGCACCAGGGCGTCGTAGATCGACTGGTCGCCGTGCGGGTGATACTTACCCATGATCTCGCCGACCGCGCGCGCCGATTTCTTGGTGCTGCCGCCGGAGGAGAAGCCGCCCTCGAACATGCCGTAGAGGATGCGGCGATGGACCGGCTTCAATCCGTCGCGCACGTCGGGCAGCGCACGGCTGACGATCACGCTCATCGCGTAATCGAGATAGGAGCGCCGCATCTCCTCTTCGATGGGAACCGGCGCGATGTCGAATCTGGGCGTGTTGGGTGTGTCGTTCACTGAAATTGAGCTCGATTTTTGAGGCTGGCGAAGGGGCAGGAATCGCCCTTAAGTCCGGCTTTCGGTTGATAGCAGATTCGACCCGCCGAAACAACCTTTCGCACTCGCAAAAACGCACTGTTTTTTCAATGGCTTAAGCCCGGGTTTCCAGGTCCCTTGAGGGGCCGGCAGACGGCCGGTCCGGCGAGGCTCGCAATGGCGCTGAAGCCGCGCGCCAATCAAGCGGCCCGCCACACTCGGCGGCCGCGATCCTTCAACCCGATGGCGGATGGTTCGCCGGTGCTCAGCGAGTGTTTGCAGCCAGCGATAATGAGACCGCCCGCAAAATCTCCTCGGACAAATCGGGATCGTCGACCGCCCGCGCCATGGAGACCGCGCCTACCATGGCCGCGAAGCTCACCAAGGCCTTTCGCCGTTTGGCGGCCTTGGAGCCAGGCATCAGCTTGGTCAGCCGATCCACCAGATTCTCCAGGCCTTCGGTCACGGCGCGCCGCACCGATTTGTCCTGCCGCGCGGCGTCCGATCCCAGGGCGGAGATCACGCAACCGTCGCCCGGGCCATCGCGATGCCTGACCGACAGATATGAGTCCGTGATCGTCTTCAACGGATTGGCGCCGCCTTCGATGACCGCATTCCACTTCTGGAGCGAAGCATCGAGCGCACGCGCGCAGGCCTCTGCGGCCAAGTCGTCCTTGGATTTGAAATGGCCATAGAACCCGCCATGGGTCAGACCGGCCGCGGCCATGATGTCCGCCACCCCGATACCGTCGAACCCGCGTTCCCGGAACAGCCTGCCGGCCACGCTCACGATGCGTTCTCGGTTTTCCGCCGCCTGTTCCCTGCTGACTTTCATCGTTCCGTCCTCACAAGACCGTTGCTGCAGCTTTCGTTACAGAAGGAAATCCAACGCATGTTGCGCAAATCGCCCAGGGTATTGAAACAGGAAGCCGTGTCCCGAGTCCGGATAGACGATCAGAAGGCTGTCCCGCAGGCGCTGAGCCATAAGGAAGGAATTGATTGTCGGAATCATGACGTCGTTGCTGCCATTGGCGACAAGCACCGGCTGTTTTATTTCGGGTAGCCTTGGAAAGGCAGAGCCCTCCCCTTGCGACCAGGCCCGAATGGCGGTCACCTGCGCCTCGATCCCGATTTGCGGCACGGGCGGCGCGCGATCCGGGCCCCGCAGGTGCAGGCGTTCCCAATAGCGCGCAGCGGCAGCGCGGCTTGCCTCGGATGGGCTGAAAAACAGATACAGAAACTCCTCGAGGCCAAGAACCGGACGCCCCGAGACCTCTCGCACTTTCGGATCGGCCACCTGAATGCCTTCGCCACCGCCGGGCCCGGTTCCGGCGAGAACGAGCTTTCTGACAAGCCGGGGATAGTCGAGCGTCACGATCTGGGCCACATAGCCGCCCATCGAGAACCCGAGCAGATCGACAGTCCCGAAGCCCATTACGGTAATGAATTGCGCTGCGCGATCCGCCATTCCCTTGATGCTGGGCAGCACCGCACCCGTCGACAGGCCGATGCCGACGTTGTCGAAGAGGATCACATGACGCTCCCTGGCGAGCGCGTCAATCAGCGCGGGATCCCAATCGTCCATCGTTCCGCGAAAGCGGTGGCAGAGCACCAGGGGTATGCCCCCTTTCGGCCCCATCTCGCGATAGGCGTACCGCACGTCTCCAGCGTCGATGAATTTCGTCTCGGCGGTCGCAGCGACGCTGCCTTCTGACATAGACCTCATCTCTCCCTCCCTTCCTCCGCTCCGTTTTTCGCCTGCCTTCATTTCTCGCCGACTTCCCTATTGACAGAATATATGATGATCGTCATTTATACGCAAGTTAAATTATAATCGTCATTTAACCGAAAAGATTCGCTGTGAATCAACGCGACCCAGCCGTGTAGGAAACAGAATGTCTGCAACCGACCCCGTCGTTATCGTCGCCGCCGCGCGCACGCCGCTCGGCCGCTTCCTGGGAGACCTGGCCCCCATCATGGCGCCTGCACTCGGCGCCCATGTCATCCGGGCCGCATTGGAACGCGCGAGCCTCGCGCCGGATCGGGTGAGCGAAGTCTTGATGGGCTGCGTGCTGCCGGCCGGCCAGGGCCAGGCCCCTGCCCGGCAGGCGATGCGCGGCGCCGGGCTGCCGGACGGCGTCGGCGCAACAACCATCAACAAGGTCTGCGGCTCGGGCATGAAGGCGACCATGCTTGGCCACGATCTGATCCGCGCCGGCTCGGCCGACATCGTCGTGGCCGGCGGTATGGAATCCATGTCGAACGCGCCCTACCTCCTGTCCAAGGCGCGCGTCGGCTATCGCGTCGGACACGACCGCATCCTCGACCACATGATGCTCGATGGCCTGGAAGACGCCTATGAGCAAGGCCGTGCGATGGGCGATTTCGGTGAAGCGACCGCGGCGGCGTACCAGTTCACCCGCGCCGACCAGGATGCTTATGCCGTCGAAACCTTGACCCGCGCCCGGCGCGCGATCGAGCAAGGTGCATTCAAGGCCGAGATCGCGCCGATCGCCGTGCCCGCGAAGGGTGGCGAGCGGCTTGTCGATACCGACGAACATCCGCTGAAAGTGTCGCCGGAGAAGATCCCGGCGCTGAAGCCTGCTTTCCGCCGGGACGGCACCATCACGGCGGCCAGCGCCTCGGCCAATGCCGATGGTGCGGCGGCGCTGATCCTGACGCGGCGCTCCATTGCCGAGCGCGAAGGATTGCCCGTGCTCGCCGAGATCAGGGCGCATGCCACCCATAGCCAGGAGCCCGCCTGGTACACCACCGCGCCGATCCCCGCGATCCGCACGCTGCTCGACAAGGTCGGCTGGAAGATCGGCGATGTCGACCTGATCGAGATCAACGAAGCCTTCGCCGTGGTCGCCATGGCAGCCGCCAAGGAGCTGGGCATCGCGCGCAACCGGCTCAATGTCCATGGCGGGGCCTGCGCGCTTGGCCACCCGATCGGCGCGACCGGCGCACGGCTCATCGTCACCCTGCTGCACGCCTTGCAGCGTCACGACGCGAAACGCGGGATTGCGGCCTTGTGCATCGGTGGCGGCGAAGCGACCGCGATTGCCATCGAGCGCGCGAACTGAAAGGCCTCCAATGATCTCAGCACCTTTGGCGGCCAGGCTCGCCAGCCGCAACGTCCATTACGGCTGGGTGGTTGCCGCCGTCACGTTCCTGACCATGCTGGTGGTCGCGGGCGCGGTCGGCGCGCCCGGCGTGCTCCTGCTGCCTTTGCAGCGGGAATTCGGCTGGGAGATCTCGGAGATATCCGGCGCCCTGGCGATCCGCCTGCTGCTGTTCGGGCTGATGGGTCCGTTCGCCGCGGCGCTGATCAACCGGTTCGGCGTGCGCAAGGTGACGCTGTCGTCGCTCGCGCTGATCACCAGCGGCCTCGCTCTCTCGCTTCTCATGACGCAGGTCTGGCAGCTCATCCTGTTGTGGGGCATCGTGGTCGGGTTCGGGACGGGCCTCACCGCCCTGGTGCTCGGCGCCACCATCGCGACCCGCTGGTTCTCCACGCGACGTGGGTTGGTGATCGGGCTGCTGACCGCCAGCTCCGCCACCGGCCAGCTCGTCTTCATGCCCCTGCTCGCCGCGATCGCCGAGCAGGCCGGTTGGCGCGCGGCGCTCGTTCTGCTGTGCGGGCTTCTGCTGATCGCGGCCGCCGCTGTCCTGGCCCTTATGCGCGACCGGCCGTCCGATCTCGCTTTGCTGCCGTTCGGCGAAAACACCGACGCCGTTGCTCTGCCGGTCGCCGCGCCGGCGGGCTCGATCGCGTTCGCCGCGCTCGACGCCCTGCGCGAAGCCGCCAAGACCCGCGTGTTCTGGATCCTGTTCGCCACCTTCTTCATCTGCGGCGCCAGCACCAACGGCCTGATCCAGCCGCATCTCATCCCGTTCTGCGCCGATTACGGCGTGCCGGAGGTGAAGGCCGCGGGATTGCTCGCCATGATGGGAGTGTTCGATTTCATCGGCACAGTCGGTTCCGGCTGGCTGTCGGACCGGTTCGACAATCGCTGGCTGCTGTTCTGGTACTATGCGCTGCGCGGATTGTCTTTGCTCTATCTGCCACTGTCAGACTTCACTTTCTACGGCCTGTCGGTATTTGCGATGTTCTATGGCCTCGACTGGATCGCCACGGTCCCGCCGACCGTGCGGCTGACCGCCGAGCGCTTCGGGCGCGAGCGCGCCAACCTGGTTTTCGGCTGGGTATTTGCGGGACATCAATTGGGGGCCGCTGCGGCTGCCTTCGGCGCCGGTCTGGTGCGCAGCGAGCTGGCGACCTATGTGCCGGCCTTCGTCGCCTCGGGCATGTTGTGCCTGGTGGGCGCCGGCCTCATTCTTTCACTCCGGCGAGCGGGCAAGGATGCAGCGATGAGCCGGGCACCCGCTGTATAGCCGCGTCGGAGCGGCGTTACTTGGCGTGCTGGTCGGAAGATTCCCGCCCAGGAATAATGCCAGCATGCTGGTTTCCCAGCCCGACCTGGTCGGATTGAGAGGCGGATTGACCCGTATTGCCCCATTTGCCGACTAGGCGCGGTCCTTGCCACAGCTCAGCGCTCCGATAGAGCGACGACGCCAGCAGATGCTCAGCTTTCAGCGCCGCCTCGGCATCATCCCGGCAATCGATCTGTTCGACGGCCTTGATCCGATCGTTCTCGTCGTTGAAGTAGCAGCGGTAATGGCTATTTGGCATGAGGTCTTATCCTTGTTCTTGTCTGACGTCAGGCCGAGGGACCCGCCGGCACTTGCAGCGTGAATGACAATCCGAGCGCACCGCTCGCGAAGCTATGGGTCGCGGCAAGCTGCTCCGCGAACGAACGCACAAGCTGAAATCCCAAGTAACCATCGGTCCTGGGGTCGAAGCCTTCCGGCAGCCCGACGCCGTCATCGGTCACTTCGACCGCGACCCGGCCATCTGGATTTCTCTGGCAGCCGACGCGGATCTTTCCAGTTACACCGGTTGGGTGAGCATATTTGATCGCGTTCGTCAGCAGCTCCGCGACGATAAGGCCAATCGAGCGCGCGCTTGGCGACGGGACGACGCAGCCGGCCTGCAGCGCGAACTGCAGCTCTGTACGGCCGGCGAAGGACAAGGCGGACACCACGGCCTCGGAAATGTTTCGCAGGTATCCGGCGAGATCGATCGCCGCTTCCTGGTCCGCATGCGCCAGCAGTTGGTGCAGGCGGCCCACGGTATCGATCCGCCCGCCGAACCCTTCCAGGATCAGCCGGACTTCGTGCCCATCCAGGAGCCGGCTATCTCGCCCCGTTTGGGACGCCTGCAAGCGCGCCAGGCCTGCGATCACGGTAAGGCTGTTTGCGATCCGGTGATTGGCTTCCGCAGCCCGGTCGCGCGCCGACGCAGCCGCAAGCGGCCCGTTCGTCGTCGGTTGGACTAGATGGATCGGCATGACGCCTCGCAATCTCTTCATGACTGCGACAACTGTAGCATCGGAACCGATAAATTACTTGCTGTTTTTAGTGCGTCTACGGGGTCGAATACCTGTTTCACTCATGAATACTATCTATCTACTTTGCTATATTGTACGGCAAAGGTGTCTTATAGCCGAATGCGTTTAATGAGTAAAAACCGTATAAGGGGGTCTTGACGCTTTCTCAGCGAGTGACTAAATATCACCCAATGGCATTCAGGGAGGGTTTGGCCATGGGCGAATTAGAGCGAGGCGAACGCCTGCAGATCATGCTGACCGATGAGGAGTTGAAGGCCGTCGATGACTGGCGCTTCAGCGCGCGGATGCCAAGCCGCGCCTCCGCGGTGCGCGAACTATTGAAGCGCGGGCTGGCAGCGGAGGGTTTCGATACCGCCGAACAGGGAACCAAATCCAAGGATTTCGGCGTCGTCGAGCCGAAGCCCAACGTCAAGGGCCGCAAATAAGGCTTCGCGGCGCCAGTCGGTCGCTGTTCCCTAGGCTTGGCAGGCGCGCAGGAAATTCTCCACCACGAAATCGACGTGGCGCTCGATTTCCTTGGCCGTCGGCCGGCGCGTGGGATTCAGCAGCACTTCCATGTGCACATGGCCGCGCAGCGCATCGATGAAGAAATGCGCCATGCCTTCGGCGTTCGAGATCGTGATCTCGCCGCGCGCCGCCGCGGCCCGCAGCAATTCGGCGACCCGTTGGAGAATGGGCTGGGGGCCGGTCCGATAGAAGATATCGCCGACTTCCGGAACCCGGCCGCACTCGCCTATGACCAGGCGGAAGAGCGCCAGGCGCTCCGGCCGCGTCAGGATCTCCAGGTAGTGGCGCCCGAAATCGCGCAGGACATCTTCCAGGCGCCCGCCCAGCGGATAGGGCTGGACCAGGGCCGATAGCTCCTCGGCCGCTTCCGCCACCAGGGCGGCAAGCAGCCCCGCCTTGTTCTCGAACAAGGAATAGACCGTCGCCTTCGACCCGCCGGCCCGGCCGACCACCTCGTCGATGGTGGCGTTGGCGTATCCCTTCTCCAGGAAGACATCGCGAGCGGCATCCAGCAGCGCCTGGCGCCGCTCCGGCAGAGAGCAGCGCGCTTTGCGGCGGGGCGCTCCTTCCGGCTTTTCCAAAGTGGTGGCTGCCATCTTGCTTCTCCTCCACAAAGAACCTATGGCCATTATGTACTGTTCGGGACGTTACTTTCAACCCTGCGACCAAATTGGCAGGCTGGAGCGCACACCCCGCCCACACCTTATGAGGTCAGGAACTAAACCAATGTATAATTTTCGCAAGCCGCCCAATGCTTAATATGCGTTACAGCCGTAACCCATTGCACGCGACGCATGGCAAAGGCGCTTGATCTTACCATCTCAAATGTTATGTACCGTACAGTACAAACTGGCGCTGGGAGCCAACCATGTCGAAGACCCTGAAGCGGATTTTGATGGCGAGCGCCGGAGCAGTCGTTCTGGCCGGCCTGGGCGCCTTCGGCTGGTACTGGTTTGAGACCCTCCAGTATCTGGAGAGCACCGACGATGCCTATGTAAAGGCGGACTACACCACCATCGCTCCGAAGGTCTCCGGCTACATCGAGCAGGTGGCGGTCGAGGACAATCAGGCAGTCAAGGCCGGCCAGCTGCTGGCCAAGATCGATGACCGCGACTATCGCACCGCCCTCGCCCAGGCCAAGGCTGACGTCGCCAGCGCCCAAGCAGACATCCGCAATATCGATGCGCAATTGGCCGAGCAGCAGTCGGTGATCGCCCAGGCCGAGGCAGCGATCGTTTCCGACCAGGCCGCCGTCACGTTCGCCAAGGACGATTACGACCGTTATCAGAAAATGACGGCTGGCCGGATTACTTCGGTTCAGGACGCGCAGCGCGCCCAGACCGTGCTGCAGCAGCAGAGCGCGCGACTGCAGAGCGACCGCGCCGGCTTGACCGCCGCGCATCAGCGGGTCGAAGTGCTGAATACCGCCCGCGCCAAGGCCGAGACCCAGGTTACGCGGCTGCAGGCGGTCGCGGACCAGGCCGAGCTCAACCTCTCCTACACCACGATCTCCGCCCCGATCGACGGCACGGTTGGCGCCCGCACGCTGCGCGTCGGCCAGTATGTGCAGGCCGGCACCGAGCTCATGGCGGTGGTACCGCTGCACGCCGTCTATATCGTCGCCAACTTCAAAGAGACGCAGCTAACGAACGTGAAGCCCGGCCAGCCGGTCGAGGTCGAGGTCGATACCTTCCCCGGCCAAACGGTGAAGGGCCACGTCGACAGCCTGTCGCCGGCCAGCGGTCTCGAGTTCGCGCTGCTGCCGCCCGACAACGCCACCGGCAATTTCACCAAGATCGTGCAGCGCATCCCGGTCAAGATCGTGCTGGAGGCCAATGACGCGCTCGCCGGCCGGTTGCGCGCCGGCATGTCGGTCGAACCCGTGATCGACACGAAGGCCATCGCTGACCTGCCGACCGCGAGCTCGGAAAACGTGGCAGCCCGGTAGGCGGCGCTCAGGGAGCCTTCCATGTCGATCGCCGAAACCTATGACAACAAATCGCTGGCGCCACGGGAACTGACCCGTCCTGCCGATCTGACCGTCAGCCCAACCAATCAGAACGCCGCCAACCAGAACACCGAAGTCTCGACCATGACCTGGCTGGCCGTGGTCGGCGCGGCCCTCGGCGCTTTCCTCGCGGTCATCAACATCCAGATCGTCAATTCCTCGCTCGCCGACATCCAGGGCGCGATCGGCGCCGGCATCAATGACGGCGGCTGGATCTCGACCGCCTACCTGATCCCCGAGATCATCGTGATTCCGCTGACCGGCTGGCTGGCGCGCGTGTTCTCGATGCGCAAGTTCCTGCTGACCAACACCGTCTTGTTCCTGTTCTTCTCGGTCACCTGCGCCTTCGCGCACAATCTCACCGAAATGATCATCCTGCGCGCCTTCCAGGGCCTCACTGGCGGCGTGCTGATCCCGGCGGCTTTCACCCTGATCGTCACCATGCTGCCGCGCACCAAGCAGCCGATCGGCCTCGCCCTGTTCGCCTTGTCCGCCACTTTTGCGCCGGCGATCGGCCCGACCATCGGCGGCTATCTCAAGGAGAATTATGGCTGGGAATACATCTTCTACGTCAACCTGGTGCCCGGCGCTGTCATGATTGCCATGCTGCTGCCCTCGCTGCCCAAGGCGGCGATGCAGCTCGGCCTGCTGCGCCAGGGCGACTGGGCCGGCATCGCGACCATGGCGATCGGCCTCGGCGCGCTGCAGACCGTGCTCGAGGAAGGCAACAAGGACGACTGGTTCGGTTCCGACTTCATCGTTCGCCTGTCGGTCATCGCGGCGATCGGGATCATCGCCTTCCTGGTGATCGAGTTCGTGGTGAAGAACCCGGTCATCAATCTGCGGCTGCTGCTACGGCGCAATTTCGGCCTGGGCACCGCCGCAAACCTGATGCTGGGCGCCGCGCTCTACGGCTCCTCCTTCGTGCTGCCGCTCTATCTGTCGCAGGTGCAGGGTTACAACGCCGAGCAGATCGGCGAGGTGCTGGCCTGGACCGGCATCCCACAGCTCGTCATGATCCCGCTGGTCCCGATGCTGATGCGCAATGTCGACATCCGCATCCTGATCGGCATCGGCTTCAGCTTGTTCGCCGCCAGCAACTTCATGAACATCTACATGACCTTCGACTATGCCGGCGACCAGTTGTTCTGGGCCAACATCGTGCGCGCCTTCGGCCAGGCCCTGGTCATGACCCCGCTCTCCGCCGTGGCCAGCGCCGGCATCGAGGCGGAGAATGCCGGCTCGGCATCCGGCCTCTTCAACATGACCCGCAACCTGGGCGGCGCCATCGGCATCGCGGTGCTGCAGACCCTGATCACCAAGCGCGAGCAGTTCCACTCCAACATCCTGATGAACTCCGTCTCGAACTTCAACGAGGCGACCCGCCAGCGCATCGCCGACCTGACGACCTATTTCCAGACCCACGGCATCGCCGACCTTGCGGTCGCGCAGCATGAAGCCATCGTTGCAATCGGTCGCATCGTCCGCCGCGAGGCTTTCGTGATGAGCTATGCCGACGTGTTCATGCTGATCGGCATCGGCCTGGTGATCGGCCTCGTCGCCTCCCTCGGCCTGAAAAAAGGCGCTGGCAGCGCAGCCGGAGCGCATTGAGATGGAAACGCAGCCGTCATCCATGCAATTGAACGAGCTGTCGATCCCGGTTGCGATGCGCCAAAGTGCGATGGAATTCATCGAATGGCTTGCGAGCGACGCATGCCACGGTCTGGACGCCTCCGGACTCGTTGCGCCTTTGGCCGCAATGCTCTGCAGCAACGGAGTCCCGGTCGATCGTCTGGCGATCCACCTGCGTGCGCCACATCCAACGTTGTTCAGCCGCTCGATAACCTGGGCGCCGGATGAGCCGGTCGCCCTTGTGGACATAGAGCACGGCGAGGAAAAGTCGGAGCGCATCCAGAGGAGCCCGGTCCTGCGCATGATGACGACGCGGAAGTGGCTGGTTGCGCGCACCGATGACCCGCAATGGGTGCTGAGCGATATCTTTCGCGGCCGCGGCCTTGTGGAGCTGTGCATGGCTCCGCTGATCCATGGCGCCGGTGAGGGAATGGTCAGCGGCGTCACTGTCGGTACGCGGCGGCAGGAAGGCTTTTCCGAAGCCGATCAGGCGCTGCTGCGCCGGATCGTGCCGGCGCTGCGGAGCGCTGTCGAGCTCAAGATCTGGCGCCGCACCACCAAGACGATGCTCGATACCTATATCGGAAGCGGGGCGGAAGAGCGTGTCCTGTCGGGCCGGGTCCGGCGCGGCGATGTCGAGACGCTCGAAGCCGCAGTCATGTTCTGCGATATGAATGGCTTCACCGACCTCTCCAACCGATTGCCGAGCGACCGCGTCCTCGAGCTGCTCAATATCTACTTCGACCAGGTCGTCCCCTCCGTGACACAGCACGGCGGTGAGGTCCTCAAATTCATGGGCGACGGCGTGCTCGCCTTCTTCCGCGACGAAACAGGCGCTGCAGCGAGCTGTGCCTCGGCGCTGAAGGCCGCCCAGCTGGTCAGCGAGCGCCTCGATGCCCTATCGCTTCCCGATGCCGAGATCCGGGCCGGCATCGGTTTGCATTACGGACAAGTGAGCTATGGCAACTTCGGCGCAGGGCAACGGCTGGACTTCACCGTGATCGGACGCGACGTCAACCTCGCGAGCCGGATCCAGGGTCTTTGCCACCAGACCTCCCAGGCCTTATTGTTGTCGAAGCGTTTTGCGGAGCTGCTGACCGAGCCGGGTGCGGTCTCGATCGGCTCGCGCGCTGTCAAAGGTTTTACCGAACCGGTTGAGCTCTTCGCCTGGATGCGACGCGAAGAAAGTCTCGGCAACGCGCGCATTGCGAACCAGCCGTAAAGTATTATCTGTCTCACCAGCATCAGTCTCGAAGGATTGGATCCATGCCGCATCTGTTTGACGAGTTCCGCCTGCGCGACGTCACCGTCCGCAATCGCATCGGCGTGTCGCCCATGTGCCAGTATTCCTCCCGCGAAGGCATGGCGAACGAATGGCACTTCGTTCATCTGGCAACCCGCGCGGTCGGCGGCGCGGGATTGGTGTTCACCGAAGCGGCGGCGGTCACGCCGGAAGGGCGCATCTCTCCTCAGGACCTCGGGGTCTGGAGCGAACGGCATTTCGAGCCGCTGGCGCGCGCGACGCATTTCATCGATCAGCAAGGCGCAATCGCCGGCATCCAGCTTGCCCATGCCGGGCGGAAGGCCAGCACCTATCGGCCGTGGTCCGGCCAGGGCAAGGTTGCCGAAAACGAAGGTGGGTGGAGCACCGTGGCTCCCAGCCCCCTCGCGTTTGCGGACGACTATCCGATGCCGGTGGCACTGAGCGTTGCCGGCATCCGGGCGTTGCAGGACGCCTTCGCGAAGGCCGCCGAGCGGTCGTTCCAGGCCGGCTTCCGGGTGATCGAAATTCACGGCGCACACGGCTATCTGTTCCACGAATTCCTGTCGCCGCTCAGCAACCAGCGTGCCGACCAGTACGGCGGCCCGTTCGAGAACCGCACGCGGTTCCTGCGCGACACCGTGACCGCCGTCCGCGCCGTCCTCCCGGAGCGCTGCCCGCTGTTCGTGCGCATATCCTGCACCGACTGGGTCGAAGGCGGTTGGGACATCGAGCAATCGGTGGAACTGGCGCGGCAACTGAAAACGCTCGGCGCCGATCTGATCGATTGCTCCTCCGGCGGCAACGTCAAGAATGCGGAGATCCCCGTCGGCCCCGGCTATCAGACTCCCTTCGCCGCGCGCATCCGGCGCGAAGCCGGCATCCCGACCGCCGCCGTCGGCATGATCACCGGCGCCGCCCAGGCCGACCACATCATCCGCGGCGGCGAGGCCGACATGGTGCTGCTGGCGCGCGAGCTGTTGCGCTCGCCCTACTGGCCGCTCGAAGCGGCACGCGAGCTTGGCCACGACACGACCTGGCCCTCGCAATATCTGCGCGCCGCGCCCCAGGGGGCGTCCGGCCGCACGCCGGCCCACGAGATCGACTAGAAACTCTGGCGGTCGCGCGACCTGGGGGTGTCGACCCTTCGCTCGCGATAGATCTCGCCGCTGCGCGCGGACTCTCGCCAAGCCCGGCCGAATGCGATCTTGTGCCACAGGCTCCCCTCGCCGGCATCGATCCGGCCGACCACCAGGTCGCGGCGATGCCGGCTGCTCTTTGCCGCCACGTTGCCGAGCGGGTCGATGAGCTGCGTCACCGGGCCTTGGAACGGATTGCTCGGCGTCACCAGGCTGACCCAATAGCAGTTGTTGGCAGCGTGCGCCTGGGTGGTGATGGCGAAGATGTCGTCCTGCCCGGCATCCTCCTTGTCCGCGCGGGAGGCGGTGAAGGTGGAGACCAGCATTGCATGCACGCCAAGGTGGCGATATTCGTCGAACAATTCCGGGAACCGCACCTCGATGCAGATCGCGCAGCCGAAGAGCACGCCGTTGACCTCGAACACCAGCGGTTCCGAGCCGGGCGTATACCAGCCCTGCAACTCATTGTGCGAGCAGAAGCGCTTGTCGTAGCGCGTCCGCAATGTTCCGTCCGGCCCGATCAGGTAGAGGCAGTTGTGCGGCCGTCGTCCGTCTTCCAAAGGATGGACGCTGCCGACCAGCACCCACAGGCCAAGCTCCGCAGCTAGGCGCGCAATCTCATCGGATGCTTGCCGCAGCCCCGCCCAATCCTCCCCCCGCCATTGCTCGAAGGGCGTCAGCACCTTCCTGCCGTAGCCCGACAACGCGCCTTCGGTGAACTGCACCAGGTCGGCGCCCGCCGCTTTCGCTTTGCGCATCATCGCCTTGATGTGGCCGGCGTTGCGCGCGACGTCGACGCCGACCGGCGTTTGCGCCAGAGCGATGGTCACGGAGCGGGGCGTGGATGGAGTCATGAAGAAGAACCGGCAAGTTGGCCGCAACGGACTATGGAGCCCGGACTCTATGGTGCGTCCGCGATGCGCGCAAATGCCGCTTCGAGTCTCAGAAGGTACTGATTGAAATATTGCCCGGATCAGGCCAACTTGCACGAGCAGCCGTGCAGCTCCTTCAGGACACCCTCATGGAACTCGATCCGGTTCTTCTGTCCCGTCTGCAGTTCGCCTGGGTGATCGGCTGGCACATCCTGATGCCTGCCTTCACCGTCGGCCTTGCCTCCTACATCGCGATCCTCGAGGGCATCCATCTCGTCACCAAGCGTGAGATCTACGTCCGGTTGTCGATGTACTGGATCCGGATATTCTCCGTCGCGTTCGGCGTCGGCGTGGTCTCCGGCGTCATCATGCCGTTCCAGTTCGGGACCAACTGGAGCCGTTTCTCCGACGCCGCGGCGGACGTCCTCGGCCCGCTCTTCGCTTACGAAGGCATCATGGCGTTCTTCCTGGAATCGGCGTTCCTCGGCGTGCTGCTGTTCGGACGCAAGCTGGTGCCGGCCTGGGCGCATTTCGTCGCGGCTCTGATGGTGGCGGTCGGCACCCTCTTCTCGTCGTTCTGGATTCTCGCCGCCAACAGCTGGATGCAGACGCCGGCGGGCTATGAGGTCGTCGACGGGCGGTTCGTTCCCGCCGACTGGGTTGCCATCGTCTTCAACCCGTCCTTTCCGTACCGGCTGGGCCACACGGTCGTCGGCTTCTATGTGACGACCAGCTTTGTCGTGGTCGGCGTCGCTGCCTATCTGCTGCGCGGCGGTCGCTTCTTCTCCGAAGCAAAGATCATGCTGTCCATGACGCTGTGGCTGCTGAGCGTGCTGGTGCCGCTGCAGGTCATCCTCGGTGACGCGCACGGCCTCAATACGCGCGAGCATCAGCCCGCGAAACTGGCCGCGATCGAAGCGCGTTGGGAGACGGCGCGCGAGGTTCCCCTCACCTTGTTCGCCATTCCCGATGCGGAGAATGAGACCAACCATTTCGCGATCGACGTGCCCTATCTCGGCAGCCTCATTCTCACCCACTCTCTCGACGGCGAGGTTAAAGGATTGAAGGACTGGCCGCGCGAAGACCGCCCGCCAGTCGCCATCCCGTTCTTCGCCTTCCGCATCATGGTCGGCATCGGGCTCCTGATGCTGGCGCTGGTGGCGGTGAGCTGGTGGTTGCGCTACCAGGACAAGCTGTTCGACAGCCCGTGGTTCCTGCGCGCGTGCCTCGTCATGGCGCCGCTCGGCTTTGTCGCGGTCCTGGCAGGCTGGACGACGACGGAGACCGGCCGCCAGCCCTGGACCATCTATGGCTTGATGCGCACCGCGGATTCCGTGCCGCCCTCGCTCACCGGCGGCAATGCCCTGTTCTCGCTGCTGTGCTACATGGCGGTCTATCTGGTCATCTTCCCGGCCGGCGTGCTGGTGATGGCGAAGCTGGCGCGCCAGGGCCCGGCGCCAGGCCCCGAGGCCGACGCGCCGATCGAGGGCGGCCGGCCCGCCAGCCCGGCCATTGTCCAGTTCCAGTCGGAAGGGGAACGATCATGAGCCCCGTCTTCGATTTCGTGCCGGTCTGGACCCTGGTCCTGGGCGCGGGGATCTTCTTCTACGTGGTGCTCGACGGATTCGATCTCGGCGTCGGCATGCTGTACGGCCTGGCGCCCGATGTCGGCAACCGCAACGTCATCATGAACTCGATCGCGCCGGTCTGGGACGGCAACGAGACCTGGCTGGTGCTGGGCGGCGTCGGCCTGCTGGCTGCCTTTCCGCTGGCCTTCGCCATCATCATTCCGGCGCTCTATTTCCCGATCCTGGTCATGCTGCTGGCCCTGGTGTTCCGCGGCGTCTCGTTCGAGTTCCGCTTCCGCGACGCGCCGCACCGGACCTTCTGGGACCACGGCTTCTGCTACGGCTCTGCCATCGCGACCTTCGCCCAGGGCGTGATGCTGGGCGCCTTCATCCAGGGCTTCGAGGTGGATGGGCGGCACTTCACCGGCTCGGCCTTCGATTTCCTGACGCCGTTCTCCCTGCTGACCGGCGTCGCGCTGCTGTTCGGCTATGGCCTGCTCGGCGCCGGCTGGCTGGTCCTCAAGACCGAGGGCGAGATCCAGGCGGCCGCGCGTCGCCACGGCAAGGTCTGCCTGCTCGGCGTGCTGACCGCCATCGCGATCGTAAGCGCCTGGACACCCATCATGAGCGAAGATGTCGCGCTGCGCTGGTTCTCCTGGCCCAACATCGCCTTCCTGTCGCCGGTACCGATCGCGACCGGCGTGGCGGCGCTGGCAGTGTGGCGCGCGCTGAACGGCCGCTCCGAGGCCGGCGCCTTCATCGGCGCGATCGTCCTCTTCACCCTCGCCTATGTCGGCATGGCGATCAGCTTGTGGCCGATGATCGTGCCCTATCACTACACGCTCTGGCAGGCCGCTTCATCCGAACGTACCCAGGCATTCCTGCTGATCGGCACCTTGTTCCTGCTGCCGGTGATCTTCGCCTATACGGGCTGGTCCTACTGGGTATTCCGCGGCAAGGTACGCGGAGATGTGGGGTATCATTGAAGTGCGCGATCCCGCGCGGGCCTACGAGCGCTTTTTGCCGTGCGTAAATGCGTCGCTAACGGTTTGAGCCATTGAAGAAGCTGCACCGACGGCGGCGGCCTTCGGTTTGACCTGCTTTGGCTTCTTCAGTTCACGATTGCCGCGCTTGCGGTCTTTGCTCATGGCGCGCTCCCTTGGGTTGACGTGCGAGTTGCCGCCCCGCTGTCCGACGCGCTACTTCATGTCCGAAGCGACGAGCGTGTAGGAACCTTTGCTGCGGCGTGAATAGATCCGGTCGGCGGCCTTGAAGATGCGGCCGCGATGGCGATCAAAGGCGTTGAGCAATCCCGGCTCGTCTACCGTGGCCTTCGGGTCGATGCGGCGCAGCGCGTCGGCCTCTACAAAGAACGGAATTTCGAGCGATTCGTCATATGCCCAGAAGCGCACGCAGCGCTGCCGGGCATCGTAGCTCCGGCTCTGATTGGGGAAACTAAGCGGCATCCGAATCACCATAGGCCCTTTCCGGCCCGGTGTCCGATTTCATTTGGGTCGCCTGAGCCGGCTGGTTCTTCGCTTTACGAGCCTCGCGATCGGGTCGATCTCGACCGCGGCTCCCGGATCTCAATGGGGCCGCCATTGCGCCAAGCGTTGCTGCCTTTGCAGCGCGCACAAATACGTTCGCCCGCCCAGGCGCTGTCGAACATCGTTTGGCACCTGAGGCACGGACGAGGCCTGCGGCTGTATTCGCCGTGATTGTGAGCGCCCTCGCTTGCCATCCGTGACATATGGGTACGCCGGCATGACTAAATAAGGACCGCCACGCGCTCCAGCGGCCGATTTCCTTCGTTTCCTGGCTGCAGAGTGCCCATGTACGCCTGGGCATCCTCGCCGCGACGAACTTGATCACCTCGCATTGACCCGCCCGGCGACCCAGTGCTCATCAACATCGAGGCTGGACAGCTCGAGGCCGGCCGGTGACCCCGGCCAAAAAGGATGCGCCGGGAACAACGCCGGGAACAACCCCGACCAAGCGGCCCTCAAATCTCGGCTGTGGGGACGACATCTCCACAGCCACTCTCGCCGCCGGAAGCGGCGGGCAAACCGGAGCATGCCATGACACTGCGCACGAGCAAGCGGACCGTGACCTTCGCGCACCCCTTCAGGCTGGAAGAGTCCGGTCCAGAGTTCCCGGCAGGGCGATATTTCATCGAGACCGACGAGGAACTGGTGGATGAGCTGTCCTTCCTTTCCGTTCTACCGACGGAAGGCAACCATGATGCAGCTCATCGCGGATCCGCTGCGCCCCGGCGTCACGGAAACCGCGGTGATCGATCCCTTGCAGCTTGAGGCGGCGCTGGAGGCGGACGCTCGGTGGCGCCCGCTGAGGACTTCGTTATCGACCCTGAAGTGAAAACGGTCACGCCATGAGGACATGGTTCGTCCCACCGATCGTCATCCCGATCGCGATCGTGGTCGCTGTTGCGACTACGATTGCTTGGAGATTGCTGCCATGAGCGAAGCTTCACCCCGAGCCGTCGTCGCTTCCGAAGCGGTCGGTTCAGTCGATCAGATGCCCGCCGACGAACGCCGCGCCCTTGAAGCCGCCATGTCGGAAGGCTGGCCCGCATCGCCACGCCTCCCGAAACCACCGGCCAAGCGACGACGGCAGAAGCTCTGACACCCTGGCAATCGAATTCTTCGAGTATCAACGATCGGAGCGTTCCGCCCCGGCACGTTCCCCGCGCAGCTTGCCCGGCCGGATGCCGAAGCGGCGATGGAAGGCGCGGCTGAAGGCGCCCTCGGACTGGTAGCCGAGAGCGGCACCGATCTGCGCGATCGGATCGGCGGTGTTGGCGAGGCGGCGGCGAGCGAGGCCGAGCCGTAACTCCGACAGGAAGGCCAGCGGCGCGAGGCCGCAGGCCCGGCGGAAGCATCGCACCAGGGTCGCCCGCGAGGTCACGGCGTGGGCGGCCAACGCATCCAGCGTCCATTCGAATGACGGATCCTGCAGCATCGCAGTAACAGCCCGCGCCGTCATGCGCTGGCTCAGCAGCACGAGCAGGCCGTCGACGGGCGGATGCTCCTCCAGATGCGCCCGCAACAGCATCACGAACAGCGCGCTGGCAAGGTCGGTGGCGACGGCGACGGCCCCGGCCCGTCCGCCATCAACCTCGTCACGGATGCCGCTCATCAGCGCGCGGTAGAACTCCACCGCATGTCGTTCGCCGGAATGGACGACGATGACGTCAGGCAGCGCCGCGGCCAGCAGGTTCTCCGGCGCCTCCTCGAAATGCAGCAGCCCGCAGATCAGCTCGGTATCGGGCTCAACGCCGGTGATCGTCTTGGCGCGGATCGCGTTGTGATACTCGATCGAGATTGGCTGCGTGGCGCGGATCGGCAGGGCGCATGACCGCGTCACATGCGCATCGCCGTGCGGCAGCAGCAGGATGTCGCCTGCCTGTAGGCGCAAGGAGCCATGTCCCGGCCTGTCGAGCAGGCATTGGCCGCGGGTGACGATGTGAAAATACGCCGCGCCTCTTGCCGCAGGCTCGTGTGGCGCTGCCCAGGCGCCGCCGAAGCGGCAGAAGTCCTGCAACTCCGGCCGGACCCGCAGCAGCGGCGCGAGGCCGCTTAGCGGATCGTAGGCACTGCCTTGCCTCATCCCAGCTCTCCGGGCGCGCTTTGATCCGTTCGGTTATGGCATTGCGCCGCATGGCCATCAACCGCGGCCGGGTGCGCACCCACCTCCTCAGCGTCAGCAAGAAGGAGGTTTCCATGCATATGCTCGACTGGAACAGCTATCGCCAGCAGATCCTCGCCGGGGTCGGCGACCTCGGCAAGCTCAGCCCGGACACCGTCCGCGGCTATATGTCGCTGAGCGGCGCCGGTGCCAAGACCGGCCACCTCGACGCCAAGACCCGCGAGCTGATCGCGCTCGCCGTCTCGATCTCCCTGCGCTGCGACGGATGCATCACCGTCCACAGCGAAGCGGCGCGCAAGCTCGGCGCCACCAAGGAGGAAATCGCCGAGGCACTGGGCGTCGCGGTCACGGTCAATGCCGGCGCAGCCATCGTCTATTCCACCCGCACGCTGGACGCCTTTGCGGCGGCCAGCGAGGCGTGAGCACGTCATCAAGGAGACGCATCATGAATGCCATCGTTCCCCGCGCCCTCGGCCTGATTGCCGATCCGATCTCCAACCGGATCGGCATCGCGGCAACCAAGATCGCGATCGCCATCGTCTTCCTGTGGATCGGCGCGTTGAAGTTCGAACCCTACGAGGCCGACAGCATCACGCCCTTCGTCGCCAACAGCCCCTTCATGTCCTTCTTCTATGAACACCCGACCGAGTACAAGGCGCACCTCACGCACGAGGGCGAGCTGAAGCCCGACGATCGCGCATGGCAAATCGCCAACAACACCTACGGCTTCTCCGAAGGGCTCGGCACGGTGGAGATGGTGATCGGCGTCCTCACGCTGGCCGGCTTGGTTTCGCGGCGGGTGGGCTTCGTCGGCGCGGCCCTCGCCTTCGCCACGCCGTTCGTGACCTTGTCCTTCCTCGTCACGACGCCGGAGGCATGGGTGCCTGCGCTTGGCGATGCGCAGCACGGGTTTCCTTTCCTCTCGGGCGCCGGCCGCCTTGTCCTCAAGGACACCGTGATCCTCGCGGGCGCCTGGTTGATCCTGGTCGACACCGCGCGTGCGTTGCTAAGCCATTCCGAAGCCGAGGATCCAGCGAGCAACCCTATCATCCCGTCCGAGTAGCCGAGCACGGCTGGTTCTTCTGGCCATTTCCGTTCTCGCTTGCGCTGTTTCCTGGACTCCAGCCGCTCGCCGGCGCTACGGTGGCCGTTCGTCGGGGCGATGTAGATTGATGGTCGGATCGAGCGCCTTGTCACGTGCAGTCGGCACGCAGGTCTTTATGCAGAACTATTGCAGGAGTGCAGGGACAAGAAGTCGGAGGCGCAATGCCGAAGATCATCATCGCGAACAACGACAATCCGACCATGTACGCCGATCGCGGCGTGTTCGTGCCGGACTTTGTATCCCAGATCGGGCGCATCTCCGCGCGCGCCCTCTGGTTCGCCGAGGCGGGCGATATTCTCGTTCTCCCTCAAATGCTTTCCAGATCCCTGCTGGATTATGTCGCGCGGCTTCAAGAGCGTTCCCCGGATTCCGTGACGGTGATCGGGTTCGACATTCCGGACGCCGAAGTCCGCGGCTTGAGCCGGGACGTCCTGCTGCATCCCGAACTGATCGCGGCGGCCAAGGCGGCCATGGGCGAGCGGAAGGACTGGTCCCTGCTGTTCTACAACGCGACCCATGACTCAAAGGAAGTGGCCGATGCCCTGGGCCTCGGCGACTGCGAAGCCGTCCGTCCGTTCATCGCGGAAGGCGGCGCGGAGATCCTCAACGACAAGCGCATGTTCCGCAACCTGGTGGCAGGCCGCGATATTCCGTTGGCGCCGGGCATCACGGCCAACGGGCGGGCCGAGCTCGAACGTGCCGTCGCGAAATACTTGCCAATAACCGAAGCCGTCATCATCAAGCAGGACCGCCATCAGGGCGGGCTCGGCAACCTCATCGTCAGCCGCCGCGCCGATGGTCCGAAGCTCGGCGCAACCGACGCCTTCGTGCTCGATCGCGACGGCTCGCTGACGGCGATTTGCGACGCGGTCTGGCAGCGATTGGGGGTGCATGACCAGTCCATGCTGGTGGTTGAGAGCTATTGCACCCCCGCGATTGTCTTGACGTCGGAATTCCGCTGCACGCCATCAAAGAGCAAGGTCGAGTTCCTGAACTGGGGCCAGTTGCGCCAGGCGCCGACCTTCGATGGCCTCGTCATGCCGCCGATGGCGCCGTCCTATCTCGGCGCCAAATTCGTCTCGGGCGCGACCGAGATTGCGCGGCTGTGCGCCGATCTCGGCTATGACGGCCTCATCAACATCGACGGCCTGGCAACCCTGGACGGCAAGATCATCTTCAACGAGTTCAACGGCCGGCTCGGCGCCTGCTCGCACATGCACCGCATCGCCGAGATTGTGGCCGGGCCTGACTATGGCGATCGGCTGGTGATGATGTCCTGCACGATGGACCGCGGCTGCATCGACCGGGCCTTGGAACTTCTGGACGCCAACGGTATGGGCTTCAGGAAAGACCTGGATGGCGGCATCGTGATCGGCTTCGGCTGGCCCGCCGAGCATTGCAGCCAGCTGGAGATCATCACCCTGGCGCCCGATGCCGATCGCGCACTCCAGATCGAGCAACGGTTCATCGCTTTGTTGACCCAGTCCATGAACGTCGCGGCCGCGTAGGCCGCTTACTGGGCTGAAGATCTGTCAGAACGGCTGACGAGGGTGCGCATTTCTTGTCGCTGGATACAGGCATCCGTCCAGTCGAACCGGCTTCGCCACGGTCGCGCGCTTTGCCCAGGAACAGTGCGGAATCAACAAGCAGCTCTATTGGCTCGTGCGCTGCGTGGCTTCATCGCTGTGGAGTTGGTCAGATCGCTTGCCAGAGTGAGACCAGCGGCCCGCCTTCACCGGCGACCGGATCGCGCGCCGGAAATGGCAGGCTCGCTATGCGCGCAACCATCTCCGGTGTCGGCGCTTCGCGACAGAGGTCCGGGCTCTGTTCGGGTGGATAGGCACCGACCACCAGGAAGTCGGTACTCGCCTCCAGCCGACAATGCCCTGTACCGGCGGGAAGCAGCGCGATATCGCCAGCATGAACCGTGATCTCGCGACCATTTGGACCACCGAGCATGAGCCGAGCGGTTCCGGCAGCGAAGCCGAGCACCTCGTGTGCCGTGGTGTGATAGTGGTGGTAAGAATAGACACCGTTGCGCCATGCGGCGGGCCAGCCATTGCGGTTGAACATAACTTCAAAGCTGGCTGCTGGGTCTTCGCATGCAACGTCGACGGCGCTTCGATAAAGAAGTACCGGCAGGCGCGAATTGTTTGGTACCCAGCCGTTTGGCTCCAACCGCAGCGCCTCAGGCCTTAGCGCCGCGAACGCAGCTTGCACGTCTGCATGAGAAGAAATGGCGTGAGTCATCGGATTATCCTTCCATGGCGGACCGCCAACCTCATAAACATCGCATCCTGCGTCTTGTTCGGCACCTTCGGCCTCCCAAGACCATATCTTTTGACGGCTCATGGGGTGCCCGCGAACTACTCGCGCATCCACTGCTCGCGCAGCTTCTCGCCAATGAGGCAGTCGATGCGCTTCCCGCTCGCCGTCGCGGCGGCGGGGATCACCTCCGGCTCGCGGCCGGCGACCTCGAGCACGAGCTTGCGGCGGATCGCCTCGGCGAACTGGTCGGCGGACCGCACCACGACCAGGAAGGCGCCGAACCCGCCGATGACGCAGTCCTCGTAATAGACATCAAGATTGCTGATCGAGGCGAAGTCCCCCGCCCGCTTGATCATGATCGGCAGGCCATTGATGGTGATTCCGGCGCTGACGATCGGCTCGCGCGCCATCTCGATGGGGATGCCCATATTGTTGGGACCGTCGCCCGACACATCGATCACGCGGCGCTTGGCCTCATAGCCGTTATTGTCGAATTGCGGCGCGACGAATACGAGGCTGTTCGAGATCGAGGTACCGCGAAAGCGCTGGATCGGCGCCTGCGCGAGCTCGGCGGCGAAGGCGCTGGCCGATGCCGGACCGTCGATCACGCGCCAGTCCATCACCTTGTATTGCGTGGCCGGCCCCGCCCACTCGACATAGGAGAGCGCGATCTTGCCATGGCGCCCCTGGGTAATGGCGGCAACGACATCGGGGTGGGTGAGCGCCGCGACATAGCCGTCACGCTGGAGCTTCTGCTCGTCGGTATCCATCGAGCGCGACACGTCGACGGCGAGGATGAGTTCGAGATCGACCGGCGTGTCGGCCGCCCGGGCGAGCGGGAACGCTGCCGCCCAGAGAACGGCCGCGAGAACAAGAGTGAACGCGCTGCCCTGCATGGCAATGCCTCCCTGGCCACCCCCCCCCGGACGCCAGAGTAATGCGCTTCGCCGCCATCGCCAACCACTTGTCCATATGCGCCGCGGCGTGGCGGCGGGAAGCTTTTGGACGCGTGGAACCTGTTCATACCGAAACAGGTTATGTGCAATGATAACTATAACTGGTCGCACAGCGTGGATGGCGCGCATGCCTCGTCTGACCGGACGCCTCACCTTCTCCATCGGCCTCGCCATGGCGAGCGTCGTAAGCTTGTCGTCCGGGCCCACGCGGGCGGCCGAGGTCGAGGCCTTGTCGGCGCGGATCGTCGACTTGACTTACGATGTCTATCTTGGCGGCCTCCATATCTTCTCTTTCGATGTAGACATGACGCTGCAGCCCGACAGCTACCGCGTGGCCGCTGAAGGGCGAACGCGAGGCATGGTCGGCTGGCTGTACGAGTGGGACGTGAAGCTTGCTGCCGAGGGCCTTGATCATAACGGCCGCATTGAGCCGCGCCGTTACGTTGCGGAGACCGAGTGGCAGCACAGACAGCGGACGGTCCATCTCGGTTTTGCCGAGGGAGGCCGCTATGACCTCCAGCGGAATCCGCCGCCCGAACCCGATCCCGACATCGAAGGCGGGTTGCCGGAAACGCTTCCGGAAGGGATCGTCGACCCGCTGAGCTTCGCCGTCGCGGCCAGCCGGGCGGTCGAGGAGAGCGGTCGCTGCGACCAGACCGTACCGGTGTTCGACGGTCAGCGCCGCTTCGACCTGAGCGTGAAGGAGGTCGAAGAGACGACGCTACCGCCCAACGGCTATTCGATCTATCAGGGCCCGGCTGTGCGTTGCAGTCTCAGCATGGAGCGCATCTCGGGCTTTCGAAAGAGCTGGCGGTCGAGCCGCCAATGGGACGCCGGTTCATCGGCGCCGCCGACGATATGGGTGGCATCGATCCGGCAGGACCTGCCGCCGGTGCCGGTGCGCTATGAGGGTGCGATCGCGCTCGGCAACATGGTGATCCACCTCACCGCTGCGGAGGTGCGCACCGAACCCGCCGGGGCGGTGCCCGACGAGCGGTTACGCCAGCAGGGCGCACGATAGCGGCGCTGAAATCACTCCCGCTTCAAGCGATCTCTTCAGGGACGGCTTTCTAGAATCAAGCATCATCGATTATATGTGAGTCTATGAGTCGGAGTGAACACAATGGCCGGCAAGACGTCCAAGAAGTCGGCCAAGATCGCAAAGAAGGCCGCCGCCAAGCCGACCCTCCTCGCAGGCGGCAACCCTCAGATCGCGAAGGCCGACGGTGACGCCCCTGTGCAGGCCTACATCGCGGCCATGCCGGGCTGGAAACGCGACGTCGGGCGCCGCCTCGATGCGCTCATCGTGCGCGCCGTCCCTGGCGTGCACAAAGCGGTCAAGTGGAACTCGCCTTTCTATGGCATCGAGGGCCAGGGCTGGTTCCTCAACTTTCATTGCTTCACGCGGTACGTCAAAGTGGCTTTCTTCCGCGGCACGTCGCTGCGTCCTCCACCTCCTGGCGAGTCGAAGCATAAGGACGTGCGCTACCTCGACATCCACGAGGACGACCGGCTCGACGCAGCTCAGCTCGCCGCCTGGGTGAAGCAGGCCAGCCAATTGCCCGGCGAACGAATGTGAGCCTTCAGTGACGGGCGCGCGACAACCATGAAGAAAGCGACAGCAACCATGAAGAAGAGGAAGAGCGGCTCGGACGACGGAAAAGGAGGAGACTCTCCCTCTCAGCTGATCGATGCGAGAATCGAGGCGCTGAGTGATTGGCGGGGCGAGACGCTTGCTCGGGTCCGAGTTCTCATCAAGCAGGCTGACCCCGAAGTGGTCGAGGAGTGGAAGTGGAGAGGGGTTCCGGTGTGGTCGCATGCCGGAATGATCTGCACCGGTGAGACATACAAGAACGTCGTGAAGATGACCTTCGCCAAGGGCGCCTCGCTGGAGGACCCTTCAGGCCTCTTCAACTCCAGCCTCGAAGGCAACATCAGGCGTGCCATCGATTTCCGTGAGGGCGACAAGATTGATGAGAAGGCGTTGAAGGCGCTCATTCGTGCCGCCGTGGCACTGAACACGTCGGCTCAAGCTACCGCTCGCCCCGCCCGTTCTCAGAAGAAACCAAAGAGCGCTTGAGGAGCGTCGTGAAACCGGCCAAATGACCTGCTCTCTGAGCCCCTGATTCGAGGGGTCTCAAATAGTCCCTTAGCCCGATCACCCCTGGCTCACGATCGTTAGGCGGCAGCAGACCTTCTCAGAATTCCTGAGTGGTTGGGCGCAGCACGATCTCGTTGATGTCGACATTCTCAGGCTGCTGGATGGCGAATGCAATGGCGCGTGCAACCGAATCGGCCGGTATCGCCTGCTTGTAGAACTCAACGACGAAATTGCTGCTCTCGGCATGAGAGGAGCCGAATTTCAGCTCGGAATCGACAGCTCCGGGCGACAGGACAGTGGTGCGGATGTTGCCGCCGACTTCCTGGCGCAGTCCTTCCGAAATGGCGCGCACGGCGAACTTTGTCCCGCTATAGACCGTGCCGCCCGGCGCAAACACCTTGATACCGGCGGCCGAGGCGATGTTGATGAAGTGGCCGAACCCCTGCTTCTCGAAGACGGGCAACGCCGCCGCGACGCCATAGAGCAGTCCCTTGATGTTGATGTCGATCATGCGGTCCCACTCGTCGGTCTTCACTTCCGACAGGGGCGCGATGGCCATCAGGCCGGCATTATTGACGACGACGTCGACGCGACCGAAAGCATCGACCGCCTCCTTGATTAACGCGTCGACATCACTCTTCTTCGTCACGTCGGTCGCAATAGCCTTGGCCTTGCCGCCTGCGACCTCGATATCCTTGACAATTGCATTGAGCCGATCGGTGCGCCGCGCGCCCAGCACGACGGCTGCGCCGAGGGAGGCCAGATGGCGGGCAGTCGCCTCGCCGAGACCACTGGAAGCGCCAGTAATGATGACGACTTTGCCTGCGATGGAGTTGGCCATGGAGATGATCCTTCTTCCGGAAAGGTGGCCGCGGCCGGGGAAGTTCGTGACGGAGGTAGCCCCCTGCAGCGTCGCGGGGACATCATCACCCAAGTCAGTGACTTGGTCTCGTAAAGCGTCGTTAAACGTAGTTCCTTGTCATTGCGAACGAGGGTCGGGATCCGCATTTCTCCGTTGATGCGCTGACTAAGGCAGCGGGCCGCCATTCAAGCACAGGCGAGTAGGCCCATGGCTTTCTGTAAACTAATGCAGCTGGAAAGCCCAAACGGACGGCCATAAGTTGACAATTCTAGTGGCGCACGACTCTCGTGAGGGCCACGTCAAGGCTCATCCTCCCTGCGCGGGCACGGAGAATGCCAGTCTGCTTGCCACTGCCGCCCAACCCTTGGTTTCCGCTGCTTGTCAGCGGCTTGACCTAATCGATATATTCCACTGGATATAACGCTTGGTCAATGCCGCAATGGCGCGGGACGGACCGGGGTCACCAGGACAGGAGGCGGGCGCGTGAACGAGACCAGCCGGAAGCTCGCGAAGGAACTGTTCCGGCGTCCAGCCTTTGCCCCGATTTCGCTGGAAGCCGACAGGCTGGCAAGTGCGCTCAGCTCGAACAAACGCCTGTCCGACGCCCTCCTGGTGCCGGAGGCCGTGCAGCAGCGTAAGCGGATCTGGGAGCTCAGCTCCAACCTGCACTGCTCGATCATTGGCACCTGCTTCTCGACCGCGGAACTGCGCAATCTTCTGGTCAAGCGGGATGTCCCTGGCTCGGCCGGTGCCACGGATCATGACCTTCACGGCAAAGCCGTGTTGTTGGCAGGCAACCGCACCGGCGGAGCGAAGCAGTCCGGCGGGCGTCAGTACAAGGTGTCATCCATGAAGCTTGGTTTCGTGCGCCTCCTGTCCGCCCTGCTGGTCGTGTTTGGCTTGACTGGCGTCCCTTGTGGCTTGGCGCTTGCCAGGTCCGTCACCGATGCCGCCGGCCGTGTCGTCGAGATTCCGGATCAGATTACACACGTCATGGCCGCTGGTCCGCCGGCTTCGGTCATCCTCTACACGCTGGTGCCGGAAAAGATGATCGGCTGGGTGCGTGCCTGGAAGCCCGACGAGGCACGCTACATCGCCCCGGCCTATCGTCACTTGCCGGTTATCGGGCGCATCACCGGCCGGGGCAACACCGTAACACCTGAGGCTGTGGTCAAGCTGGCGCCGGATGTGATCATCGATGTCGGCTCGGTCGATTCCAGCTATGCCGAACTCGCGGACCGCTTCCAGAACCAGACCGGCATCCCGTACGTGCTGCTCGATGGAACGCTGGCCGCCAGCGCGGATACCTACCGGCTGCTCGGCCAGATCGTCGGTGAACCTGAACGAGCTGACGCGCTGGCAAAGTATGCGACAGCCACCCTGGACGAGGTGCGGGCTACGCTGGCGCAGGTGCCGGATGGCAATCCCCGCGCGTCTATTACGGCCGTGGTGAGGATGGCCTGGAAACCGGCCTGGCGGGGTCGATCAACATGGAAGTGCTCGAGACGGTCGGTGCGGTGAATGTTGCTGCCGCAGCCGGTTCCGGCGGTCTCGCCAAGGTGTCGATGGAGCAGATTCTGTCTTGGAATCCCGGCGTCATCCTGACCCTCGACCAGGATGTCACCAACTTGATCCTGACCAACCTGCTTTGGCAGAACACCCAGGCCGCCAAGGACCGGCGAGTCTACCAGGCTCCCGCTCTGCCGTGGGGCTGGTTCGACCTGCCGCCTGGGGTCAATCGGTTGATCGGGATCCGATGGCTATTGTCGACGCTCTATTCCGCGCAGCCCGGTGCGGACTTGAAAGCTGAAGCCCGCGAGTTCTACCGTCTATTCTATCACATCGATCTGAGCGAGGAGGACCTGATGACCTTGCTCAAGGGGGCGATATCTCCGGCGCACTAGACAACGCGCCGCCTCGCGCGGCAGCGCGGTTCTGGCCCGCGTCGACAGCGTACGGGATCGCGTGCGCGGCACTTGTGGGCTCCCTGTTGCTGGGCGCCATCGCCGGCCAGTATCAAATCCCCATCGGTGACCTGCTTTCGGCCATCGGACGAAAGCTTGTTGGCAATGCTTCATCGCCGAGCAGCTCCATCGAGATCGTTCTTTGGCAGATTCGGTTTCCGCGGCTGATCGCTGCCGGCTTTATCGGTGCAGCCCTTTCCGTTTCGGGTGCCGTCTATCAAGGCCTGTTTCGCAACCCGCTGGTTTCGCCAGATTTGCTGGGTGTGTCAGCCGGTGCTGCACTCGGTGCCATCCTTGCCATCTTCTTCTCGCTTTCCATCGTCGCCCTGCAAGGCCTGGCATTCCTGGGTGGCGTCGTGTCCGTGGCCCTGGTCTATGCCATCGGCGCTCGCCTGCGCGGGCACGATCAGACGATCTCGCTAGTACTCGCCGGAATCGCAGTGGGCGCGCTGCTGAGCGCCGCCATTTCTCTGCTGAAGGTGACGGCTGATCCCTACAATCAGCTGCCCGCCATCACCTATTGGCTGCTCGGCAGCCTGGCCGCGACTAACGTCTCCGATCTGTGGGTGGCAACGCCGGTGATCGTGCTCGGCTTGGCACCGCTGTTCGCAATACGCTGGCGCATCAACCTGCTCACCCTGCCGGAAGACGAAGCACGCGCGATCGGCCTCAATACCCGTCGTTATCGCCTGGTGGTGATTGCGGGCGCGACGCTGGCAACCGCTGGAGCAGTTTCCATCTCGGGAATCATCGGCTGGGTCGGATTGCTGGTTCCGCATATTGCGCGCCTGATAGTAGGGCCGGACTATCAACGACTGTTGCCGATCTCTGCAATTCTCGGCGCTGCATTCCTGATCGCGGTCGATACGGCCGCCCGCTCCCTGACGGCCGTCGAGATTCCGATCGGCATCCTGACTGCAGTGCTTGGGACGCCTTTCTTCGTCTGGTTGCTGGCGTCGTCGCGGACAGGTTGGCAATGAGGCTGGATCTCGACAAGCTGGCGTTTGGCTATGGCCAACGATCAATCGGTCGGGATGTCTCATTCGCAGCTGCGCCCGGCCAAGTCGTCAACCTGCTCGGTGCCAATGGCAGCGGCAAGACGACGCTGCTGAAGACCATTCTTGGCCTGCTTCGCCCGCTGGGCGGCAGCATTCAACTCGATGGGCAAGATACCGGATCATGGCCGCGCCATCGCATTGCCCACGCAATGGCCTATGTGCCGCAGGCGCAACGTGTCGGGTTCCCTTATTCCGTGCGCCAGCTGGTCCTGATGGGCCGCGCCATCCACCTCGGCCCCTTCGCCCGTCCATCCGCTTCCGATGAGGAAGCGGCGCAGCAAGCTCTGGATAGGCTCGGCATCGGCCACATGTCGGATCGCTTGTTTCCGGAGCTGAGTGGCGGCGAGCAACAGCTGGTCCTGGTCGCCCGCGCCTTCGCGCAAGGCTCGCCGATCCTGGTCATGGATGAACCGGTGGCCAGCCTCGACCTCGGCAACCAGGCAATCGTGCTCCAGGCGGTACGCCAGCTCGCTGTGGCCGGCCGCACGTGCCTCATGTCGACGCACAATCCGGATCATGCCTTCCTTCTGGCCGATACAGTTGTGCTTCTGTCGCGCGGGCAACTGGTCGGGTATGGCCCGCCGCCGGATGTGATAAGCTCCGCCGCCTTGAAGCAGCTCTATGGTGTCGAGGTGGATATCACCTACGTTCCGGAGCTTGGCCGTCATCTATGTTCGACGTCGTTTCAACCTAGGGAGGTCAATCATGAAGCTCAGCGCCCGCAACATCCTTAAGGGCAAGGTCGTCGAGGTGAAGAAGGGCAAGACCACAGCTCACGTGCGGCTCAATATCGGCGGCGCGATCGTGATGTCGTCGATTACAAACGAGGCGATCGATGAGCTGAAGTTGAAAAAGGGCCAGACTGCGTATGCGGTGATCAAGGCGTCCGACGTCATGATCGGAATCGACTGATCTCTACCAGCACCACATATCAGTCCAGCGACGGCGCCTCGTACGAGCGATTCGTCGGTCGCTGGACTAAGCTGCTCGCTCGTGAGCTCGTTGGTTTTGCGGGCGTCCATGACGCTGGCGCCATTCTGGACGTTGGAACCGGCACCGGCAGCCTGGCGCTGGAACTCGCGCGCGCATCACCTGATGCACAGGTGGTCGGAGTGGACATCTCGGACGCCTATATTGCCTATGCCGCGAGCACTAAGCTGCCCAACCTGCACTTCGAGCTCGGTGATGCGACTAAGCTTGCTTACCCCGACTCAAGCTTCGACGCCGTCCTGTCGCAGCTCGTCCTAAACTTCATCCCTGACTATCGTCAGGCCGCGCGGGAGATGAAGCGCGTGACGAAGCGGGACGGAATCATCGCCGCCGCAGTCTGGGATTTTCGAGGGGGCTTGGTCTATCAGCGCTTGTTGTGGGACAGCATCGTCAGCACGGATCCGCCGTCGGCCGCCGTTCGGGATCGCCTCTTTTCGCATCCCTTGGGGATCGGCGGCGGCCTGGAATCCCTCTGGACGGAAATCGGTCTCGCGCGGATTAAGAGCCGATCTCTTACCATCCGGATGGACTTCGCGGATTTCGCAGACTACTGGGAGCCGCTGCTAGGCGGCCAGGGGCCGGTCGGCACCTACGTTGCCGGTTTACCTCCAGACCAAGCATTGCGAATCCGCGAACAGGTGCGCAATGCCTATCTCTCCGGAGCAGCGGATGGCCCGCGTTCGATGACCGCGACAGCGTGGGCAGTACGTGGAATCGTACCCTAAGCCTCAAGACGAGGGCGAAACCAAAATAATCTCAATATCTCCACGTGTTGCTGGAGATAAATTGACAGAATCCGTCCAACCCCGAATCAGAACGGGATATCGTCGTCCAGGTCCCCGCCACCCGCGCCGGCCGGGGCGCGGCCCATACGGCCGGGACCGCTGTTCGCGCTGCTGTCGCTGAAGCCGCCGCCGGCATCCTCCTCGGCGCCACCGGCTGCGCCGCTGCGACCGTCGAGCATGGTCAGCTCGCCGCGGAATTTCTGCAGCACGACTTCGGTCGTGTATTTCTCGGCGCCGGACTGGTCGGTCCATTTGCGGGTCTGCAGGGCGCCCTCGATATAGATCTTGCTGCCCTTCTTCAGATATCGCTCACAGATATCCACAAGGCGGTCGTTGAATACCACCACGCGATGCCATTCCGTGCGCTCGCGTCGCTCGCCGCTGGTCTTGTCGCGCCAGCTCTCCGAGGTCGCCAGCGACAGGTTGGCGACTCGCGTCCCGTCCTGGGTCGAGCGGATTTCCGGATCGCGGCCCAGATTGCCTACCAGAATGACCTTGTTGACGCTGCCAGCCATAGCTTCCCTGCCTGTCTTTTCTTGGAACGATATAGGCGCAGCTTTATCACCCGGATAGGAGAACGTAAAGGGACCGCCATACGGCCGAGGCCCATTGTGCCGTACAATGTTCACCCAAAAACCGGATCGGGAAATGCGATGAATGATCATGATCGTGTGATGGCCCTGCGCGTCGCTATGCGAGCTCTTCCAGGCGACAACGATCGTCGAGACAGACGCCTACCGGGGGCAGCCCCTCACCCTCCTGCCACTTTTTGTCACGACGCTTGTTTAGACTGCATAATTGGGCGCATCCAAGTGTCAAAAAACACATGGGATCAGCGCCTTCCAGCAATGCATTTATGGCGCTTTACAGGCCCGGGGAATCCGGGATAGTCGCTCTTCTCCCGAGAGGAAACAGGCACACATGGCGACGGCGGGCGATCGGTCGAATAGGCAAGGCGCGGCCAGGCAAGGCGCGGATGGGGCGGACCTCTGGTCGCACGGGTCGATTTCCGTGCGCGGCGCCAAGGAGCACAACCTCAAGAACATCGACGTCGACATCCCGCGCCAAACCCTGACGGTCATCACGGGATTGAGCGGCTCTGGCAAATCCTCCCTCGCCTTCGACACCATCTACGCCGAAGGCCAGCGCCGTTACGTGGAATCGCTCTCCGCCTATGCGCGCCAGTTCCTGGAACTGATGCAGAAGCCGGACGTGGAATCGATCGAGGGCCTGTCGCCCGCCATCTCGATCGAGCAGAAGACGACGTCCAAGAACCCGCGCTCCACCGTCGGCACGGTGACGGAGATCTACGATTACCTGCGCCTCTTGTTCGCGCGCATCGGCATCCCCTATTCGCCGGCCACCGGTCTGCCGATCGAGAGCCAGACCGTCAGCCAGATGGTGGATCGGATTTTGACGCTGCCGGAAGGCACCCGCATCTACCTGCTGGCGCCGATCGTCCGCGGCCGCAAGGGCGAATACAAGAAGGATCTGCTGGACCTGCAGAAGCGCGGCTTCCAGCGCGTGCGGGTCGACGGCAAGCTCTATGAGATCGGCGAGGTCCCGGCCCTCAACAAGAAGCTGAAGCACGATATCGAGGTGGTGGTCGACCGCCTGGCGGTGAAGCCGGATCTGGGAACCCGCCTGGCGGACAGCGTCGAGACGGCGCTCGGGCTTTCGGAAGGGTTGCTGTTCGTGGACCCCGCCGACAAGGGCGAGCGCATCATCTTCTCCTCGCGTTTCGCCTGCCCGGTCAGCGGCTTCACCATCGACGAGATCGAGCCGCGGCTGTTTTCCTTCAACAACCCGTTCGGCGCCTGCCCGGTCTGCGACGGCCTCGGCAGCAAGCTCTATTTCGAGCCCGAACTGGTGGTCCCGGACGAGAAGAAGAGCTTGCGCGGCGGCGCGGTCGCGCCCTGGGCCAACTCCTCCTCGCAGTATTACATGCAAGCGCTGGAAAGCCTCGCCAAGCACTACAAGTTCAGCCTGACCCTGCAGTGGCAGGAGCTGCCGAAGAAGGTCCGCGACATCATCCTGTTCGGTTCCGGCGAAGAAGCCGTGACCATGAGCTTCGACGACGGCGTCAGGAGCTACAAGACCACCAAGCCGTTCGAAGGCGTCATCACCAACATGGAGCGACGCTTCCGCGAAACCGACTCATCCTGGGTGCGCGAGGAATTGAGCCGTTTCCAGGCCACCTCGCCCTGCGAAGCCTGCAACGGCCTGCGCCTGAAGCCGGAGGCCCTGGCGATCAAGATCAACGGCCTCAACATCGCCCAGGTGACCGAGTTCTCCATCCTGCAGGCGGCCGAATGGTTCCTGGCCCTGACCGCCAAGCTGACCCCGAAGCAGAGGGACATCGCCCAGCGCATCCTCAAGGAGATCAACGAGCGCCTCGGGTTCCTGAACAGCGTCGGACTGGAATATCTGACCCTGAGCCGCGGTTCCGCGACGCTCTCCGGCGGCGAAAGCCAGCGCATCCGCCTCGCCTCGCAAATCGGCTCCGGCCTCACCGGCGTGCTCTACGTGCTGGACGAGCCTTCGATAGGCCTGCACCAGCGCGACAATGACCGGCTGCTGGCGACCCTGGAACGGCTGCGCGACCTCGGCAACACGGTCCTCGTCGTCGAGCATGACGAGGACGCCATCCGCCACGCCGACTACCTGATCGACATGGGGCCGGCGGCCGGCATCCATGGCGGCCATGTGGTGGCGAAGGGGCTGCCGGCGGAGGTCATGCGCTCCGACAGCCTGACCGCGCAGTATTTAAGCGGCCGCCGCGAGATTCCGGTGCCGGGCGAGCGGCGCGCCGGCTTCGGCAACCAGGCCAAGATCCGCATCGTCGGCGCGCGCCACAACAACCTCAAGAACATCAGTGTCGATATCCCGCTGGGCGTCTTCACCTGCGTGACCGGCGTTTCCGGCGGCGGCAAGTCGACCCTGGTGATCGAGACGCTGTACAACGCGCTTGCCCGTCGGCTGCACGACGCGCGCCTGCATCCGGGCGACCACGACAAGATCGAGGGCATCGAATATCTCGACAAGGTCATCGACATCGACCAGTCGCCGATCGGCCGCACGCCGCGCTCCAACCCCGCGACCTATACCGGCGCCTTTACGCCGATCCGAGACTGGTTTTCAGGGCTACCCGAAGCCAAGGCGCGGGGCTACAAGGCCGGCCGCTTCTCCTTCAACGTGAAGGGCGGCCGCTGCGAGGCCTGCGAGGGCGACGGCGTCATCAAGATCGAGATGCACTTCCTGCCCGACGTCTATGTCCAGTGCGACCAATGCAAGGGCAAGCGCTACAACCGCGAGACTTTGGAAATAACTTTCAAAGGCAAGTCGATTGCCGACGTCCTTGAGATGACGGTTGAGGAAGGTGTCGAATTCTTCCGGGCGGTCCCGGCGATCCGCGACAAGCTGGCGATGCTGGAGCAGGTCGGCCTCGGCTACATCCATGTCGGCCAGGCTGCCACCACCCTCTCCGGCGGCGAGGCGCAGCGCGTGAAGCTTGCCAAGGAGCTGTCTCGACGCGCGACCGGCCGCACTCTTTACATATTGGATGAACCGACCACTGGCTTGCATTTCGAGGATGTGCGAAAGCTTCTTGAAGTGCTGCATCAACTGGTGGACCAGGGGAACACGGTGATCGTGATCGAGCACAATCTGGAAGTCATCAAGACCGCCGACTGGATTGTCGACCTCGGCCCCGAGGGCGGCGACAAGGGCGGCCGCGTGGTCGCGGCGGGCACGCCGGAGCAGGTGGCGGAGACGCCGGCCTCCTATACCGGCAAGTATCTCGCCCCCTACCTCACCCCAAGGCGCACGCGGCGGTCCGGCACCCGTGGCCGCTAAGCGACCAATCATCATCGACACCGATCCAGGGGTGGATGATGCGCTGGCCTTGTTCCTGGCCTGCGCCTCGCCGGAACTGGAGATCCGCGCCGTCACCACCGTCGCCGGCAATGTCGGCATCAACCGCACCACGCGCAACGCCGCTGCCTTGATGGCGCTGGCCAACAAGCCGGGCGTGCCGATCTTTCGCGGCGCCGAGCGGCCTCTGGCCGGCACCTGGAGCACCATCGAGGATATCCACGGCCAGAATGGCATCGGCGGCGTTGTCATTCCGGACGCGCCGCACGGCAGCCGCGGATCGGCGGTCGAAGCGCTGATCGAACTGCTGTCCGCGGCGCAGCCGGACAGCCTGACGCTTGTGCTGTTGGGGCCGCAGACCAACCTGGCTCAGGCGCTGCAGCAGCAGCCGGGCATAGCGGCCGCGATCCGCGAGATCGTTCTGATGGCCGGATCGCTGAATCCCGAGAACGGCAATTCCTCGCGCTTCGCGGAATTCAACGTCCATGTCGATCCGGAGGCGGCGCGCATCGTGCTCGAATGCGGACGGCCGATGTTCTGGGCGCCGCTGGAAATCGCGCGGCAAGCCAGCGTTGACCAGCTTTGGATCGACATGTTGCGCACCATCAATCGTCCGTGCTGCGAAGCGGGCGCCGATATGCTCGAATTCTATTTGCGATCGTTCGAAAAGCCCGCCGCCGCGCTCTACGATCCGCTGGCCGTGTTGTGGCTGATTGCACCCAATCTCTTCAATGCGCGCGCCACCACGCTGGAAATCGAGACCAAGGATTCCGAGCGTGCCGGTCAGACCCGCTTCCGCGTCGACCAGGGCGACAGCCGTATCCGCGTGGCCGTGTCCTGTGACGCCGACCGTGTCCGCACCATATTGCTGGAACGATTGGCGATGCTCTAGGGGCCCGGCGATCCAGATCAGCGGACATTCAGCGAGCTGCGTTTACAGAACCGAATTTTACGCCCCAGCGCCCTGGTCGATGAATTGCACGCCGATCAGATTGTCCTTCGCCCAGCGCAGATTGCACTGGCGGACCGGCATGCCGAGGACATGCAGCTCGAACGTGTGAGGAAGGAGCCGCGGGGTTCCGATGTCCAGGCGCGCGCCGCCGTCTGAGATGTTGCGGACCTTGCACTCGACGCTGCCCTCCTTATAGACGATTCGTCCGCTCTTCAGTGCGGTCCGGCGGTTGTTGCCGCGGCGATTGCTGGCAGGATTGTTGAGATCATCGCTCATGGCTGCAGCCGCCTACTTGTCGTCCACCACAAACCGGACACCGACGATATTGTTCCGGATCCAGCGCCGTTCGCACTGCCGCACCGGCTGCCCGGTGACGTGCAGCTCGAATGTGTCGGGCAAGGCCTGGCGCGGCGGGAATTCGAGGCGGGCTCCTCCCGGCGACAGGTCACGCACCCGGCAGACCAGCATGCTCTTGCCGTTGTTGAACACGACCTTGGCGCCTTTGAGGATCGTCTTCCGGTCCTGACCGCGGCGACTGGTGCCGCCTTGCTCTTCGGTCATGACACGCGGCGTCCTACTCGCTGTCGTCCAGGAAGCGCACGCCGAAGAAATTGTCCTTCGCCCAGCGCACTTCGCAGCGATAGATCGCGCCGTTCTGCATCTGCAGATCGAAGGTGCGCGGCAGCACCTGGCGGCTGGCGAACTCCAGCTTCGCGCCGCCATCGGACAGATCGAGGATCGTGCAGTCGATCAGGCTCTGCCGGTCGTTGAAGAAGACCCTGGCGGCCCGCATCACCTTCTTGCGGACGGTGGAGCGGCGGTCGGCAAACGGGTCGCGTTCGGGATTCATGATGTGCCCTCAGCGGCCAGCGCCGCCACTCCGTCGACTTCGATCAACAGCTCGGGCGCAGCCAGGCCCGCGACGACCATGAGCGTGCTGGCAGGCTCCACCGGTCCCAGCATGCGGTCGCGGACCAGGCGCGACGCGGGAATATCGCTCGCCCGAGTCAACAGGACGGTCACCTTCACCAGATCCTGAACGGCAAAGCCCGCTGCCTCGATGCAAGCGATCAGGTTGCGCCAGGCCAGCTCCGCCTGGGCCTCGAACCCGTTCGCGATCTTGCGCTCGCGGTCGGCCCCCACCTGGCCCGATACGTACAGCCAGCGATAGCCCTGCGGCACGCTCACTGCATGGGAATACCGGCTGAATGGCGCCGACACGGTTACCGGATTCAGGCGCTGCAGCATGGTGGCCCGAGTCCCCCTTTGTGTCCGAATGATTGGCAAATTCGTCTCACTTGTCCATTGTCATGCTGGGAATTGGTTACAAAAAGCTGAATTTTCCCGGGTAGTTGCCTCAAATTGCCGGGGCGGGCCGGCATTCCGGCGGCCAAGCCATTGCGATCACGGGGCTTGAGGCCGGCGTTCCCAACCATTATCAGACGCCCCATGACCTCTTCCCCCTCCCCCGTCCATGTCATCGGCGCCGGCCTCGCGGGCAGCGAAGCGGCCTGGCATCTCGCCCAAGCCGGCGTGCCGGTCGTGCTGCACGAGATGCGCCCGCTGCGCCCGACCGAGGCACACCAGACCGAGAACTGCGCCGAGCTGGTGTGCTCCAACTCCCTGCGCTCCGACGATGCGGAGAACAACGCCGTCGGTCTGCTGCATGAGGAGATGCGCCGTGCCGGATCCTTGATCCTCGCCTCCGCCGACACCCACCGCTTGCCGGCCGGCGGCGCCTTGGCTGTCGACCGCGACGGCTTCGCGCGCGCCGTCACCGAACGTCTCTCCACCCATCCGCTGGTGGAGATCCGCCGCGGCGAAGTGGCCGGCCTGCCGCCCGAGGACTGGGACAGCGTCATCGTCGCCACCGGCCCCCTTACCTCGCCCGCTTTGTCGGAGGCGATCCGGGGCCTGACCGGCGAGAGCGCGCTCAGCTTCTTCGACGCCATCGCGCCCATCGTCTATCGCGAGACGATCGACATGGACAAAGCATGGCTGCAATCGCGCTGGGATCGCAACGAAACCGGCGGAATGGGCGACTACATCAATTGCGCACTGGAGAAGCCGGAATATCTCGCCTTCGTCGCGGCGCTGCTGGCCGGCGAGAAGGGCGCCTTCAAGGAATGGGAGACCGACACGCCCTACTTCGAAGGCTGCCTGCCGATCGAGGTGATGGCGGAACGTGGACCGGCGACCCTGCGCTTCGGCCCGATGAAGCCGGTCGGCCTCACCAATCCTCGCGCCAGCCGGCCGCCCTATGCCGTGGTGCAGCTGCGCCAGGACAATGCGCTCGGCACGCTCTACAACATGGTCGGCTTCCAGACCAAGCTGAAGCATGCCGAGCAAGTGCGCATCTTCCGCACCATTCCCGGCCTGGAGCGCGCCGAGTTCGCGCGCCTCGGTGGCCTGCATCGCAACACCTTCATCAACTCGCCGAAGCTGCTCGATGAAAAGCTGCGGCTGAAGGCGATGCCGCGCCTGCGCTTTGCCGGCCAGATCACCGGCGTCGAAGGTTATGTCGAGAGTGCTGCGATCGGCCTGCTGGCTGGGCGCTTCGCCGCGGCCGAGCGGCTGGGTGTCGGCGCGGTACCGCCGCCTGCCACCACGGCATTGGGTGCGCTGCTGCGCCACATCACGGTGAATGCGAACAGCGCCAGCTTCCAGCCGATGAATGTCAATTTCGGCCTGTTCCCGATATTGCCGGAGCCGGACGGACTGACCCGCGGCCAGGTCAAGGAATGGAAGGCGCAGCGCAAACCATTGATGTCCCGCCGCGCGCTCGGCGATCTTTCGGGCTGGCTCGACCAGAAGGTCGGATAGAGCAGCTGACTCCTAATCAGCGGCTGAGCGATGCCAGCGCGGCGCCGTACATGCCGGCATTGTGCGCATCGATGATGCAGGCACCGCGCTGCTCGAGTTCCGCCCGCAGCCCGCAGCGCGCGGCCACTACGTCGCTCAGCCCCAGCAGCCTCGCGCTCAGGCTGGTGAAGCAGGAATTGCCCGGCTGCTCGGGCTTGCCCTTGCATCGCTCGGTCAAGGTGTCATTCAGCTTCTTGAGCGCGAGGTCCTGCGACTGTTCCGGTTTCGACCAGTCGAAATCGATGTCCGGATTCCGGTCGATCGCGAGCAGCCAGTCGATCCCGGCCCGCCCGAACTGCACGCAATTGCGCACCGCCTTGAGGTCGGTCTGTTCGCGACAGTGGCTGGCGAGAAACCCGTAGCGATCGAAGGCCTTCAGCATCCGCACGCTGACGCAAGCCCCGAAATCGGGATTCTCCTGGCAGGCGCTGGTCTCGGCCGCGACCACTTCGTTGGCGAGCTGGTTGACGACAGACCGCGACTGCTCCGCCGGCAAGGAGGCGACGTGCTCCGGCGTGACGCTGGTCTCGGCGCTGGCCGCCTCCGGCGCCGGCGCGCTGTTTGGCTGACAGGCGGCGAGCACAAGTGCAAGAATGGAGGGGACAAAACGGATGACGTTCGAACTCATTGCGGCAATGCCGGTCACAACCTTCCCCCACCGTCATCGCCGGGCGAAGACCTGGCGATTCAAGTTGATGCCGTGCCGATACAATCACAATTGGATCACCGGGTCACGACGCTTCGCGTCGGCCCGGTGATGATGAAAGGGGATAAGCGGAAATGGATGCCTAGACGTTGCTGTCCGGAACCGCCGCCTTCTTCTTCGCCATGAACTCGTTCAGCGCCTCGTCGATCGCGGGGTCGAGGGCCGGAGCTTCATATTCCACCAGCATCTTCTTGTAGAGCTTGTTGGCGCGCTGGGCGGCGTCCTGGCGGCCTTCGGCTTCCCACTGCTCGAAGCTGTTATTGTCCGCGATGCTGGAGCGATAGAACGCGGTTTCGAAATTCGCCTGGGTATGGGCGCAGCCGAGGAAATGGCTGCCTGGTCCCACTTCGCGGATCGCATCCAGCGCCTGGCCGTTCTCGCTCAAGTCCACGCCCTTGGCCAGCACCTGCATCATGCCGAGCTGGTCGGCATCCATCACGAACTTCTCGTAGCCCGATGCCAGGCCACCTTCCAGCCAGCCCGCGCCATGCAGCACGAAGTTGGTGTTGGCGAGCAGGGTCGGCAGCAGGGTGTGTGCGCTCTCGTACGCCGCCTGCGCGTCCGCGGTCTTGGAGCCGCACAGCGAGCCGCCGGTGCGGTACGGGATGCCGAGGCGACGTGCCAGCTGGCCGCATGCGAACGAGACCAGGGTCGGTTCCGGCGTGCCGAAGGTCGGCGCGCCCGATTGCATGGAGATGGAACTCGCGAACACTCCGAAGATCACCGGCGCGCCCGGCCGGTAGAGCTGGCAGGTGCCGGCGCCGGCCAGCACTTCCGCCAGCACCTGCGCGATCGTGCCGGCCGCGGTCACCGGGCTCATCGCGCCGGCGAGGATGAAGGGCGTGGTGATGCAGGCCTGGTTGGCGCGGGCATAGACCTTCATCGCGCCCAGCATCGTGCCGTCCCACACCATCGGCGAGTTGGCGTTGATCAGGCTGGTGATGACGGTGTTCTTGTCGAGGAAATCCTCGCCGAACACGATCTTCGCCATGGACACGGTATCGGCGGCGCGCTCCGGCTGCGTGACCGAGCCCATGAACGGCTTGTCGGAATATTTGATGTGCGAATAGACCATGTCGAGGTGACGCTTGTTCACCGGCAGGTCCACCGGCTCGCACACCGTGCCGCCCGAATGGTGGATCGAGGGCGACATGTAGGCAAGCTTCACGAAATTACGGAAATCCTCGATGGTCGCATAGCGGCGGCCGTCATCGAGATTGCGCACGAATGGCGGGCCATAGACCGGCGCGAACACCGTGTTGTTGCCACCGATGGTGACGTTGCGATCCGGATTGCGCGCATATTGCACGTACTCACGCGGCGCGGATTTCTGGATGATGGAACGCGCCAAGCCGCGCGGGAAGCGGATGCGCGTGCCCTTCACGTCGGCGCCGGCATTCTTCCACAGCTCGATCGCTTCCGGCTCGTCGCGGAATTCGATGCCGACCTCTTGCAGGATGGTATCGGCATTGTGCTCGACGATCTGCAGCCCCTCCTCGCTCAGCACCTCGTAGATCGGGATCTGGCGGGAGATGAACGGGTTCTGCACCAGCTTGGGCTTGTTGCGCAGGTGGCGCCGGGCTTCCGCCCCGCCACCGCCACGACCGCGGCGACCGCCGCCTTGCTCGGTGCTGGATTCTGCAATGGCCATGGACCTGCCTCTTTGACGAAAAGGAATGCCGGCAGCCCGCCCATTGGATCGACTGGCGGACTCCGGTCGGAAATGCCGCCATTTCGTCACCCGAGGCGTTTCCGCTCTAGCGGATGAGCGACAGGCGATACCCTTTTCGCGCCGCCGTCCCGCACCGTTGTGCAGGTGCAAAATGGGCTGGTTTCCGGAGGATATACAGCTTGGCCGCGCCCCGAAAACGCCGCACAGCGCCGGCTCTATAGGGTTCTTGTCGCACGGCATTTTGGTAATGTCGCAAACAGGCGCAATGGCAGCGACGCGCCGCCCTATTTTCGGCCAGCACTACCACCGTGGGGTCGCAGGCAATGGCAGAGTTTCCGGAGAAGGCGAAGGTCGTCATCATCGGGCTGGGCGGGATCGTGGGCGCATCGGTCGCCCATCACCTGATCGAGCGCGGATGGACCGATATCGTCGGCATCGACAAGTCCGGGATTCCGACCGACATCGGCTCGACCGCCCACGCGTCCGATTTCTGCTACACCACCAGCCATGACTTCCTGTCCTGCTGGACGACGCTCTATTCCATCGATTTCTACGAGAAGCGGGGCCACTACGCCCGGGTCGGCGGCCTGGAGGTCGCGCGTGTCGGCGATGATGCGCGGATGGACGAGATCAAGCGCAAGGTCGCCTCGGCCAAGGCCTTCGGCACGCGCGCGCGCCCGATCGGCGCATCGGAGATCAAGAAGAAGTTCCCCCTGATCGAAGAGTCCATGGTGCAGGGTGGGCTGTGGGATCCTGACGCCGGCCTCGTCATCCCGCGCTCGCAGACCGTCGCCGGCGAGTTGATCGACAAAGCGGAGAGGTCCGGCAAGCTCAAGGCCTTCGCCAACACGCCGGCCAAGTCGCTGATCATCGAGAACGGCCGCATCAAGGGCGTGGTGACCGATCGCGGCACGATCAGAGCCGATTACGTGGTGGTGTGCGCGGGACTCTGGGGCCGCTTGATCGCGGAGATGGCGGGCGAGGACCTGCCGGTGATGCCGGTCGACCATCCCCTCACCTTCTTCGGGCCGTACACCGAGTTCGCCGGCACGGGCAAGGAGATCGGCTGGCCACTGCTGCGCGACCAGGGCAACTCGGCCTATATGCGCGACACCGGCGACCCGACGACGTCGGAAGGCGGCATGATCGAATGGGGCTATTACGAGGAAAAGAACCCGCGCCTCTGCCATCCGCGCGACATCCTTGAAAAGGAACAGGCGCGGCTGTCGCCCTCGCAGCGCGACCTCGACATGGAGCAGATCCTGGAGCCGCTGGAGCGCGCGATCGAGTTGACGCCGATCCTCGGCGAGCTGGGCTATAACGAGCAGCGCTCGTTCAACGGCCTCCTGCAGGTGACCGCCGACGGTGGCCCCTCGATCGGCGAAAGCCAAAAGGTGCGCGGTCTGTGGTACGCCGTCGCGATCTGGGTCAAGGATGGCCCCGGCATGGCCAAGCTCGTCGCCGACTGGATGACCGACGGTCGCACTGGGATCGACCATGCCAAGATCGACTGTGCCCGCTTCTATCCGCACCAGATGAAGGAAAAGTTCATCGAGGGCCGCTGCGGCGAGGCGGCGCAGAAAATCTACAATCCCGCCGTCCATCCGCGCGAACCTTATGCGACGGGGCGCAACGTGCGCCGCTCGCCGTTCTACGAGCGCGAGAAGGAGCTCGGCGGCTACTTCATGGAGCTCGGCGGCTGGGAGCGCGCCCATGGCTATGCCGCCAACGAGCATCTGCTGAAGAAATACGGCAACCGCGTGCCGGTGCGCGAGAACGAGTGGGACCACCGCCATTTCTGGCGCGTGTCCAATGCCGAGCATCTCGCCATGAGCGAGGATTGCGGCATCGTCAACCTGTCCCACTTCTACATGTTCGACGTCGAAGGGCCGGATCACGTCGCGCTGATGGAATGGCTGTGCGCGGCCAAGATCGGCGGCGACAACATGATCGGCAAGGGCATCTACACGCACTTCCTCGACGACGAGGGAATGGTGCGCGCCGATTTGACCGTCATCCGCATGGCCGACCGCTGCCGCGTGATCGACGGCGCCGATGCCGGACCGCGCGACTTCCACTACGTGCGCCGGATGGCTGAGGATAAGGGCTTCAACGTGACCGTCACCGACGTGACGGAGAAATACGTCACGATCGGCATCTGGGGTCCGAACGCGCGCGCGACTTTGCAGAAGGTCGTCGAAGACCCCAACGGCCTGACGCCGGAGAACTTCCCCTTTGCCGCGATCAAGCCGATCAAGATCGCCGGAAAGAACCTGGTCGCGTTCCGCATCTCCTATGTCGGAGAACAGGGTTGGGAACTTCACATGGCGTATGAGGACGGTCTCGCCATCTGGGACGCGCTGCGGTCAACCGGTGTGATGGCGTTCGGCGTCGAGACCTACGCCAACAGCCGCCGCATGGAAAAGAGCCTGCGCCTGCAGAATGCGGACCTGCTGACTGAGTACAACCTGATCGAGGCCGATCTTGCCCGCCCGAAGGTCAAGGAATCCGACTTCCGCGGCAAGGCAAAGCACCTCGAATATCGCGCCCGCCCGCATCAGCCCGCGATGCTCTGCACGCTCGTCATGACGAGCAACACCGATTCAACGGGCGTCGCTCGCTACCCGGTCGGCACGATGCCGGTGATGGACCCGGCAACAGGCGAGGGTCTGGTCGACGAGCTCGGCCGCCGCTCCTTCACCACCTCGGTCGCCTATGGCCCGACCATCGGCAAGAACATCGCCCTCGCCTACCTGCCCTGGGCCTATTGCCAGGAAGGCCGCAAGCTGACCGTCGAATATTTCGGCGAGACCTACCCGGTCGAAGTGGCCGGAATCGGCTACAAGCCGCTCTACGACCCGGAGAACCTGAAGCCAAGGACGTGATCGAAAAGGACCCGGTCGCAAGACCGGGCCATTCCACTCGGATGGCGCTTATTCCGAAAAAACCCAGCAAAACGGCGCTATCACGGTGAAAATTTCGACCGATCGGCCGGTTTCGGAAAAACGCGCATGTGACAGCCAGGCATGGGCGGGATGGTATCCTCAGAGACCGATGTCCTTTCGCGCGGAGATCGCCGATCCTATCGGCATTTGTTTTGACAGTTGAACTGACGAGGTATGCACTCCACCGAGCGATGTGCGCGGTGCACATCGCCTGAAGAGGGGGTGACCTATGGAAGACTTGAATCGTCGGTCTGCAATGGCGCTCGGACTTACGGCAGCAGCAGCCGTGCCTCTTGTCGCTTTAGCGAGGCCCGCGGGAGCCGCAGAGATCGTCCCGGCATATGGCCCGAATGACGGCGAGGAACTCTCCCCCGGCGTTCGCATGGTCGAAGTGGGCACCTGGGACTCGGATATGACAGGCATCAAGAGCGTTCAAGTGCTCGATATCATCTACCAGCCTGGGGCTGCCGATGTAGAAGAGGCCATGGAAGCCGACATGATCTGTTTTATCACCGCTGGTGAGTTCAACGTGAAGAAGGCAGACAAGGAATTCACCGTCAAGAAAGGCGAATACTATACCTGCGGCAACGGCAAAACCGACCATGCCACGAACATAAGCAAGGAAGTTGGGATCCACCGGATCACTGTTCTGATACCTGCTTGAACGTTCTTACTAGGGAAGGTCCCTTCAGCCTGGGGCCTTCCCTACTGCGCGCGCTGCTTCGACCGGCGCGATGAACGGCAGGATCGCCGTCGTCGCGCGGTCCACATACTCCGACTTCTCCCCGACCGGCGCGACGTAGTGCAGCGCGTCTTGCATGTCCTTCAGCGATGCGCCACGCGCGATCATCCAGCCGGCGAGATACTGCGAGGATAGACAGCCGCCGGCGGTCGCGACATTGCCGTGCGCGACGAAAGGCGCATCCAGCACGGTCACGCCGGCCTCGATCACCCACGGCTTCGTCGTCAGGTCAGTGCAGGCCGGCAGCCCGCCGATCAGCCCCAGCTTGGCCAGCAGCAATGTGCCGGAACATTGCGCGCCGATGAGCTGCCGGTTGGGATCAAGCCTGATCCGCGACAGCAAGGCGGCATCGGCGGCGAGCTCCCGTGTCTTGACGCCGCTGCCGATGATGACGGCATCCGCCTCGGCCGCGAACTCCAGCGGCCGCTGGCGCCGGACCGTGACGCCGTTCATGGAGGTGACTTCAGCGGAAGGCGCGGTGATATGCGCCTTCCAGCCCTTCCCCTTCAGGCGGTTGAGGATGGCCGCCGCGATGAACGAATCGAGCTCGTTGAATCCATCGAAGGTGAGGACCGCGACTTGCACGGATCTGGCTCCCGAAATTCACGCCCAAGGCTACTCGTTCCGGCGCGACGCTTTCAAGGCCACTTCATTCGACAACCGATGCGCTGGCTATGCTTTCAGCCAGCGGGCGCGCAGCGTCTTGAGCTGGGAGCCCACCAGCCGCCGCGCTTCCGACGAGATTGCAAGCAGCGCCGCCACATAGATCACCATGCCGGCCGCAACGCAGATGAGTACGGGGATCAGGGCGTGGGAGAAATACGGCCGGATCAGCGCCATCAGGCACCAGACGGCGGCCCCCATGATCAGCGAGGCCGAGAGCGGCTTGGCGATCGCGGAGAACGCGTCCCAGGGCGTGATACCCGATGCGCGCTTCAGCATCCACAACGTGAAAGGCAATGCCAGGTAGCCGCGCAGCACGGACGTCCAGGCGACCGCATATATTCCAAACGGCGCCGCGAGCAAGGCGACCACGATTGTGGCGATCAGCTGTCCGAAGGCGAGCCGGCGCAACATCCGAGCCCGGCCCAATGCCATCAGCAGCGGCGTGGCGAAGTTGGTGACCGAATAGGTGACCGCCACGCACGCGAACGTCCGCGCCAGCTGCCCGGCATCGGCCCATTTTTCGCCATAGATCGCCGGCACGGCGTCCGGCGCCAGCACGCCGAACCCGACCATCGCGGGCACCGTCAGCATGGCGCTGCGCGAGATCATCCAGCGGAACGCCTTGGTCATCTCCTTGGTGTCGGTCTGCAACCGCGACAGCGTCTGGATCGCCACCGTCGTGTATGGCGCAATGGTGCCCGTTGTCACCAGCTCGGTGGTTCGCCCCGCCGTGCGATAGATACCGACCGCGGGGGCGCCGATGAACGTGCCGATGACCAGGTCCAGCGCCCGGCGCGGCAGCAGGCCGACGATCTGGGTCAGCGCCATGTTGAAGCCGAATCCCCAGATGGAACGCAGCTGGGTCATGGAGACATTGCGGCCGGGTATCCACCGGTAGGCGTGCCACGACATCGCCGCATTGACGGACTCTGTGACGAAGCGCTGCACCACCAGGCTCCAGATCCCCCAGCCGGAGAAGGCGGCGGCGATCGCGGCCGCGCCGCCGATGGTGCCGCCCACCACCGAGCGCAGCGCCAGCGACTTGTGCCCGAACTCGCGCAGCCGCAACGACAGGTGCGTGGCGCCCAGGGCGGCGATCGGCAGAACAAAGCCAAGCGCCTGGAGAGGCGCGGCGGCGGCCGGCTGCCCGATTACGTGCATGATGACGGGGGCAAGCGCCAGGACCAGCAGCGCCACCACGAACGACATCGCAAGGTTGGTCCAGAAGACGGTGTCGGCCAGGCCCGGCGTCAATTTCTTGGCGCGCGGGATGTTCTGTACCATGCCCTGGATCGCGATGACCCGGCTTACCTCCACAAATGCCATGGCAAGCGCGAAGGTGCCGACCTCGCGCGGCGAGAGCAGGCGCGCCAGGATCACGAAGACGATGAAGGAGAACATCTGGTCGGACGCGATGCGGACCACGGTCCATAGGATGGACGAGCGCGTCTTTTTCCTCAGATCTTCGTTGTATAGGCTTGGCTCGTCGTCTTGCGGCTCGACTGGCTTCGTCAGATCCGCCCGCCGCTTTTTGTCCTGCAGGACCGGCGGCTCACCCGAAAGGATTGTCATAAGGAACCTTGGCTATTGCGCGCCGCCCCCGCCATGGCCCTGACGCCCTGCCCCTGTTAGCAGATGGCCCCTGGACCGGAAAGCGGTCGCGACCGGGAAGCAAGCCGGCGGCACAGGGCAAGTTGCCGCACCGTACCGATGTCACAGGGATGCAACGGAAAGTGGACCATCACCGCCACCAGAATCACCGCCACACCATGCCGGTGGTAGGACGCGTGCTGAGCTGATTGTATCCAACACATGCCGGCCACGACGAACGCACAGGATAGATTTCATGTACAACCTGCAACAGTCGGCGCCCAGTCGTGCCCGGGGGAGGTCTATCCGACCATCGTGTGATCTGCGACACAGCGTCCATTTTGACGCATGCCTAACCCTTGTTCTACAATCTTGGACATCCAACATCTGGCTGTAACGCCGCAACGTAACCATTGCAGCGTCATGGTCGATTGAATTGGTTCCGCAATGGATACCCTCCCGATATTCGAGCCCGACATCTGGATTCTGCTGACGCATGCGCCTGGGGACAATGATCAGTGCCTGGCGCTGGCGGAATCACTCGACCGTCCCGCCGCTATCAAGCGACTCGATTGGCCTTTGAACACTCCCGCAAAAGACCGCGCCATGGTGCGCCACCTGTTGGCGGATACCGACGAAGGGCGGCAGCGACGCCGCGAAATCGGTCTTCAAGCGCCCTGGCCGCGCCTCGTCATCTGCAACGGACGCAGATCGGGCAAGGTCGGCTTCTGGATCAAGCGCCAGTCGGGCGGTTACACCAAGGTCGTCGCCATCGGCCGCGCGCGCGCGCCAGTCGCGTCCTACGATCTGCTGGTCGCTCCGCCGCAATTCTTCATGCCGGAACGTGCGAACGTCATCAGCCTGCCGTTGCCGCTGGCGCGCCGTCGCGCCGCCAATGACGATCACACGCCGGGCGGCGCCGGGCGCAGCAACATCGTTCCCGTGCCAAAGCCCTGGTTCACCATTCTGCTGGGCGGCGAGACGAAGCAATTCGCGGTCAGCGAGGACGTCCTCGCCGACGTGGCGCGCCGTGCGCAGATGGCGGCCGACCGTCATGGCGGATCGGTCGTGGTCTCCACCTCTCGCCGCACGCCGCCTTCGACGCTGGCTGCGGTGGAAGGCGTGCTGAACCAGCCCTATATCTATCGCTGGTCCGGTGCGGGCACCGATGAGAACCCGTACGAGACTCTATTGCGCCAATCGGCCGCCTTGTTCGTGACCGCCGACAGCGCCTCCATGATCCTCGATGGCGCGGGTTCGGGCACGCCGACCTACGTGATCGAGTTTCCCGAGCAGCTCGATCTCCGCCGGCGCTTGCGGCGCAATCTGTTCGGCTATATCCGCGGTGCGTTCGAAGGCTTGCACAAGTGGGGCCTGCGCCGCGTCGGCGATTGGCTGGATCGCGCCCAGGAATGGCTGCACGCACACGGCATGCTGCGCTATCCCCGCGACCTCCGCCGAATCCATGCCTCGGTCTACAAGCTCGGCTTGGCGCGGCCGGCCATTTTCTTCGATCCGTCGATGCTGCCGACGCGCAAGGTCGCGAACGATCTCGCCGAAATCTCCGGAATCCGGGAAGTGGCGGCACGCTGCCGGGCCTTGTACGACTGGTCCCTGCGCCGCTCGGCGGAATAAGGGACCGCCCCGACCACAAGGCCGGGGCGGTTTGCAGAAACAGACCTCAGATCTCGTTCTTCGACATCTGGTCGACGATATATTCCGACTGGCGGATCGCCAGCGCCACGATGGTGAGCGTCGGGTTCTCCGCCGCGCCGGTGGTGAACTGGCTGCCATCCGAGATGAACAGGTTCTTGATGTCGTGGGTCTGGCCGTGCTTGTTCACCACGCCGTCGCGCGCATTCTCGGCCATGCGGTTGGTGCCGAGATTGTGGGTGGAAGGATAAGGCGGCGTCCTGAAGGTCCGCGCCGCGCCCACCGCGTCATAGACCGCGCTGCCCTGCTTGTAGGCATGCTCGCGCATCGCGACATCGTTGGCGTGGTCGTCGAAATGCACGTTGGGCACCGGCAGGCCGTACTGGTCCTTCTCGCTCGCATGCAGCGTGACGCCATTCTTCTCCTGCGGCATGTCCTCGCCCACCAGCCACATGCCGGCCATGTTGGCGTAGCCTTCCATCGCCGATGAGAAGTCGCGCCCCCAGGCGCCGGGCTCGAGGAATGCCGCCATGAACGGCACGCCCAGCGACAGGGTCTCCATCTCGTAGCCGCCGACGAAGCCGCGGTCGGGCTTGAACGCGGATTCATCGCGGATGATGCCGGCCATGGTGGTGCCGCGATACATGTGCACCGGCTTGTCGAAGATCGCATAGACCGATCCCGTCATGTGCCGCATGTAGTTCTTGCCGACCTGGCCGGACGAGTTGGCGAGCCCGTCGGGGAACTTGGGCGAGGCGGAGTTGAGCAGCAGGCGCGGGCTCTCGATCGAGTTGCCGGCGACCGCCACCACGCGCGCCTTCTGCACCTGCTGCTTGCCGTCCTTGTCGGCATAGAGCACGCCGGTCACCTTGCCGGCATCGTCGTGCTGAATCTGCAGCGCCTGGCTGCTTGGCCGCACTTCGAGCTTGCCGGTCGCCTCGCCTTTCGGAATCTCGGTATAGAGCGTCGACCATTTCGCGCCCGACTTGCAGCCCTGGAAGCAGAAGCCGATCTGCTGGCACGAGCCGCGCCCGTCGCGCGGCTGCGAGTTGATCGCCATGTTGCCGGTATGGAACTCCTTGTAGCCGAGCTTCTTGGCGCCGGCCGCAAGGACACGGAAATTGTTGTTGCCCGGCAGGCGTGGAATGCCATGGGTGCCGGTGACGCCCATCTTGTCTTCCGCGCGGTCGTAGTACGGCTCCATCTCCGCCAGCGTGATCGGCCAGTCCAGCAGGTTGGCGCCGGCGACATCGCCATAGGTGGATTTCACCTTGAACTCGTGCTCCTGGAACCGCAGCGAGGCGCCGGCCCAGTGCACGGTCGACCCGCCCACCGCCTTGACGATCCAGGCCGGCAGGCCCGCGAAGTCCTTGGCGACGCGCCAGGAGCCCGAGGTGGTGCGCTTGTCCAGCCAGGAAATGTTGCTGAAGCTGCCCCACTCGTCATTGACGAAATCCTCGATCTCGTGCCGGCCGCCCGCTTCCAGCAGCACGACCTTCACGCCCTTCTGCGCCAGCTCGTTGGACAGCGTTCCGCCGCCCGCGCCCGAGCCGATCACCACCACCACGCTGTCGTCGCTCAGTTCATATTTCGCAGCCATGATTGCGATCCTCCCTCAGGCGTCCTGCAGCCAGTCGATGTCGCTGAACCCGCGGTTGATGTAGCCGCCGAGTTCCGCGGAGGCACCCTCGTAGCCGAGCACTTTCCACACATCGGGGTTGTTGTAGATCCCGACGACGCATTCGCCGCGCACCGTCTGGAACGGCGCGGAGGTTTCGATCTCCTTCAGCACTGCGGTCTGGCCCGCTTCGTCGAGCGTCTCGAACTTCTTGGCCTTGAGTGTGGCGGCGCCTTCCTGCAGCGAGCGCAGCAGCGCCGGATCGGCCGACGCCTTCTCGTCCAGCCCGTGGATGACCTTGCCGTAGATGGCATCATCCAGCATCGGGTGCGGATAGGTGGCGCGCGCCATACGCACCAGCATCGCCGCTTCGTCACCGCTCAACGCCTTGGTCGACATCGCCCAGGCGCCATTGCTGCCGATCACCAGGTTTCCGCTCGCGACCACCGCGATCGCGCCGGCGGCCGAGCTCGCCGCAAGGAAGGCGCGGCGATCCATCATCGTCTTCGACATGTCGTTTCCTCCACTCGTTCCTGCCGCTGTTCGCGGTCGTTCCTCGTCAGCGATAGCGGCCGTGCCGCTGCAAAACCTCGATCTTGTAGCCGTCAGGATCCTGGACGAAAAAGAACTTGGCCATCAGCGCGCCGTCGCGATGGAATTCCTTGATCGGATTCGGATTGAGGCCGCGTTCGATGAAGCGCCGATGCTCGGCATCGAGGTCGGGAACCGCGACCGCGACATGGCCGTAGCCGTCGCCGTGCGAATAGGGCTCAGCGCGCCCGTGATTCCAGGTCAGCTCGATCTCGAAATCGTTCTCGGAATTGCGCAGATAGACCAGCGTGAAGCCGTCGAAGTCGAACCGGTCGGCCGACCTTAGGCCGAACGCCGCGTCATAGAATTTCATCGACGCGTCCAGATCGCGGACGCGGATCATGCTGTGGATGACCTTCGCCATGCACTCTCCCGGGAACTCAGGAGCAAGCTTAGGAGTGCGCGGCGGACGCGGGTGTTATCCGATTACTACAGCGCAGGTTCTTGGCGCACTTCGCGAGTGCAGCATGGTCACGCCACTTTCATCTCGCCGGTCAGGTCGCTCTGCGCGAACTGGACAAGATTCATGTCCTGATTGCGTTCGATGAACGCGGCGCAGGTGACGCGCAGCAGCGAGGTGAAGTTTCCCACCTCCCCGCGCAGCTCCAGCACTTCGTCATGCAGAGTGCTGATGAAGCGCCCGGTCGACATGCCCTGACTCTTGGCGATCTGGTCGAGGATCGACCAGAACAGGGCCTCGAGACGGATGCTGGTGCTGAAACCGCTCAACCGCACGGAGCGGGTGATGGTCTGATAGATGGTGGGATCTTGGCTGGCGAACACGTGGCACATGACCGTAGCTCCTTCCAGATGAGCTCGTTTTCGTTCATGCTTGCGTCCTGGTCTGACAATCCCATGCGCGAGCTAGGGGAACAGTAAACGCTCTGCGCCCGCAATCAAGTCGCCCTAAGACCAAGGTTTAGCGCCGCGTCTTAAGATATTCGATCACCAGACGCCGCTTGTCCGGATCGGCCTGCTTGTAGGGCATGACGACCCCGGGAATAACGGATTGCGGATCGGCCAGCCAGCGATCCAGCGTGCCTTCATCCCACACAATCCCGCCATCGCCGGCGACGAAGGCGGCCGAATATTTGAATCCCGGCACCCCGCCCGCTTCACGGCCGACCACCCCGAACAGATTTGGCCCCTGCCGCGGCGGCGCATCTGGCGCTGCAACATGACAGGTGCCGCAGGACTTCTTGAACTGCGCCTCCGCGGCGGCGAGATCGGTCGAATCAGCAAATGCTGGTGCGACCGCAAGCCAGCACAGAATTCCCATAGTCATTTGAGGGCGCATTGCCCATCCTCTTCCCGTTGGCGGCACTTTAACCAGGAAGATGCGGCAACGGTGTTAGCCGCATACTACAATGCGCGCTGCAAGTCCCCCTTCAAGCCAAGAGGAGCGAAACATGGCCAAAGTCATCATGGCGCTCGCCGGCGTCTTGTTGATCGCGGGTAGCCCCGCCGCACTCGCACAGAACACGACGTTGAAGCTCGTGGAACGGGCGACGACCGACGCAGTCACCGACCTCGGCGGGAAGGATGACAGCGCCGGCGACCTTCTCACCTTTGCAAATGAAGTCTATGACGAGAGCAATGCGAAGAAGATCGGCAGCGACAATGGCTGGTGCATCCGCACGGTTGCGGGCAAGGCTTGGGAGTGTTTCTGGACGCTTTCGCTTGCTGACGGCCAGATCACGGTCCAGGGGCCGTTCCTCGACGCTGGCGATTCAGTGCTCGCCGTCACCGGCGGCACCGGCCACTATGCCGGCGTGCGCGGCGACATGGCCTTGCATGCGCGTAATGCGAAAGGCACCGAATACGACTTCGTTTATAATCTGATCCAGTAATGGCAATCGGCGGGTCGCGGCGGAATAGTACCATTACAATTTTCCCCCTTGCACGCCGCGACCCGGCCGTGGCTGGCTTCGCCCCTGCATAAGGAGTCTTGCCATGCCCGAATTCCATACTTGGATTGGCTTCGTCGCCGCCACGGAAGCGTTGCTGATCATTCCCGGCCCGACCGTGCTGCTGGTCATCAGCTACGCCCTGGCGCAGGGCAAGCGCTCAGCCTGGGCGACGGTCCCCGGCGTCGCGGCGGGCGACTTCACGGCGATGGCACTGTCCCTGCTCGGCCTTGGCGCGGTCCTCGCCGCCTCCGCCGAGTTGTTCACCCTGCTGAAGCTGGCCGGCGCCGGCTATCTCATCTATCTCGGTATCAAGGTGCTGCGCGCTCCGGTTCCGCAGACGCTGGACGAGAACGCGCCGCAGGAGCATTCATCCTGGCGCATCACGGCCCACGCTTATGCGGTCACCGCCCTCAACCCCAAGAGCATCGTCTTCTATGTGGCCTTCTTCCCGTTGTTCCTCAGCGCCGACCTGCCGCTCCTGCCTCAGGTTCTGCTGTTCGGCGGCACCTTCCTGGTGATGGCGACGATCAACGCCATCCTCTACGCCATGATGGCCGGCCAGGTAACGCGCTTCCTCAAGGGCTACCAGGCACGCAAGAACCTCAACCGCGCGGCAGGCGGCATCCTGCTGGTGACCGGGGGCATTCTCGGCCTCGCCCGGCGCGCGGCCTAGGGAACGACACGATGCCAGAACTTCACACCTGGATCGCCTTCGTCATCGCGGCCGAAGCGCTGCTGATCATGCCCGGCCCGACCGATATGGTAGTGGTCAGCTACGCTCTGACTCAGGGCCGCCGCTCCGCCTGGGCCAGCGTGCCCGGGGTGACGCTTGGCGATGCGACCGCGCTCATCCTCTCGCTGCTCGGGCTGGGTGCGGTGCTGATGGCCTCAGCCGATTTGTTCAACGCCCTCAAGATCGCGGGCGCGATCTATCTGGTCTATCTCGGCATCAAGACCTGGCGCGCGCCGGTTCCCGACGACATCGACGACAGCGCGCCGCTGGAACACAGCCCGTGGCGCATCATGGCGCATACCTATGTGGCGACTGCGCTCAATCCCGGCGGCATCGTGTTCTATGTCGCGTTCTTCCCACAATTCCTCAGCGCGGAGAAACCGCTGCTGCCGCAAGTCGTCACCTTCGGCGCGACCTTCATCATCATGGGCTCGCTCAACTCGGTGCTCTATGCGACGCTCGCGCTCCAGGTGCGGCGCTTTATCAGGAGCTATCGCGCACGCAAGACGATGAACCGAGTTTCCGGCGGCCTGCTGGTCGCGATGGGCGGCATGCTCGGACTGGCGAAGCGCGTGGCGTGACCGACACAAAGGACTATTGATGACTGCCCTCGACATCGCCCGCGTGCGCGCGGACACACCTGCTTGCGAAAAGCTGATCCATTTCAACAATGCCGGTGCGTCGCTGATGCCGGCCCCGGTCTATCGCGCGACACTGGATCTTCTCGCGCTGGAGCAGAGCATCGGCGGCTATGAAGCGGAAGCGGCGGCAGACCCGGCACTGGAGGATTTCTACGACGCTTTCGGCGCGCTGCTGAATTGCGACCGGTCGGAGATCGCCTATGTCGAGAATGCCACCCGCGCCTGGGACATGGCGTTCTATTCCCTGCCTTTGAAGGAGGGCGATCGCATCCTCACCGCCGAAGCGGAGTATGTCAGCAACTTCCTCGGCTTCCTGCATCAGGCCAAGCGCCGCGGCCTGGAGATCGACGTGGCGCCGAGCGATGCCAGCGGCCAGCTCGATCTCGAGGCTATGGAGCGCATGGTCACGCCGAAGACCCGGCTGATCGCCATCACTCACATCCCAACCCAGGGCGGCCTCGTCAATCCGGCGGAAGAGGTCGGAAAGATCGCGCGCCGCCACGGTATCACCTATCTGCTCGATGCCTGCCAGTCCGCCGGCCAGATGCCGCTCGACGTGCAGACGATCGGCTGCCAGATCCTGTCCGGCACCGGTCGCAAGTTCCTGCGCGGGCCGCGCGGCACCGGTTTCCTTTATGTATCGAAGACCATCATCGATCACCTCGACCCGCCTTTCATCGACCTGCATGCCGCCACCTGGACCGATGCCCGCACGTTCGAGCTGCGCCCCGATGCGCGTCGGTTCGAGAATTGGGAGAGCTTCGTCGCCGGCCGCGTCGGCCTGCGCGCGGCAGTGCGCTATGCGCTCGAGCTCGGCCTCGAGCCGATCCGTGCGCGGGTGACGATGCTGGCGGATCATCTGCGCAGCGAACTCGCGCGCTTGCCCGGCATCAAGGTGCAGGATCTGGGGCGCGTGCGATCCGGCATCGTCACCTTCACCAAGGAGGACGAGCAGCCGCGCTCCATCGAGGCGAGGCTGCGCGCCGCCAACATCAACGTCTCGGTCTCCAGCAAATCCTCCGCCCAGCTCGATTTCGGCCGGCGCGGCCTGTCGCAGGTGGTGCGCGCGTCGGTGCATTATTTCAACACGGAGCAAGAGATCGGCGTGTTCTGCAGAGCGCTCAATGCGTCATAAAGGAAAGGGCTTACAAGATACTCCTAGCGGAAGCCACCTCCCTGACGATCCGGAGGATCTCCGCACGCGTGTCGATGGCAGCGAACTCGTCCGCGATGCGCGCGGCGCGCAGACGATAGCTCTGGGTGTCGAGCACGGTCCGGACCGCGTTGCGTAGTGCTGCGGGGGTTGGCGTGTTCGTTGCCAGGTTGATACCAACCCTGAACCAGGCGACACGCACGTTCACGTCAGCCTTGTCCTCGGTCAGTCCGGCGGTGACCAGGGGAACGCCAAAGCTCAGGGCCTGGTTGACGCCGCCATAGCCGCCATTTGTGACGCAGACGTCGACCTTGGGCAGCAGCCATTCAAAGGGCAGAAAACTGGCCAGCCGGGCGTTCGCTGGAATGGCGCCTGGGATGGCCTCAATCGGGCGCCCGCCTGTGGTGACGACCACGAGTAGATCCGCCTCGTCGGCAAGGGCCGCCAGCGTTGGGGCGACCAGCAGGCCGAGATCGTGGTTCGCCACCGTGCCCTGGCTGACCAAGACCACCTTCCGTCGCCCGTCCAGCTCATGCGCCCAGGATGGCAATAGAGCCAGGTTCGGGGGAACGGGCAGGGCCCCGATGAACCGCACCGAAGGCGGCAATACGCGGGGAAACTCGAAGCCCGGAACCGTTAGCTGCATATAGACGTCGGCAAGTTCGACGGGGGATTCGAAAACCTTCCTCGGCAATGGCGGGACGCCCATTCCCTTCAGGTGTCCGTTTGCCCGACTGAAATTGGGCTGCTCGAGGACCATGTCGCGTTCCCGCGCGATTGCCGCGTAATCCTTCCGCTGCGCCTCGGTGGTCACGGGTGGCAAACCTGCAAAGTTCGGCGCTCCGTCCGCGCGCTCCCAAATTAGGATGGAAGTGCCGCACAGAATTATGGGGGGACGCTTTGCGCGGGGCCCGAGCAGCATCGGCAAGACACCGAGAAACGCATTGTCGCCGATGATGATATCGACGTGGACGTCGCGCAGGATCTGCTGCAGCGCCTCGTGCTGTAGTGGAATAGTGTCGATGAAAGCGCGTCCCAGTATGATGCGACTGCGAAAAAGCCTCGGCGTGCCTTCAGGCAGGGTCTTCAGCTCGGGAACGAACGAAGCGATGTTCTGAAAGTCGGGATCCGCGCCGCCGGGAAGCTGGCGGAACTCCGCGCCGATGTCTTCGAAGCGCTTGCGGAAGGCGCTGCCCGACAGGCCAACGACCTCATGGCCCTCGGCGGCCAGGATATGTCCGATAGCGACGACCGGGTTGACATGGCCCGCCGCGGGCGTTGCCGCGATGAGGATTCTCATGGGACTCTCATTCTACCTGCCGAGGATGCGCAGCCACAGCAGCATGAAATCATCCAATCCCGATGACCCAGATATGGAGCGAAGCAGCGTAAAAGCCGTACCGCAGAGGCGGAGCCACATTTAGCATCCGGCGATTGCCGGATCGTTTCAGGAGGCAGCCGGTGTATTACACTTGTAACGGCGGGGCCCTGGCTGAGCTGCGGCTGAGGAAAGCGGATGAGGCGTGATCTGCTTCGGGTCCGATTTTGTTCTCTAACGAGTCAAGGAAGCTACTCCGATCCTGAGCGGTGGTGTGCTGCCTTTGGGTGCCTGTGTCTCTGCGTGCTCGATGAGACGAGTGCGTCACGCGCCAGAATGCAACAGCAACCGGCCCAGCTATTAGCGATTCTTTGCGCCATTAAATTAGCTAGCTAGCCAGCATCGCGCGATCATTGTCACCCAACAAGTCGAGAGAACGTTGGGCAACCCAAGATGGAGGGTCGTCATGCGACTGGCCGGCAAGGTTGCCTTTATCACGGGCGGAAATAGTGGCATCGGACTCGCGACGGCCAAGCGATTCGTCGCCGAGGGTGCGAAGGTTGCGATCACTGGGCGCAGCCAGGAGAGGCTGCGCGAAGCAGCTGCTGCGCTTGGCGCCAACCTACTTCCGTTGCAGGTCGACTTGCGAGATGTGAAGGCGATCGACGTCGCTGTCAAGAAAGCGGCGGCGACATTCGGCAACATCGACGTCGTCTTTGCCAACGCTGGTGCCAGCGGCACCACCCGTATCGGCGACACGACGCTCGCCGCCTTCAACGTCATCATCGAGACTAATTTGACTGCCGTCTTCTTCACAGTGCAGTCGGCAGCTCCGTTCATGAACGAGGGCGGCTCGATCATTCTCAACGGCTCAGTCCATGCCGTCATGGGCTGGCCCCATTACTCGGCTTACGCTGCGACAAAGGGCGCCGTCCGCTCCATGACGCGCGTCATGGCGTCGGAATTTGCCGGCCGCCGAATCCGCGTCAATCAAGTGACGCCGGGAGCCACAAGAACGGCTATCTGGTCAACACTGGCACCTGATGCAGAAAAACTGGCCGCGCTTGAGAAGGAACTCGCAAAGACAATCCCTCTGAACCGACTTGCCGAAGCGGACGAGCTTGCCGATGCAGTACTGTTCCTGGCATCGAACGAGTCGAGCTATCTGACCGGGAGTGAGATCGTCGTTGACGGCGGCTCGACCGGTTCGCCGCTTGGTGCGCCGGCACACCACCAACAAACTTCCTCGGGGCTCGAGTAGCTCTGAACCCAGGAGACAGTTGGTCATCGTTGGTGCCCGCGAGCGGAAGATGCAATGGTCGGACCTGCCACGGCTCTCAAACAGATGCGCGAACATCGAGAAGGACGATCCTTGCCAACCGCAACTCTCGTAGCTGTAGGGCGTGGAGAACGAGACCTCGAGCCCCAGCCTGCCGTCGCCATGCCGGACCGGAATGGACAGGTCGATCAGGGTGGGCATTCACGCACTCCTTGCATTGAGCAGATCGCGGGACTCTGCCATGGTTGCGTAGCGAACGCGACACGGGGTCGCATGATGGAACCAGGGCTGGTCTTCCCGCGCAATCGAGACTACCTGCCATCGACAGCACCACCGTTCCGAAGGGATCATGGATATGGCTGCTGTGCAGTCGGACTCGCGTGGCGAGCTTTCGCACTGGTGGAAGGTCGCGTCGCTCGTCACCATGGCGCTCGGCTTTGCCATCCTCATCCTGCTGACCATCAAGGCATATCAGGATGCCCCGCCGATCCCCGATCGCGTGGTCGATCCCGCGGGCAACACGATCTACACCGCAGCGGACGTCGCCGCCGGCCAGCAGGTGTTCCTGAAGCATGGCCTGATGGACAACGGCACGATCTGGGGCCACGGCGGCTATCTTGGCCCCGACTTCTCCGCGCAGTATTTGCACGACTGGGCGCTCGACATCGCAGAGCGTGGGGCGCAGGACACGTTCGGCAGCGCATATGCCAACCTCGATGCGCAGCAGCGCGCGGCGATTGACGGCGGCGTCGCGACGGTCCTGCACCAGAATCGCTACGATGCGGCAACGGGCGTGCTTACGGTCAGCGCGGCTGACGCAGAGTCGTTCCGGCGCCAGATCGGCGTGTGGACGGACTACTTCAAAGATCCGGCGAAGAACGGCGGATTGAAGACTGCAACGGTCAGCGACCCCGACGAACTGCGCCAGCTCACTGCTTTCTTCGCCTGGGCGGCCTGGGGCTCGGTGGCGGAGCGGCCAGGCACCGGCCACTCGTACACCAGCAACTTTCCGTACGATCCGCTGGCCGGCAACCGGCCGACGCCCGGCGCGCTGATCTATAGCGGGATCAGCTTCATCGTCCTGCTGGCGGGAACGGCCCTGGTGCTGCTCGCCTTCGGACGGTTCGACTATCTCGGCTGGCATCGCCGCGAAGGACCGCCCCATACCGAGGCACTGACCGTCAATGATGCGCAACGCGCCACGTTGAAATTCATGGGCGTGGCGGCAGTTTTGTTCCTGGGTCAGGTCCTGATCGGCGGCGGTGTCGCGCATTACCGCGCCGAACCCGGCGACTTCTACGGCATCGACCTGTCGCAATTGCTCCCCAGCAACCTGCTGCGCACGTGGCACCTGCAGCTCGCCATCCTGTGGATCGCCACCGCCTATATCGGCGGCGCCCTGTTCGTGGCCGCGATGCTGGGCGGCACCCACCCACGCGGGCAGCGCAACGCGATCAACCTGCTGTTCGGCGCGGTGGTGATCGTGGCGGTAGGCAGCCTGCTCGGCGAATGGGCCGGACTGTTGCAATGGCTGGGCTCGCTCTGGTTCTGGCTCGGCAACCAGGGCTGGGAGTTCCTGGAGATCGGACGCTTCTGGCAATTCCTGCTCGTGATCGGGCTGCTGTTCTGGTGCTGGCTGCTGTGGCGCGAGCTCGCACCCGCGCGACGCGATCCGGAGCGGCGCGGCCTCGCCAACTTCTTCCTGATCGCGGCGGCGGCGATCCCGGTGTTCTATGTGCCGGCGCTGTTCTTCGGCAGCACGACGCACTACACCGTGGTCGACACCTGGCGGTTCTGGATCATCCACCTGTGGGTCGAGGGATTCTTCGAGCTGTTCGTCACGGTGGTCGTGGGGGTCATCTTCTACCAGCTCGGCCTGGTCGCGCGGAACACGGCGCTGCGCGCGATCTACATCGATGTGATCCTGGTGTTCGGCGGCGGGCTGGTCGGCACGGGGCACCATTGGTATTTCACCGGCCAGAGCGAGCTCAACATGGCGCTGTCCTCCAGCATCTCCGCGCTGGAAGTGGTGCCGCTGATCCTGCTGACGCTCGATGCTTGGGGCTTCGTGAAGCTGACGCGTCCCGAGGGCGCGCCGTTCCGGCACAAGTGGGCGGCCTATTTCTTGATGGCGGTGGGGTTCTGGAACTTTACCGGCGCCGGCATCTTCGGCTTCCTCGTCAATACGCCGATCGTCAGCTATTTCGAGATGGGCACCAACCTGACGCCCAATCACGGCCATGCCGCGATGATGGGCGTGTTCGGCATGCTGGGCGTGGCGCTGATGGTGTTCGTGCTGCGCGAGAGCGTGGCGGAGCCGGTCTGGCAAAGGCTCGAGAAATACGTGCGCTGCAGCTTCTTCGGGCTCAATATCGGCCTCGCCATGATGGTCGTGCTGAGCCTGTTCCCCTCCGGCATCGCCCAGGTCAGCGACGTGCTGCACAACGGCTACTGGCATGCGCGCAGCCTCGCCTACACGGCCGGCGCCCTGCCGCGGTTCCTGGAATGGATGCGCCTGCCGGGCGACCTCGTTTTCATCCTGTTCGGCGCTGTGCCGATCGTGATCGCGCTGGCGCTGGGCTATCGTGCCCTCTGGTCGGCGCAGCCGCTGGCGGGCGCGGTGCGCTCAAAGCCGGCGGAGTGAGCCTCGTCTGCATACCCGGTAACAGACGTGAGACTACGCTTCTTGAACCGGTTTCTTAGCCGAAGCTGGATGGGGTAGTGCGCTCATAAGCGCGCGCGACGTCGAGAGCGCCGTGCCGCCTCACCCCCTCCCAACCTTCCCCGCAAGGGGGAAAGGAGCAGAGCGAGTGAGGGGAACTCTCTACAGCGTCCCCGAATAGGTCCCGCCATCGACCAGCAGGTTCTGCCCGACGATGTAGCCGGCATGCTGGCTGCACAGGAACGCGCAGATCGCGCCGAATTCTTCCGGCGTGCCGAAGCGGCCGCTGGTCTCCGCCGCCTTCGCTTCGGCGAGCGCAGTGTCGACCGGTACGCGGCGCTTCCGCGCATCGGCTTCCGTCAGCTTGATCAGCCGGTCGGTCTCGTGCGAGCCGGGCAGCAGGTTGTTGATCGTCACATTGTATTTCGCGACCTCGCGCGACAGGCCGGCGACGAAGCCGGTCAAGCCGGCGCGCGCGCCGTTGGAGAGGCCGAGGGTCGGATAAGGCGACTTCACTGCCGCCGAAGTGATGTTGACGATGCGGCCCCAGCGCCGGTCGATCATGCCGTCCACCACTGCCTTGATCAGCATGATGTGGGTGATCATGTTGTTCTGCACCGCCTGGTGCCATTCATATTCGTTCCAGTCGCGGAAATCCCCCGCCGGCGGCCCGCCGGAATTGGTGATGAGGATGTCCGGGTTCGCGCAGGCGGAGAGCAGCGACTGGCGCCCCTCGCCCGTCGTCACATCCGCCACCACGGAGGTGACCCGGTTGCCGGTCGCTTTGCGAATCTCCTCGGCGGTCTCCGCCAGCGACGCCAGATGGCGCGCGGCGATCGTGACCTTCACCCCCTCGCGCGCCAGGGCCTCGGCGCAGGCGCGGCCCAACCCCTTGCTCGCGCCGCAGATGATGGCCTTCTTGCCGGCAATTCCGAGATCCACGATTTAGCTCCTCCCAGGGGCTTATTTCGGCGCCTCCTCACCCTTTTAAGTCAAGGGCTTGGGGCAGTCTATGGGCAGCCAGTCCTTGACTCTTGCCCGGCCGGGCGGAAGAGCTTAGGTTGCAATGCAGCAGCGATATCCACAGAGATTTTTCGCAGAGATCAAACGGCAGAGATTGAACGCATGTCAGACCGCTTCCAGCAACTCCTGAACAGCCGCCCCTTCCTGATGGCGGATGGGGCCACCGGCACCAATCTGTTCGCGGCTGGGCTGATGACTGGCGACGCGCCCGAAATGTGGAATTTCGAGCATCCGGAGCGGATCGAGGCGCTGCACCAGTCGTTCGTCGACGCCGGCGCCGACCTGTTCCTGACCAACTCCTTCGGCGGCACGCGCTATCGGCTGAAGCTGCACAACGCCCAGGACAAGGTGCGAGAGATCAACCGCGAGGCCGCCCGTATCGCCCGCCGCATCGCCGACCGCGCCAAGCAGGACAAGGGGCGCGAGATCATCGTGGCCGGCTCCATGGGCCCGACCGGCGAACTCTATGATCCGCTTGGCCCCCTCACCATCGATGACGGCGCCGATGCCTTCGCCGAGCAGGCGCGCGCCCTCGCCGAGGGCGGGGTCGACGTGTTGTGGATCGAAACCATGTCCTCCAAGGAGGAGGTGACCGCCGCCGTCAAAGGCGCCGCGACCACCGGCCTGCCTATCGTCACGACCTGCTCGTTCGATACCAACGGGCGGACCATGATGGGCCTGACGCCTGCCGATTTCGTCGCCTTCGTGCATGAGCTGGAGCCGAAGCCGGTCGCCTATGGCGCCAATTGCGGCGTCGGCGCGCCGGATCTTGCCGTCACCATCACGCAACTGGCGGCCGCCGCGCTGCCCGGGGACGTCATCGTCGCCAAGGGCAATTGCGGCATCCCGTATTACGAGGAAGGCCACATCCGCTACAACGGCACGCCGGAGCTGATGGCGGAATATGCCAAGGTAGTGCGCGATGCCGGCGCGCGGATCGTCGGCGGCTGCTGCGGCACCTCGCCGGACCATCTGCGCGCGCTGCGCAACTCGCTCGACCAACACCAGCCCGGCGAGATGCCGACGATCGACAACATCGTCACGCGCCTTGGTCCGATCACGTCGAAGGCTGCGGCAACACTCGGTTCGGAACAACCGGGCGGTGGCCGACGCAACCGACGGCGCGCGAACGGGGCGGACCCGCATCCGAACTTCTGACAGAAAAAACTACAAAATCAGAGCCTTTCGATGTCTTCTTTAAGCGGCGCGCTCACCGATGTCGTGGCGCGGGTGTTCAACGATCTTGGGCTGCCGGCGGAATATGGACGGGTAACGGTCTCCAACCGTCCGGACCTCGGCCAGTTCCAATGCAACGGAGCCCTCGCCGCCGCCAAGGCCGCCAAGCAGAACCCGCGGGCGATCGCCGAGCAGGTGATGGCGAAACTGCGGGCCCTGCCCCAGCTGCGCGACATTTCGCTGGCTGGGCCGGGCTTCATCAACCTGTCGCTCGCCGACACGGCGCTCGGCGAGCACGTCAACAGCGTCGCTGCCGACGAGCGGCTCGGCGTCCCCACCAAGAAGCGCGAGATGGTGGTGATGGACTATGGCGGCGCGAACATCGCCAAGACGATGCATGTCGGCCATCTGCGTGCCGCCATCATCGGCGAGGCACTGCGGCGCCTGTTCATCTTCGCCGGCGACGACGTGGTCGGCGACGTGCATATGGGCGATTGGGGCCTGCAGATGGGCATGATCATCTCCGAGCTGGAGATCCGCCGGCCCGACCTGCCCTACTTCGACCGCAACTTCACCGGCCCCTATCCGAATGCGAGCCCGGTCACGGTCGACGAGTTGGAGGAGATCTATCCCAGCGCCGCGGCCGGCTGCAAAGCGGATCCCGCACGCATGGAGAAGGCGCGCGTGGCAACCGCTGAGCTGCAGCAGGGCCGGCCCGGCTATCGCGCCTTGTGGCAGCATTTCTTCGATGTCTCGGTCGAGGCGATGAAGCGCGACTATGGCGCGCTCGGCGTGCATTTCGATTTGTGGAAAGGCGAGGCCTGCGTCGACCCGCTGATCGCCCCAATGGTCGACAAGATGAAGGCGATGGGCATCGCGCACGTCGACCAGGGCGCGCTGATCATCCCGGTCGCCAAGCCGGACGACAAGAAGGAAATCCCGCCGCTGATCCTGATCAAGAAGGATGGCGCGGCGATGTATTCCACCACCGACCTCGCCACCATCGTCGATCGGGTGCACGAGCAGAATCCCGACTTCATCCTCTACATCGTCGACCAGCGCCAGCACCTGCATTTCGAGCAGGTGTTCCGCGCCGCCATCATGGCCGGCATCAACGGCAAGGCGCGGATGGAGCATCTCGGCTTCGGCACCATGAACGGCTCCGACGGCAAGCCGTTCAAGACCCGCGCCGGCGGCGTGATGAAGCTGCAGGACCTGATCGCGATGATGAGCAACGCTGCGATGGCGCGGCTCAACGAACAGGGTCTCGCCACCGACTACGATCCGGCCGAGCGGCAGGAGATCGCGCGCCGCGTCGGCCTCGCGGCGCTGAAATTCGCCGACCTCAGCAATCATCCGGTCGCCAACTACGTTTTCGACCTCGACCGGTTCGTGCGCTTCGAGGGCAAGACCGGTCCGTACCTGCAATACGCCGCCGTGCGCATCAAATCGATCCTGCGCAAGGCGGAGGCGCAGGGCGAGAAGCCCGGCAAGATCCTGCCGCCCGAACCCGGCGAACGCGACCTGCTGCTGGCACTGGGGGCCTTGCCCGACGCCATCGCCGCGGCGTACGAGGAGCGCGGCCCGAACAAGATCGCGGATTACGCGTTCGGCTTGGCGCAAACCTTCAGCAGCTATTACAACCAGTTCCACATCTTGAGCGAACAGAACAAGGCGCTGCTCCAATCGCGCCTGGCGCTGTGCGCATTGACGCTGCGAACGTTGGAACTGTCGCTTAGCCTGCTCGGCATCGAGGTGCCGGACAGGATGTAGATTGCTCAAATGAACGTCACTTCCCCACAAGGACTCCCCTTCCCCCCTTGCGGGGGAAGGTTGCGCAGGCTTGGCGAGGCGTAGCCGAGCCTAGCCGGAGCTGGATGGGGGGTCGCGCGGCGATAGCCGCGCGCGCTCGGAAGAGCGCCAAACGTCTTGGCCGTAGCACTGCATCACCCCCCATCCCGACCTTCCCCCGCAAGGGGGGAAGGGGTTATTGATGTAAGCGTGATTGATCTTCCATCCGACCTGATCTCCCGCCTGCGCGCCGCCCAGCGCATCGTCGCTTTCACCGGCGCCGGCATCTCCGCCGAGAGCGGTCTCTCCACCTTCCGCGACAAGCAGACCGGTCTTTGGGCCAAGTACCGCCCGGAAGACCTCGCGACCCCGCAAGCCTTCCAGCGCAACCCGCGCATGGTGTGGGAGTGGTACGAGTGGCGCCGCGGCGTCGCCGCCAAGGCCGAACCCAATCCCGGCCATCACGCTCTGGCGCAGATCGAGGCCGCGCGGCCGGGATTCTTTCTCGCAACCCAGAACGTGGATGGCCTGCACGCTCGCGCCGGGAGCAGGAACCTCGTCGAGCTGCACGGCAATATCCGCCGCACCATCTGCTTCGACCATTGCCACCCTGCCGAAAGCTGGGAGAAGGTGGACGAACCGCCGCCGCGCTGCACGCAATGCGGCAGCATGCTGCGGCCTGACGTGGTGTGGTTCGGCGAACCGCTGCGCGGCGATGCCTTGAACCGCGCCCAGCAAGCGGCGGCGCAATGCGACCTGTTCCTCAGCATCGGCACGTCCACGATGGTCTATCCAGCCGCCGAGCTGCCCTTCATCGCTGGCTCCAATGGCGCGACGGTGATCGAGATCAATCCCGACTTCACGCCGCTCAGCAAGCTGGCGGATTTCGTGTTGCGGGAGAAAGCGGGTATCGCGTTGCCGGCGATTGCGGCGGCGATGTTGGAGTAGTTCGCGACGCCGCTACCGCCTCTCCAACCGTCATCCCGGCCTTGAGCCGGGATCCATCCATCGGCCGCAAGTGCGGTTGAAGATCAAGGCATCACAGATGATGATCCGACCCAGCGAAGTTGCTCCAGAAATTTCTTGAAACGTTTGACGGTGTCTTCAGGCTCGACTTCTCGATGCCATTGTTGTTCCGCAATTTGGGTATCGACGTAGCGGAATTCGACGTTTCCGGATCGCAAAGGTGAAATCCGAAGAAAGGGTCCCCCGAGGGTCGGTAAATCCGTTTGTTGGATGCAAAGATCAAACATCGATCGCCCACCGAACAAACCAGCACGCAGAGGCGTTCCGTCTATATGCTCCGCCACCGCTACAACTCCACGGAGCGCGCGCTGGAATGCGTCATCGCCCACGCTGTTGGCGATCTGGCGACGGTAGCTCTCAATGATGGAGATCCACGATTCGCTCATTTGACGACCGTGCTTCGAGACGCCGTCTATTGTCAAATGCGCGCTCCAAGTCGATCGCTCGTTCGGCGGCGAAATGGACCCCGGCTCAAGGCCGGGGTGACGGTCGAGTAGTTGGAGGTGTTGGAGCGCGCTACGCCGCCATCGCCTTCAGACCGATGGCGTAATAGTCCGCCAACGCGTGCAGCGCATGCTCGCAATCGCCGTTGAACGATGAGCCGTGCATCAGCGCCAGCGTGCGCGGCTTCAGGTCGGCGAGCTTGCGGATGGTAGGAGCGGTGGCGACGCCGACGCTGGTGGCGTGGAAGATCTCCTCCGCCGCGATCGCAGCGCCGACAATGTCGTTGCCGGTCAAAGCCGGCCCGTCCCCGACATGGGTGAAGAGATCGCCGCACAGCAGCGTGCCGGTCGTCTCCTCATAGACCACGCCCGCTTCCCAGCAATGCGGCACGTGCGGCGTGTCGAGATAGCGCACGCGCTTGCCACCAAGATCGAGGACTTCGCCGTTGCCGAGCGCGCGCGGCTCGCGGTCGGCCAGGTCATGCAACGAGACCATGCAGGCAATCTGGCCGTGCGCGATCTCCGCCCTTGGCGCCGCCTCCAGCCACTTGTTCATCGCGCCGCATTCGTCGGATTCCACATGCCCGAAGCTGATCCAGCGCAGGCTCTCCACCGGCACGATCTTCGCGACCGCCGCCGAGATCAGCGGGAAAATGCCGCGCATGCCGCAATGGAACAGCAGCGGCTCATCGCCTTCGATGAGAAACTGGTTGAAGGTGAAGCCGGCCGGCGGCGCCACTTCGGCGAAGTAGGTCGAGAGCCGATAGATGCCGTCTGCAATCTCGGTGATCTTGGTTTCCATATTTCTCTCCCAGAATTGCCCCCTGCGTCAGTCCTTGCGCGTGAGGCGTGCTTGAATCACGTCGGCCATCGCTGCCGCCGCTTGATCGCATGAAAAGCCGGCGCGTTGCAGGCTGCGATAGACTCCGACATCAACCAGCGCCGCGATGATACGGATCAAATCGCGGTCGATCGCGAACGGTGCCAGCGCGGCGCGCGTCAACTCGGTGCGCTGCGCCTGCTCCGCGGCCACGAATTGCCGCAATACCGGGATCTTGTCCTGCTCGGGCAGCGCGACCTCGACCCGGACCTGATCGAAATAGGCGAACAAGGCCCCCACCAGTCGCAGCAAGCGATCCTTCATCGGCCCGATGCGGGAAAATATCGCCTCGGTCGGCATTGGCATGAACTGCTCAACGTAATGCGTGCAGGCCACGACCGTGTCCTCGACCGCCGGGAAGTGATGATAGACGGTCCCGACCCCGACCCCTGCCCGCTCCGCGATCTGCTTCATGCTGGTGGCCGCAATCCCCTGCTCGGCATGCAGCGCAAAGGTCGCCTCGACCAAGCGCCGGCGCGTCTCTTCCGCGCTCTCCGCCCGTTGCTTCAGTTGGTATGTCCTGCGTTTCAAAGCTTGCCCTATTTCATCGAGGAATAATTCATTGAATATATTTTCGTCTAAATAGTCAAGTGCCTTCCGTGACATCATGTACTAAGACATTTTGTCGATCTTGACAGATCGTCTGCCACGCGCATTTATGCGGCATGACCGATCCCTTCGCCCAGCACCGCCCCGTCGCCCAGGCCATCGCCGCTTTGCTCCATCCCCATGCGGAGGTGGTGATCCACGATCTCCGGTCGGATCGCATCGTCGAGATCTGGAACGCCTTCTCGCACCGCCAGGCCGGCGATGAATCGCTGCTGGGCGATGATATCGAGTTGCACCTCGATCGCGACGTGTTCGGACCCTACGACAAGGCCAACCCGGACGGCGCGCGGCTCAAATCCATCACCGCAGCTTTGCGTGATGCCAAAGGCAAGCGCATCGGCCTCCTGTGCATCAACATGGACGTGTCGCAGTTCGACCAGGCGATCAAGCTGCTGTCCGCCTTCGCGGCGCCGAGCGAGCCGCGGCCCGAGGCGATGTTCCGCCAGGATTGGCGCGAGCACATCAACCTCACCATCCGCGCCTTCCTGGAGAAGCAGCGCAAGGCGCTGAAGGCGCTCGACCGCGCGGAGCGCATCGCCTTGATCGCGGAGATCGATGCCGCCGGCTTGTTCGCCGCCCGCAATGCCGCCCCGCATGTGGCGAGCGCGATGAACGTCTCGCGCGCCACCGTCTACGCGCTGCTCAACGCCGCGCGCAATTCCAGCCTGAAAGCAGCCCAATGACCCAGCTCCCCGATTTCAACCTCGAAGTCTATCTCGGCAAATGGGAGTTCGCCGCCCGCTGGCACATGACGCCATCGGACGCGCAGACCCTCACGATCAAGGAGCTGCTGGCCCTCGCCGACCCGGCAGACCGCGCGGAATGGGAAGAGCTGCCTCTCTCCTACATCGAGGCCTGGGGCACGCCGAAGCTGCGCGCCGCCATCGCCGCGACCTACAAGGGCGTGGTGCCCGACGACGTGCTCGCTTTCGCTGGTGCGGAGGAAGGCATCTATTGCGCGATGCATGCCTTGCTGACCAAGGACGACCACGCGATCGTCGTCACGCCCAACTACCAGTCGGCTGAGCAATTGCCGCTGTCATTGTGCGCCACCGAGGGCGTGCCTTTGCGCGCGGATCGCAATTGGGACCTCGATCTAGACGAGCTCGCTTCCAAGATTCGCCCCAATACCAAGCTCATCTCCATCAACTTCCCGCACAATCCGACCGGCAAGGTGATCGACCGCGCGACCTTCGATACGCTGGTCGCCCTATGCCGCAAGCATGGCATCTGGCTGTTCTCCGACGAGGTCTATCGCGGCCTGGAGCTCGATCACGCCAAGCAATTGCCGGCGGCGGTTGAAGCCTATGAGCGCGGCCTGTCGCTCGGCGTGATGTCCAAGGCCTATGGACTGCCCGGTCTGCGCATCGGCTGGATCGCGTGCAAAGACCATGCCTTGCTGTCGAAGATGGAGCGGCTCAAGAACTATCTCTCGATCTGCAATGCAGGACCGAGCGAGCATCTCGCCATCATCGCCCTCAAGGCCCGCGACAAGGTGATCGGCCGGAACCTCGCTCTGCTCAAGGTCAATGTCGAATTGGTCGACAGCTTCTTCAACGAATTCCCCGGCTGGTTCGAATGGCGGCGCCCGGACGGTGGCTGCGTCGCCTATCCGCGCTATCTCGGGGAGGACGGCGTCGAAACCTTTTGCCGACGCCTGGTGGAAGAGGTCGGCGTCGTATTGCTGCCGGCCTCGATTTATCGCTCCAGCCTCACGCCGACGCCGCCCGACCGCTTCCGCATCGGGTTCGGGCGCTTCCACACCAAGGCAGGGCTCGACGTGATGCGTAACTTCCTGCTGCAGAACCGCTCCGCCGCATGACCCAACTCCGCTACGCCATCGTCGACGTGTTCGCCGAGGCGCCGCTGCAGGGCAATCCGGCCGCCATCGTGTTCGATGCCGACGCGCTGGACGGCGACCGCATGCAGGCGATCGCGCGTGAGTTCAATTTGTCGGAAACCGCCTTCATCCTGAAGCCTCAGGATGCCGCAAACACCGCGCATGTGCGCATCTTCGCACCGATGGTCGAGGTGCCGTTCGCCGGCCACCCCAATATCGGCGCCGCCTTCGCCCTCGCGAACGATCGCCCATTGCTTGGCGATGACCTGGTGTTTGAGGAGAAAGCTGGCCTGGTCCGCCTCCAGTTCGACCGCCTCGGCGAGCGCGTGGTCGGCGCGTCGCTCACTGCGCCCCAAACAGTCTCCACGCAGGAAGCACCCGGCGTTGCTGCGGTAGCGGCGGCGCTCAGCCTCCAGGAATCCGACATCGTCACCGCCACGCACCCGCCCATTGTCGCCACGGTCGGACTGGAATTCATGTTTGTCGAGGTCAGCAGCATCATCGCGCTGGGTAAGGCGCGCGCGCATCTGCCGGCATTCGACCTGATCCGCGACAGCCATCGCATCGAGGGCGTGCATCTCTACGTGAAGTGGCTGGCCAGCGAGGGCGCGCGCATCCAGGCGCGCAACCTCTCGCCCTATGACGGCATCGGGGAAGATCCCGCGACCGGCAGCGCGACTGCGTCGCTCGTCGCACTCCTGGCGCAACTCGACCACCGCCCCGATTGCGACTTCCACCTCGAGGCCCGCCAAGGCATCGAAATGGGCCGCGCCAGCCTGCTCCACGGCTACGCCCAGATGCGCAAAGGCAAAGCCGCCCCGCCGCGCGTCAACGGACGGTGCGTGGCGGTGATGCAGGGGACGCTGACGATCTAGAGACGCTCATTCTGTCACCCGGCCTTGACCGAGGCCTATGCACCTTTCCCACGACGCTGAAGGACCGCACGAGTCCCGGCTCTCGCTACGCTCGGCTGGGATGACAGTTAGAGTAGCGCCTCCAACTCCGCGATGCTGTCGATCACCTCATGCGCCCCCGCCTCCAGCAGGGCCTCTTTGAGTGACACGCCGGTGAGGACGCCGATCGCGCGGCCGGCTTTGCCAGCGCGGGCCATGTGCATGTCGTGGGGTGAGTCGCCGACCACCGCGAGGGCGGAGACCGGCACGCCGACCTGGCGGGCGAAGGCTTCCACCATGCCGCCGAGCGGCTTCACGCCGTGGCCTGTGTCGTAGCCGCAGATGAAATCGAGATGGTGGGTAGCCTTGGCGCGCAGCATGGCGGCGCGGGCGGCTTGTTCGCTGTCCATGGTCGCGACGCCGAGGCGCAGTCCCCGCCCCTTCAGCCGGCCGAAGAAGATGTCCAGGTCTAGCACAGGCTCCGCACCATTCTTCTGATGCTCCAGGAACATGTGAGAGACGCGCTCATAGACCTCGTCGACATCGGCGCGCTGGATCAGGCCGCACCAGCACTCGACGATCTGCCGGTTGCTGCCGGCCGCGATCGGCGAGGACGGCGCGTATTTGCCGGTCACCGGGTCCTTGCCCGAATTCTCCATGAGGAAACGAGCCCGCGCGGCATCGCCGCCGGCGACCATCAACGCCGCCTTCTCGGTCAGCGCACCCCAGGTATGGTAGAAGTCGTAGAGGGTCCCGTCTTTGTCGAACAGGATCGCGGCGATCATGGGTCCTTCGCTTACATCGGCTGTGCGCCGTCCACCTTGGCATATTCGCTCTGGCGCAGCATGCCGCGATAGATCTCATGCTCGCCGACGACGCCCAGCAACTCCCCGTCGTCGCTCAGCAGCACCATCGGCCGCTTGGTTTGCGAGCGCACATTCACCGCAGCGCGCATCGGCGTGCGCTGGGTCCCGCAGATCATGACATGGTCCGGCAGACGCAGGAGGTTGAGGTCGGTGGCGTATGGCACCAGTTCGCCGGGCTTGCCATTGACCATCAGATTGGTTGGCTTGCCGCGCGAATCCAGCTGGCAGCGGCACTTTCCGGCGCGGTCGAGCTGGATCGTGTTGCCGCCCGGCTCGCGCACCAAGTCGGTGACTGGGCGCATCAAGGTGCCGCCCTTCAGCACGGTCAGGGGGTTCATCGACGCGACGAACTGCCGGACATAATCGTTGACCGGATTGAGGATGATCTCTTCCGGGACGCCGAACTGCACCACCTTGCCCGCTTCCATGATGGCGATCCGGCTGCCGATCTTCAGCGCTTCGTCGAGGTCGTGGCTGACGAACACGATGGTCTTTTTCAGCTTCTGCTGCAGCTCGATCAATTCGTCCTGCAGATGCTCGCGGATCAAAGGATCGAGCGCGGAGAACGGCTCGTCCATCAGGAGGATCTCCGCCTCGGTCGCGAAGGCGCGCGCGAGGCCCACGCGCTGCTGCATGCCGCCCGACAGCTCGTGGGTGAACTTGTTAGCGAACTTGTCGAGCCGCACCAGCTTGATCTTCTCGTCAACGATGCGGTCGCGCTCAGCCTTGTTGAGGCCGCGGATGTCCAGCCCGAATCCGACATTGTCCCGCACCGTCAGCCAAGGCATCAGGCCGAACTGCTGGAACACCATGGAGATGCGGTTGCGGCGCAGGCGGCGCAGCGTCTCGGGGTCGCAGCTCGCGACATCGATCTCGCTATTGCCGTCATGCACCAGCACCTTGCCGCGCGCAACCTTGTTGAGGCCATTGATGCAGCGGAGCAGCGACGACTTGCCGGAGCCTGATAGGCCCATCAGCACCAGGATCTCGCCCTCATTGACGAAGACCGAGGCGTCATGGACTGCGATCAGGCAATTGGTCTTGTCGAGGATGGTGTCGCGCCCCTCGCCCTTGTCGAGCAGCGTGACCGCTTCTTGGGCCCGCAGGCCGAAGACGACGTCGACATGATCGAACCGGACGGCGGTCAATGAATTGTTCATGGCCGACCTCGCCTCCCTACTTCTTCGCCGTGCGCTGCTTCAGGAGACGATCGAGCGCGATGGCGAGAATGACGATCGCCAGCCCGGCCTCCGTGCCCAGCGGGATGTTGTTGGTCGCCAGCGCCCGCACCGTCGGCGCGCCGAGACCACCGGCGCCGACCAGCGCCGCGATCACCACCATCGACAGCGAGAGCATGATGCATTGGGTGATGCCGGCCATGATGGTCGGCAATGCCGCCGGCAGCTTCACCTTGAACAGCAACTGCCAGCGCGTGGAGCCGAAGGACTCGCCGGCTTCCACCAGGGCGACGGGCACCTGGCTGATGCCGAGATAGGTGAGCCGGATCGGCGCCGGTACCGCAAAGATGACAGTCGCAAACAGGCCCGGCACCGCGCCGAGGCCGAACAAGGCCAGCATCGGCACGAGATATACGAAGGTCGGCAGCGTCTGCATCATGTCCAGGACCGGCGCGATCACGTGCCAGACAGCAGGGCGCCGCGCCGCCAGAATGCCGATCGGAATGCCGACCAGGAGCGACGCAAGGGTGGCAAACACCACCAGGACCAGCGTCTCAACCATCTCGTCCCAGAGGCCGAGATTGAGGATGAACAACAGGCCAAGCGCGACGAACAGCGTGATCCTCCAGTTGCGCTGGAGGAGGTGCGCGATGATTGCGATGATCGCCAGCAGGACCAGCGGAGGTAGAAGCAGCAGGCCATCGGCGGTGCCATCAATTCCGGTCTTCAGAACCAACGAGATGGCGTCGAACAGCCATTCGAAATTATCCGTCAGCCATTCGATGACGGCCTTCGACCATTGGCCGATCGGAATCTTGTGTTCCGTGATGAGATTCTGGAGCTTCTCGAGCTGTTCCATGCGGCGTCCCCCATTGGCCGCGCATCCGCCTTAGCCGCGCAGCCCCAGCTTCGTTCGATGTCCTGACTTTGTAATGAGTAGCGCGATGACGGTCGGCAACACAATGGGCGGCCCCGGATTGCTGCCGGAGCCGCCCATGCGACACGAGTCTTAGACGCCGAGGGTCGACTTCACCGCCGACAGGCCATCCTTGCCGTCGACCGTGGTAACGCCGGCCAGCCATGCATCGAGCACGCCCGGATTCGCCTTCAACCAGTCGGCAGAGGCCTTCTCGCCCTCCGCACCGCCGTCGATCGCTTCCATGATCGAGCTTTCCATCGCCAGATCGAACTTCAGGTTGGAAAGCAGCTTGCCGACATTGGCGCATTCCGCGCTGTAGCCCGGCCGGGTCAGCGTCTTGATCTGCGCGTCGCCGAAGCCGTCATTCTCGAACCCGGTCAGATAGACCAGTTTCATCTTGCCCATCACCGGATGCGGCGTCCAACCGAGGAACGCGATCCATTCCTTGTTCTTCATCGATTTCTGGGCCTGGGCGAGCATGCCCTGCTCGGAGGATTCGACCAGCTCCCAGCCCTTCAGGCCGCTGGCGGGATCGTCGATCTTGGCCTGGACGATCTTGTTGCCGTCATTGCCGGGCTCGATGCCGTAGAACTTCTTGTCGAACTTGTCGGCGTTCGCCCCGAGGTCCTTGACGTCCTTTATGCCGGCCGCCGCGACATAGTCGGGCACCACCGGGCCATAGCCGGCGCCGCTCAGGTTGGCGCCCAGCATGTCGAGCGATTTGTCGTCGAGATAGGGCTTCACGTTCGCCTCATTCGACGGCATCCAGTTATCGAGGAAGATGTCGAGATCCTTGTTCTTCAAGCTCTCCATGATGACCGGTAGGGCCAGCACCTGGTCTTCCGTCTTGTAGCCGAGGCCCTTCAGCACGGTCTTGAACAGGCCGTTTTGCGCCGTGTTGTCGGTCCAGCCCACGTCCGCCATGCGGACGGTCTGGCAGGATTCCGGTTCGGCCGCCTGCGCCGCAACCGCGCTGATCGCGAGTAGCGCGCTGGCGAGAAGAATGTTGCGCAACGTCATGATTCGTAGCCTCCCAAGCTCTTGCTATTGCAGCGACCCTGTTGCTCCCCTGCCAGATCGCTCCGCCGCAGGGTCTCGCGGCGAAATGACCCGATCCACGGTTCAGTGCCGGGACCGAATTCTGGCGCTCCTGAGCCTGGACCCTATCCCAGGTGCGACGCCCTGCCAAGTTTATTTTGGTTGATCAACCAACTTAAAAAAACCTACAGTGGCTCAAACCAGACTGCGCGGCAGGCGGGCGACCCATCCAGCATAGAAGATCGGGACTCCAGCGATAGTCACGCAGCGCTCACTCTTTTGCGAGGCGCGACCCCTTGCCCAAGCTCGGCATGGAAGAGATCCGGCGTCGGCAGCTCATCGAGGCGACCATCGCCTCGATCCACGATGTCGGATTTTCGGAAGCCAGCGTCTCGCGCATCGCAGCCAAGGCCGGTGTATCCGCCGGCATTGTGCACCATTATTTCGAGGATAAGGGCGACCTGCTGGAGGCGACCTTGCGCCAGCTGGGCGCCAATCTCAGCGCCTCGGTGGTCCGGCGCTTGCGGGCGGCCAAGAACGCCGCGCACCGGCTGATGGCGGTGGTTGACGGCAATCTGGGGCCCGAGCTGTTCACGCCCGAAGCCGTCTCCGCCTGGCTCGCCTTCTGGTCCCAGGTGCCGACCCACCCCAACCTCGCCCGCATCCAGACCGTCATCATCCGCCGCCTGCACAGCAACCTGGTGCACGGCCTGCGCCCGTTCCTGCGCGAGCCGGAGGTGCAGCATGTGGCCCAGGACCTCGCTTGCCTGATCGATGGCATGTGGCTGCGCGCCGCTATGAACCCGCGCGGGCCGGACGGTGCCGATGCGCGCCGCGCCGCCATCGACTTCATCACCCATCGGGTGAATATCAAGATCGGGGAAACGCCATGGACGAGCTGAAGCTCTATATCCACGGCCGGCTGGTCGACGCCACCTCCAACGAGACCTTCGACAACATCAATCCGGCCACCGGCGAGGTCATTTCCAGGGTCCAGGTCGCGAGCAAATCCGACGTCGACCGCGCGGTCGAAAGTGCGCGCGAAGGATTCTCGGCCTGGTCGCGCATGACCGGCGTGCAGCGCGGCCGCATCCTGATGAACGCGGTCAAGCTGCTGCGCGAGCGCAATGACGCGCTGGCGCGGCTGGAGGTGCTGGATACCGGCAAGCCGATCGCCGAAGCCGCCGTCGTCGACGTCGCCTCCGGTGCCGACGCGATCGAGTATTTCGCCGGCGCGGCGCCGACCTTGCATGGCGATCATTACGATCTCGGCACCGCTTTCGCTTATACGCGGCGCGAGCCGCTGGGCGTATGCGCCGGCATCGGCGCCTGGAACTATCCGATCCAGATCGCGTGCTGGAAATCCGGCCCGGCCCTCGCCTGCGGCAACGCCATGGTGTTCAAGCCAGCGCACCTGACGCCGACGACCGCCGTGAAGCTGGCGGAGATCTATACCGAGGCCGGCGTGCCGGACGGCGTGTTCAACGTGGTCCAAGGCTTCGGGACAGTCGGCGCGGCGCTCAGCACGCATCCCTCCGTCGCCAAGGTCTCGCTCACGGGTTCGGTCGCAACCGGCAAGCGCGTGATGGCGGCCGCCGCCGAGACGCTGAAGAAGGTGACGATGGAGCTGGGCGGCAAGTCGCCGCTGATCATCTTCGCCGATGCGGATCTCGACAACGCGGTCTCGGCCGCGATCATGGGCAATTTCTATACCCAGGGCGAGATCTGCACCAATTGCACCCGCGTGTTCGTGGAGGAGTCGCTGCTCGCGCCGTTCCTGGCCAAGCTGAAGGAGCGGACCGCCAGGATGCGGATCGGCGATCCGCTCGATCCCGGCACCCATATCGGCGCCCTGATCAGCCAGGAGCACATGAACAAGGTCCTGACCTATATCGAAACCGGCAAGCGCGAGGGCGCCAAGCTGATGGTCGGCGGCAACCGCGTGATCGAGGGCCAGCTCGGCAAGGGCTGCTTCGTGGAGCCGACGGTCTTCGCGGGCTGTCACGACGACATGACCATCGTGAAAGAAGAGATCTTCGGCCCGGTGATGTCCGTCCTCACCTTCAAGACCGAAACCGAGGTGGTCGAGCGCGCCAACGCCACCGAGTTCGGCCTCAGCGCCGGCGTGTTCACCAAGGACATCCAGCGCGCCCACCGCGTGATCGCGCAGCTCGAGGCCGGCACGTGCTGGATTAACAACTACAACATCACCCCGATCGAGATGCCGTTCGGCGGCAACAAGCAATCCGGCATCGGCCGCGAGAACAGCCTGGCCGCGATCGAGCACTACACGCAGTTGAAGGCGGTCTATGTCGAAGGCGGCAACGTGGCGGCGCCGTATTAATTTCCCCTTCCCCCCTTGCGGGGGAAGGATGCAGAGGCTTAGCGAGCAGCGCGAGCTTAGCCGACGCTGGATGGGGGTAGCGCACCGATAGGTGCGCGCGCTCGAAAGAGCGCAAGGGTCGAGGCCGCAGCGCTGCATCACCCCCATCCCAACCTTCCCCCACAAGGGGGGAAGGAGAAGAATGAGTGGAACGAAGCGTACCAAGTGAGGCGAGCACATGAAGTTTGACGGAGTCTACGACTACCTGATCGTCGGCGGCGGGTCCGCCGGGTGTGTGCTCGCTTATCGCCTGAGCGAGGATCCGGCCAACAAAGTGTGCCTGCTGGAAGCGGGGCCGCGCGATGCGTGGTGGAACTGGAAGATCCACATGCCCGCCGCGCTCATGTACAACTTGATGGACGACAAGTACAACTGGTACTACCACACCGAGCCGCAACCCTACATGAACGACCGCGTCATGTATTGGCCCCGCGGGCGCGTGCTGGGCGGATCGTCATCGCTCAACGCCATGGTCTATATCCGCGGCCACGCGCTGGACTATGACCGCTGGGCCTTCAAGGAGAATTGCGAGGGCTGGTCGTACCAGGAGATCCTGCCCTATTTCCGGCGCGCGGAGCACCGTGAATCCGGCGGCGACGCCTATCACGGCGACAAGGGACCGCTCTGGGTCCATACCGGCGACCAGCAGAACCCCTTGTTCGAGGCCTTCATCCAGGCGGCGCAGCAGTCCGGCTATGCCTACACCGAAGACATGAACGGCTATCGCCAGGAAGGCTTCGGCAAGATGGATATGACCATCCATCAGGGGCGCCGCTGGTCAGCCTCCACCGCCTTCCTGCGCCCGGCCGAGGAGCGCCCGAACATGCGGGTGGAGACCGGCGCGCTGGCGCTGCGGGTGCTGTTCGAGGGCAGCCGCGCCGTCGGGATCGAGTTCTCGCAGAACGGCCGCCTCGTGCGCTACCGGGCGGAGCGCGAGGTGATCCTATCCGGCGGCGCGATCAACTCGCCGCAATTGCTGATGCTGTCCGGCGTCGGGCCGGCCGATCACCTGAGGGAAGTCGGCGTCAAGGTGAAGCATGATCTGCCAGGAGTCGGGCAGAATCTCCAGGAGCATCTGGAGATGTATATCCAGCAGCATTGCACCAAGCCGATCACGCTCTACACCTATACCAAGCCGCACCGCATGGCGCTCAGCGGCATGCAATGGTTCCTGACCCACAAGGGCGTCTGCACCTCGGCGCACCTGGAAGCCGGCGGCTTCATCCGGTCACAGGCCGGGGTCGAGCACCCGAACCTGCAATTCCATTTCCTGCCCTCGACGGTCAACGACCATGGGCGCAAGAACGGCACCAGCCACGCCTATCAGGTCCATATCGGCAACATGCGGCAGGAGGCGCGCGGCTGGATCAAGTTGAAGAGCGCCAGTCCCAAGGACCATCCGCGCATCCAGCCCTTCTATTTGGCGGCCGAGGCTGACCGGCGGGAATTCCGCGACGCGGTCAAGCTGACGCGCGAGATCTTCGCCCAGAAGGCCTTCGACCCGTTTCGCGGACCGGAAATCTCCCCCGGCGCGGGCATCCAGAGCGACGCCGAGATCGACACCTTCATCCGGGAGAGGGGCGACAGCGCCTATCATCCGAGTTGCACCTGCAAGATGGGCACCGATGACATGGCGGTGGTCGATCCGCAGGCGCGGGTCCACGGGCTTCAGGGCTTACGGGTGGTCGACGCATCGATCATGCCCTCGATCGTCAGCGGCAATCTCAATGCGCCGACCATCATGATGGCGGAGAAATGCTCCGACATGATCCTGGGGAAGCCGGCCCTGCCGAAATCCAACGCGCCGGTCTTCGTTCACCCCAATTGGCGCACGGCGCAGCGTTAGGCGTGGGTAACGACGCGAATGTTGCCACTTTGGTTGAGGACGTGGACCGCAACCTGCTCGTCGCTGCGCCGCAAGGCGACATCGGCGGAGGCATCACCGACGGTCAGCTTGCGCAGCTGGATCTCTTCGAGGAAGTCGGGCATGAACGGCTGCAAAAAGGCGATCCGAGCGGGCTCGCATTCAAATTCCAGCCCCAGTACCGATTGGATGAGCGACAACGATGCCGCCGTGGCCCATGCTTGCGGTACGCAGGCGACAGGATAGGCGGTCGGGCTGGAGTTTCGCTGCCGGGCAAAACCGCAGAACAATTCAGGCAGCCGGCGCAGGTCCATGTACACCGATGCTTCGAACAGGCCTTCGAATATCATCGCGGCCTGGCGCCGCAAGCCGTAGCGCGTGAAACCAGCTGCGATCAGCGCATTGTCGTGCGGCCAGACCGAGCCGTTGTGGTAACTCATCGGATTGTAGCGTGCCTCCCGCGAATCCAGGGTGCGGATCCCCCAACCTGAAAAGCAGGTCGTTGCCATAAGCGCGCTGGCGACCCTGGGCGCCCGCTCCGGTAAGGCAGCACCGGCGAACAGCACGTGGCCGGCATTCGATGTGCGCACGCGGCAGGGTTTCTTTGCGCCATCCAGGGCGAGCACATAGGTCCCGAGCTCTTCGTCGAAGAAGCAGCGATCCAGCGCCTTCCGAAGCGCTTGCGCCCTGTCCTCCAGTGCGGTCGCCCGCGCCGGATGCCCCAGAACGCGCGCGATCCGCGCCGCCCCGCAGAACGCTCCATAGGCGTAGGCCTGAACCTCTACGAGAGCGATCGGCCCGACTGCAAGCGTCCCATCGGCGTGGAACACAGAATCGTAGCTATCCTTCCAGCCCTGGTTGACGAGCCCCTGATCGTTGCGCCGACCGTATTCCACGAAACCGTCGCCGTCGCGATCGCCGTACGCCTGGATCCAGTGCAGAGCGGCCTCGATGCTCGGCCACAACTCCCGCGCCGTCGCCATATCGGCAGTCCGCGAGACGTAGGCGCCTGCCAGCATGATAAAAAGCGGGGTCGAATCGACGCTGCCGTAATAGCGGCGAAATGGCACCTCGCCCAGTTCGGCCATCTCGCCGCGGCGTATCTCATGCAGGATCTTGCCGGGTTCGGCGTCGGATTTCGGGTCACTCACGGTGGCCTGGTTGGCGGCCAAGTGACGCAGCACACCGCGCGCGATGGCCGGGTCAAACCACAAGGTCTCGAAGGCGGTAATCAGGGCATCGCGGCCAAACACGGTGCTGAACCAGGGGATTCCAGCATAGGGAAAGGGTCCCTCCGCCGTGTCGGTGATCAGCATGTAGAGGTCCGACACTGACCGCCGAATGGCTTCATTGAATATGTCGCTGGAGGTCGCGATGGATGCCGCGCGTCGCGTCGATCGCCGCAATGCACGTCGCGCGTCGCGCATCGCTCTCACAAAGTGCGTGCTGGCGGCGACGTCGCCGCGAGCTTCGGCATCGCATCGGACTTCAATGAACAGGTTTGCCGTTTCGTGCGGCTTCAAGGTGACCGTGAAGTCGGCCTGATCGGGAGCGAGGCGGCTCGGCTGCGGATCAAAGGCCAGCCGTGTCTGCCGCCTTTGGCCGTCAAGGCCGGTATATGCCAAGGTCGCGGTGGCCTCCCTCACCTCGACAGGGTGGATTGTTCCACGCTTTTCTCGCCGGGTGCCGCGAACTTCGAAGATATCGGCGAAATCGGCTGCGAAGATGATCTCGACGCGCAGCGAACGGGCTACCTGGTCGAAATTCCTGATCGACAGGCGCTGATAGCAGGTGGCGTTCCACAGAAAGGAAGAGCGGCGCAAATGGATCAGATCGTGTTCCAGCGGCCAAAAACCGGCATCGATGATATCCGGGTTGGTCAAATCGCAGGTCAGCGTGGCATTGTCGTCGCGCAGCCTCGACCCCAGCAGCAATGGTCTTACTCCGCAGACCCTGAGCTGGAGCCACGATAGGTATCGGGTGTCCCGATAGTAGAGGCCGTCCGAACCTCCTGGTCCACCGATCGCATCTCCGCTGCTATCGAGCACCGCGAACATGTCGCCATGCTTCAAGGTTTGCCGGCGACGCTCCTGAAGCGAGGTGATGGCCGAAATCGGGAATTGTGCAAACGTCTGGGACTCAGCCTGGGATGCCCAGGCACCGGTCGGCGTGGACTGCACATCTACCTCCAACCGTTGTCGAGCTATTGCGGCGAAATGGAAGTTACCGCCCTCCGCGGCGGCAGACGAGGTGTCTTCATGCGAATTCCTGGCAGGCGGCGAAATATTTCCAGATAGTCCGCTGCCATGCGCTCCACCGAGAAGCGCTGCTCGAATGACGCGCGAATAGCCGCTCGATCGAGCGTGTCCAGCCGTTTGACCGCTTCGACTGCCTGATCAACGGTATCCACAATCAGCCCAGTGACGCCATCCGTTATCACCTCGGGCACAGATCCCCGTCGGAACGCGACCACGGGTGTGCCGCAAGCCATCGCTTCAATCATGACCAACCCGAACGGCTCCGGCCAGTCGATCGGAAATAGCAGCGCCCGGGCGTTGCCGAAAAAGGCCGCCTTCTGACGCTCATTGACTTCACCAACGTATTCGACATTTGGATGAGCCTGTACCATTGGCGCGATGACATCGTCCCAATAGGCCTGGTCAACTTTGTCGATCTTTGCCGCGATCTTGAGCGGCAGGCCGGCCCGCACCGCGATTTCAATCGCCAAGTCGGGCCGTTTTTCCGGCGCGACGCGCCCCACAAATGCCAGATACCCCCCGCCGGCCGGGTATTTGTGGAACGGCAAGAGGGCCGGCGGTAGCCCGTGATAGACGTTCCCAACCCAGTTTGCAAAGGAGATTGGACGCCTCTGGTCCTGCGAGATCGAGACAACCGGAAGGTCCCAGAAGGTCCGATAGAATGCCTTCAAATCCGGGAGATCCTGCCGCCCGTGAAGCGTGGTCACCGTCCGGTCCGAAAACTCCCGGACCACCGGCGCATGCAGCAGGTCAATGTGAAAATGCAATATGTCGAAGTCGTCGAGCCGTTGGCGGACTTCCTCGAGCATCATGATGTGATAAGGCAATGGGTCCTTGATCGATGGATCGAGGCGCAAGGCCACATCGCAACAAGGCACCAGCCGCCCCGCGGTCTTGGAATCGCCGCTTGCGAACAGCGTTACATCGTGACCCTGCCTCACCAGTTCTTCTGTCAGATAGGAGACGATGCGCTCCGTACCGCCATATAGGACAGGGGGAACACTTTCGTTTAGCGGAGCGATCTGGGCGATCCTGTACAGCAATACCTCCTCACGTACGAGTGCCGCGAGACGGTATTGGTGTTCCGTTCCGTGGTGCGCCCGGGTGCCGCGCCGAACGTAAACACCTTCGCCCAGCTAATTATCCGCCGGCGCGCAAGGAAGGTAAAATAAGTCCGGAAGTTACCGTGGCGACTCGGCGAGCAGCGCGGCGACCGAGCTGACTGGCTGAACGCGATCGGCTGTGTTCCCCACAATCGGCGAACGACGCACGGCCGAGAGATCGAGCTTCGGCTAGTTCGAGGCCTGGAGCTGCGTCTCGGGCTGCGGCGCGGGCTGGGACTGAAGCTGATCGGGCGTGCTGGTGGCCCAGCTGTGGTGCGTCGGGCCGACATCGAACAGCGTTACGGCGATCAGCACGCCGAGACTGAGGGCAACCCAAAGCCAGTGCGGCTGGGAGACGTTTCTCCGGTTGCGAGCGAAAATGGGTTTGCGGCGCGGATTCATGCGAACCTCAGAACAAAAACGTTACTCTTTCGCGCCCGGCGCATCCGCCAGGCACGGCCAATTGCAGGTGTCCGAACTCGGTCTTGCGGAAATAGCTGAGCGTCCCCGGACGCCATCGCCGCTGCGCTGAGCTTCCTTTGCCCCCGCGCGCATCTCGCGACGATGCGCATACCCAACAAGCGCCGAACCTGTGCGAGAGAGTCTAACGCTATACGTGCGAGTCGATGACATGAAAACTGATGGTGCGCAGGGCGCGCGATGCAGTTCTCACGGCATTGCCACGCTTCGTACACGGCCTGTGTCACAACTTTCGTCACAGGCCGCTCCGACGGGAGGTCCGCCGCTCCGATTTCCGAGAGGACGCACGCCTGGGCTGAGGGGCCGCCTGCTTGCGCCGCCGATGACCGCACAGGCCGACCCGGATGATGATCGGCAGCTTGGTCTGATCGGGCATATGAGTGGCGCGGGACACGAGGGGCTCTGACAGTCAAGGGGTGAAGAAGTATGTAGAGACTGCCAGTTGCCGATTAATAATCGCTTAGCAAGATGATTCGATTTTATCTATTGGCCAACAAAAACGCAGAAAATGGCTTCTCCGCCACTTGGCTATCGGTCCCCGGGATCCTCATCCTCGTAATAGAACTCGGGCAGCGGGTCGGCGCGCGGATCGAGCGCGCCGGCGATCGCCGAGGTGGACGGCACTGGCACGAATTTCGATTGCTCCTCCGCGGGTTTGGCGGCCCGACGGCTCATGCGCCAGCGGGTATAGAGCGCGAGGATGACGGCCATGCTGGCGATGTAGACGAACAGGCCGGATGGGCCGGATAGCCCCATCACCGAGGAGGCGATCAGCGGCCCGGCCGTTGCCCCGACCGCCCAGGCCAGCAGCATGCCGCTATTGGCGGCCACCATCTGGCTGCGGTCGATATAATCAAAGGCATGGGCGACTGCGGTCGGATAGATGGTCGCGAGGAACCCTCCCAGCAGCAGGTTGGCCGTCGCCAGCAGAAGGAAGCTGCCTTGGGCAAAACTGAAGGCGCCCAGCAGGACCGAGGCGGCGACGGTGGCCATCAGTACCCCGAACAATACCGTCCTTCGGTCGAACTTGTCGCTAAGCCGCCCAATCGGCCATTGGAGCAGGAAGCCGCCGATGATCGGCGCGCCCATGAAGACCGAGTTCTCGAACACCGAAAGCCCGATCTGCGTCCCATAGACCGCGCCCAGGGCATAAAGCGAGCCGCTCATCAGTCCCGCTCCCGCCGTCGCCACGGTACCAAGGGGGGACGCCTTATAGAGCCCAGCCAGGCTCATGGTCTTGATGTTGCCCAGCTCCGGCCCTGCCACCCGGGTCAGCACCACCGGCACCAGCGACAACGCGGTCAGCAGGGCAGCCAGGGAGAACAGCTCCAGTCCCGCATTATGGTCCAGATTGATGGCAAGCTGTCCCACGCCGGACGAGATGTAGATCGTCAGCGTGTACATCGACAGAACCCGGCCGCGCAGCTCGTTCGAGCTGCGGACGTTCAGCCAGCTTTCGATTACCGCATAGAGGCCGGCCATGCAGAAGCCGACCGCGGCGCGCATCAGCCCCCAGATGGGGATGTTGAAAATCAACGCATGGACGATGACCGCGGCGGTCAGAATGGCGGCGAACGCGGCGAAGGCGCGGATATGGCCGACCTGGCCGATGATCCGTTGCGCCGTAAAGCTGCCCACGACGAAGCCGGCGTAATAGGCCGACATCACATAGCCGGCGATCTGGGGCGACACCATCTCCAGCCCCATCCGGATCGGCAACACCATGCCGACCAGGCCGACGCCCAGCGCCAGCAGCCCGACCCCCAGCAGCAACGAAAAGACTGAGCGCAGCGCGTTGACCATCAGGCGGCCGGCCGGTGGAGCTTCAGATTGACGGGATGATGCATGGGGCTAGGCTGGACACGCGTGATTCGGGGCGGGAGATAGCCTAGCGCCCGTCCCTGGCGCAATAGAAGGTTTTCTCATGGCAACATTCGCTTTGCACCCTCAATTGGCGGCCGATGGCCTGCTCCTGGCAGATTGGCCGCTCTGCCAGGTGCTGCGAATGAACGATGCCGCCTATCCGTGGCTGATCCTGGTGCCTCGGCTGACCGATGCCAGGGAGGTTGTCGACCTGTCGGCCGCCGACCGGGTGCGGCTGATGGACGAAATCGCCTGGGCCAGCCAAGCCCTCAAGGATCTGCGGCATCCCGACAAGATCAATATCGGCGCCCTCGGCAACGTGGTGCCGCAGCTTCACGTCCACGTGCTGGGTCGGTTCAAGGACGATCCAGCCTGGCCAAAGCCGGTCTGGGGCTCGGCCGCGCCGATCCGGTTTGAGCCCGCCGATGCGGCGCGCGAGGTCGAAACCTGGCGCGAAGCCCTCACGCCCTATGGGGCGTAGCTGCGGCCGAACGGATGGCCGGTCAGCAGCGAGACCAGGTGCGCGAGCATGACCAGCGCGACCGCGACCGCCAGGAACTGAACGCCGAGCCACGGCACCACCGGCAGCCAGCGCCGCTCGAACGGCCGGCGCATCTGCCAGTTGGCGAGGGCTGCGAACCCGAACGCGATCGCCAGCGCCGCGACGGTCGCGCCCAGCTCAGGCATCGCTACAGCACCGAGACTATGCGGGCGACGACTTCGGCCGCGGTCGGAGCGACGGCGCGCAGGAATTTCGGAAAATCGAGATGGCTGTCCGCGCCGGCGAGATCGCTCAACGAGCGGATGACGATGCAGGGAATGCCAATCAACTCGGCCGCCTGTGCCACAGCCGCGCCTTCCATCTCCGCCGCCAGGGCGGCGTAGTCGCGGTGCAGACGCCGGCGCACCTGCTCGCTGTTGATGAATTGATCGCCGCTGACGATCGGGCCGAACGCGATGCGCGGCGCACGCGACGTCGGGACACCGAGATCCGGCGGCAAGGGCGACAGGACGATGTCCTTCACCGCGCCGCCGATCCGCATCAACAGCTCCGCCGACAGGTCGAACGTGATCCGGTCGCGCGCCTCGCCCAGCGGTGCGATTCCCGGCCGGAAATTGCGGATGCCCTGGTCGGTGAGATGGCCGTAATCATGCTGAATCAGCCGGTCCGCGATCACCACGTCGCCGATCGCGAGTGCGGGATCGATACCGCCGGCGACGCCGCACACGACGATGGCGCGGCAGTCGAGCGCCTTGGCGATGAGCGTCGAGATCGCGGCCGATGCCACCTTGCCGACGCCGCTTTCGGCCAGCGCCACGCTATGGCCTTCGAGATTCCCGGTCGCGACCTGCAAGGTCCCGATGGTGTGGATGGCGGTATCGGTCAGGCGATGGAACAGCGCGTCCCGCTCCTCCACCAACGGCGAGAGCAGGGCGATCGGTCGATCTGGGATGGCATTCATGCGATGGCGCGAGGACTGAATGAGGATGTGGCGGCCAAGCCCGTTCTTACAGGCTGAAGCCGCCTTTACTCTATCGAAGCAGCGAATGCCGCGCCAGCGCTGCGGTTCAACGCGCCCCGGTCAACGCGCGAGAGCGTGATCCAAGACGTACAGCACCTTGCCATCCGGCAGTTTGCGCACATCGAGCGCCTCGGAATCGCCCACCATCAGCTCTTCGCCGGTGGCATCGATGGTCAAGGGCCGACCGTCGAGGGTGATGACCGAGACCCGCTTGCCGGCAATTTCTTCCGGCGTCAGCCGTGAATCGGTCGCGCCGCGCGCCAGGAACTCGCGACGCAGGTCGTTCTGTCCGGGCGCCAGCAGCTCCTTCAGCTCGTTGATCGGCAGCGACTTGAAGGCCGCATCCGACGGCACGAACAAGGTCTGCGGCGTCTTGCCGTAATTCTCGAGGCCGCCCAACTCCATCATGCGGCTCCAGGTCTGGATACCCTCGGTGCCGGTCGTGATGTCGGCCACGCGCATCGCTTCCTGCGGCGTGCCGGTATTCAATGACATGGCTTGCGTACGATGCTCCGCAACAACGCCGGCACCCGCAATCAGAAGGCAAGTGGCTGTAATTAACAATGATATGCGCATTGGTCCCTCCTCCGCGCGAAACGATCTTTCATATGGTGACAGATACACGACAGACAATGTTCTATTCACTACGGGACGTGTGCTGTGTGATCGGGGTCACAGGCACCAGCGCAATACCGCCTTTTTTGACCGCTATTTGATGAAGGTTTGATAGTCATCGTGACATCGAGCGGCATTAAGAAAGCCCTGGGAATCGTGTGGTTTCGGCACGACCTTCGGCTTGCCGACAACGCAGCGCTGGCGGCCGCGGCGAAGGCCGGTGTCGCCGTGATCCCGGTCTTCATCGACCAGGATGGACATACATCGGCGCGCAGACTCGGCGGTGCTTCGCGGTGGTGGCGCGGGCGATCGCTGCTGGCTCTCGACGAAACGCTGCGCGCGATCGGCTGCCGCCTGATCGTCCGGCAAGGAGCGCCCGATGAAGCACTCGATTCGCTGCTGACTGAAACGGGCGCCACCGCGATCTATTGCAATCTCCGGCGTGACGGCATGGCCAATGATACCGCCACGATCATGCGGCTGCGCGCGCGTTCGGTTGCGGTTGAAACATTCGACGCGAACTACCTGCACGATCCGCTTCACGTGCGCACCGCAACTGGCGGCGGGTTCAAGGTCTTCACACCATTCTGGAACCGACTACGGAGCATGTACCAGCCGCCGTCCGAACTCCCTGCGCCTAAGCGTCTCAATGCACCCGGCAGTTGGCCGAAGAGCGTGCCGCTCGACTCCTTGCAGGTCGCGGACCACTGGACCCATCCCCTTGCCCAGAGTTGGCACCCTGGCGAAGCGGGCGCTCGCGCGCGTCTTGCTTATTTCGCGGATGAGATTGCCGGCGACTATCAGACGCAGCGTGATCGTCCCGGCCGTGGCGGAACGTCGCGTCTGTCACCGCATCTGGCCTGGGGCGAGATCAGCGTGCATGAGATCTGGCGGCAGCTCGTGCACAAGGTCGGCGATCAGGCCTTGCCGTTCCTGCGCGAACTCGGCTGGCGCGATTTCAACATGCATCTGCTGCACGATTTTCCCAACCTCTCATGGCAACCGATGCAGGCGAAGTTCGCCGCTTTTCCATCGCGCGAAGACAAGACCGTGCTGCGGGCGTGGCAGCGCGCGCAGACCGGCTATCCGATCGTCGATGCCGGCATGCGCCAGCTCTGGCAAACGGGCTGGATGCACAATCGCGTGCGCATGATCGTCGGATCATTCCTGGTGAAGGATCTCCTCATCCCGTGGCAGCGCGGCGAGGAATGGTTCTGGGATACCCTGGTCGACGCCGATCCGGCTCAGAACGGTGGCAACTGGCAATGGATCGCCGGCTGCGGCGCCGATGCCGCCCCGTTCTTCCGCGTGTTCAATCCGGTCCTGCAAGGCGAGAAGTTCGACCCGAAGGGCGGCTATGTACGCGAATGGCTGCCGGAGCTTGCCAGGCTTCCTGATGGTGTGATCCATCAACCGTGGAAAGCAACGGCCGCGCAGCAGGCCGACGCCGGCGTCAAGCTTGGCGAGACCTATCCTTTGCCCGTGGTGGATCATGCCAAGGCGCGGCAGGCAGCGCTCGCCGCCTATCAGCAGATCGGGACGGCCGCCCAGGCAACACCCTCGCAACCCACCACGCCAATGCGCAAGAATGGGTAAACATCAGCCGCCTCGCCAAAGTGTGTCGTAGCGCATTGTCTGGCCTGCGCACCAGCTTGTATGATTGCGTCAATATCATTGCATCGCACTTGCTAACGGTGCGCGGGCCGGTGGGTCTCGGTGTCGCGTGCTCTCCTTCTTTTCCGAGTGGCTGAGCCGCTCCATTCGCGGGGGTGATATCATGAGCGCCATTGTCGATTCCCTTCTCACCAAGTCGCAGGCCGAGCTCGACGCGCTGTTCAGCGCGCATGAGGCGGGGCCGATCCCCAATGGCCAGGCCGACGGCACCGCGATCGTCGCGCCCGGCACCAATTTCAGCGACGACATCGCGAAGCTGGTCAACGTCTTCGCCTGGCAGGGCAAGGTGTTCGACGCCAAGACCGGCACCTTGCGCAACCGCATCCTGCCGTTCGGAATCAACGCCATCATCGCCAAAGTCTACAAGGCGCCAAGCTGGCTCGATCAGAAGGAGTGCATCGTCCTCGATTATTCGGAGACGTCGCTGGTGGCGCACTGGATCCGGGACGAGATCCGGCTGATCGCGCCCAACACCTATCTCGGCAAAGTCTACTGGAACAAATCGCGGCTGATCGATTTCGCGCTCGAATTCCATCCCTGACCGGGCTGGCGTTTGATCATCCAGGACCATTTCATGGTGACCGCTCCGGTCCGGCCAGGCCGGGTGCAGGATTTGCGCGCGCTGCTGGCGACCATGAACAGCGGGCTGGGCATGGTCGATCCCCACAATGCGCTGGTGCCGTTCGGGCGGTTCGAAGACATCCACGTCGCCCGCTTCGTCGTCGCGGACGACAATACGGTCGCCGACAACGACTATTATCCGGGGCAGTTGCCGCCGGGCGAACGGGTGCTGCTGATCTTCCTCGCCGATTGCGACGGGCCGGGCGACGATCTGATGGCGCGGATGGTGGGTGAGGCCGGCGCCGGCCTGCGCCGCATCTTCGCGCATTGCGACGGGTTCGACGACAATACCGAGCTGCTGACCTGGATGCGCACGCATCAGACCCCGCCGGCGGCAGTCTACGTGAACTGGATCGGCCGTACCGTGCGCCAGGTGCGCGAGGAGGCCGCGTTGCACGAGGCGCTCCATGCCGCGCTGCACGGACCCCTGCTCGGCGCGGCCGTGCGCGACCCACGCCGCCTGCACCAGCAATTGCGCGCGACGATCGCGGCCGGTGGTCCGCCTTTGACGCCGATCGAGCCGCGCACGGTCGGTCAGTGGATCCAGCTCGCCCTCACCGCCATCGGGCTGTTGCTGCTGGGGCTGATCCTGCTGCCGTTCGTCATCATCGGAGCGCCCTTCTTTCTGTTCGCGCTCCGCCGCCGCGAAACGACCGATCCGGTGATACCGGCACGCAACAATGCCGCGCGGACCCGGGAGATCGCCATCGGCGAGGACCGCGACGTCACCAATCCGTTCAGCGCCATCGGCTCGTTGAAGCCGGGCTTTTTCCGCCTCGCCATCGCCGTCGTCGCGCTGCGGCTGGTCGGACTATCGGGCATCTTCGTCTATCACAGCGGCCGGCTGGCGCGGGTCAGCACCATCCACTTCGCCCGCTGGGTCCTGCTCGACGGCAATCGCCGCGTATTCTTCGCCAGCAATTACGACGGCAGCCTCGAAAGCTACATGGACGACTTCATCAACAAGGTGGCGTTCGGCCTCAACCTGGTGTTCTCCAACGGCGTCGCCTATCCGCAGAGCGATTACCTGCTGCTGCGGGGCGCGCAGCGCGAGCAGCAGTTCAAGCACTATTTGCATCGCAGGCAGGTGCCGACCGACGTCTGGTACCGGGCCTATCCCGGCCTCACCACCGCCGATCTGGCGCGCAACGCCCGTATCCGCAAGGGACTGGAGCGCACCGACATGAGCGACGATGAGATTCGCCGCTGGCTGGCGGAGATCTGACGGCGATGCCCGCCTCCACTTTTACAGCGACTGACCAGGCCGACACTCAGGCCCTGCTGAAGACCGGCTTCGACAATCTCTATTGCTGCTACCTGTTGCTGCGGATCGATGATGCGCATCGCGCGCGGCAATGGCTGCGGGGGCAGATTGGCCAGGTCACGCGCTTCGATCAGGTCGGCGATGGCAAGCGGGTCTCGCATGCGCGGCAGCTGGCGTTGACCGCCGCGGGCCTGCGCAAGCTTGGCCTCGGCGAAGAGTTGATGGAACAGTTCTCGCCGGAATTCGGCATCGGCCTGGCAGACGACCCCAGCCGCTCGCGCCGCCTGGGCGACATAGGCAACAACGATCCGGCCAAGTGGGTGTGGGGCAGCGGGCCAACCGAGCCTCATGTGCTGCTGGCGATCTTTGACGAAAACAACGAAAGCGGGTCGCTGACCCAGAGTCTTCGCGACGAGGCCCTGGCGTCGGGCTTTTCCGACGGCAGGATCCTCAACAGCGGCGACATGGGCGACCGCGAGCCGTTCGGCTTCAGGGACGGCGCCTCGCAACCGACCATCGATTGGCGCACGCCGGACTCCGCCGGCGACATGGATTTCCACAATCTCATCGCGCCCGGCGAGTTCCTGCTCGGCTACATCAACGAATATGGACTCTATACCGAACGGCCGTTGCTCGATCCGCAGGCCGCCGGCGCGGCAACGCTGCCGGCCGCCGAAGACCAGCCTGGACTGCGCGATCTCGGCCGCAACGGCACCTATCTGGTCTTTCGCCAGTTGCAACAGGATGTGCGCGGCTTCTGGCGCTGGGTCCATCAGGAGGCTGGCGAGGGAGAGGAGGCGGCGACCGGGCTGGCGGAGGCGATGGTCGGCCGCCACATCAAAGGCGAGCCCTTCGCCGCGCTCGGCAGCAAGGATATTCCGGGCATCAGAAACAAGCCTGGCTACCCCCGGAACGACTTCACCTATTCCGGCGACCGCGCCGGGCAGGTCTGCCCGGTCGGCGCCCATATCCGCCGCGCCAACCCTCGTACCGGAGATTATCCGAACGGCCGTACCGGCATCTTGAAGAAGTTGCTGACGCTGCTTGGGCTGACCGGAACGCCAGAAGAGGATCGCATCGCATCAGCCCGGTTCCACCGGGTGCTCCGGCGCGGTCGCGAATATGGCGAGGAGCTCGACCGGTACGAGGCGCTGAAGCCCGACGCGAAGGACCCGCAAAGCGGACTGCATTTCATCTGCCTCAACGCCAATCCCGCCCGGCAGTTCGAATTCGTCCAGGGCGCCTGGCTGGCCAGCGCCAAGTTCGCCGGCATGAGCAACGAGCAGGATCCATTGCTGGGCAATCGCGCACCCTTCCCCGCAACCCAGGCGAATGACCGCTTCACCCGCCCCACCGCCGATGGCCCCTGCCGGGTAGCCGCCAGCCTGCCGCAATTCGTGACAGTGGTGGGCGGCGCCTATTTCTTCCTGCCCGGACTGCGCGCGCTGGATTGGCTGCTCAGGGATCAATAGCGCGACAGCGTGCCGCGACGCATTGATCGCGGAAGGTCCCGCCATCTCTCAAACCGTCATGGTCGTGCTTGGCATGACCATCCACGAGTTTGCCTACCGCAACCCGATCTCGCCCTTAAAGACTCGTGGATCCTCGTGCCAAACACGAGGATGACGAGATTAAAGGATTGCAGACGCAAATTCGCATCACTCGAACACCTCGTCTCCCGTTGGCTCGACGTGCTGCTCCTTGTTCTGCGCCTGGCGGAAGCGCGACAATTCGTAATACATCCGCCTTCGGGCGCGGCTCTGGTTGCCGAGCGGGCGATGCTCCGGGACGCAGTGCCAGGGATTGAGCGTCAAGTTGCGCGCGAAGGCGAGCTGCTTCGGCGTATCGAAGGTCTGCTTGGGGATGCGCAAGGTCGCGACGGGCACGCGCGGCGACAGGCGCGTCGACCAGTACACGCCCGCATCCTCGATCGGCATGCGGTGCGGGTCGGTCTGCATCTGGACCTCCATGTGGAACTCGACGTCCTTTTCGTTGAGCGTCTTCACCATGTTGTCGCGCAGGTAATTGTCCGGCGGCCGGAACGGCACGCGCGGAATCTTGCGGTGCACCTGGGTCAAGGACCGGAAGCTGTATTTCATCGCCTGCCCCTCGCCCATCAGGTACGGCACGCAGCTGAAGAAGGTGTGGCCGAGCGGGTTGTACTGCGTCTCGTTCCACAATCCCTGCATCAGGAAGTCGAGCAGATGCATGCCGCCCGGCGCGGTCGCGTCGAAGAAATAGAAGACCGGCAGGTGCCGCCTGCTCCAGACCTGCAGCCGCGCATTGGCACGCGTGTTCGGCGTGACGAAGGTCGGCGTGCAGACGCCGGTGAAGTCCTGGGTGAATTTCTCATCGTCCATCAGCTTCGGGCCCGGCACGCCCATCAATTTCACACCGATGCTGATGAAGCCGACATCCTCGATGTCCGGCTCGACATGCGGGCCTGGTCCGGAGAAGCGGACATAGCAGCGATAGGTCTTGGGCTCGGCGAAAATGCCCTTGCGCAGATTCGCAGGCAGTCCGCCATGCACCGTGAAAGTGCCCTTCATCAGGCCGTGGGTCTTGGTATTGCCCGCGCGCTCCACCGTGCCCGGCGGGAAATCCTCGCGCAGATGCTCGCGCATGGTGTCGATCATGCTCTGCGTGCTGGCCTCCTCGTCGGGATCGAGGCGCTCTTCAGCGAGGCCGAGCCCCTCGTTCTTGCGGCCGAGATTGTAGAAGAACTGGACAACGACCCTGGTCGGATCGCGCAGCAGCCAGTTGAGACCGGGCCGGAAGAACGGCTCGAACCGCCGCTCGAGATGGAGAAAGAACACCAGGATGGCATGCGCGACCTTGAGGATCATGGCATCGCTCCTTCGCGAACGCGCGCCGGGCGCTGGGCGGCGGACGCAGCCGCCGCGTCCGCCAGGATGACGGACGCGGCCTTCTCGGCGATCATGTAGACGGCGCTGACGATGAAAAAGCCGGGGATGCGCGGGAAGACCGAGGCATCGACCACGCGCAGGCCCGTCACGCCATGGACGCGGAAATCGCCGTCGACCACGCCGCCCGCCGCGCGCGGCCCGATGGCGCAGGTGCAGGAGGCGTGATGGCCCCAGGCATTGTCGCGGATCCATTGCGCCAGCGCCGCGCCTTGCACACTCGGACCCGGCAATTCCTCGGTCGCGACGCCCCGCTCGCGCAACGGCTTGGCGATATCGCGCGCGATTTCCACTGCTTCGACCAGGGCGTCGAGATCGGCATCGCCGCCCTCGGCGAAATAATTGAAGTCGATCTGCGGCGCCTGGCGCGGGTCGGCCGATCGCAAGGTCACGGTCCCGGTCCGGTTGCGCGTGTGGCCCTTCAGCACGCACCAGGTGAGGCCGTTGCCGTCCCGCCAGAGCTTGTCGGCATAGCCCGTGTAATAGCCTTTGAACTTCACCAGCATGCCCATCAGGAACAAGTCGAGATCGCCTCCGCCCTGGCGGGATCGCCGCGTGACGGTGAGCGCGGCGCCATTCGAGCCATAGAAGCCGCGCCCGCCATGCTGCCACTTGCGGAACAAGGGATCGCCGGCCTGGAAGCCGGCGCCTTCCAGCGCGGCCCAGCGCTTCTTCATGCTGTGGATCACGCCGACCTCGTAGCGGTCCTGCAGGTTGCGCCCGACGCCGCCGAGATCGACCCTGACAGGGATGTCGAGCCGCTCCAGCTCGGCGCGCGGGCCGATGCCGGAGAGCATCAGCAATTGGGGGGAGTTGAAAGCGCCGCCGCAGACGATCACCTCACGCCGCGCGATGACACGCCGCCGCTCGCCAGGTTGCTTCGAGGGCGTAGCCGATACATCGTAGAGGTGCCGCCCCTTCAGATACTCGACGCCGATGGCCCGCTCGCCATCGAACAGAACCTGGGTCGCCAGGGCGTCAAGCTCGACAGTCAAGCGCCTGGGCTGGCGCGCCGCCACCTCCAGCACGCGCTCGCGCGCGCCGACCCGGCGATGGCCCGCGGTCGACAGCGGCGCATACCAGATACCCTCCTTTCCGTCGGTGCGCACGTCGTTGGGATCGCCTTTGGCGCGAACCAGGCGCAGCAGCATGCCCAGCCAGCCGGGAATGCCGTGCAGCGCGGCCAGCGCACTGGCAGCCATGCTCCATGTGAGCCAGCGGTCGCTGAGCGCCTGCTGCGGCTCGAACCGCTCGATCCGCAGCCAACCGTTCCAGCCATGGCCGGTCGGATCGAGGCCCAGGAAGCGCAGCAAGCGCCAGATCGGCCGGTGCCGGCAATCCTCCAGCAGGCGCGCCCATTTCTGCATCGCGCGCGCCGACCAGGATGGATCGCCGGTCAGCTCCGCCAGCCCATCCCAGTCGGAATCGTGCGCGGCCATGAAGATCATCGCATTGTGCGCCGTGCAGCCGCCCAGCGCGCTGGCGCGCGGATAGAGGATGCCGCCATCCTCGCGCTTGTCATCGCGCGCGGCGATCGCGGGATCGGAATAGTGGTTGACCTTGAAGTTCCACGCCATCGCCGGATTCTCCGAGGCGTAGGCGTGAAAGGCCGGCACTTCATAATCTTCCGGCAGGCGCGGCTGGCTCCTGTCGCAGGGATCGCCGCCGGCTTCGAGCAGCACGACATCCCTGCCGTTCTCGGCCAGACGCGCCGCCAGCGTTCCCCCGCCCGCCCCCGAACCGACGATCACATAATCGCAGTCGGGGGCATCGGCGGGCGTCATCACAGCGTCTTGAGATACTCGATCAAGGCGTTCTTGTCGTCGTCGCTCAGCACCGGCTCGGTGCCGAACGCCTTCTCGTCCTCGGTCAGGCCCTCGGTCTCGTTGAACTTGGCGGCGCCGAAATAGTGGCCGCGATTGACCACGAAGTCCGGGCACTTGTTGAGGGCGATGAGGTCACCGCGCAGGTCGGCGAAATGCTTGCGCAGCTCCGCATCGTCCGCGGTCGAGGGCACGGTCAGCACGTCGAGCTTCAGCTTCAGCAGCAGGCCGAAGAGCTGGTCGTAATGCTCCAGGATCTCCGAAGGCGCCTTCGCCTCGGCCAGCGGCTGCAGGTTGGATAGCAGATTGACCGGCATGCCTTTCGGGATCGGACCCAGGCGCAGGAACCCGTCCTCGTCGAGCAGCTTGTCGATCGCCCGCCTGGCGATCGGGCCGACATTCTCCCGCACCTTCTGGACGTAGAAGTTGGGGATCAGGATGAAGCTCCGCCGGTCGGTGCGGTCGATCAATCCATCGACCTTGTCGCCGAGTTCGGCATCGTGCTGCCGCGTCTCCGGCCACAGCATCTGCTTGATCGAGGCATCGAACACTTCCATGCGCCCCTTCACTGAGGGGTCGCCGTTGAACGGTCCGACTGTGTTGTTGAGCAGGAACGGCGCGGTCGACCACAGCGAGGTCAGCGACGGCACCCGGGTATAGCCCCGCCCGCCGGCCTTCATCTGATAGCTCCATGAATGGCCGTCGAACGGATCCTGCAGCGTCACCGACCCCACGGAGGGCAGCGATTTGTAGGAAGTGGAGGAGAAATCGTTCCAGATGTTCCCTGCGAGCGCATTGGTGGCGAGCGGGCTGCACACGTTGGTGCGCAGCAGCGTCACCGGGATGCGCGCATCGCTCGACAGGTAATTGTCGGTCAGGAAATCCGGCGCCTCGACGATGGTCCGCATCTGGCTCTTGAACTCGTCGGTCTGGGTCCAGGCCCACCATTTCCTGAAGCACTGCATGTAATTCGGGCCGTTGCAGTCGACCAGGCCGAGAGACTCCGGCGGCGTCGGCCCCTTGCTGGAATGGCAGCGGGCGCAGGTGTTGGCGAAGACCTCGCGGCCCTTCGCCAGCTTGGCGGTGTCGGTGCCGAGATAGGCGCTGCCGCCCGGCGCCTTGGCGAGCGGATCGGGTTGCGCCGCCTTCAGGAAGAACAGAGCCGTCTTGACGGTGCCCTGCTCGGTCGCGCGCCAATAGGCCGAGTGATCCTCGGCGGTCGCAATCTTGATCGGCGTGATCGGCTGGCCGCCGAGCACGGCGTTGAAGTGCTTCAGCCACTCCTCGCTATAGAGGCCGATATTGATATAGACGCGGTTGAGCGCGCCCAGCGCGCCGACCGAATCGGAGCCGTCTTTCAGGACGTGCGGCGTCCATACCTCGTCGGGCTTCTCGAAGAACTGTGTCAGCCATCCGGAATCGACGAATTCGTTGAACTGCTTGTTGTTCTTCTCGCCGCCGCTCAGCTCCTCGTGGCCGATGTAGCGCGCCATGTCCAGCCGGGCCTTCAGGCTGTAGACCGCATTCATGGTGCGCGGATTGTTGATGTTGTCGGTGGAGACCAGCGACGTATCCATCGCACCGGGGCGATAGGTCTGCACCAGTTGGTACATGAAGTTTTCTTTGTTGGGGTCGACCAGGAATAGGCGGTCCACCCACATATACTGCGCGCCGACTGTCGAATTGAGGTTGGACCATTGCGGATTGGACGGATCGGCCGGCGGATTGATCGGGCTCGGCCCGACATGGCAGAAGCCGCAGGACATGCCGACGCGATAGGGTTTGATCAGGTTGGGGTCGCTGTAATATTTGGGATCGGAGTAATAGCGCTTCGGATCCCACGCCGCCTTGGCCGCTTCATCGAAGTCTGGATTGGTGAACAGGCGCAGGCCGACGATCCCGCTCGGCTCGCCGAAATAGGAGCCGACCGGAAAGACCGATCCGTCCTTGAACGTCATGCCGCGCGCGCCGACCTTCGCGCCCGGATATTTCTGCGCGTTCGCAAAGGGATCGGCCGGGCAATCGGTGCGCCGCATGTCGAGCCTGAGGCCGAAGCGCGACGGATCGCCATCCGGCAGCGCCGGGTCGAAGCAGGGTTCGTTGACGAGACCCAGGGTGTACCAGCGCTGTTGCCGGTCCATGTCGCTGCCCGGCGGCGGCGCGACAATCTTCAGCAGATCGAACCCGCCCAGGGTCGGCTTGCCCATCCAGTCCCAGAACCGGTCGTTGCCGCCGGTCCAGACCAGCCACATGTTGCGGCCCTGCTCCTCGTCGGCAGTGAGCGCCACGCCATTATCCATGTCCTTGAAATAGGGCTCGTCGGCCTGCTTGAGATCGGCCTCGGTGAGGCCGGCGCTGGTCGCCTCGTCGTCAACGCCCTTGTCGCAGGAGACCATCAACATGGACAGCGCCGCGATCAATGCGGCGCGCGCGAATGGGAACCCCACTTGCCCGACCATAACTGCAAAACCCCCAGCGGACCGTTGCGGGAAAGCTAATCAACGGCATTAGAAATGAGAAAGGCGCAACCCTGTATGACAAAAGCATTGCGCACGAGCGTGAGTCCGTCAAGCGCGCGGGACCGGCATGGTGATCAATGTCGCTCGACCGACGTCACGATGCATCCATCTGCCCTACGTGGATGTGAGCTTGGCAAGAAGTGGAGCATGCCCGAATCGTGCAAGGAGCAGCGCGTTAACCGGCGTTGAGTCGCCGAGTTCCACTGACGTAGGGGCTCCCGCGCTCATAGAAACGGCGCAGACGATGTGCCTCGCGAGAGATGCCGATGCGGACACTGACCGCGATCGCGTCGATGGGCAGCGCCGCTGTCGCGAGCCAAAGCGGGCCTTTGACACAGAGGTCGATACCATCGAGATCGCGTTCGATCGCAAGCGCCGTGGCCAGCCGACCCGGGCCCCGCGCGAGATCCCGCAGCGTCTCGATGCCGCGCCGGCGTTGCATCGTGGCAATCCCTTCCAGCGGCTCGAGTGCCCGGATCAGCACGCCCGCGCCGATTCCCGCCGGCTCGCTGCTCACGTTGAAGCAGTAGGACGAGCCGTAGGCCATGTAGACATAGCCGTGGCCCGGCCGCAGGAATAAGGAACGGCGCGCCGGAGTTTCGCCACGAAATGCATGGCCGGAGGCATCGCCGGGCGGATAGGCTTCGGTCTCGACGATCCGACCGCTGGTGCGCCCATCGGGATGATCCCGCACGAGGATCTTGCCGATCAGGAAACGCGCCATCTCCGTCGTCTCGGGCGGCAACTCACGTCGCCGCAGCAGGCGATAGCGAAACGATCTGTTCCCTATGGGCGCCTCAGGCCGAATGCGCCGCAACGCTCTCGGTAACGAACGTCGCGCCGCTCCGGAGTGCCCTCGCCTTGGTTGGATGGCGCAGTTCCATCACCGTTTGGCGGCTGTCGGAGGCCGGCTGGTACCAGGCGGTGAATTCCTTGAGCGCGGCGAGATAGCCGTCGATCGGCTTGCCTTCGGGCAGCTCGACCGAATCGATGCCGCAGCGGGTCATATAGAGATACTGGTCGCGCAGGATGGTGCCGATGCCGCGCAGCTCGCCCTTGTAGCCGAGCTTGTCGCGCAGGATGCGCGCCTGGGAGAAGGCGCGTCCGTCGGTGAATTTCGGGAACTCGACTTCGATCAGCGACAGGCGATGCACATCCTCGCCAAGCGAAAGCGCCTGCTCGTCGTTCTTCAGCCGCACGCCGA
>Ga0207428_10000057_pt1 | contig 158615 bp, 163 predicted proteins | sample RhiMethybrSRZTD1_FD_187600 | JGI IMG/M metagenome (GOLD analysis project Ga0207428, IMG submission 187600) | Populus rhizosphere microbial communities from Tennessee, USA - Rhizosphere MetaG P. TD hybrid SRZTD1 (SPAdes) (version 3) | ecosystem: Host-associated > Plants > Roots > Rhizosphere >... | reverse complement strand
CGATCGGCGCGAATCGCATCGTGGCAGGCCATCAGCTGATCGATGGCGGTCAGCGCCGGCTGCCGCATGGAACCATCGGCGACGCCGCAGCTCACCGGGCAGTCCGAGAGCGCGAGGCAAGCATCGTGGTTGTCGCTCTGGTCGTCGAGGAAAGCAATGCAGCTCGTTCCCAGCGGGGACCGGGAATAGGCCCAGTGGAGTCCAAACGGCCTGATGATGCCCCTCCGGAAGTCGCCCATGTCTATCAGCTTCGACAGCCAGGCCGGGACTTCGAGGCGTGGTACCCGGCTTGCCACCCGGAAAAGGTGCGCGTCGGTGGCGGGGTCGACGTTGGTGCGCTATTCCCAGGAATGGTCGCGATGGACCGCCAAGGTAGGGAGCGGCAGGGCTTGGCGGCGCTGAGGTGGGCCAGGAAGCAGGCCGATCTCAAGATGGCCTACTCGGTGGAATAACGGGCTTGCTTGGCGCCTCTACCCGCGGCGTTCGATCGACACGATGCTCATTGCCACCTCATAAGAGCAGCCGGCTTTCATAACTTTTTTACCAAGTCTTAGTCGTTTCCGCTGACGGACAGATAGATGAAATAGATCCCACCCAACATCACCAACGCCTCGACGAACAGCGTATGGATCCGCACCGGCGTGTGGCGCACGACCCAGTAGCCGCTGTAGGTTCCAGGCAGCGTGCAGAGCCCGATGCCGGCTCCGACCAGGATCACTTGCCAGTCGAGGATCGATGTGCCGGCAAAGACAGCGGTTCGGGTCACGTTCATCGTGAACGCGACAGCGGCGATCATGGCAACCAACCGTTCGCCGACCAATCCGGCTCCGAGATAGAATGGAATGAGCAGGATGCCGCCGCCGATTGTGCTGCCGGATAAGAGGCCGAATACGACGCCCATCGTCATGAAGCCGTTGCGGCCAGGCTCCAGCTTCCTGGATTCAAGAAGCCGGCGCAGCAGAACAGTCAAGATCAAGAGCGCGCCCATGAACCCGGAGATCGCCCGCGCCGGCAGATAGCCATAGACGAAAGCTCCGAGCGCGATCGACGGAAGACCGGTAATCATGACTTGCCGATAGAGGTTCCAGTTCACGACCCGTCGGAACGCCCACAGCCTGGAACACGAACTGATCAGAAGCACAACGGTCATGACAGGCACGATCATCTCGATGCCGATGATCGGCGCGATCAAGATCGAAAGAACGATCCCGCCGGCAAACCCGCTCACAGTGTGCAGGATTGCGGTGGAAAAGGCGGCCGCCATCAGCAGAAGTATTTGCAGCAGCGAGAGATCTGGCATTCGGGCCGCGTACCTCTTGCGTGATGAGACGTCTGTTCAAGAGCGGACGCGACCCGCAGGTCTATGTCGAGCGAACCGACCGCAACCGCCGCATCAGTGTCATTGCCCAAGGGCCAAGCAGGGAAACGACCGCAAGCAGAAGGAAGGTCGCGCAGATGGGATGATCGAAGAAAATCGAAACGTCTCCATCCGATACGATCAAGGACTGGCGGAACGATCGCTCCAGCATCGGTCCAAGCACCAACCCAAGAACCACGGGCGCCAGCGGAAAATCCCGGCTGCGCATGTAAAGGCCGATCGCGCCGAACACCGGCAGGAGGAGAACATCGACCGGACTGTATTTGATGCCGTAGACGCCAATCACCGAGATCACCATCACGATCGGCAGGAGGAACCTGGCCGGCACATCAAGCACCTTCACCCACAGCGGAATCATGGGGAAATTGATGATCAGAAGCATGATGTTGCCCATATACATGCTCGCAACCAGCCCCCAGAACACATCCGGATGCTTCTCGATCATTCCGGGACCCGGCGTAACGCCTCCGATCAAGAGCGCCGCCAGCATCAGAGCGGTTGAGGACGAGCCTGGAATTCCGAGCGTCAACAAGGGAACCAGAGATCCACCGCTCGCTCCGTTATTGGCGCTTTCCGGCGCCGCGACGCCGCGGATATCTCCAGTGCCATATCGTTCGGGATGATGTGCCACCTTCTTTTCGAGGTTATAGGAAAGAATCGAGGCGATGGTCGCTCCGGCGCCGGGAAGGCACCCGACCGCAAAACCAACTAGGCTCCCGCGCACGATCGACCAGCCGCTATATGTAAGTTCCCTCCAAGAGATCCAGACCCGCCCGAGTGGCAAGCGGCTGAGCGGCGGAGCATCCTTCTTCATCAGGTTACGGACGGTATCCAGTACCTCAGGCACGGCAAAGAGGCCGACCGCCACCACGGCAAATTCAATCCCATCAGCCAACCACAAGTTTCCACCAGTGAAGCGATCATATCCGGTGATCGGATCGATCCCGACTGTCGAAAGGCCGAGACCGAACATCAGGCTCAACAGTCCCTTGATCAATGAGCGCCCCGTCAGGGCGACGACGGTGGACAATCCGAATATCAACAGACCGCTATATTCCGGCGGCCCGAACTTCAGCGCCCATCCCGTAATGATGGGTGCGAATAGCATCAGCAAGACGATGGCAGTCGTCCCCGCAACGAACGACCCCACCGCCGAGACTGCCAGCGCCGGACCGGCAAGCCCCTTCTTCGCCATCTTGTGGCCGTCGATCGCGGTTACGACCGACGCCGATTCACCCGGGATATTGAGAAGAATCGAGGTCGTAGAGCCGCCATACATGGCACCGTAATACACGGCCGCCATGACAATGATGAGCGAAGTAGCATCCAGGCCATACGCGATCGGCAGGATCAGCGCGATCGTGGCCGTCGGCCCGAGCCCGGGCAAGACGCCGATCAATGTTCCGGCGAGCGCTCCAATCAGCAACAGCAGCAGATGGGATGGTTCCAGGGCAACTGAAAAACCAAACGCGAGTTGATCCAGCATTGCCTCTAGCTCCAGAACCCGAATGGAAGCCGAACATCAAGGAACTTCACGAACACGCCCCACAAGGCGCCGCTGGCAATGACCGCGACCAGGACTGAGCGCCAGAGCGGAACCTTCAGGATCAAGAACGTGACCGTCAGGAAGGCAGCGGTTGAAAGCGCAAATCCGACGTGATGGATGGCGAAGGCATAGCCGAGGAAAACCAGCCAATAGAGCCAGACCGGACCACCGAGGCTCTCCTGCTCCTCTTCGATCGCGTGCTTGAGCCACAAGCACATGCCGAGCACCAGAGAGCCCACCGCAATCAGGATCGGAAATCCTGCCGGCCCGACGGCATCGTCGCTGCGCAGGGATCCCAGAGATCGAGCACCCATCAAATACGCCAGTGATATCACCACGATAATGAGCGCGACGATCTGGTCCTCGCTCAGCCGCCATTTACCCTTGGTCATCTCTTCACCCAGACTTATGCGGCCTCCTGCAGAGCACCCGCGCGCCGCGCCCGCGTGAGCAGTTCCGGATTAAGCTCAACGCCGATCCCTGGCCCGGACGGGATGTCGACCGCCCCCTCTCGTGCGAGCAATGGAGCATCGACGAGGTCGTGCTCGAACAGCGCCACACCCTGGTGAAAATCGCCCGGCGTCATATCTGGAACGCTCGCATAGAACTGCACCGACGTGGCGACGCCGACGCTGCTTGTGAAATGGATCCCAGGATAAAGCGTGATACCGGCGGAGCCCGCGAGGTCGGCGATCTTTTGCGATTCCCTGATACCGCCATGCTTGGCAAGCTTCATGAGGACGGCGTCGGCGGCTTCTCGGCGAATCACCTCCTTCATGTCACGGTAGGATCGCACGCTTTCATCAGCCATGATGGGCGTACGCAGCTTGCGTCGCAGAGTGCGCATGCCATCGAGATCCCAGCCCGCGACAGGCTGTTCGATGAGGCGAGGCCTGAAGGCCTCGATCCGCGGCAGGACATCGGCGGCATCGAGATATCGGTAGCCAGCGTTGGCATCGACATGGATTGCTATGTCACGGCCGACGGCATCCCTGACCGCGGCGACATTCCTGACGTCCTGCTCCGGATCCTTGGATCCGATCTTGACCTTGATCCACCGGTATCCCTTGTTCACCGCCCCGGCTGCTTCCGCCGCCATCTCTTCAGCGCTCTTGAAGGATATGCTCCAGCTGGCGGCCAGGCGGTCAACCTGACGGCCACCCAGAAGATGCGTGACCGGGACGCCGGCAAGGCGCGCCGAAAGATCGTACAGGGCATCGCAGACCGCCGAGCGCGCGTAAGGCAGATCTCCGACCCGCGCGGTGATCCGATCCAGAAGAAAATTGATTCTTGTCGGATCCTCGCCGAGAAGCAGAGGAGCGATGTATCCGTTCACGGCAGTGACGACGCTTTCCTGTGTCTCTTCGCACCCCCAGCGGATCGGTATCGGCGCCGTCTCTGCGGTTCCGACCGGTCCGCTATCGTCGGCGATCCGGACGATGACGTTCCTGCGGATTGCAATCTTGCCGTACGCCAGCTCGCGCTCGGTCGGCTCCCGGATCGCGATCGGGATCGCTTCGATGGAGCGGATCGCCATCACTCGGTCCCCAGGATCTGGTTTTTGAACTCGTCCGCAAAGGCGTCAAGACGCTTGTCGGCGGCCTTGAAGGCCTCCGCATCGAGGAACTCGTAACGGAATCCGATCTGTTTGAACTGATTCTCGACGATCGCCGGTGACTTTGCAGCTTCGTTGAAGGTCTCGCGCAGGCAGGCCACGACCTCCGGAGGCGTGCCCTTCTTGACGGCAAAGCCGCGATAGGCGGCATAGATCACCTTCTTGCCGGTTGCCTCTTCCACCGTAGGAACATCGGGAAGCTCATTGATGCGCGTTTCGTTCGCGACCGCCAGAATCCGGAGCTTCGATGGGTGGAGGTCGTAGAATCCGCCTTCCCGCACCGCGAGATCGACATGCCCCCCAAGAACCGCCGTTGCGAGATCGCCTCCGCCGTCAAACGGCACCAAGCCCCATTTCACGCTGAACAGGTTCTGATATAGCATCGATTCAAGCGCGGAAATCGTAGTGCGGCCTACGGTGCCTGATGCCAGTCTCCGCGATCCGTTCTTCGACGCATCAATTACGTCATTAACGGACTTGTAGGACGAGTCGCTCGGAACGGCGATCGTGCCCGGATCCGAATTGGTCGCTCCGATCATCTCCCAGTCATCAACAGTGAACTGCAGGCGTCCCTGGAGCTGCAGGATGTATTCGCCCGGCGGGCTCCAGGAAACGATGGTGGTTCCATCTGCCGGCGCACGGAACGCCTGCGCAAGGCCGATCGCACCACCGGCGCCCTCGACATTCTCGATCACGACGTCGGCGCCCAGCGTCTTCGCCCATTCCGCGCCCACCATGCGGCCAAGCAAATCAAGACCGCCGCCAGGCGAGCGTGGAACGACAATCGTGATCGGGCCTTCGACGCAGCGTGCATTTTGAGCGGCTGCCTCGGTGGCACCCAGCGCCAATCCCGCCAGGCCCGCCAAAGCTCCCGCAATCGCGCAACTCTTCTTCATGTCTTCCTCCCTTAATTGCTCCGCCGGTTCAATCCGGCATGAAGCCTAGTGTTTGTGTATGAACCAGGTATCCGACTTGAACGGGAACTTGTCCTGCAATCCTTCGAGCAAATCGGAACCGAGGCCGGGCCGATCCGAGACGATCGCCTTGCCATTCCGGATCTCCGGCGGATGCGTGAGCAGCTGTTCGTACGGATAGACCGGGTCGAATTCGTGATAGACGTTGTGGGTGATGCTCGGCGGCGCCGAAGCGAACAGATGGAAATTCCCCAGCGCGTTGAGACCCCCGTCGCAATGCGGGGAATACTTGAGATTCCAGGTCTCCACCAGCGAGATGATCTTGCGGACTTCCGAAAGGCCGCCGGCCTTTGAGACATTGCACATGACGTAATCGACGCCGCCATGCTCGATAACGCGCTTGATCGAGAACCGGCCATAGACGTTGCCGCCCGTCGCGATCGGAACTGCTGCCTCCTTGGCGAGCCGCGCAGTCTCTTCGTTGTGATAGTGGATCGTGAAACGGAAGGGATCTTCCAGCCAGTAGAGCTTCAGCGGTTCGACTTCCCTGGCCATCCGCTCCGCCGAGGTAAAGTCTCCGTATTCCGAATTCACGTCGATCAGGAGCTCGATCTCAGATCCGAATGCCTTGCGCAGCGCCCAGGCAGATTCGAGATCGCCGCGGTGGGGCAATCCGCGCCCACCGCGCATCTTCAGGGCGCGATAGCCCTTCTTCACATAGCGCTCGGCTTCCTCGACCAAGTCCTTGAGATTGTCGAGCGGACGATATCCGAGCACATGGCCGCCGGTATAAAGCGGGATCTCCTTCAGATGCGCGCCGCCAAGCAGCTTGTAGACCGGCAGATTGAGAGCCTTGCCCTTGATGTCCCACAGTGCCGTATCGATGCCAGCGATCCCCGCGATCGCAGCCGATCCCAGCTGGAGGGTGCGTGCGAACATGCTGGCCCAGATCTGGTCATTGTCGAATGGATCACGCCCTACCACCAACGGCGCTAGGCTGTGCTCGATCGTCGAAACGACGGCATGTGGATTCTTCAGATGATACGCTTCGCCAATCCCGCTGATGCCTTCATCAGTGTGAACCCGCACAACCAGCAGATCCCAGCCATGAGAGCTGATCTCACCCTTCAGCCATTGGTGACCTTTCGGATGCGGAATGCTGAGCGGAATGGTCTCAATTCGCGTGACCTTCATTTTATCGCGATCTCCCTATGCAGAACTAACTGTTGTCGGCCTTGTCGGCTCGATTTCTCAATTTGGCGATGAGGGTTGCCGCCGAGCGAGTGATGTGCTGCACCATCTGCGCTTCTGCTTCGGCCGGCTGTCGCGCATATAGCGCGTCCAGTATCTTCTGGTGCTCTTCAATACGTTCTAGGTCGTAATCCTTGAAACCCGCCACAACCGAACGGAATCGGGTGATGCGGCCTCGCAGGTGCTCCAGCACTTCAGCCAGTGGCGCGTTCGGGCATGCGCGGAGAATGACCTCGTGGAAGTCCTGACCGGATTCGATGGCGGCAGGGAAATCGTGAGCTGCGACGTGCCGGCGCATGACCGTCAGCCGCGCGGTCATCTCGTCGAGATCAATCGTGCGCAGGTGCGAGGCCGCAAGGCGCGTCGCCAGTCCTTCGAGATTGGCCCGGACGATATAGAGCTGCTCGAGCTCGTTCAGATCGAGCGGCGCAACAACGACCCGGCCGTTCTGCTGGCGTAGGACAAACCCATCCTGCTCCAATCTGACCAGCGCCTCCCGGACGGGGCTGCGGCTGACCTTGAGGTGGATTGCCAGCTCGGGTTCGCTAAGTTTGTGGCCGGGCGGGAACGTCCCTTCGACAATCGAGAGTTTGATTTCCCGATATGCCGTCTCCTGCAGGGCTTCTTTCTCGACTGGCTCAACAGCGTTCTGCATCGGTCGATTGTCGGCGGATCATTCCTGTGGTCGACAGATATAGAATAATTGTCGACAGATCGTCAAGGTGGTATGGAATTAGGAATGATGTTTTGGAGAAAGCACGGGCACATGACCGCATGCTATGATTTTCAACTTTTAGTCGTATTACATGCGCAGTTGCTACCAAAGAGCGTCGAGTTACCTTTGAGCGTAGGCTTGCCCGACCACGCGAGAAGCAACACCAGTCCATCCGAAAACGGGGCTCGCAAAGAAGACCTAGCGGCCACTTGAAATGTGCCACTTTTGTGTGACACATTGGCCCTCACGGGGCCTCTCTCCGGCACCTACACGTCTCTGATTTGTAAGGGAAATTAGCAATCTGGCGGAGAGAGGGGGATTCGAACCCCCGATACGGGTTTAAGCCCGTATAACGGTTTAGCAAACCGCCGCCTTCAGCCGCTCGGCCACCTCTCCGCCGTGAGCGACCTGCGCCACGGCGTATGCGCGCCACTTCCTTAAGGATGGGGGGGAGAAATGTCAAACATTGTGGCGGCCGACCCTCGGCAGTGGCGCCCGAATGGTCACTTGGCTAGGGTGCGGCACGCCTTGCGCACCACTGATCCGGAGCCTCGATGCGCCGCCTTACATCCGCTTTGCCCGTGCTCGCCGCGATGGCGATGCTCTTGCTCTCGCCGCCGGCTTCGGCGCACAGCATAAGCGAGGAGATCGACCATCTGCTGAGCTTCGTCGCAGCTTCGCCCTGCGCCTTCATTCGCAATGGCGTCTCCTACGGCGGCGAACAGGCCGTCGCCCACATCAAGGATAAATACGACTACTACCGCAACGAAATCCACAGTACCGAGGATTTTGTCGCGCTGGCCGCCACCAAGAGCGAGATGAGCGGGCGGCCCTATCTCGTGCGGTGCGACGCGGCGACGATGCCGGCAGCCGACTGGCTGAAGAAAGAACTCGCCGCGTTCCGCCAGCAGCCCTGACCGTCAATCGGCGGACGCGCGCCGGCGGCGTCTGGCGTTCCGATCCGCGGCAGAACCGCTTGCTGCACCGCTGTCCGGCACGCCGGTGCGCGCCACCTCCTCCAGGATCCAGCGGCGGAACGCCTTGATCAGCGGCTCTTCCGAGCGGCGCGGCGCATGCACCAGATGATAGGCGAATTGCGACGGGCCTTTCAGGGCCATGCTGAACGGCCGCACCAGGCGCCGTGCGGCGAGGTCGTCGGCGACCAAGGTAGACTCGCCGAGCGCGATGCCGTGCCCGTCGACCGCCGCCTGCAACGCCAATGCGGTCTGACTGAGATGCAGGCCGCGCGTGGCATCGACCTCGGGCGCGCCCGCCGCGCGCAGCCACATCGCCCAGTTCGGCCAGGTCGCCCATTGCGCGTCCCAGTCGATGTGGATCAGCGTGTGGTGCTTGAGGTCGCGCGGCTCCTTCAGCGGGTGCCTGCTCTTGAGCAGGTTCGGGCTGCAGACCGGGAACACGCTCTCCTCGAACAGCCGCTCAACGTTGAGGCCGGGATAGTCGCCGGTGCCGAAGCGGATCGCGATGTCGACGCCGTCCTCCGCGAAATCCGCCAGCCGCTGCGAGACGTCGATGCGCACATCCACGTCCGGATGCCGCTCCAGGAAGCCGTCGAGCCGCGGCACCAGCCACTTCGCCGCCAGCGAGGGCGAGGTCGTCACCATCAGCTTCGGCCGCCCATCGACCGCGCGCAGGCGCTGAACCGCGCGGCCGATCGTCCCCAACCCCTCCGCGACCGCGCGCGACAGGGTCTCGCCCGCCGGAGTCAGGCGCACCACCCGGCTCGACCGTTCGAACAGCCGGACCTTGAAATCCAGTTCCAGCTCGCGGATCGCATGACTGACCGCCGCCGGCGTCACGTTCAGCTCAGCCGCCGCCTTGGTAAAGGAAAGGTGCCGCGCCGCCGCCTCGAAGCCGCGCAAAGCCGCCAGATTGACCGGTCTCGTCATGAGCCTATTTTCAAATCCTGCTCATCAATCCGTCAAGCAGGATTCGTTTGAAAAACCCCCACCATGGCCCTCAAATACCTCCTGAGAGCCTGAACTGAGTTTGAAGAAAGTTGGCGTTTCATGACCGACCTCTCCACCGCCTGTTCCGCCTTGCCGCGGGCTTTGCGGCAGCGGGGCACAACGCGGCCCGCCGAGGGCCGGGACTTCCTACACACGATCGCCCGCATGATGTCGTGGATCTGGGTGCAATGGCGCCGCCGCGAAATCATCCGGACCCTGGAAAAGGTGGACAACCATCTGCTGCGTGATGCCGGTATCGAGCGCGGCGGCATCGAGGATTTCGTCGATGAGCTGATCGCACGGTGGCGATAGCGATCCAAGTCTGCCTGTAGAGCCCCCTTCCCGGCCGATGCATTTTGAATGTATCGGCCGTCTTTTTTTGTGCGAGGGAAGCTACCGCCGTTCGTACTGCGTCTTGCCGAACAGGATCTCGCGCTGGCGGTCGGTGAAGGGCAGCTGCTTGTTCACACGGTCGGCGAGGACCTGCTGCGCGCGCTGGACAGCGGGGCGTGCCTCGATCGCGCCGAACCAGCGCTGCACGTTCGGATAGTCCGACAGCACGACGCCCTGACGCTCCCAATAGCGCAGCCAGGGAAAGGTCGCGATATCCGCGATGCCATATTCGCCGGCCAGGTATTCCGCTTCGCCGAGACGGCGATCGAGCACGCCATAGAGCCGCTTCGCCTCGTTGGTATAGCGGTCGATTGCGTAGGGGAGCTTTTCCGGCGCATGGACGCGGAAATGATGCGCTTGGCCCAGCATCGGACCGACGCCGCCCATCTGGAACATCAGCCACTGGATCGCGAGATAGCGCGCATTGCCCTTAGCCGCGAGCAGCTTGCCGGTCTTCTCCGCGAGATAGATGAGGATCGCGCCGGATTCGAACAGCGACATCGGCTTGCCCTTCGGTCCGTCCTGGTCGACGATCGCGGGGATGCGGTTGTTGGGGCTGATCTTCAGGAACTCGGGCTTGAACTGATCGCCTTCGCCGATATCGACTGCGTGCACGGTGTAAGGCAGGCCGAGCTCCTCCAGCGCGATATGCACCTTGTGTCCGTTGGGCGTCGGCCAAGTATAGACATCGATCACGGCGCGGCCCCTATGCGTCCAGCACGCGCAAGGCGCGCTTCACGGTCGGCCGCTCCGCGATGGTCTTGATCCACGTCTTCACATGCGGAAAATCGTCCGGGTCCTGGTCATAGGCCGCGGGATTCTTGGTCCAGGGCCAGGTCGCGATGTCGGCGATCGAGAATTCCGCTCCGCCGAGATACGCGCTCTTGCTGAGGCGCTTATCCATCACGCCGTAGAGCCGGCCGACCTCGCGCGTATAGCGGTCGATCGCGTAGGGGATGCGCTCCGGCGCGGAGCTCTTGAAGTGATAGCACTGGCCGAACATCGGCCCGACATTGCCCATCTGGAACATCAGCCATTCCAGCACGCGGGCGCGCGCCTCGTCCTCCTTGGGCAGGAAGAGCCCGGTCTTTTCCGCCAGATAGACCAGGATGGCGCCGGATTCGAAGATCGTCACCGGCCCGCCGTCGGGCCCGTCCTGATCGATCAGCGCGGGAATCTTGCTGTTGGGATTGATCTTCACGTAATCGGGGCTGAACTGTTCCTTGGCACCGATATTCACCTTGTGGAGTCGGTACGGCAGGCCGGTCTCCTCCAGCATGATGTGGATCTTGTGGCCGTTGGGCGTGCCCCAGGTATAGAGATCGATCATCGCCTTCATCCGCACCCGGATTTGCCGGCAGTCTTGAAGGATTTCCCTTGAGCTGGCAAGGGCGCATGCCGATCATGCCAATAGGTCACAGAGGCGGTCATTCATGAACGACGAAGATTGGCAACGGCCCCGCAGCGGTTATTCGGAACTCATCGGCTATCGCGTGGCCAGGCGGGACACCGATTATTGCGAGCTGGAGCTGATTGTCGAACCTAAGCATCTGAATCGGTTGAACGTGCCGCATGGCGGCGCGCTCGCCACGCTGATCGACACGGCGGCCGGGATCGCGGTCGCCCTCGCGCAAGGGACGGACAAGTTGCTGCCCGCCGTCACGCTGTCTCTGTCGATGCAGTTTCTGGGTCAGGCGAAACTGGGAGACGTACTGACCGCGACAGGTCGTCGCGTCGGCGGCGGACGGACCGTCGCCTATGGCACGACCGAGATAAGAAATCAGGAGGGCCGCGCAATCGCGCGCGGCGATGCAACCTTTCGCTACGTCACCCCCCGTAGCTGACCGGCTTGCGCTGATCGGCGTGACTGACGCGGCTACACAGCGCGCGTCAGGCTCGCCGCCTCGCTGCCGGTCACGCCGGCGCGCCCTTGCTTCGGCTCCGGCCGGCCCAATCCCAGTCTCGCATATTCCGCAGCCAGGCGTCCCGTCAAAGCGAGCCAGCACATCCTCAGATCCGAGATCGCCCCAAAGAATGGATTGACCCGGATCAACGGCCGGTTGTGCTCGATCAGATGATGGGAGCTGACGGCCATCAGAACTCCAACGCCGATGCCGCCTGCCATGAGCCACAGAAGCTCGAACCAGATCGCCAACACTGTTCCGCCCATACCTGACATCGTCGCCAGATAGTGCATGGCCCTGGTCGCTGGATTGCGATGTGCATCCAGATATGCGACCCAAAAATCGCGATAGGGCATCCGCAGGCCTTCTCGCAGCTCTTTCATCGCTTTCACCGTCCCTTTCCGATGGCAGAAGCCATCGACCCGACGTTTACTTTAACCTCGGGATGCCGCTTCGTCCAATCCAAGATGTTTCAAATGCCATTAAATTCAATTACCTGCGAATTTCGGGCTGCGCCGCTCGAGGAAGGCGGCGATCCCCTCCCGATAATCCCCGGTTTCCACGGCAGTGTACGAGCTCCGGATATCGTCGGCATCGAGCGCCCGGAGCAGGTCGAAGGCCCGCTGCGTGAAGTGCTTGTGATGGCGATGAGAGACCGGCGAACCGGCCAGGATACGGCCGGTCGTGGCGCTCAACTCCGCTTCCAGGTCGACGGTAATCCGGGTCAGCAGGCCGCGCCGTTCCGCCCACGTCGCATCGTACAGCTGCCCTTCGAGCAGCAGCGCCAGCATGGTCGGACGGCCCAGCATTTGCGTCAAAATCGCGAGTTCCGGATAGGGCATCGCGACCCCCACTTTCTGGATCGGAACGCCATAGCGGCTGTCCGCGGCACCGAGCCGAAGGTCGCACATAAGCGCGATTTCCAGGCCTCCGCCGACACACAAACCCTCGATCGCAGCGATGGTCGGACACCGGCAGTCGCGCACGGAGACGAGTGCAGCGATCATCTGGCGGCCATAGGTTTCGGCCTGCTCCGTGCTGGCGCGCAGCGCGGGGAATTCCGACAGATCCGCGCCCGCCGCGAAATTGCCGCCGGCCCCGCGAACAACGATGCAACGCACCTGCTCGTCTTGCGCCAGCGAGATGAACGCCTGTTCAAGTTCCCGCCACATGCCGAGCGTCAGGGCGTTGCGCTTGTCGGGCCGGTTCAGCAGCAACGTCGCGATGCTGCCCTCTTGCATGCGATCGATGGCAATCTCGCTCACTGCCGCACCTTGTTGCCGCGACGGGCTGTCAGGTTGTTGTCAGAATTGCAGCGCGAACCGGCGCGCATTACGGCCCTAGTCACGATCCTCTGCTTCCGCCGCCATCGCTTGCACCTCGCGCAGCGAATCGCCGGACGGCGTCGGATCGGCACCGACATTGGGCGGCGGCGCGTCGGGCCTCGCTGGAGCCCAGCGCATTAATTGCTCCGACAATTGCCGCAAGGTCGCGCGATTGGCCTGCAGCATGTCCTCGGCCAGCAGCTTCAGCACGCGGATATTGGTGTTGCTGGCATCATCCATGTCGTCGTTGCCGACATCGAGCCGCGCCTGGAAGCGGTAATACTGGCGCATCCCGCCGGGCGTCGGCGGCAGCAATTGCTGCAACTGATAATCGACCACATCGCAGATGCCATCGCACATCAGCGCGAAGGTCGGCTGCGCCCAGCGCGCGGCGCCCCAATCCTTCACCTCGTCATAAGGTAAACGGCGTGTCAGCTCGCCGGTGCCGAGCGAGACCATCATGATCGACTCATGATCGGGGAACTGGTGCAGCACCTCGGCATAGGCGCACATCCCAGGGTTGTAGGCGAACAGCGCGCCGTCGACCAGCGCGTAGTAATCGTTCGGCCCGTCGATGGTGATGCGCGCCGGCTCGAAATAGGTCGGCGCCGCAGTGGCGGCGCGGATCACCTGCTTCATCGGATAATCGTAATACTGCTTCGCGCGCGCGTTGCTGACCTTGAAGAAGAAGGGGAAGCGCCGTTCGATCTCGTAGGCCGGCACGACCACGTCGCACAGCGCGTCCCGGAGCCGGCATTCGCCGAAATAGCCGTCCAGCACGCCCTCGATGCCGGAGCTCGGATATTTGCCCTCAGTGAGATTCCCGACGGCGCGGATCTTGTGCCAGACCGAGCGCGAGAACACGCGCTTGCCCTCGACCTCATAGAACCGGATCAGGTCGCGGGCCCGATGCCGGGGTTTGCCGTCTTCGCCGGGGCAGGCCAGCGCGAGCGCGATCAGCCCGCCGGTCGATGTGCCGACGATCATGTCGAACAGGTCGATGATCGGCCGATTGGTGCGGCGCTCCAGGTCGGCCAGCACCATGGCGGGCAGGATGCCGCGGATGCCGCCGCCATCGATCGCCAGCAGCCGGAACGGCCGCTTGCGCGGCGCGCCATTGACGCCGGTGCCGCTGTCGCCGACGGCACCGGCTTTCCTGCCGAACAGCATGCGGCGCGCGAGAGATAGCGGTGCCGACGCCATTGAAATCCGACCCCGTGGTTGACCCGTCTCATTCTAGCGGCAAGCCGCCGTGGATTGGTTAACAATTGCATGAACGACGGCTGAACCGCTAGAACCATCCCACCTCGCCCGTTGGAGATTCGACGATCATGACCACTCCAGGTACCGCCGGCCCTTCCGGCCCAACTGTCGCGCGCGTCCTGCTGGAAATCGGCGCCGTCCTGATGCGACCCAAGGACCCCTTCATCCTCACCTCCGGCCGCGCCAGCCCGGTCTATGTCGATTGCCGCAAGGTCATCGGCTACCCCCGTGCGCGCAGCCTTGTCACCCAGCACGCCGTTGAAGCGATCTGGCGCGAGATCGGTGTTGAAAGCCTGGACGTGATCGCGGGCGGCGAGACCGCCGGCATCCCCTACGCGGCCTGGATCGCCGACAAGCTCGGCCTGCCCATGGCCTATATCCGTAAAAAGCCAAAGGGTTTCGGCCGCAACGCGCAGATCGAAGGTATCTTGCCCGAAGGCGCGCGCACCCTGTTGGTGGAGGATCTGGCAACAGACGGTGGCAGCAAGCTCAACTTCGTCAACGCCATCCGGACCGCCGGCGGCAAGGTGAGCCACACGCTGGTCGTGTTCCACTACGGCATCTTCCCGCAGGCGCTCGATGACCTGAAGGCTGAGGGCGTCAACCTCATCGGCCTTGCCACCTGGTGGGACGTGCTCCAGGCGGCCGGCGACCTCGGCCATCTCAGCGCCGACGAAGCGAAGGACGTGCGATCCTTCCTCGAGAAACCGGAAGCCTGGTCTGCAGCCCATGGCGGAAAGACGCCGGCGTAGCCGTGTCATGCCGATCACTTCTTTCTTCCGTCATCACCGGGCCGCCGCGTCAGCGGCGAGACCCGGCGATCCAAGTTTCTATGTGCCGCACCGACACAAACTTGGATTGCCGGGTCAAGCCCGGCAATGACGAAAGGAGAGGCGCGACAAGTCCCACTTCCTATTAAAGAGCCTCAACAATGACCACCCTCGATACTGCCTATGTGCGCGAACAGTTCCCGCCGCTTGCCGACGGCTGGGTGTTTGTGGAGAACGCCGGCGGCACCTATGTGCCGCGCCAGGTGATCGACCGGACGCGCGAATACATGACCGAAACCCAGGTGCAGCCGAACTGGACCTTCGCCTCGTCGCGACTGGCCACCGAGCGCATCGCGCATGGCAAGCACCTGATGGCAGAGTTCATCAACGCCGATCATGACGAGATCGTCCTCGGCCCCTCCACCACTTTGCACGTCTATCTGATGGCGCAGGCGCTGCGGCCGCTCTTCAAGGCCGGCGACGAGATCATCGTGACCGAGCAGGACCACGAGGCCAATGTCGGCGCCTGGCGGCGGTTGGAGGAGTTCGGCATCGTCATCCGCGAATGGCAGGTGGATCGCGAGACCGGCGCGCTGCGCTACGAGATGCTGGACGAGCTGCTGTCGTCGCGCACCAGGCTGGTCGCCTTCACCCATTGCTCCAACGTCGCCTCAATCGTGCACGACGTGCCGGCCTTGGTGAAAAAGATCCACGCCGCTGGCGCCCTCGCCTTCGTAGACGGGACCGCCTACGCGCCGCACTTCCCGATCGATGTCAAGGCGCTGGATTGCGACTTCTATGTGTTCAGCCTCTACAAGGTGTGCGGGCCGCATCAATCGGTGCTGTATGGCAAGCGGGAGATTCTGAAGCGCGCCGGCAACCAGAATCATTTCTTCATCACCGACGACAACGTCGCCTACAAGTTCCTGCCCGGCGGGCCGAGCCACGAATTCGCCGCCGGCTGCGTCGGCATGGCGGACTATTTCGACAAGCTGCACGCCCATCACCGGCTGGAGCCGGCCAACTCCTTTCACGCAAGGCTTGGACAGGTCTACCGTCTGATCACGGCGCACGAATCCAGGCTCGCGGAGAAGGTGGATAAGTTCCTGAAATCCCTCCCTGGCGTTCGGATTGTTGGCCGCAAGCCGAGCAGCGACGGCCGCCTGGCGCCGGTGATCGCGTTCTATGTTCCGGGCCGTACATCCGCCGACATCGTCGCCAAGCTCAATGCCCAGCAGATCGCGATCGGCAATGCCGATTTCTGGGCAGCACGCCTGATCAAGGCGCTGGGACTGACCGCGGAGGACGGCGTGGTGCGCATCGGCCTAGCCCACTACAATGACGATCGCGATGTCGAACGGTTGCTGACAGCATTGGATCGGGCGCTGGGCTAGACAGGCCGCCGTGCCAGGTGGCTCATAAGGGGGCAGTGCGCGGGGTATGAGCGGCCAGACCAACGCCACCTCGAGCTCTGCCGCGCAGGTCGCTGGTCGCAATGCGATGGTCGGCATTGTTCTGGTGCTGGCGTCAGCTATCGCCTGGAGCACCTCCGGGTTCTTTGCGCGCATGGTGCCCGTCGACATCTGGGTCGTGCTGTTCTGGCGCAGCCTGTTTGGCGCGCTGTCGATCGTCATGCTGGCAATGATCGAGCGCAGGCGCCTCACCTTTGCCTGGCGGCGCGCCTTCACCCCGGCGGGAGTCGCGCTGATGCTGCTCAACGCGACCGGCATGCTGTCCTTCATCTATGCTTTGCAGAACACCACCATCGCCAACGTGACGGTGATCTATGCCACCTTGCCCTTCATCACCGCGATCCTCGCCTGGCTGTGGTTCCGCGAGCGCGCCAGTCGGCGTACGGTGATCGGCAGTCTGGTCGCGGGCGCCGGCGTCGCCATCACGGTCGGCGGCACGCTGGCAGTCGGGATCAGCCATCTGCTGGGCGATTTGGCCGCGCTTTATCTCACCGTCGCGTTCGCCTTCATGACCGTGATCATGCGGCGCTATCGCGAGACGCCGATGCTCGAATCGGTCGGCATGGCATGCCTGCTGATGACATTCCTCGCGCTGTTCCTCAGCGATCCTTTCACCCTCTCGGCCGGGCAGATCGCATGGCTGGCGGCGTTCGGCATCGTGACGCAGGGCGGCGGCCTCGGCATCTACACCATGGGCGCCCGCCGCCTGCCATCCGGCCAGGCGGCGCTGCTCAGCGCCGGCGAGGTGCCGCTATCGCCGCTTTGGGTCTGGATCTTCTTCGCCGAAGTGCCGGCGACGGAAACATTCATAGGCGGTGCCCTGGTGCTGGGTGCGATCCTGTGGAACATAGTCGCCGAACTGCGCACACCCACTTCCGCCGGAGCGCCCGCCACATGAGCAGCAATGCACTGGAACCCAGCGCCGCGGCGCTCGCCGAGCGCAATACCGCGATCGGCATCGCACTGGTGCTGAGTTCCGCCGTCGCCTGGAGCACCGCGGGCTTCTTCGCGCGCCAGGTGCCGATCGACATCTGGGTCGTGGTGTTCTGGCGCGGGATCTTCGGCGCGCTTTCCATCGCCGTGCTCGCGATGATCGAGCGGGGGCGTTTCGGCTTCGATTTCAAGCGCGCCTTCACCCTGGCCGGCATGGCCCTCATCCTCATCTCCGCCGCAGGCAAGATCGCGTTCCTCTATGCGCTGCAGAACACCACGGTCGCCAACGTCACCGTGCTCTACGCGACGCTGCCCTTCATGACCGCGATCATGGCGTGGCTGTGGTTCCGCGAGCGGGCGGAGCGGCGCACGCTGATCGGCAGCCTGGTGGCGGGCGCCGGCGTCGTCATCACGGTCAGCGGCTCGAGCGCATTGGGCGGCGGCCACATTCTCGGCGACCTCGCGGCCCTGTTCATGACCTTCACCATGGCGCTGATGACCGTCATCATGCGGCGGCATCGCGAACTGCCGATGCTGGAAGCGGCGGCGCTCTCCGGCATCGCCGCCGCCATCATCGCCTTCACGATGAGCGATCCTTTCACCGCGACCGTGACCAACATCCTGTGGCTCGCGGCCTTCGGAATCATCACGCAAGGCGGCGGGCTCGGCATCTACACCATGGGCGCGCGCCGCCTGCCCTCGGCGCAGGCCGCCCTGCTCAGCGCCAGCGAAGTGCCGATGTCACCGCTTTGGGTCTGGATCTTTTTCAACGAGGTGCCGGCGCGCGAGACCTTCATGGGCGGCGGGCTGGTATTGGCCGCGATCCTGTGGAACGTCGGCGCGGAACTGCGCAAGTCCACCCGCGCCAAGCCCGCGCAATGAGCGGCGATTCCGCCAACCTCGCGCCGACCGCCACCCATCATGTCGACCGCACCGGCTATCTGATGGTGCTCTGGGCGGCCGTGTTCTGGAGCAGCGGCGGGTTCTTCGTGCGCCTTATCCCGCTCGATGCCTGGACCCTGCTCGGGTGGCGCAGCCTGTTCGGGATCATTGCCATCCTGGCCTTCGCGATCTGGCAGCAAGGCATCGGCGGCCTGCGGTTCCGCAAGCTGGCGACCTGGCACGGTCTCACCGTCATCCTGTGCGCCGGCATCGGCATGATCTGCTTCGTGGTCTCGAACGTGCTGACCAGTGTCGCCAACGTCGCCGTGCTCTACGCCACCCTGCCCTTCATGACGGCGGGCCTTGCCTGGGTGTGGATCGGCGAAAAGCCGTCGCGCCGCACCGTGATCGCGAGCGGCGCCGCACTGGCCGGCGTCATCGTGATGGCGCGCGAAGCGATCGGCGGCGGCCATCTGCTGGGCGACGCCATCGCGATCGCCATGACGCTGTTGACGGCGATCCTGACAGTCACCGTACGCCGCCATCGCGACACGCCGATCCTGGAAGGCGTGATCGCCGGCGGTGTGCTGGCGATGGTCGCCGGGATGCTGTTCGGCTCACCGGCGAACGTGCAGGCGCTCGATCTCGGCCTGCTCGCATTGTTCGGCGCGCTGACCATGGGCGGCGGCATGGCCCTGTTCACCGTCGGTGCGCGGCGCATTCCTTCAGCCCAGGCGGCTCTGCTCGGGGCATTGGAAACGCCGCTGGCTCCCCTCTGGGTCTGGCTCGCCTTTGCCGAGGTTCCGCCCACCGCCACCTTCATCGGCGGTGCGCTGATCCTGGCCGCGCTCGCTTGGCACTTCGCAGGCGAGCTGCGGGCGGGGAAGCCTTAGGCTGCCCCGCCTCGATATCGCTCTGCAGCGGCCGGATGAACCTTAGCTCGTCGGGTTGCCACCACCTGAATTGCCACCCGTCGAGGAGTTTCCACTGGATGGCGTCGGCGTCATAGTCGGCGCAGTCGATGCGCTGGGCGCCGGCGTCGTGAACAGGCTGGGCGCAACGGGCGCCGGTTTTGGGGCGCTGGCCACGACGGGCTTCGCTACGACAGGCTTCGCAACGGGAGGCTTCGGTGCGGGTGCTTTCGGCTTCGCAACCCTCTTCGGCGCGGTCTTGCGCGCCGCTTTCTTCGCAACTTTCTTGCGCGTCGTCTTTTTCTTGGCCGACTTCTTCACCGACTTCTTCTTCGCCGCCGACTTGCGTGTCACTTTTCGCGCGACTTTCTTGCGCGCCATCTTCGCCTTCGACTTCACGCGGACCTTTCTGGATTTCGCGGCCTTCTTCGCCGAGCGCTTCTTCTTCGATGCCTTCTTTGCAGCCATTGTCATGCCTCCCGATTCGACCCGTTTCGCATTGCCCTGATCACTCTTGATCGATTGCGGCCGGCTGGGTCGTCGCGCCGGAGATCATCGATTCGAATTCCATGCAGACGGCGGACTCAACACCGTCCCGCCGTTTCCGGCAAGCCAAATGCGCGGCTACATCGCCGATCTCATGTCCTGCACCGACCAGCCGCCATCGACCAGGATGTTGGTGCCGGTGATGAGCGCCGAAGCAGGCGAGGCCAGGAACACCACAACGGCAGCCACATCCTTGGGGTCGCCGATGCGGCCGAGGGGGATCTGGGCCAGGGTCTTGCGCTTGAAGTCGGGGTCGGACAAGGCCGGCGCAGTGCCGTCGGTATAGATGAAGGTCGGCGCGATGCTGTTGACGGTGATGCCGTGCGGGGCCCATTCGGAGGCAAGGCACCGCGTCAGGTGATTGATCGCCGCCTTGGTCATGCAATAGATCGATTCGCCGTGCAGGACGACGCTGCCGGCCTGCGAGCTCATATTGATGATGCGGCCCTTCTTGCGCTGGATCATGGTCTTGCCGACCGCCTGGGTCACGAAGAAGGTGCCCTTGAGGTTGGCGTTGAGGGTGAAGTCGAAATCCTCTTCCGTCACCTTCTCGGCCGGGTTCTCCGGCCCGACGCCGACATTGTTCAAGAGGATGTCGATGCGCCCGAACTTGTCGAGGGAACGCGCCACCGCATCCTTGATCTGGTCCATCCTGGTGACATCGAGCTGCAGGGGGAGCACCTTGCGTCCCATCTTCTCGATATCGGCGCCAAGGCCGCCGTCGCTGCCCTTGTCGCGCAGGCCAAGCACAATGTCGGCGCCGGCCGCGGCGCAGGCGAGCGTGCTGGCCCGGCCCAGTCCGCGCGCCGGCCCGGTCACGAGCATGACCGATCCGTTCAAATCGAAGTTCGGCTTGTGGTCGCTCTGGCTGCTCATGATCTCTCCCCTTCCCTCGTCGGTATCCACCATTCCTCGCCGCGCGGCGTCCTCACATATTCCGGCCAGCGGAAATCGAGCGGCACGCGGAAATCCTTGGGCAGCAACGGCGCGACCCACTCCTTGCCCCCGATGCCGCCTCCCGTGCGATGGCGCCATTCGCCCTGCGAATTGCGCAGCAATTCGTCGTTGGACAGGAGGTCGACAATGGTCGCCCCGACGGTCTTGGCCGCCGTGCGGATCATCGGATCGATGCAAGGCTTGAGGCCGCCCAAAGCATTCATCGCCCAGGCTGGATACGAGAACCCCTTCGGCGCTTTCAGCATCGGGCGTGCGATGTAGAACCGCACGGTCGGGCAGTGCCAGCAGAATTCGGTGTAGTCGTCCGACGTGGAATTGAGCTGCGCCGGCGGCAGACCCTGGCGCAGCGTCATCTCCGCCTCCATCGGCGGGATGGTGGTCTCGCAGGCGCTCAGGTACGGCTCGTCCATCGGTGCGAGGCCAAGTTCCTTCTGGATCTCCTGCGCCAGGCGGATCGCCTCGGCGTCCCATTTTGGCGCGCCGGCCAGCACGATGTTGCGATAAGTCGCTTCCGCCAAGGGATGATTGGGCAGGCCGGGGCGCGATTTGGTGACCCAGGTGCGCGTCCAGGTGCAGTGGGCCGCCTTGGCCGCCGCCTCGGCATTGTTGTCGAGCACCCGCGCCACCTGCTCCGCCATCGCGATCGTGGGCGTGCGCCAGAGATACTGGATCTCCGCGATCTGCGCCGGCAGGTTGTCCGCCGTCGCCTGCCCTGCCGTCAGGATCGCCTCGCTCAGCGACCAGCCCTGGGTGAAAGGCAGCATGTTGGACTGCGTCTGCTTGGTGAGCGAGAACATGTGGAGCAAGGCATCGGTCGCGCCCGGCGCGCGCGCCGCAACGTGGCTGGCCGGGATCGGCGAGTCCGGATCGCCGCTCAGCCAGCTCTCCGGCTCCTGGCATTCGAAGGTGTAAATGCACGCATAGCCCGCGCCGCAATGGGTGTCCCAACGCGCCGTATTCACCAGATGCAGCATGTAAGTGGGATGGAAGCTGATGGCCGCGTCGAGCTGGTCGTAATAGCCCTTCGCCGCATGCACGGGCTTCGACAGGCGCAATTTCTCCGCCGGCTCGCCGAAGAACACGATGGTGCCCTTGAGGCCCAGCTCCGTCATGGCAGCCTTAGCCGCCAGCGCACCGCCCAGCGCCGAGATCCCCAGCGCCGAATGCGGATCGGTGTGACCACCGGCATGCGGCGACAGGCCGGCGCGCGGCATCTTCCTGGTGGCGGCAGCCTGGCAATTGCCGGGCACCGCATCGTACTCAGCATAGGCTGCGATGCGCGGGCCGGCGCCGTTCGACCAGGTGGCGCGGAAGGCGGTCGGCATGCCGCCGGTGCCGGCCTCGACCTCGAAGCCTTCCTGTTTCAAGCGCGCAACGTACCACGCCGCGGATTTGTATTCGCGCAGCGCCGTCTCGCCGTAGTGCCAGATGATCTGGTTCCAGTCCGAGAGATCACCCATGCGGCGATCCACCCAGCCGAACACCGTTTCCTTGTACCGATCCATGTCTGATCTCCCGTCCGGTCAGCATGGCGACTTGTCGGTCTCGCGACAAGTGGCGGGGATTGACCGATCGCTTGCCGGCCCGAAGAATGTGCATATCGTGAAGGCGTTGGGGATCATGCTGGATGTCGTCGTCATCGGTGCGGGCGCGGCCGGATTGGCCGCCGCGCGGCACCTCAAGGACAAGGGCGCGTCGTTCCGCCTGCTGGAGGCCAAGGCACAGATCGGCGGGCGCGTCGTCACGGACAGCGCAACGCTGGGTGCGCCGGTCGATCTTGGTGCGCACTGGCTGCACTCGCCGGCGCTCAACCCTCTGACTCCACTGGTAGATCGCTATAAGTTTCACGTGAAACAAGGGGCGGAGGATTTCCGCGTCGCGCGCGACGGCACCATTTTGTCGGGCGTGGAGCACGATGCCTGTTTCGCGTATGTCGAGCGCTGCTTCGAGAAGATGGCGGCGGTGGGCGAAGGCGACCACGATTGCGCGGTGTCCGACCTGTTCCCGTTGCGCGGCAAGTGGCACGATTTCTTCGAGGCTAATTTCATCGCCAAGCAAGGTGTGATGCCGGCGCAAGCCTCGGCTCTCGATTTCGCGCGCTATATCTGGGAAGGCGACGATTGGCCGGTGCTGGACGGGTTCGGCGCCCTGATCGCTCGCCACGCCCAGGGGATTCCGGTCGAGCTGGAAACGCCGGCGACGCGCATCACCTGGGGCGGCAAAGCGGGCGTTACGGTCGAGACCCCACGCGGCACGATCGAAGCGCGGGCGGCGGTCGTCGCGGTCTCGGTCGGCGTGCTGGCAGCTGGGATCATCCGTTTCAGTCCGTCACTCCCAGACTGGAAGAGCCAGGCGATCTCCGACCTCCCGATGGGCAGTTGCAACAAGGTGGCGCTCGGCTTTACGCGCAATCCGTTCGGCGATCTGGACACCGTGATGCTGATGCCCGACCTCGGCCCTGACCAGTCAGTCGAGTTCGTGGTGCGCGAGGGCGGCCGCGACATCGTCACCACCATGCTCAACGGTCCGTTCGCCAAGGAATTGGCGGCCAAAGGCGCGCGCGCCACAGCGGATTACGCACTAACGCAGCTTGCGGCAATCTTCGGCAACGACGTCAAGACCTGCGTGACGGACCGTCTTGTCTTCGCCGACTGGGATCACGATCCCTGGATCGCCGGCTGCTATGCCGCCGCCAGGCCCGGTCGCTTCCCGGCCCGAGCGGAGCTGGCAAGGCCGATCGAAAACCGTCTATTCTTCGCCGGCGAGGCGGTTCACGATCGCTACATGGGCGACGTCCATGGCGCCCATCTGACCGGCGAGGCGGCCGCCGAGGCGGCGTTGGCAGCGCTGTGCGGGGACTGACAACAATCGCGGCGCGCGGCGAAGGCTTAATGCCGACGCCAGAGACATTTGCAGGAATGTAAGCCGCATCACCTGACGATGGGGAACCCAAAGCTCTTGCAAAGTGTTGTGCGAGCAATCGCTTCCGGAGGGGCGTCATTGTGAGTGGCCGAACCAAGGAGTTGGGGCTGAAACAGAGGCCGCTCGATCCGGCCGCTATCGCCGCGGTCGCCGGTGCGATTCCGGCGCCGTCGCATCCCGATTTCCGCAAGGTGGTCGAGGCTCTGCCGGCCGCGATCTACGTCACCGACGCCGAAGGCCGGATCACCTATTACAACGAGGCCGCCGCCGCCTTGTGGGGCTACCGTCCGCCGCTGGGGGACAGCCAATGGTGCGGGTCCTGGAAGCTTTATTGGCCGGACGGCACGCCGATGCCGCACGACCAATGCCCGATGGCGCAGGCCATCAAGGAGAACCGGGCGATCACCGGTCTCGATGCGATCGCCGAGCGGCCGGACGGCAGCCGCGTCCGTTTCATGCCGTTCCCGATGCCCCTGCGCGATGAGAGCGGAGCACTCACCGGCGCCGTCAACATGCTGGTCGACATCACCCGCCGGCGGGAGACTGAAGACCGTCTGAACGACAGCGAAGCGCGCTATCGCGGCATCTTCGAAGGCGCGCGGGTGGCGCTGTGCGAGGAAGATTTCTCCGGCGTGCTGGCGCTGCTGGAGGATTTGCGCCACCAGGGCATTGCGGACCTGCGCGGCTATTTCACGGCCAACCCGGACATGCCGGCGCGGGCGCTGGAGCTAGTGCGCATCATCGATGTCAACGAATGCGCGCTCGAGCTGTTCGAGGCGGAGCACAAGGGCGATCTGGTGCGCTCGCTCGCCCAGATCTTCCTGCCGGAGACCCAATCGATCTTCGTCGAAGAACTGGCCGCGCTGGCGGATGGGACCCGGCGCTTCGAAGCCGAGACCAGGCTGCGTACGCTGAAGGGTCGCGAGATCGATGTGATGTTCACAATCGCGTTCGAGGGCGAGCGTTGCGAGCGCACCTTGGTGAGCGTCGTCGACGTCTCCGCCATGAAGGCCGCGCAGCGCGCCTTGCGCGAACAGAAGCAGCGGCTGAAGATCCTGTACCGCGTCGCGCGGACGATCTCCAGCGACCTCGATCTGGAGCGGATCGTGCAGACCGTGACCGACATCGCGACCGAAGTCACCGGCGCGCAGTTCGGCGCGTTTTTCTACAATATGATCGACGATTCCTCTGAATCCTACGCGCTCTATGCGCTGTCGGGCGTGTCGCGCGAGGCCTTCGCCAAGTCGGAGCTGCGGCGCGACACTGCGCTCTTCGACGGCACCTTCGGTGGCCTCGGGCCGGTGCGATCCGGCGACATCCGCAAGGACCCGCGCTACGGCCAGAACGCCCCGCATTTCGGCATGCCGGAGGGCCAATTGCCTGTGGTGAGCTATCTGGCGGTGCCCGTCGTCTCGAAATCCGGTCAGGTCCATGGCGGCCTGTTCTTCGGTCACGATAAGCCCGGCATCTTCACCCAGGAGATGGAGGATATCGTCACCGGCATCGCCGCGCACGCCGCCATCGCCATCGACAATGCGCGGCTGTTGCGCAACGCGCAGGTGGACAGCCTGCAGCGCGGCCTGGCCGAGCAGGATTTGCGGCGCCTCGCTGCCATCATCGAGAACTCGGACGATGCCGTCATCAGCAAGAACCTGGATGGCATCATCACGAGCTGGAACGGTGGCGCGGAGCGGCTGTTCGGCTATACCGCCGAGGAGGTGATCGGCCGGCCGGTGATGATCCTGATTCCGCCGGAGCGCATCGATGAGGAGCCCGGGATCCTGGCGCGCATCCGGCGCGGGGAACGGATCGACCATTACGACACGGTGCGCCGCCGCAAGGATGGCAGCCCGATCGACATTTCCCTGACCGTCTCGCCGATCAAGGACGCCGACGGCAAGATCGTCGGCGCCTCGAAGATCGCGCGCGATATCACTGAGCGCAAGAACGCCGAGCAACGCCAGAAACTGCTGGTGGGCGAGATCAAGCATCGCATCAAGAACATCCTGGCGACGGTACAGGCAATCGCGCGGCAGACCTTGCAGGGTACGCCGCCGGAGGAGCGCGAGGCCTTCATCGCCCGGCTGATGGCGCTGGCCAATGCCCAGGATTTGCTGACCTTGGAGCGCTGGAACCGGGCCTCCGTGCACGACGTGGTGGACCGCGCCTTGAGACCGTTCGAAGCGCGCCACAGCACGCGGATATTGACCAAGGGTCCGCAAGACGTATGGATGGATGCACAGCGCGCCTCGCTCCTCGCCATGGCGCTGCACGAGCTTGCCACCAATGCGGTCAAATACGGCGCGCTGTCCAACGGCTATGGCATCGTGCGCATCGTCTGGGAGGTCGCCGGCGAGGAGGACGAGCAGGCGGTCCGACTGACCTGGCGCGAGCTCGGCGGGCCGCTGGTGGCGCCGCCGGAGCGCAAGGGCTTCGGCTCCTTCCTGATCGAGCGCGCCCTGCAGGGCGGCGGCGGCAAGGCCAAGATGGACTTCAATCCGAACGGGCTGACCTGCTCGCTGGAAGTGATGGTGTAGCGGTACATTTGCACGCTATGCTAGGGCTCGCTGCGCGAGAAACCGCCGCGCGATCATGGAAGCTGGGGAACATGAACGCGGCCGAGGGAAAGGTCCGCGGCCAGTGGCGAAGCGGAAAGCGTCTCATCTGGAACTCGACGACAACCGGCTCAGACGGCTGTTCGACTATTGGCTGGAGAAGCGCGGCGAACGGCCGTTTCCGGGCAAGGCTGCGATCGATCCCGTCGAGTTCGCCTTCGTGCTGGGTTATGTGACGCTGGTCGAGGTCGAGCGCGAGCCCAGGCGCTATCGCTTCCGCCTCGACGGCTCGATCCTGGTCGAGCTGTCCGGCACCAACTACACCGGCCGCTATCTCGACGAACTGCCGGGCGAAGAATATGTCGCCTTTATCAAGGAAACCTACGACCGCGTGGCCGACAGCGGCGAACCTTACCGCTATCGCAAGAACGAACTGCTCGACCAGCAGCACTTCTCCGAAGAAACCCTGATCCTCCCATTCGGCAACGCTCCGCCCGTGGTCGAGATGCTGATGGTCGCCGTCATCCCTGGGGATTTGCCGCACCGGGAGGATGGGAAGGTAGTGATCTAGCGTCACTCCTCCACGGCGCGCGACGGCACGGCGGAGCTGATGGTCGGGAAGCGCGGGAGGTCATCCGCGATGCGCAGCCAGGGAAGCTGCTGCCTGGTCCAGACGTGATCGTCGGGCCGGATCAGTTCAGGATTGTCGAGGCTGCCGAGCGTGACCTGGACGCGATCGGCGATCACCGGCTCATGCATGGTGAGCGTGCTGCCGCAGCGCGCGCAGAAACCGCGTTCCGCATTCGCCGAAGACCGATAGCGCGTCGGCCCGCTGCTGATCCAGGTGAACGCACCGACCGGAAAATGCACAAAGCACAGCATCGGCGCGCCGGAGACGCGGCGGCAGGTTGCGCAATGACAGATCACGACGCGCATGGGATCGGCATCCGCGCGGTACCGCACTGTGCCGCAGAGGCATCCACCGGTCCAGGTCATGGCTTGATCCTTTCGTCAACTAACGCTGGCTTGGCGAATCGTGGGAGACTTGGTCCGACGCCCACGAGTTGGTTGCGCCCAACGCAATCGTTGCGGGCGAATATGTCCCAAGGGCTTGTACCCTCACATTCGCTCGCCTTTGACTTCGCGCCCCGCCCCATGGATATTACTCCCTGAACCTTCATCGGCCAGCCTCGTTGCTGGCCTTCGTTCTGTCTGAGGAAACGAGACCCATGAGCCCGAGGCCGAATTCATTGGCGGCGAAGGATGCCGCTTTTCACTTCCATGGCTACACCAACGCCCTCAAGAACGAGAAGGAAGGCGGCTTCGTCGTCACGCGCGGCAAGGGCGTCTACATCTATGACGAGGACGGCAAGGAATACATGGACGGCCTCGCGGGCCTCTGGTGCTGCTCGCTCGGCTTCGGCGAGGTGCCGCGCATAACCCAGGCGATCGTCGCGCAGATGCAGGCGCTGCCGTACTACCACACCTTCACGCAGAAGACCGCGGCAGTGGTGGTGGAGCTGGCGGAGAAGCTGGTGAGCCTGGCGCCGGTACCGATGTCCAAGGCCTATTTCTGCAACTCGGGCTCCGAAGCCAACGACACCGTCATCAAGATGGTGCGCTACCTGAACAACGGCTTGGGCCGGCCGCAGAAGAAAAAGTTCATCTCGCGCGTAAAGGCCTATCACGGCGTCACCGTGGCATCAGGATCGCTCACCGGCCTGCCGGCGATCCACAAGGATTTCGACCTGCCGATCGCCGGTATCCTCCACACCGACTGTCCGCACTATTACCGCTTCGGCCGGGCCGGCGAGACGGAGGAGCAGTTCGCGACGCGTTGTGCGGAGAGCCTCGAGAAGCTGATCCTCGCCGAAGGACCGGACACCATCGCCGCGATGATCGCCGAGCCGGTGATGGGCGCTGGCGGCGTCATCGTCCCGCCGCGGACCTATTGGGACAAGATCCAGGCCGTGCTCAAGAAGTACGATGTCTTGCTGGTGGCGGACGAGGTGATCTGCGGCTTCGGGCGCACCGGCAATTTCTGGGGCTCGCAGACCTTCGGCATGAAGCCGGACATCATGACCATCGCGAAGCAATTGTCGGCGGGCTTCATGCCGATCGCGGCCATCATGATGAACCAGCGCGTCTATGAAGCGCTGCGCGACAACAGCAGCAAGAACATTAGCTTCGCCCACGGCATCACCTATTCGGGCCATCCGGCCTCGGCGGCCTGCGCGGTCGAAGTGCTGAAGATCTACGAGGAGAAGAAAATCGTCGACCGAGTGCGCGAGCTGACGCCGCATTTCCAGCAGCGATTGCATTCCTTCGCCGGTCATCCGCTGGTCGGCGAATGCCGCGGCGTCGGCCTGGTCGGCGCGATCGAGCTGGTGAAGGACAAGAAGACGAAGCAGAGCTTCGATTCTTCGCTGCTGGTTGGACCGAACCTGGTGCGCATGGCGCACGATCACGGGCTGATCGTCCGCCCGGTTGCGGATTCGCTCGCCATCTGCCCGCCGATGGTCGCGACCGAGGCGGAGATCGACAGCCTGTTCGACCGCTTCGCCAAATCGCTCGACGACACGCAAGCCTGGCTGAAGCGCGAAGGGCATCTCAGCGCGGCGGCGTGAGGCTGCCGCCAGCCTCCGTCCTCCCTTCTCCTTAAACTAAAGTCCCCTTCCCCCCTTGTGGGGGAAGGTCGGGAAGGGGGGTGATGCAGCGTGACGCTTTCGACATTAGGCGCTCTTGCGAGCGCGCACGCCTATCGGCGTGCACCCCCCATCCAGCTTCGGCTAAGCTCGGCTACGCCTCGTTAAGCCTTCGCATCCTTCCCCCGCAAGGGGGGAAGGGGATTCTTATTTGGAAGGGAGTTAGGAAATGCCGACCCAGACCGAAAAAACCCTCGCCTTCCGTGCCTTGCATGCGCGCCCGGGTGCGTTCGTGATTCCGAATCCGTGGGATGCGGGCTCCGCGCTGCTGCTGAACGCGTTCGGGTTCGAGGCGCTGGCGACGACCAGTGCGGGGCATGCCTTCGCGCTCGGGCGGCGCGACGGCGATGGCGGGATCGGCCGCGCGGAGACGCTGGCCAATGCCCGCGCCATCGTCGAGGCGACCCATCTGCCGGTCTCCGCCGATCTGGAGAACGGGTTCGGCGACGAACCGGAAGCCTGTGCCGAGACCATCCGTGCCGCCGCTGCGGTCGGGCTGGTCGGCGGCTCGATCGAGGATGCGAGCGGCGATCCCGCTCACCCGATCTATGACTTCGCGCATTCCGTGGAGCGGGTGGCGGCGGCGGTGGAGGCGGCGCGGTCGCTGCCGACGCCGTTCGTGCTGACCGCTCGGGCGGAGAATTTCCTCCATGGGCGGCCCGACCTCGAGGATACGATCCGGCGCCTGCAGGCGTTCGAGAAGGCCGGCGCCGAGGTGCTCTATGCGCCGGGCCTCACCAAGCTCGAGCAGATCCGTACCGTCTGCGCCAGCGTTTCGAGGCCGGTCAATGTCGTCATGGGACTGGTCGGCGGCAGCTTCTCGGTGCAACAATTGGCCGAAGCGGGCGTGAAGCGGATCAGCCTCGGCTCCTCCCTGGCGCGGGCGGCGCTTGGGGCCCTGACGCGGGCGGCCCGGGAGATTCGCGAGAACGGGACCTTTTCCTTCGCGGCCGAGGCCATCCCGTTCGCGGAAATCGACCGCCAGATGCGCTCAAAGGGCGCATAGCCAGGGGGTGAAAAGCCCTTCATAGTTCGTGAAGGGCGTGAAAATCATAATGAGTCCGGGCGGGATGCCTGGGCGGGATTTGCAGTGTCGATGGATTTCGAGCAGTTTTTTCGCGAGCGGTTAGGCGAGCTGAAGGCGGAAGGCCGCTACCGCGTTTTCGCAGATCTGGAGCGCCAGGTCGGCCGCTATCCGCGGGCGCAGTGGCGCGAGCGGCCGGACGGGCCGGCGCGCGAGATCACCATCTGGTGCTCCAACGACTATCTCGGCCTCGGCCAGCACCCCGACGTGATCGGCGCCATGCAGGCCGCGATCGCCGGCCAGGGCGCCGGGGCGGGCGGCACGCGCAACATCTCCGGCACCACCCACGGCCACGTGCTGCTGGAGCGCGAACTCGCCGCCTGGCACGGCAAGGACGCAGCCTTGCTCTTCACATCAGGGTTCGTGTCGAACGAGGCGACGCTCGGCGTGCTGGCGCGCCACCTGCCGAACGCCATCGTCTATTCCGACGCGCACAACCACGCCTCGATGATCGCGGGCATCCGCAACAGCCGGGTCGAGTATCACATCTTCCGCCACAACGACACGCAGCATCTGCGCGAATTGATGGCGGCGGCGGACCGCAAGCGGCCGAAGATCGTGGCGTTCGAATCGATCTATTCCATGGACGGCGACATCGCGCCGATCGCCGCGCTCTGCGACGTCGCTGCGGAGTTCGGGGCCCTCACCTATCTCGACGAGGTGCATGCCGTCGGCATGTATGGCCAGAGCGGCGCCGGGATCGCGGAACGCGACCGCGTCGCCCACCGCATCGACGTGATCGAGGGCACCTTCGCCAAGGCATTCGGGCTGATCGGCGGCTATGTCGCCGGTTCCGCTTCCCTGGTGGATTTCGTGCGCTCGCATGCGCCGGGCTTCATCTTCACCACCGCGCTGCCGCCCGCCATCGTCGCGGGCGTGCGCGCCAGCCTCGGCGTGATCCGCGGCGCGCAGGACCTGCGCGCGCGGCACCAGGAGCGGGCAGCCACTTTGAAAACGCGGCTGGCCGCGGTCGGCCTGCCGGTGATGGCGAATGACAGCCACATCGTCCCGGTGAAGGTGGGCGATGCCAGCGCCTGCAAGGCGATCAGCGACCGCCTGCTGCGCATCCACAGCCACTACGCGCAGCCGATCAACTATCCGACTGTCCCCAAGGGCACGGAGCGCCTGCGCTTCACGCCCTCGCCGCTGCACGAGGATGCGATGATCGAAGGCCTGGTGCGCGCGCTCGATTCCTGCTGGCGCGAGATGTCATTGCCGGTCGCGGTTTAATTCCCCAATCGACTATGCTGATTCCCCTGCCCCCTTGCGGGGGAAGGATACGGAGGCTAAGTGAGCGAAGCGAGCTTAGCCGAAGTTGGAAGGGGGGCAGCGCACCGCCAGGCGTGTGCGCCCGTAAGAGCGCAATGCGTCGAGACCCGGCATTGCATCACCCCCCTCCCGACCTTCCTCCGCAAGGGGGGAAGGGGTTCTTGTGAAATTGGGGGCGGAGAATTCCTTCGTTGGATGCGGCGAGCCTGATCGCCGCCTTCACTCTCCGCGCCGCCGCGGTTTACGATCGGCGACGTCCAGGCTTTCCAGGAGATAATCCGCCAGGCGCTGGCCGGCGCCGTTGGTGCTGTCAGGGTGGCGATAGAGGCCGACGCTGACCGTGCCGAGATCGGGCCATGGCTTGCGCCGCTCCACCACCAGCTCCGCCGGGGCGGTGCTCTCCGCGAAGGCAGAGGCGCCGAGGCCGGATTCGACCGCGGCGACGATGCTGGTGAAGGACGAGGTGGTCATGGCGATGCGCCAGTTGATCCCCTCTTCCGCCAGGCGCTTCAGCATGCGCGCGCGATAGACGCAACCTTCTGTGTAGCAGATCAGCGGCAGCGGCCGGTCGGCGGACGGCTTCACTGCGGGCGAAGCGATCCAGACCACCCGTTCGCTCCAGGTCTTCACGGCCAGATCGCTGACGCGCTCCGTCGTCATCGCGACCACCAGGTCGAACTGGCCGGTGCGCAATCCGTCCAGCAGCGAGGAACTGAGGCTCGACTGCAGATCGAGGATCACGCCGGGCTCGTTGGCGGCAAATCGGCTGAGCGCCGTCGGCAGCATCGCAACCGAGAAGTCGTTGGGAATCCCGACGCGGAGCACGACGCCCTGACGCCCATCATCGAATCGGCCGAGCAATTCGTCGTTGAGGCGCAGCATGCGCCGTGCATAACCGAGGACGGTCTGGCCCGGCTCCGTCGCGCGCGCCGGACGTGCGCGCTCGACCAGCGTCTGGCCGAACAGAGTCTCCAGCCGCTTCACTTGCAGGCTCACTGCCGGCTGCGTGCAGCCCAATTGTTCCGCAGCGCCGGCGAAGCTTCCGCTCTCCACCACCGCTTGGAATGTACGCAGCAGATCAAGATCCACGTGCCGCACGAAGACGTCCATATCGGTTCGTTATCCCCCCATCTCAGTAATGAGTTTTCATTATTGGTAGCAAGAGGTTACGGTGTCGCAACTCGTCTGACTTAGGTCGTTCGCACTAGCCTTTGCAAGCGTGGGCGGCGCGAACGTCGCGAGCGCGCGCTGATCATTTGCGCGGCGATGCGTGCCGCTATTTTGGGCGACGACGTGATGCGGATTGCGGCGATGCATCATCAAATTCCCATTCCGCTCTCGGAGCGGCGTGTTGCGCGGACCAACCTGCAGCAAACTAACCATATGGTCAGGTGCGGCACGCTTCTTGCCAGAATGAGTGCGCAGGGTAATTTCCGCATTGACTTGAGGGCCGAATTGGGGCCTTACAAAAAGCCCGGCATGTCGAGGTGAGAACGATGAAACGTTCCGCCGATCGTCTGAAGTGCCGGTCTACAGGGAAGGGTTGGCCAAGGGCGCATGAGCACGAGCGGCAACGCTTTCGTCAATTTCATCGACGTTCAGAAATCCTATGACGGCGTAACGCTGGTAGTGAAGGACCTGAACCTCGCCATCCGCCGCGGCGAGTTCCTGACCCTGCTGGGGCCGTCCGGCTCCGGCAAGACCACCACGCTGATGATGCTGGCAGGGTTCGAGGTGCCGACCCACGGCCGGATCGAGCTGGACGGGCAGGAGATCAACAACCTCGCGCCGCACAGGCGCAACATCGGCATGGTGTTCCAGAACTACGCCCTGTTCCCGCATATGAGCGTAGAGGAGAATCTCGGTTTCCCGCTGGCAGTGCGCAAGATGCCAAGGGCCGAGATCGACGCGAAGATCGAGCGCGCGCTCGCCATGGTGCAGCTTTCCCAGATGCGCAAGCGCCGGCCGGCACAGTTGTCTGGCGGGCAGCAGCAGCGCGTCGCGCTGGCCCGCGCGCTGGTCTTCGATCCCAAGCTCGTGCTGATGGACGAACCCCTGGGTGCGCTCGACAAGCAGTTGCGCGAGCACATGCAGCTCGAGATCAAGCACATTCACCAGAGCCTCGGCGTCACCGTGGTCTATGTCACGCACGACCAGGGCGAGGCGCTGACCATGTCGGACCGGGTCGCGGTCTTCAATGACGGCGCGATCCAGCAGTTGGCTACGCCCGCCGACCTCTACGAGCAGCCGCAGAATTCCTTCGTCGCGCAGTTCATCGGCGAGAACAACCGCCTCAGCGGTGTCGTCACCGAGCTGAACGGCAGCCATTGCTGCGTGCAGATCGGCGAAGCGGGCGAGATCCGCGCCTTGCCCGTCGGCATCAGCAATGTCGGGGCCAAAACCACGCTCTCGCTGCGGCCGGAGCGGGTGCGGATCAATCCGGTCAACGGCGTCTGCTCCAACCAGTTCGATGCGCGGGTGGAGGAGCTGATCTATCTCGGCGACCACACGCGCGCGCGGGTCCAGGTGCTGGGCCACGCCAACTTCGTCATCAAGGTGCCGAATTCGGAAGGCGTGCCCGCCCTGTCGCCGGGCGCCACCATCCGCATCGGCTGGCGCACGGAAGATTGCCGGGCGCTCGACGCGTTCTAGGGTCTTTACCAGCTTCGGTTCCATCAGCCCGGGACCGTAGGGGGATGAAGCCGGTAACGGCACATCGAGCGGGCTGCGGAAAATAATGGAGGTTTGCGTGAAACACACTTTGAAACTGACGGCCAGCAGCCTGGCGATCGCGCTCGCACTGGCGCTTGCCGGCTGCGGCGAAGAGAAGAAGAAAGAGGAGGCGGCTGCACCGGCGGCGGCTCCTGCAACGACGACAGAGACGACGACCGCAGCTCCCGCGGCGACGCAGGAAGCGGCCGCCACTCCCGCCGCGCCGGCTCCAGCCGCCGGCAGCCAGATCACCATCGTCTCGTGGGGCGGCGCCTATCAGGAAAGCCAGCGCAAGGCCTATTACGAGCCCTATGCCAAGGAAAAGAACGTCAAGGTCGTCGAAGAGGAATATGACGGCGAACTCGGCAAGGTGAAGGCGATGAAGGAAGCCGGCAACGTCACCTGGGACGTGCTGGACGTCGACACGGCACATGCGCTTGCCGGCTGCGACGAAGGGCTGCTGGAGAAGCTCGACTACTCCAAGATCGCCGATCGGACGAAGTTCCTGCCCAACACCGCCCTCGATTGCGCGGTCGGCTCGATCGCCTATTCGACGATCTTCGCCTACAGCGCGGACGTCTATAAGGAAAACCCGCCGACCACGCTGGTCGACCTGTTCGATACCACCAAATATCCAGGCAAGCGCGCACTGCTCAAGAAACCGTTCGGCAATCTGGAATGGGCGCTGGCCGCCGATGGCGTCGCCGGTGCCGATATCTACAAGACGCTGAGCACGCCCGAAGGCGTCGACCGCGCCTTCAAGAAGCTCGACACCATCAAGAAGGATATCGTGTGGTGGGAAGCCGGCGCTCAGCCGCCGGAGCTGCTGGCCAATGGCGAGGTCGTCATGACCAGCGCCTGGAACGGCCGCATCGGCAACGCGATCAAGGAAGGCAAGAACTTCAAGATCGTGTGGGACTACCAGGAGTTCGACTGGGACCTGTGGTCGATCCCCGCGGGCACCAAGAACATCGATATGGCGTATGATTTCATCAAGTTTGCCAGCGATCCGAAGAACATGTCGCAGCAATCGAAGTACATCGCCTATGCGCCGACCCACGTCGATGCCATCGCGCTGGTCGACCCGGCCATCGCGCCGACGCTGCCGACCTATCCCGACAACATGAAGACCGCGATTTCCACCGACTGGACCTTCTGGGCGGACAACAACGAAGAGCTGACCAAGCGCTTCAACGCCTGGCTCGCGCAGTAAGCGGCCGCGCGGCGCCGGGAACGAACTCCCGGCGCCGCTTCGGCGGCATCGAGGAACAGATGACCATCGCGGCGAACCCGCACCTGCTGACAATTGACGGCGTTCCACTGAAGACGCGCCTGGCGCGCGCCGAGCGGTCGCGCAAGGTCCGGGCCGTCGCACTGGTGCTACCGCTGTTCGTGTTTGTCGTCCTCACCTTTCTCTACCCGCTCGGCGTGATGATGCTGAAAAGCGTCCAGAACGAGGAGACGCTGGGCCGGCTTACACGCACCAACGCGGCGCTGACGGCCTGGGACGGGCAGGACATTCCGGACGAGCCGGCCTTTGCCGCGCTGGCGGCGGATCTCAAGCAGGCGCAGGAGAAGCGCGAGGCTGGCGAAATCGCCAAGCGCGTCAACAGCGAGTTCAGCGGCGCGCTGTCGAAATTCAAGGGCATCACCCGCGAGGTCAGCGCCATGGAGAGCGGGCCTTACAAGGCGGTGTTCCTCGCCGCCGACAAGATCTGGGCCGATCCCGCTCTGTGGCGCGTGATCAAGAGCGTGTCCAACACCTACACGCCGTACTATTGGCTGGCGGCGCTCGATCTCAAGCAGGGGCCGGATGGTCTGGAGCGCGCGCCGGCCGGAGAGGCGGTGTTCATCGATGTCTATGCCCGGACCTTCTGGATCGCGGGCATCGTCACCTTGTTCACGCTGATACTGGGCTTTCCGGTCGCCTATTTGCTGGCGACGCAGCCGCCGCACCGCGCCAACCTGCTGATGATCTTCGTCATGCTGCCGTTCTGGACCTCTCTGCTGGTGCGGACCACGGCTTGGTTCGTGTTGCTGCGCACCGAAGGTCCCATGAACGACTTGACCGAGCTGCTGGTCGGCGAGCGGTTCGATATGATCTTCACACGCTTTGGCACCATCCTCGCGATGACCCACATTCAGCTGCCCTTCACCCTGCTCCCGATCTACAGCGTGATGAAGACGATCCCGTCGAGCCATGTGCGCGCTGCACGATCGCTTGGCGCCGGGCCTTTCCTCGCTTTTTGGCGCGTCTATTTCCCGCAGACCGTACCCGGGATCGCGGCCGGCTGCCTGCTCACCTTCATCCTCTGCCTTGGCTACTACATCACGCCGGCATTGGTCGGCGGACCGCGCGACCAGATGGTGAGCTACTACGTCTCTTACTACATGAACAACATCATCAACTTCGGCCAGGCTTCCGCACTCGGCGCGATCCTGCTCATCATCACCATGGTGCTGTACTGGGTCTATAACCGCCTGGTCGGCATCGACAAGATGAAGCTGGGGTGACGGCGATGAAGAGGCTTCCGCTTCTCGGCCTGCCGCCCTATGCCTCCGCGCAGGAGCGCGCCTGGCGGCTGTTCTTCTATACTTTCTGCGGCGCGGTACTGCTGTTCCTGATCTCGCCGATCCTGATCGTGATCCCGATCAGCTTCAACGATTCCTCGTTCCTGTCTTTCCCGCGTGGCCATTGGTCGCTGCGCTGGTACCAGGATTTCTTCTTCAACGAGCGCTGGACTACGGCAGTCAAGAACAGCATCATCATAGCCTTCTTCACCACGATCTTGGCCACGGCGCTCGGCACGCTGGCGGCGCTCGGCCTGTCGCGGCCGAACTTTCCGGCCCGGGCGACCGTCATGGCGGTGCTGATCTCGCCCATGGTGGTGCCGATCGTGATCACCGCCGCCGCTCTTTATTTCTTCTACGCCAATCCGCTGGTGGTTACGAAAGATCCGATCTTCATCCTCAACAACACCTATGTGGGTGTCATCCTGGCCCATACGCTGCTGGCGACACCGTTCGTTGTGATCACGGTGACGGCGACCCTGACAGGTTTCGATCAATCGATGATCCGCGCCGGCGCCAGTCTCGGCGCGCCGCCGGCCACGGTGTTCCGCAAGGTCATGCTGCCGCTGATCTCGCCCGGCGTGATCTCCGGCGCGCTGTTCGCCTTTGTCACCTCGTGGGATGAGGTCGTGGTCGTCCTGTTCGTCGGCAGCAGCGACCAGCGCACCCTGCCCCGGCAGATGTTCAGCGGCATCCGCGAGATGATCAGCCCGACCATCACGGCGGCGGCCACCGTGCTCATCAGCGTCGCCGTCATCCTGCTGGTGACGGTCGAGTTGCTGCGCCGGCGGTCGGAGCGGCTGCGCGGCCTGCGCGACTGATCCGGGCGCATGCCTCGCTATTGAGAATCGTTCGCAATTGACATGGACAGGACGCCCCCTTCCGGCTACAATGGCGCCCATGGTAAAGGCCTAAGCTCCGGATGTACAAGGATAATAGCCTGATTCCCAGCGAAGCTGTGCGGCTGGCGGCCCTTGGCCTGCTGGCGAAGCGCCCGCGCGTCTATGCCGATCTGGCGCGCGACATCCGGCATTTCACCGCGCGCATCGTCGGCCCGTCGCTCGATCTGCTGGGGCCGTCGCTGGAACTGCTGAAGGTCGAGGGGCTGGTCGAGGCGACCGATCCCAAGGCGCCGCACGATGCCCAGACCGTGCGCCTCACCAAGGACGGCGAGGTCGAGTTGCAGCGGCTGATGACCGCCAACCTGCGCGGGCCGATGGGCGAGGTGAACAAGCTGATCGTCGCGCTGAAGCTGTATTTCCTCGACCTGCTGACGCCCGAGCAGCGCCGCCAGCAGCTCGAGATGCTGATGGAAGTGTGCGACCGCGAGCTCATCCGCCTCAACGATCTGCGTTCCCACCACACCGACAGCGACAGCGCCCTCCTGCCCTGGCTCGACCACGAGATCGAGGAAGTGCAAGGCCGCCGCGACTGGTTTCAGAAATTGCGGGAAGCGGTGTGAGCCACGTCCCCAGGTGATGTGGTGTTTTCGGTCGTTCTTGCGACGATTCGGATAAGACTCATTACTTTGCCCGACATGGAGCGGAATGCCGACGACGAGCGCGGCGGATGATTTGGGCGCCGAGTATCGAAGCTTGTTTTCCACCGCCGTCTGATGCTTCAGTTTCGTGGCAATGTGATCTCTGCCGAAGCATTACCTATTGTCGGCTGGACGACCCTCCAGATGCTGATCGACCTGACTGCGCCAGTCGATACCCCACGACGATGATTGACGTCGTTTGCCTTCAGCTTCATGCTCTCGCATACCGTCACAGCTTCATGCTGGAGTCGGCGATGTTCAAGACAACAGAGCCGTGGTCGCTGACGCGCTTGCGCGAAAAAGCGACTAACAAGGTCCACAGGGGTGCGCCTTGACGGCTGCAAAGCAACAAGTTCCGGCGCTGCGAGGCGCGCAACTCATACCTTTGGACGCTCGCGACACCCGTCGCGGGCGAACGTCACAGTCATGGCCGTCCAAGAGCCTGGCAACGGCGCTAGCCGACACTCCAAGCCGAGGAGCGTCGGCCGTCTCGACTGACTCTTGGAGCGTCGCTCAAAGAGCGAGCATTGTAGAGGTGGGTTTCGGCGGCGGGGCTGACTTCCCTCAATATGCGGCTCTTCATACCGACGCTGGTTTCCTGCGCCTGAATTATGGACGGGAGTCCAGCTGGGGAACCTCGGTAATGGTGCTCCCGTCATTTTGGGAGGCCGGGAGATACTGTCAAGGCGCGCAGATCTCCGTCGCGTGCAGCGTGGACGTTACAGATTTCGTCATATCGTTCTCCGGGTCGATCTCCAATCTGCGAATACTCGGTAGGGTCCGGCTGGCTCCGCCTACCGCAAACCTAATTTTCTGTACCGTCAGCGTCACTACAGACGGCGGCTTAGGCCTGGATCGCCGACCCGGCGAGGCCTTTAAGCCAGTTGTGCTCTCTTCGATGCATGTCTCCGCGGATCAATGGGATGCCGAGTCGGTCGAGATCGACTCGGAATCATTCCAGATTCCCGAGAGTGGCTGGATCGTCCGCCCCGCGGTGATCGGTAACCGGTTTGCATTGAGAGGTGGAAGTTCAATGTGGAAGACGCACGCGCCTTCACTTCAAATCAAACTGGACAGGAACCTCGAGATTACGGGCTGGAAAACCGCTAGCTCGAACCCGAATGACGACAACCTCGCCATCTGGGCCGCAACAGACAGCGTGCTACCGTGCTGGAAATACACGGTTACCGCGACCGCGGGGAATGACTTTGCCGGCTCGCACTCTGCGGAGCGCTATCCGTCCATCGACGCCCGAAGCATCGGACAAAACCAATGACAAACACAAGTGATCCTTCAGAATTCCTCTTGGCAGAATACAATGCACTTCGTGGCGAGATTCTGAAGCGCTCGGAGATACAGCATCAGCTGATTTCCTTCGCCCTTGCTGCCTTGGGCGCTCTGGCAGCTGTTGGCCTGAAAGATACGCCGAGCGCGCTATTGGCCTATCCGATATTGGTGCTCTTTTTGGCGATCGGCTGGACCTACAACGATCTCCAGATTGCACAGATAGGACTGTATATAAAGCATCGGATTGAACGTCATCTGGCCGCCACAGGCCAGGGCTGGCAGCATGCGATTTTGTCCCAGCGGCCTAGCCGGGAAATTGGCTCCCTCGCGAAAGTCGCGACCCGTGGAATGTTCTGGGGCACGGAGATCCTTGCCGTTGGTCTGTATCTGCTAATGACTCTGCCCGGCCGACCCATACGCCTCGACGAGCCGAGAGCGGAGGATGTTCTTTTGATAATAAGCATTGTCGCGACCGTGGTTACGATGTGGGTCATGCGCAATCGAGATTCCGTGGTCCGTGAAATCGAACGGGACATGGAGAGGGGCGGAAGCGCCGCGCCTACCAAAAGAACTAGCTAAGTTTGCCTTCAAGAGGCTCGCAAATTGTTGCCGTCCCGCGTCTTGGATTGGAAGCACCATGCGATGGAAAGCCGATGCCCTGAAGGCAAAATACAATTCCCGCAAGCAGCTTTCGCTGGGAGTGGTGGTTCCCTGCCACAACAACTCGCGGCAGCTGTATGGCGTACTTTCGGCGTTGATGTATCAAAGCACGCGGCCAGAAACGGTACTCGTGGTTGACGACAATTCGAATCCGGTTGAAGGGCAGAAATTAAGATGGCTGTGCAAAAATCTCGCGGCTAGCTACCTGAAGCTTCCGCCTCCTAGGAGCGAATTGGAGTCGCTTGGTCGGAGGAGTCACGCCAGAAATGCTGGTACCAAGTGCTTGAACACTGATCTCGTTCTCTACTTGGATGGCGACATGCTGCTTGGTCCAAGATATGTCGAGGAGATCAAATATTATCACGCTGCCTTGCAGGGAATATACATCCGCGGACAACGGTACTGCATTCCGGATACTGCTCAGGCAAGAGGAATGAACGTTTGTTTGAGCGAGGTCGCCAAGCGGCGGTTGCCAAGCGCGGCAGTGTCGCCAGATTACGTAGTGCAATCCACCAACTTCGGTTGGAAGAAAGCATGTAGCGAGGCTTACTATGACAAATGGGAATGGTGTGCGAGCAACAATTTGAGCGTTAGAAACGAGGACGTGTCGCGGATCGGCTACTGGGATGAGAACTTCGTAGGCTGGGGTGAGGAGGACATGGATTTTTCGTTCAGACTGCACAAATCCGGTCTCACGCCGATTTTACTGATCAGCGACAATGCAGTTTCCTACCATCTTGAGCATCACATCGATCATAAAACGAATGCTTCTACTTTGAAGGCGAACGGCAGATACCTCTTGAGAAAATTTCCAGAAGTAGCTGAGAATCGACGGGACGCGTATGCGCGGTATGGCATCAGCATCGAAGACCTTTGACGAAGTGCATTGGCTCGAGCGGCTCACGCAGCCACGCGGACGATTTCGTGCTCTGCCGCCTTCAAAACAAATGCTGCCCGCCGGTGAGGAAGATCTCCGTCCCCGTGACGTAACCGAAATCCTTGCCGCACAATTGGAACACCACACCGGCGACCTCCTCCGTCGTGCCCATGCGGCCCATGGGGATGCGGGGGATCAGCGCTTCGTATTCCGGCCCGATCATCGCGGTCTCGATCTCGCCCGGCGCGACGGCGTTGACGCGCACGCCGAGGGCGGCGAATTCCACCACCATCTCGCGGGTCAGGGCCGACAGCGCGGCCTTCGAGGTTGAATAGGCCGAGCCGGCGAACGGATGGATCGCGTGGCCGGCGATCGAAGTGATGTTGATGATGACGCCCTTGCCCTGGTGCAGTGGTTTCGCAAACCCGCGCGCCAGCTTCAGCGGCGTGAAGAAGTTGAGCTCGAACACCTCGCGCCAGGCATCGACGTCGCCGTTGAGGATGCCGAGCCGCTCCTTGAAGCTGGTCTTCGGGCTGATCGCGGCGTTGTTGACCAGGGCATGGACCGGCTGGCCGCCGAGGATGCGCAGCCCCTCCTCCACGAAGCGGTCGGCCTCCTCCGGGATTCCGAGATCGACCGTGACATGGTCGGTCCAGTTCGGATCGTATTTGCATTCTTCCGGGATCGCATCGCGGCTGCAGGTGATGACGCGCCAGCCTTCCTGGCTGAAGCGCTTGACCGTGGCGTGGCCGATGCCGCGGCTGGCGCCGGTAAGGACGATGGTTTTCCTGGCTTCTCCGCTCATCTCAGTTCTTCCTCAGTGATACCGGAAGGTAGCACGCTGCTCGACCACGCCCGCCGGATCTTCGTGGATGATGACCTCCGCGCCGGGAAAGGCCGCGCGGACGTCGGCCTCGACCGCATCGGAAATGCGATGCGCATCCGCCAGGCTGAGCGCGCCGTCCAGCTCCAGATGGAACTGGATGAACTTGTCGCGGCCCGAAGCGCGGGTGCGCAGATCGTGCAGATTGAGGACCTGCGGATGCCCGCGCACGATCTCCTTGATCCGGCTGCGCTCAGTCTCGTCCATCTCGCGGTCCATCAGCATGTCGAGCGCCTCCTTGCCGACCCGCAAGGCGGCAACCGCGATGAAGACGGCGATGGCGAGACCGATCGCCGGGTCGGCCCACCACAAGCCCAGCCGCGTGCTCAGCACGAGCGCGACCACGACGCTGATATTGACCAGGAAATCGGTGGCGTAATGGACCTGATCCGACCGGATCGCGATCGAGCCCGTCTGCCGCACCACATGACGCTGCAGCAGCACCAGCAGCCCGGTGACGATCAGCGAGATCACCATGACGGCGATGCCAATCTCCGGCGCCTCGACCGCCTGCGGCCGGGTGAAATGATTGACGACTTCCATGACGAGGACGACCGACGAGCCAAGAATGAAGGCGACCTGGATCAATCCCGCCAGCGGCTCCGCCTTGCCATGGCCGAAGCGATGCTCGGCGTCCGGCGGCACCAGCGCCTGGCGCACCGCGATGAGATTGACGATCGAGGCGGCGCCATCGAGCGCGGAATCGAACAAGGTCGCGAGCAGGCTGACCGATCCGGTCTGCAGGAAGGCGCCGAACTTGAGCGCAATCAAAAGCAGCGCCGCGCCGACCGACGCGAAGCTGGCGAGCCGCATCAGCCGTGCCTGGTCCGATGCCGCCATGGCCGTCACGGATAGAGTTTTTCCGTTGTCCATCCCTCACCCGCGCGCTGATAGACCAGCCGGTCATGCAGCCGGAACGGCTTGTTCTCCCAGAACTCGATGTAGTTGGGGATCAGACGGAAGCCGGACCAGTAGGGCGGCCGCGGCACCGTGCCGATGGCATATTTGGCGGTGAAGGCGGCGACGCGCTTCTCCAACTCGAACCGGCTTTCCAGCGGGCGCGATTGCTGCGAGGCCCAGGCGCCGATCTGGCTGGCCTTCGGGCGCGCGGAAAAATAGGCATCGGCCTCGGCATCGGACACGCTCTCGACGGCGCCCTCCGCCCGCACCTGCCGCCCGAGCGATTTCCAATGCATCACCAACGCGGCCTTGCGCGTCGCCAAGAGCTGCCGGCCCTTGCGGCTTTCGTAGTTGGTATAGAACACGAAGCCGCGCCAATCGGCGTCCTTCAGCAGCACCATGCGCACCGAAGGCTGGCCGTCCGCGCCCACCGTCGCGAGCGCCATGGCATTCGGATCGTTCGGTTCCTTGCCCTCCGCATCGGCATACCAAGTGTGGAACAATTCGAACGGTTCGGAGTTCGGATGCTGAGACATATCAATGACTTCCGGGACTTCCGTCACATTGCCGAGAGCGCCTTCTATAGCATTGATTCCAGGCCCAAGCGGCCTCATTTTCCCGCATGACGGCCGCGCGTCGAACGCGGCCTCTCGGGAAGGAACGCAAGGGAACAGGCAGCATGATGGTGCGTAAAATCATGTCGGGACTATTGGCCATTTCGCTTCTCGCCGGCTGTGCTAGCTCCGGCGGCGGCAGTGGTATCACCAAGGAACAAGGCGGCACGGTCGTGGGCGCGCTGGGCGGTGCGGCCATCGGGGCTGCCGCCGGCAACGGCAATTTGTGGGCGATCGGCGCCGGCGCGTTGGTCGGCGGCCTGGTCGGCAACCGGGTCGGCAACTACCTCGACGAACGCGACCAGCAGCAGGCCTACAGCACCGCCAGCTACGCGCTCGACAACAACAAGGACGGGCAGACCGCGACCTGGTCCAATCCGCAGAACGATACCGGCGGCTATACCACCCCGACCAAGACCTATCAGACCGCCAACGGCACCTGCCGCACCTACCAGACCGGAATCGAAGCGGGCGGCCAGACCCAGAGCGGCACCGGCACCGCCTGCCGCCAGCCCGACGGCACCTGGAAGCTGATGAACTGACGGGTCCCGCCCGCCGCAGCTTGGCCTTGTCGCCGCCCCTCGGCGCACCTACCTTGGATGCGCAGAGGATAGAGGCGGCATGGTCGATCCGTACAAAGTGCTGGGCGTCAACCGGAGCGCGAGCGATGAGGAGATCAAGCGCGCGTACCGCAAGCTCGCCAAGAAACTGCATCCCGACCTCAATCCCGGCGACAAGAAGGTCGAATCGCAGTTCAAGGAGACGACCGCCGCCTACGATTTCCTGAGCGATCCCGACAAGCGCCGCAAATACGATCGCGGCGAGATCGACGAAAGCGGCCAGCCGCGCGGACCGCGTTATTCCAACAGCCGTCCCACCGGCGGCACGCAGCAGCGCCGCACCCAGCGCGGTTTCGGGTTCGGTGTCGAGGACGATGCGGATTTCTCCGACGATCTGTTTTCCGACTTCTTCGGCTTCGGCAAGGGCACGGGCGATTCGATCAAGCTGAAGGGCGCCGATGTCAGCTACCAGGTGCGGGTGCCGTTCCTGGAGGCGGTGCTCGGCACCAAGCAGCGCCTGCAACTCGCCGACGGCAAGAATCTCGAAGTGCAGCTTCCGCCCGGCACCGACACGGGACAGACCCTGCGGCTGAAGGGCCAAGGGCTGCCGGGCCGAGGCGGCGCACCCGCGGGCGATGCCTTCATCGAGGTGACGGTGGAGCCGCACCCGATCTTCAGCCGCGACGGGAACGACATCCTGGTGGAGCTGCCGATCACGCTCTACGAAGCGGTGCTCGGCGCCTCGCTCAACGTGCCGACCATCGATGGCAAGGTCTCGGTCAAGGTGCCGGCCGGCGCCAACAGCGGCACGCAGCTCCGCCTGCGCGGCAAGGGCGTGCAGGCCGGCAAGAGCGGCGTGCGCGGCGACCAGTATGTGCGGCTGGTGGTGGTGCTGCCAAAAGAGGTCGACCCCGACCTCCGGGACGAGATCGAGAAATCGGCCAAGACCCATCCCTACAAGGTCCGGGGCAAGCTCGGGACGGACTAGGCTCCGCATCCCCGCGACCCATTCCCACACCCCTGGGGTTCATTGACCGGCCCCGGTAATGGTGTAGGATGCCAATGATTCCGGTAAAGATATCAAGATGTTGTGGCAGGGACTTCAATGAACTCCAAAAGCGGCCTGATGGCCGGCAAGCGCGGCCTGATCATGGGGGTCGCCAATGATCGTTCGATCGCCTGGGGCATCGCCAAGGCCGCGCATGACGCCGGGGCGGAGCTGGCTTTCACCTTTCAGGGCGAGGCGCTGCAAAAGCGGGTGAAGCCGTTGGCGGAGTCCGTCGGCTCGTCGATCGTGCTGTCGTGCGAAGTGACCGACGATGCCAGCCTCGATGCCACCTTCGCGGCGGTGAAGAAGGCCTGGGGCAACCTCGATTTCGTGGTCCATGCCATCGCCTTCTCCGACAAGGAGGAGCTGAAGGGCAAATATGTCACCACCAGCCGTGGCAATTTCCAGCAGACCATGGACATCTCCTGCTACTCCTTCACGGCGGTGGCGGAGCGCGCGCGGCATCTGATGCCGAGCGGCGGCAGCCTGCTCACGCTCTCCTATTTCGGCGCCGAGCGCGTGATGCCGCATTACAACGTGATGGGCGTCGCCAAGGCGGCGCTGGAATGCAGCGTGCGCTACCTCGCGGCCGATCTCGGCGAGCAGCAGATCCGCGTCAATGCGATCTCTGCCGGACCGATCAAGACGCTGGCGGCTTCGGGCATCGGCGATTTCCGCCACATCCTGCGCTGGAACGAACTGAACGCGCCGCTCGGCCGCAACGTCTCGATCGAGGAAGTGGGCAGCGCCGGCCTCTACTTGCTGAGCGACCTGTCGCGCGGCGTCACCGGCGAGCTGCACCACGTCGATAGCGGCTACAACGTGGTCGGCATGATGCGCACCGATGCGGCCGGGGAGCTGGCCAAGATGCTGACCGACTTCGCCGAGCGCAAAGGCTAAGCGAGGCGATGTCGCATAACTCCTTCGGCCATCTGTTCCGATTCACGACCTGGGGCGAAAGCCACGGGCCGGCGATCGGATGCGTGGTCGACGGCACGCCGCCAGGCATCGAGCTCACCGAGGCCGACATCCAGCCATGGCTCGACAAGCGTAAGCCCGGCCAGTCGCGTTTCGTGACCCAGCGGCGCGAGGGCGACACGGTCCAGATCATGTCGGGCGTGTTCGAAGGCAAGACCACCGGCACGCCGATCTCGCTGATGATCCAGAACGAGGATCAGCGCAGCAAGGATTACAGCAAAATCAAGGACCAGTTCCGGCCCGGCCACGCCGACTTCACCTATTGGGCCAAGTATCATGGCGTGCGCGACTATCGCGGCGGAGGACGATCCTCCGCGCGCGAGACCGCCTCGCGGGTCGCGGCCGGCGCGGTCGCGCGCAAGGTGCTGGCGCATCTGCTGCCCGAACCGGTGGAGATCCGCGGCGCCCTGATCCAGGTCGGCAATATCGGCGCCTCGCGCACGCGCTGGGACTGGTCGGAAACCGAGCGCAACAGCTTCTGGAGCCCCGATGCGGAGATCGTGCCGCAATGGGAGGAATTGCTGGACAAGACGCGCAAGGCCGGCTCCTCGGTCGGCGCCGTCATCGAGGTGATTGCGTCCGGCGTGCCGGTCGGCCTCGGCGCGCCGATCTATGGCAAGCTCGATTCCGACCTCGCCAGCGCAATGATGGGCATCAACGCGGTCAAGGGCGTGGAGATCGGGGCCGGCTTCGCCGCGGCGGTACTCACCGGCGAAGAGAATGCCGACCAGATGCGCATCGAGGACGGCAAGCTGAAGTTCCTCTCCAACATGGCGGGCGGCATCCTCGGCGGCATTTCGACTGGGCAGGACGTCGTGGTGCGCTTCGCGGTCAAGCCCACCTCCTCCATCAACCAGCCGCGCAAGAGCATCAATACCAGTGGCCAGGAGATCGACGTCGTCACCACCGGCCGCCACGACCCCTGCGTCGGCATCCGCGCCGTACCGGTGGGCGAGGCGATGATGGCCGTGGTGCTCGCCGATCACCTGCTACGCCATCGCGCGCAGTGCGGGTTGGATTGACGCCTCTCAGGAGTGACCCCATATGAACGTTCGCCCCGTTCCAGAGCCCGCTTTGCGCGATCCTGATGCGGTCGAGATGGCGCGTGTATGGATTGCCGAGCGCGGCCTCCACCGCTCCCTGAAGATCGGCATGTATCAAGAGTCGTACGACGTACCGGAGCAAAGGGCCTGGGGCACGATCCTCGCCGACATGACACGCCACATCGCGAATGCGCTGCGCGAAAAGTACGGCCTCGATGCCGAGAAATCCATCGATCTGATTCGCGACGCCTACATCGGCGAATTGGCCTCGCCGACATCGGACGCCAAAGGCGGTTTCGTGCCGGCGCGCACTGAAGGCGCCCTCCACTCCCACGTCATCCCGGCCTTGAGCCGGGATCCATCGTTCCACCGCACGTGCTCCTGTGAAATGGACCCCGGCTCGAGGCCGGGGTGACGATAAGTGTGAAGGACCACTGGCGCATTTGTGCGCCCGTCACACCCAACACTCGAACGCCATCCGCCAGCCCCTCGACCAAGGGAGCGGACAACCAATGAGCTCGTCATGTTCCCGATCAAAGCGCGTTTGATGGCGAGTGCGTTCAGCAGCAGCAGGCGAAGGGCAGCACGTTTCCGGTCCCGATCGGCCCAGGCATCCTCTCGGTCGAGCCCAACGACACCGGCGGCAAGCTGCCCTTCGATCTGCAATTCAGCTTCGACCAGCGATCGCGCGGAACTCCGCCACCAGCTCGACATGCGGTGACCAGATGAACTGGTCGACAATGGTGACGGCGGCGAATTCGTAGCCGCCATCCACCAGAATCCGCGCATCTCGTGCAAAGGTCGCGGGATTGCATGACACGCCGACGATCCGCTTCACGCGCGCTTTCGCCAGCATCTCCGACTGTGCCTTGGCGCCGGCGCGCGGCGGATCGAACACCACCGCATCGAAGGTCTTCAGCTCTTGGAAAGTCAGCGGTGCGCGCTCCAGATCGCGCGCTTCGGTCGTGATGCGGTGGCCGAGCTGCGCGCGCTTGGCTGCCTGCTCGAGTGCCGCGAGCGCGGGCTTGCTGCCCTCGACCGCATGGACCTTGCCGATCTTCGCGAGATCGAAGGTGAAGCTGCCGGCGCCGGCATAAAGCTCGGCGATCCGCTTTGGCTTGCCGATCATCGCGAGCACGGCAGCCTTCAATGCTGCCTCGCCCTCCGTGCTCGGCTGCAGGAACGAGGGCATAGGCAGATCGACAACCACCGCGCCGAACCGCACCTGCGGCGGACGCAGCAGCACGATCGGCTCCGGCGTCCCCCGCTTCGCCTGCCAGCCAATGCGCGCGATGTTGTTCTCCGCGGCGAAGCGCGCCAGGGCCGCACGACGCGCGGTATTGGGCGGATTGTCGGCAGAGATCAGGAGATCGATGCCGGTCAGGGTCTCGGTAGCCAGCACGTCCGCGCGCTCGTTCTCGCGCAAGACAGCGCGCAGGATGGTCCGGAGCGGCGCAACCAACTCGCTCAGCGGCGGTACCAGGATCGGGCATTCCTGCTGATCGACGATGGCGCTGCTGCCGGCCGCGTGGAAGCCGAGTCGGATGGCGCCGTCTTGGTTCGCCGCCGCGAATTCCGCGCGCCGCCGGGTCGCGGCGGGAGCGAACACAGCGTCAAGACGCTCGGGCAGCGCAAGGCCGCGATGACCGAGTGCCTGGCGCACCAGCTCGATCTTCCAAGCGCGGTAGGCCGGCTCTGCCCAGTGCTGCAAGGCGCAGCCGCCGCAGGTTCCGAAATGCCGGCAGGCCGGTGCAATGCGATCCGGCGCCGGTTCGAGGATCTCGACATCGCTCGCGGCCAGGTCGCCGCCGGCCGCCTGCCGCAGCCTGGCGCGCAGCCGCTCTCCGGGCAACGCGAACGGCACGAACACCCGCTTGCCCTGCCAGTCGGCAATGGCATCGCCCTGTCCGCCCATGGCGGTTGCGACCAATTCGACCTTGTCGGAAATTTCGTTATCTGCTCGGCTCATGCCGGTTCGATCGTCGGGACAGCGACAGTAAAGCTGGCTTATGATGGCGTTGCCTCAGGGGCAACAGAAAAGACGGGTTGGCGCAATGGGAATTCTCCGATTTGTCGTGCGGTTCATCTTCTGGCTGCTGGCGCTGCTCGGCATCGGGGTTATTGCGGCGGCGGTCGTCGGGTTCCTGTTCTTCGATCGATTGGGACGATCGGACGTCAAGATCCCCGACCAGGCGGTGCTCACCATCGATCTCAGCGAAGGGCTGGCGAAGGAGCATGTCAGGTTTCCCTTTGCGCCGATCGGCAAGCCGACGATCGAGGATATCGTGCTGGGGCTGGACGCGGCGGCGGTCGACGGCCGCGTGAAAGGCGTGATGCTGAAGGTCGGGCGCGGCTCGCTCAACATCGCCGAGGCGCAGGAGATCCGCGACGCGGTCACGCGCTTCCAGGACAGCAGCAAGCCGGTCCATGCCTTCGCCGAATCATTCGGTGAGGCTGGCGACGGCACCTTGCATTACTACGTCGCGGCCAGCGCCGACCGGATTTTCCTGCAGCCCTCCGGCGAGGTCGGGCTGATGGGCTTCATGCTGGAGCAACCCTTCATGCGCGCCGCGCTGGACTGGCTGGGCGTGCAGCCGCGGGTCAGCAAGCGCAAGGAGTTCAAGGGCGCCCCCGATCTCTTCACCGAAACCGCCATGCCGGCGCCGTTGCGCCAGAATCTGCAGCAGCTCACCGATTCCTGGCTGAACCAGGTGGTCGACGGCATCGCCGCCAACCGCAAGAAGGACGCGGCCAAGGTGCGAAGCTGGATCGACAATTCGCCGTGGAGCGCGGCGGATGCCAAGAAGGAAGGCATGGTGGACGAGCTGAATTATTGGGACCAGGCGGCGGCCGTCACCTATGGCGTGCTGGGCGAGGATGCCTCGGTCGACATCGCCGATTATGCCGCGCAGGTTCCGGAGCCCTCCGGCAGCGCGCCGCGATTCGCCATCATCCGCGGCAACGGCGCCGTGACCCTCGGCGACAGCAAGGGCGATCCGTTCGGCGATACCACCAATCTCGGCTCCGACACCATCGTCCAGGCGTTCTCCGATGCGATCGACGACCGGGTGCGCGCCATCATCTTCCGGATCGATTCACCCGGCGGCTCCTATGTCGCGGCCGATGCGATCTGGCGCGAGGTGGCGCGGGCGCGCGAGATGGGCATTCCGGTGATCGCGAGCTTCGGCTGGGAGGCGGCGTCCGGTGGCTATTTCATCGCCGCGCCCGCCACCAAGATCGTGGCCCAGCCGGGGACCATCACCGGCTCGATCGGCGTGTTCGCGGGCAAGCCGGTTCTGACGGAGCTGTGGGCCAAACTCAACATCCATTTCGATGGGGTGCAGGCCGGCGCGGCCGCCAATACCGACAGTGTCAACCACGATTATTCGCCGGAATCCTGGGCGAGGCTCGAAAAGCGGCTGGACGAGATCTATGCCGATTTCACCGGCAAGGTCGCGGACGGCCGCAAGCTGGCGCCGGACAAGGTCGAAGCGGTCGCCAAGGGCCAGATCTGGACAGGAGCCGACGCCAAGGCGCGCGGGCTGGTGGACGAGCTGGGCGGCCTCGCGGCGGCGATCAAGCTCGGGAAGGAGGAAGCCAAGCTGGCGCAGGAGACCAAAGTCACCCTGGTCACCTACCCGCCCGCGCACGAGCGCTGGGAAAGCCTGATCAGCGAGTTCATGAGCAGCGGCACCTCGGCATCGATGGCAAGCCAGTCCGCCGCCTTGCTGCCCGGCGCGCAGGAGCTGGCACGTGCGCTGCGCCCGCTGATCGAACAGCCGGATGCGGTGCTGCTGTGGTCGCCGCCGCTGGCGGTTAATGGCAGATTTGAGTGAGGTTGCGCGCAGTTTGCCTCGCCGGCTTACTCGTCGTGCTTGGGTCGGCGGCCTGCTCCGTGCCGGAAAAGATGGACGAATGCGGGAAGGAGCTCAGCCTTGGGGAGATCGTCTCCATCGTCGATCGCGAACTGGCCGATAGGTTCGGCAGTTCCGAAAGGCCACTACCAAAGCAGGTCGAGATCCGAAGATCGGAGTGCGAATACCTTTACACGGAGTGGCGTGACCCCGACGTGCCGGGAGCGTTTTTCGGAGTAGCCATTGGCAAAGACGGTCAAGTAACACACTTTGAGTATGGGCACTGATCCCGTCGATCACCGCCAGCTATTTCACCGCGACCAGGACGGCTCCGCCGGCGATGAGGGCGACACCCAGCCAGTTGGCAGCTGACAAGCGCTCGCTCAGGAAAAGCGCGCCGAATATCGCGACCAGAACGACGCTGAGCTTGTCGATCGGTGCGACGCGCGCGGCATCGCCCAGCTTCAGGGCGCGGAAATAGCAAATCCACGACGCGCCGGTGGCAAACCCCGAGAGCATCAGAAACAGATAGGTGCGGCCCGATATCGAGGTCGGGCTTTGCCACTGCCCGGTGGCCGCGAGGATCGCCGCCAACACCAGCAGGATGACGATGGTGCGGATGAAGGTCGCGAAGTCAGAGTTGACGCTCTCGACGCCGACCTTGGCAAAGATCGCGGTGAGCGCGGCGAAGGCCGCGGACAGCAGCGCCCAAAATTGCCAGGACGTCAGAGCGAACTTCATGAAACCCCCTCCTTGGTCGCCGCGATCAGGAATTCCTTGTTGCCCTCGGGACCCGTTATAGGGCTTTCGACGGTGCCGATCACCGACCAACCCGGCTGGCGTTCGAACCAGGCGCGGATGCGCTCGCACACCTCTTGATGAAGCGCGGGGTCGCGCACCACGCCGCCTTTGCCGACACGCGCCGGGCCGACCTCGAATTGCGGCTTGATGAGGGCGACGGCGATTGCCTTCTGCCTCGTCAAGGACAATGCGGCGGGCAGCACGGTTTCCAGGCCGATGAAGCTGGCGTCGCACACCACCCAGTCGACCGGCTCGGGAATCTCGGTCGCCGAGAGATGGCGGGCGTTGGTGCGCTCCAGCACCACCACCCGCTCATCGTTGCGCAGCTTCCAGGCGAGCTGGCCGTGACCGACATCGATTGCGTAGACCTTGGCCGCGCCGTGAGCCAGCAGCACATCGGTGAAGCCGCCGGTCGAAGCGCCGACATCGATCGCGACCGCGCCGGTGGGATCGAGCGAAAAATGCGACAAGGCGTGCGCCAGCTTCAGCCCGCCGCGCGAGACCCAGGGATGATCCTGGCCCTTCACCTCCAGCGGCGCATCCTCGGCCAACAGATCACCGGCCTTGGCGATGCGGCGATCCGCGCTGAACACCTTGCCGGCCATGATCAGCGCCTGGGCCTTGGCGCGGGTTTCGACCAGCCCGCGCTCGACCAGCAGCTTGTCGGCGCGTTCCTTGCCCATCAGGCGATGAGGCGACCCGAGAGCCGCCGCCAGCGCAGGAACAGCAGGCTGGCCGAAACGGCGAGACCGATCGCCATGCCCCACCACAATCCGAGCGCGCCATAACCAAGCACGAAGCCCATCGTGACCCCGCTGCCCAATCCGAACACCCAGTAGCCGAGGCCGCACAGGATCATCGGCACGTTGGTATCCTTGAGGCCGCGCAGCGCGCCCTGGGTCGTGACCTGGGTACCGTCCACGATCTGGAAGATCGCGGCGATGACGAACAGGGAGGCCGTGAGTTGCGTCGCTGCGGCATTCGCCGGGTCGGACAGATCGAGATAGATCGCGGTCAGGAGATGGGGCATGGTCAGCATGGCCGATGCGCCCAGCATCATCCAGCCGACGCCGAGCCAGACGGCGACATAGCCCGCGCGGCGCGCGGCCTCGGCTTGCCCGGCGCCGATCGCATAGCCGACCCGAACGGTCGCCGCCTGGCTCAATGCATAGGGGATCATGAACGTCATGGCGCAGACGTTCAGGACGACATTGTGCGCCGCCAGCGCCTCGGTCGAGATGATGCCCATCAGGACGGTGACGGTGAAGAAAAGCCCGGTCTCGAACAGGTAGGCCATGGCGATCGGGATGCCGACCCGGAACAGCTCCGCCATCATCTTGCCGTCGATGTGGAGCAGGCGCGCGAAGATGCGGTAGCGCCGCAATTCCGGAACGGCTTCGACATAGACGACGATCATGACCAGATGCAACGCCGCCACGATCACACCGGTCAAACCGACCGCTGTGGCGCCGAGCTTTGGCGCGCCCCAATTGCCGTACATGAAAACGTAGTTCGACAGGAACGAGACCGGCAGTCCGGCGATCGCGCATATCGTCACGATGTTCGGCCGCTGCATCACCGTGACGAAGTTGCGGATCACCGTGAACCAGTAGACCAGCGGAATCCACGGCAAGCCGATCAGGATGATACGGCCGACCTGCTCCACCACCGCGGGATCCTCGTTGACGAGCGGCAGCAGCGGAATGGCGATGAGTGCGATCACCATGATCGGCACGCTGAGCAGGGTCGCCATCAGGAAGCCCTGGCGCATCGATTCCGATACCGCTTCCGCATCGCCCGCGCCGTGCGCCTGCGCGCCGACCGCGCCGGTCGCGGCGATCGCGCCCATGCCCCAAAACATGGGCGTGAACAGCAATTGCAGGCCGAGGCCGGCCGCGGCCAGCGCGACGGGACCGAGATGCCCCGACATCGAATAATCGATGACGCCCATGCCCATCTCCGCCAGCAAGGCGGCGGCGATGGGCGCGGTCAGAACGAGGGTGTCGCGGACCTCGCGGCGCCAGTTCGGCGCCACGGCGAGCGTGTCTGCGGCGATGGCCGCGTGTGTGAGCTCGCTCGACATGGGTCCGGCATCCTGGCGGTCAGCTCTTGCGGGTGATCACGAACTCAGTCATCCAGCGCAGGGGATCAGCCTTGGCGCCGAAGATATCCAGGTGCCCGTTGGCCTGGTCGCCCAGCAGGCGCGCCTGGGCCCGCGCGCGCTCGAGGCCGAGGATGGAGACGAAGGTCGCCTTGCCCGCCGCCGCATCGGCACCGACCGGCTTGCCGGTCTCGGCCGCGCTGCCTTCCGCATCCAGCAGGTCATCGACGATCTGGAATGCAAGGCCGAGATCGTGGGCGTAGGAAACGAGCGCCGTGCGCATGTGCGGCGCGGCGTGGCCGAGGATGCCGCCGGCCTCGCAGGAAAAGGCGATGATCTCCCCGGTCTTCAGCCGCTGCAGGCGCGTGATGGCGCCGATGTCGAGCTGCTCGTTCTCCGCCAGCAGGTCGATCATCTGGCCGCCCACCATGCCGGCCGCGCCCGCCGCCTTGGCCAGGGCGTGGACCAGGTCGGCGCGCACATTGCCGTCCGGATGGGTCGCCGGATTCGACAGGATCTCGAACGCCATGGTCAGCAGGCCGTCGCCGGCCAGGATCGCGGTCGCCTCGTCGAACTCTTTGTGCGCGGTCGGGCGGCCGCGCCGCAGGTCACTGTCATCCATCGCCGGCAGATCGTCATGCACCAGGCTGTAGCAATGCAGCATCTCGATCGCTGCCGCGGTCCGCAGCGCATAATCGCTGTGCACGTCGAACAGCCCGGCGCTGTTGATCACCAGGTAGGGCCGGATGCGCTTGCCTCCGCCCATGGTGGCATAGCGCATGGCATCGACCACGCGCCGCTCCGCGCCCGCCACCGGCGGCAGCAATTGATCCAGCGTGCGATTGACCGCCGCAGCGGCCTCGTTCAATGCGCGTTCGATCGACACCTAAAACCTCTGGAGATCCTTTTGGGGAAAACTTGAAGAACCCTAATCCAGCTTGGCGGGCTCGACACCCACCGAGCCGTCCTGGGACAATACGATCTTCTCGACCTTCAACTGCGCCTCGCGCAGCTTGGCTTCGCAATGACGCTTCAAGGCGGCGCCGCGCTCGTATGCCTTGATCGCCTCCTCCAGCTTGTTATCGCCGCGCTCCAGCCGCTTGACCAGATCCTGCAGCTCGGCCAGCGCTTCTTCAAAGCTCAAGGCGGCGATATCGGCCGGAACGCTTGCTCCGGTCGCTTGGTCCTGGGCCATTCCCATGCCTCTAAACGATTGCCCGCATCCGGTGAACGCGGGGTTGATTCGGGCCGGCATTCTATCGGCCGCATTCCCCCGCAGCAAGGCCGGTGGGATTGATCCAAGCCTTTGATAAGATCAGATTTTTGCCCCGAGCAGCGCAGCCACGTGGGCGGCCGAACTCTCCGCCAGTGCCTCCAGGTCATAACCGCCTTCGAGGGTCGAGACCAGGCGTCCGCCGCAATGGGTGGCCGCCATTTCGACCAGCCGCTCGGTGACCCAGCCGAAATCCTCCGCCTCCAGCTCCAGGCTGGCCAGCGGATCGGCGCGGTGCGCGTCGAATCCGGCCGAGATCAGGATGAGCTGCGGCTGGAACCGGTCGATCGCCGGCAACACGATCTCCTCATAGGCGTCGCGGAACTCGTCGGCGCCGGCGAACGCCGGCAGCGGCGCGTTGCAGATATTGCCGACGCCGCGCTCCGTGCGCGCGCCGGTGCCGGGATAAAGCGGCATCTGGTGGGTCGAGGCGTAGAAGATCTGCGCATCGTGCTCGAACATGTGTTGCGTGCCGTTGCCGTGATGCACGTCGAAATCCACGATCGCCACGCGCTTCAGACCATGCGCCGCGCAGGCATGGGCCGCGCCGATTGCCACGTTGTTGAACAGGCAGAAGCCCATCGCCATGTCGCTCTCGGCATGATGCCCGGGCGGGCGCACGCCGCAGAAGGCGTTGGCCGCGCCGTTCTTCAGCACCAGGTCGACGGCGGCGATCATGGCACCGGCCGCGCGCAAGGCGGCTTCGCCGGAACCCGCGGACATCAGCGTGTCGCCATCAAGCGCGACCCAGCCGCGCTGTGGCACCCGCGCCAGCAGATCGCTCGTATAGTGCTTGTCGTGGACGCGCGTCACCTGCGCGATGTCGGCCAGCGGCGCCTCGCGCCGCTCGAGCTTGGCGAATTCCGGCTCATCCAGCGCCAGCATGACGGCCTCGAGCCGTTGGGGGCGTTCCGGATGTCCCTGCCCTGTATCATGCTCAAGGCAGGCCGGATGCGTGAAGAAGGCAGTGGTCATCCATCCTCTCCTTCTCCCGGCGCACGGATCAGCGCCGGCGCTCCAACTCGAAAACGAGCTCACCCTCCCCAAGCAGGATCTTTTCATCAGTCAAGCGCACAACATCCAACAACGCAATACCCAGGCAGGTCAGCCGCACCATCACGGCGGTGGGATAGTCGCCGAGATCGCCGAACTCCGGCCCGGGTGCGGGCTCGGCGCTGTAACGCGGAAAGGAACACACGGCGCCATCGAGTGTCGCGATCGGCGCCTCGACGAAACGCATGGTGCGGCCAAGCTGCGCCTTCGCTGCGTCCGCGCGCACTGCGTCTGCCGGCGGCTTGCGGATGGCGGCAACGTTCCAATCGCCCATCAGCCAGCCATAGCCGGATTGCGAGACGGCGCCGTTGCCGCTGCTCTCTCCGGGGTGCAACTCGGCAATGCCCGCACGATAGAATGCGATCAGGCAGCCGATCGCATCGTCGACCTCGATCGCAGGGTCGGCATCGACGGCGCACGAGACCGAACGATTGCCCGCCCAGGCGCGCTGCTCTTCCTGCAAGATAGCCTGCGCCTCGTTGGCGCCGGCCGCAAGAGCCGTATGGTAGGCGTCGGCCAGCGCGCGGTCGAGGTCGGCCAGGGTCGCATCGCCGCAGATCAGCGCTTCCACCGGCGCGGTGGCGAGGGTGCAATCGAAGCTGGGCTGGGCGACCCTATCCTGCGCTATTGCGGGCCAGGCGATGCAAGCAAGGCCAACCCCCCAGAATTTCGTGATCCTTCTCACGAGCGTGCGCCGACACGGAATGCCGCCGCGAGCACCGCAAGCCAACCGGCGATCATCAAGACGCCGCCGATCGGCGTGATCATTGCGAGCCAGGCCTGTCCAGTCCAGGCATAGAGGTACAGCGAGCCGCCGAACAGGAAGGCGCCAAGGCCGAAGCCGATCCCCGCCACCGCGATGAGACGGCTGAAATGTCGCGCCGCGACAGCAGCGAGGCCGAGCAGCGCCGCCGCGTGCCAAAGCTGATAGGACGCGCCGGTGTGAATCCAGTCGAGTGCCTCCGGCGTCAGCCGGCCTTCCAGACCATGCGCCGCCCAGGAGCCGAGCGCGACACCCATGGCGCCGTTGAGGCTCGCCGCTGCCAGATATCTGTGCAATCCACTCCTCCAAACTTTTCATGCTGGTCGCCGCATGAGGTGTCGTCTATCTATGGCATATCCTTGATCATCGCTTCCAGGCAAAGCCCCGGCCCGGAACCAGAGCGGGGAAAAGATCATGACCGAAGCCCCTATCCTGCTCCAGCGCGACGGCGCCATCGCGCGCATCACGCTCAACCGGCCCGACCGGGTCAACGCCCTCACCCTGCGCATGCTCGGAGAGCTGAGCGCGGCGCTGACCGACGTTGAGCACGATGACAATATACGCGCCGTCATCGTGACCGGCATGGGCCGCGGGTTCTGCGCAGGACAGGATCTCACCGACCACGAGGCAGTCGACGATACGCGCACGATCCGCAGTGTCGTGGAAAGACATTACAATCCTGTGATACGGCAGATTCGCGGATTGCAGCAGCCGGTGATCGCAGCCGTAAACGGCGTCGCGGCCGGAGCCGGCTGTTCGCTGGCATTGGCCTGCGACATCGCCATCGCGGCCGCAAGCGCGAAGTTCATCAATGCCTTCGTCAATATCGGTTTGATCCCGGATGGCGGCGGCAGCTATTTCCTGCCGCGCCTGATCGGCCAGGCGCGCGCCCTCGGCATGACGCTGCTGGGCGAGCCGCTCGATGCCAAGGTCGCGGCGGAATGGGGCCTGATCTGGAAAGCGGTGCCGGATTCCGATTTCGCGGGCGAGGTCGATGCGCTGGCCAGGCGCCTCGCGGACATGCCGACGGCCGCGATCGGCCTCATCAAGCACGCGATCAACGTCAGCGGCCATCACTCGCTGGAGCAGCAGCTCGCGGTCGAAGCGGAATTGCAGGCCCAGGCGGCCGAGACCGAGGACTACCAGGAGGGCCGTGCCGCCTTCCTTGAAAAGCGCAAGCCGCGCTTCCTGGGCCGGTGACGGAATCATGGATGCGCTTGCGCGGCGTGGCTTTGCTCATATAGACATGTCGGCGACACCGCTTGCGACTGGCAAGCGCTGCAGGATGCACGAAAGAGCCAGGCTCCCTTGATAACGCCGCAACTGGTCGAGGAACTGACCGAGGTCGCGCGCCTTGCCGGCGCCGAAATCCTCAAGGTCTATGTCGCGGACTTCGCCACCAAGCGCAAGGCGGACCAGTCGCCGGTGACCGAAGCCGATTTGGCGGCGGAGGCGGTGATCCTGGCGGCACTGCGGCGCTTGACGCCCGGCATTTCGGTGATCGCGGAAGAGGATGCGCAGATCAGTGGCCTGCCGGCGCAGGCCGAGGAACGGTTCTGGCTGGTGGATCCGCTCGATGGCACCAAGGAGTTCGTGGCGCGCAACGGCGAATTCACCGTCAACATCGCGCTGATCGAGCGCGGGGTGCCGGTGCTGGGCATCATCCATCTGCCCGCCCTGCGCGAGACCTATCGCGGCCATTCCGGCAAGGCCGAGCGCAGCGCCGATGGCGCGGCCTTCAAACCGATCCAAGCGCGCAAGCCGCCGGCCAACGGCGCCATCATGACCATCAGCCGCTCCCACGCGGCCAAGGAGCAGGTCGAGATCGAGGAGATGGGCGAGCGCATCCAGGGCACCATCGTCGCCGGATCCTCGCTGAAATTCTGCCGCCTGGCGGAAGGCGTGGCGGACCTCTATCCGCGCCTCGGTCCGACCATGGAATGGGACACCGCCGCCGGCAACGCGATCCTGAACGCGGCGGGCGGATCGGTTGCGACGCTTGATGGCGCGCCGCTGCTCTACGGCAAGCCTGGCTTCCGCAATCCGCATTTCATGGCGCGCGGCCGGCGTGGCTAGGCGGCTGCAGCCGAATTTGGGAGAGATCGGCGATGCGGCGCGCGCCTTGCGTGCTGGCAAGCTGGTCGCGTTCCCGACCGAGACGGTCTATGGCCTCGGCGGCGATGCCACCAGCGACCGCGCGGTCGCCGCGATCTTCGCCGCCAAGGGCAGGCCCAGCTTCAACCCCCTCATCGTGCATGTGGCGAACATCTCCAGCGCGGCGCAATTCGCGGAATTGTCAGCCAAGGCGCAAGTGGCGGCGCGCGCCTTCTGGCCCGGCCCGCTGACTCTAGTCCTGCCGCGCCGGCGCGACTGCCGCATCTCGCTGCTGGCGACCGCCGGCCTCGACAGCGTCGCGATCCGCGTGCCGGCGCACACGATCGCACAGACCCTGCTGATGATGGCCGGCCTGCCGCTTGCAGCACCGAGCGCCAATCCCTCCGGCCGGCTGTCGCCGACCATCGCCGACCACGTGCTGGCCGATCTGGACGACAAGGTCGAGTTCGTAATCGATGGCGGGCCCTGCGAGGTCGGAGTCGAATCCACCGTTCTCAGCATACTGGAGGACCGCCCGCGCATCCTGCGGCCTGGCGCGGTCACGGCGGAGGCGTTGGCCGAGGCGCTGAAGGAGCCCGTTCCAATCGAGATGGGCGCGGAAGATGCCGCCGCCCCGCGCTCACCGGGCCGGCTGCTCAGCCACTACGCCCCGTCCTTGCCGGTGCGCCTCAATGCCGCAGCGTCGGAGCCGGGCGAGGCGTTGCTGGGATTTGGGCCTGCGGCACCGAAGGACGCGCTCAATTTGAGCCCCACCGCCGATCTGCAGGAAGCCGCCGCCAACCTGTTCGCCATGCTGCGCCGGCTGGACAATCGCCACTATCGCACCATCGCCGTCATGCCGATCCCGGAAACCGGCCTCGGCACCGCGATCAACGATCGCTTGCGACGAGCCGCCGCGCCGCGCTAGGCGTACGCCAATCGTCCGCGGTCGGGTAACAGTTTCCTGACCAAGAAACCGGTTCCCCCACCTTCTGGTTTGTTCCATCATGCGCCATCGGACCCGGGCGGAGCGACAATCCGCCGTCACAAGATCGAACGGGGAGTTGCCATGCGTATCTCTCGTCTTGCCATTGCGGCCGTTGCCGCGTGCGCCGCGTGGGCCCTGCCCGTCGCGGCTCGGGCCGACGTCAATCTCGGCAGCCTGGTCTGCAACGTCTCCTCGGGCTTCGGCTATTTGATCGGCTCCAACCGCAATGTGAGCTGCGTCTTCAACCGCTCCAACGGGACGATCGAGCGCTATACCGGCCAGATCCGCGATTGGGGCTTCGATCTCGGCTATTTCCACGCCGGGTCGATCGTGTGGGGCGTGATCGCACCAGGCGACAATGTCGCGCCGGGATCGCTGGCCGGTGACTACACCGGCGCCGGGGCCGGCGGCTCGGCCGGCATTGGCGTCAAGGTCAACCTGTTGTTCGGCGGCGATGGCGGCAAGATCTCGCTGCAGCCTTTGGAATTCGAGGGCAATGTCGGAATCGGCGCCAATGTCGGTGTCACGCGCCTCTCGCTCACCTACGGACAGTAACCGCCGCGAGAACGCCGCATGGACCCGCTGATCGCGGGCCTGCAGGCGATCGTCGGCGCGCGGCATTGCCTGACCGAACCGGACGCCCTGGCGCCGTTCATCACGGACTGGCGCGGGATGTATTGCGGCCGGGCGCGCGCCGTTCTGCTGCCCGGCACCGTGGCCGAAGTGCAGGCGATCGTGCGCCTGGCGCGCCAACACCATGCGCCGATCGTGCCGCAGGGCGGCAATACCGGTCTGTCCGGCGGCGCCACGCCTGACGACAGCGGCAGGGCGATCCTCCTCAGCCTGAAGCGCCTCACCAGAGTGCGTACGATCGATCCGCTCAACAATTCCATGGTGGCGGAAGCGGGCTGCATCCTCGCCGACCTGCAGCAGGCGGCGAGCGCGGTGGACCGGCTGTTTCCGCTCAGCCTCGCGGCCGAAGGCACCTGCCAGATCGGAGGCAACCTCGCCACCAATGCCGGCGGTATCAATGTGCTGCGCTTCGGCAATGCGCGCGACCTGTGCTTGGGGCTGGAAATTGTGCTGCCCGATGGGACGCTGGTCTCCCACCTCAACGCGCTGCGCAAGGACAATAGCGGCTATGACCTCAAGCACTGGTTCATCGGCTCGGAAGGAACGCTGGGCATCATCACCGCCGCGGCGCTGAAGCTGTTTCCCAAGCCGGTGGCACGCGCCACCGCTATCGTCGCGCTCTCCGATCTCGATGTCGCGCCGTCGCTGCTGGCGCGTTGCCGCGCCGGCCTCGCCGACCAGTTGGTGAGCTTCGAGCTGCTGCCGCGCTTCGGGATCGAGCTGGGGCAACGCTTCGTGCCGGGGCTGACCTGGCCGCTCGCCAGCCTCCCCGAATGGTCCATCCTGATCGAAGCCAACACCAGCTCCGCCGCCTTCGATATCCGCGCCGCGATGGAGCAGAGCCTGGGTACCGCACTGGAAGACGGCGAGATCACCGATGCGGCGGTCGCCAGCTCCGAAGCGCAATCGCTGGCGATGTGGCGGCTGCGCGAAGGCATCGTCGAAGGCCAGAACCGGTCAGGCGCCAACATCAAGCACGATGTCTCCGTGCCGGTCGCCCAGGTTCCTGCCTTCATGAAAGAAGGCTTCGAGGCCGTGCACGGCACCTGGCCCGAGGCACGGCTGCTGGCGTTCGGTCATCTCGGCGACGGCAATATCCATTTCAACCTGGTGCAGCCCGAGAACGAAGACAAAGAGCGCTTCCTCGTGCGCACCGAAGCGATGAACCGCATCGTCCACGACGTGATCGACCGCTTCGGCGGCTCGATCAGCGCCGAGCACGGCATCGGCCAATTGCGCCGCGCCGAGTTGCATCACCGCAAGCCGGCTGCCGAGCTCGATCTCATGCGCCGGATCAAGCGCCTGATCGACCCGGAGAATCTGATGAATCCGGGGAAGCTGGTGTGAGCCCCTATCCGCCGATAGATCCGTACGAGCACGGCATGCTCGATGTGGGCGACGGCCACCGCGTCTACTGGGAGCAATGCGGCGATCCTGCGGGCAAGCCCGCGCTCGTGCTTCACGGCGGGCCCGGTTCGGGCTGCACCCCTGGATGGCGTCGGTATTTCGATCCCGACCGCTATCGGATCGTGCTCTTCGACCAACGCGGCGCGGGCAGAAGCACGCCGCATGCGAGCAATCCGGACATCGATCTCTCCATCAACACGACATCCCATCTACTGGCGGACATCGAGCTGCTCCGACGCCATCTCGGCATCGAGCGCTGGCTGCTGCTGGGTGGCTCCTGGGGAACGACCCTGGCGCTCGCCTACGCCCAGCGACATCCGGAGTGCGTCACCGAAATGGTACTGGAGGGCATCGCCACCACGACGGCGTGGGAAGTCGACTGGATCACACGCGGCATCGGGGCATTTTTCCCGGACGCCTGGGCGCGCTTTTGCGACGGCGTGCCCGAGACGGAACGCTCCGGCAGCCTGGTCGATGCGTACCACCGTCTCCTGATGCATCCCGATCCGGCGATCCACGAGAAGGCCGCGCGCGACTGGTGCGATTGGGAGATCGCGATCGTCGCACTGCACGCCGGCGAGGCGCCCAATCCCAGGTACGAGCCGCCAACCTTCCGGCTCGGCTTTGCGCGCCTGGTCACGCATTATTGGCGCCACAAGGCTTGGCTCGAGGATGGCGCGCTGCTGAGGGAAGCGAAGCGCCTGTCGCGCATCCCCGGCATTCTGATCCACGGCCGCCTGGACCTGTGCAACCCGCTCGTCACGCCATGGCGCCTCGCGCAGCACTGGCCCGGCAGCGAACTCGTGATTGTCGACCAGGCCGGGCATGACGCGGACCATCCTGGCATGAGCGAATGCGTTGTCGCCGCCACGGATCGCTTTGCGGCCAGATGACCGCGGCCGTGACCGACCGAACCACACCATGACGCCACATGACCCGTTGCGCCCTGGGCTGCCTTTGTTGACAATCGCCGCTCCCGCGATTCTTCCGGCCAGGCCCCATGAGCGATCAAATCCGTAAAATCCTCTATATCAGCGTCGATCAATGGCGCGGCGAGTGCCTCGGCGCCGTCGGGCATCCGCTGGTGAAGACCCCCAATCTCGACGCCCTGGCTGCCGACGGCGTGCTGTTCAAGCGGCACTATACCGTCTGTGCACCATGCGGGCCGGCGCGCACCAGCCTGCATACCGGCCTCTACCTCATGAACCACCGCTCGGGCCGCAACGGCACGCCCCTCGATGACCGCTTCACCAACGTGGCACGCGAGGCGCGCAAGGCTGGCTTCGATCCGACCTTGTTCGGCTATACCGACACCAGCATCGACCCGCGCACGCGCGCGCCCGACGATCCCGCGCTGAAGACCTATGAAGGCTTCCTGCCCGGCTTCACCGTCGGGATGCCGCTGCCGGAACATATGGCCGCCTGGATCGCGGACCTGAAGGCGCGCGGCTACGACCTGCCGAACGGGCGCTGGGATGTCTATCGGCCGCGCCCCGGATTCCGGAAGCCCGCCGATCGCGGTCACAGCTTCGCACCGCCGGTCTTCACGGCGGAGGAAAGCGAGACCACCTTCATGGCCGATGCGATCCTGCGTTTTCTATCTGTGCGACGGGACGAGAACTGGTTCGTGCATGGTGTTTTCCTGCGCCCGCATCCGCCGGTGATCGCGCCCGAGCCCTACAACGCGATGTACGATCCGGCTGATGTGCCGATGCCGCAGCGCAAGCAGACGCCCGACGAAGAAGCCGAGCAGCACCCGTTCCTGAAAGCGAAGATCGCCGCCCTCGCCGCTTCGAAAGGCGTCGATGAGCACAACCCGAACAACGCGGTCCACATGCCGGAGCTGGAGCTGCGCCAGATGCGCGCGACCTATTTTGGCATGATCACCCAGGTAGACGATCAAATCGGCCGCCTGATCGCGCACCTGAAGAAGACCGGCGAGTATAACGAGACGCTCATCATCGTCACCTGCGACCATGGCGAGATGGGCGGCGACCATTATTGCTGGGGCAAGGAGATCTATTTCGACCAGAGCTTCCACATCCCGCTCATCATCCGCGATCCGCGCCGGGTCGCCGACCGCAATCGCAGCCGGCAGGTCGAATGCTTCACCGAATCGGTGGACATGCTGCCGACCATCCTGGAGTGGCTGGGCCGGCCGATCCCGGACCAGTGCGACGGGCGATCGCTACTGCCGTTCATCGAGGGCGGGACACCACCGGACTGGCGGACCGACCTGCATTACGAGCTGGATTTCCGCACCTCGCCCAACTCGACCGGCATCGATCCGGAGGCGGCGCTCGGCATCGGGCCGGACGAATGCTACCTGACCGTCTTGCGCGACGAGCACTACAAGTACGTGCATTTCGTGTCGCTGCCGCCGCTCTTGTTCGACCTCAAGAATGATCCGTATGAAATGACCAATCTTGCCAACGACCCCGCTCATCGCGACGTGCTGCTGACCTATGCGCAGAAGATGCTGTCCTGGCGCATGCGCTATGTCGACCGCACGCTCGCCAATCTGCATCTCAGCCCGGCCGGCGTGACCGACGGGCGCAAGCGCCAAGCGCGAGGCGCTACATGACAGTTGCGGACATCACGCGTTCTGCGGAATGGGCTGCGCTGAAGCGCCATCGCCAGTCGCTGGCCAAGACCCGCATCGCCGCCCTGTTCAAGGACGATCCCGAACGCTTCGCGCATTTCTCGCTGCGGCTCGATGAATTCGCGCTCGATTTTTCCAAGAACCTCGTGACGCCTGAGACCATGCGGCTGCTGCACGACCTGGCGCGCGCAGCCGATGTCGCCGGTTGGCGCGACCGCATGTTTGCCGGCGAGCACATCAACAGCACCGAGGACCGCGCAGTCTTTCACATCGCGCTGCGCCACCAGGGCCGCGAGCCCATGATGGTCGACGGAAAGGACGTGATGCCCGACGTGCGCAAGGTGTGGGAGCAGATGCGCGGCTTTGCAGCCGCGGTCCGCGAGGGCCATTGGCGCGGCGCGACCGGAGAGCGCATCAGGACAATCGTCAACATCGGGATCGGCGGCTCGGACCTCGGGCCCGCCATGGCGGTGCAGGCGCTGCGCCCGTTCTGCCATCCGGAGATCGCGTTCCACTTCGTTTCCAATGTCGATGGCGCGCATCTGCATGCCGCCCTCGCCCACGCCGATCCGGCCTCGACCTTGTTCATTGTCTCCTCCAAGACCTTCACCACGCAAGAGACGCTGGCGAACGCCAATGCAGCGCGCGGCTGGCTGACGGCGCGGCTTTCGCCGAGCGCCGTGCCCAAGCATTTCGTCGCGGTCAGCGCGGCGGTCGACAAGGCGAGCGCGTTCGGCATCGCGCCGGAGAACGTGTTCGGCTTCTGGGATTGGGTCGGCGGTCGCTATTCCATGTGGTCGGCCATCGGCCTGCCGATTGCGGTCGCGCTGGGCTGGGAGGGATTCGAGCGGCTGCTGGCGGGCGCACACGCCATGGACATGCACTTCAGGGACGCGCCGGCGGAGCGCAATATCCCGCTGACCATGGGTCTGATCGCGCTGTGGAACATCGATTTCCTCGGCGCCAACTCCTATGCCGTGCTGCCCTATGCCCAGGACCTGGCGCGTCTGCCGGCCTATCTGCAGCAGCTCGAGATGGAGAGCAACGGCAAGACCATGCGCCGCGACGGCAAGCCGGTGAAGTGCGAGACTGGTCCCGTCCTGTTCGGCGAGCCCGGCACCAACGGCCAGCATGCGTTCTATCAGCTCATCCACCAGGGCACGCAGCGCGTGTTCTGCGATTTCATCCTGGCGGCACGCGATCGTTCCGGCTATCCCGACCAGCATCGTCTGCTGACCGCGAATTTCCTGGCGCAGAGCCAGGCGCTGATGTTCGGCAAGAGTGCCGCGGAAGCGCAGGCGGAAATGAAGCAGGCAAAGATGAAAGCGACCAGCGCGCGCGCCCTGGCGCCGCATCGCAGCTTCAGCGGCGACCGGCCGAGCAACAGCATCCTGATCGGCGAACTCGATCCCTATCACCTCGGCAAGCTGATCGCGCTGTACGAGCACAAGACGTTCGTGCTGGGGATTCTGTGGGGCATCAATTCCTTCGACCAGTGGGGCGTCGAGCTCGGCAAACAGCTCGCGAACGATATCCTGAGCGGCAGCGGTGTCGCCCGCGACGGCTCGACAGCGGGTCTTAAGGCTCTTTATGATGCCTGGCAGCGATAGCCGGAAGTCTGGGGGAATCATCATTTATGCTGTCGATCGATCCGTCGCGCGTCGATCTGTGCGAGGAATTCAAGGGCAAGCCGTTCGGCCGTCACAGCGCCGATCTGCACAAAATGCTCGATCTGATGCGCTGGGGCTTTGCGCGCGGCCGCACCGTAATCCTGTGCACGGTGCCGCACAAGGAATGGCGGCTCGCGAAGTTCGGCCCGCGCCGCGGCACCCCGATGCAGATCGATCAGAGCCGCGCTTTCGGCAGCTACAACGATGCGGTCTGGGCCTGCTTTCGCGCGCGCTGGAAAGAGATGACCGGCGGCGAGTGCCCGGTCGAATAATGCAAGCCGAATAGCACCACGGACATATTCGCCGCATCATGCCTGAACGCCTATTGGCCTACACCGACAAGCTGAGCGTGGAGCCCGACGAACTGGTCGAGGTCAAGGTCAGCTCGCCGCGTTCCGGCAACTATCGCGCATCGCTGGTGCGCGTGATCTGCGGTGACGATTCCGTCGAAGGGCCCGGCTACAAGGTCGAGCCGGTGGCGGGCGTGCCCGGCAACGACTATCCCGCGCGGCACCAGCCAATTCCCTGCGGCTCCTATGTCGAGATCGAGGACCGGAAGTCGTTCGCCTTGTCGAGCTTCTCGATCCGCACCTTCATCTGGCCGACCTGGCTGGACAAGGGCAGCGAGCAATGCATTCTTAGCAACTGGGACGCCGCGACCAAGACCGGCTATGCGCTGTATCTCGATGCGACCGGGCGGATCGCGTTGCGCATCGGCGACCAGGCGCCCCTTGTCCTGCCGCACGATCTGATGGCGCGCCATTGGTACCTGGTCGCTGTCGCGTTCGATGCCAACACCGGCCGCGCGATCCTGGCGACGCGCCGCCTCATGGCGTACGGGCATTCGGGCCTGCGGCATTTCGTCGAAGGCCATCTGACGCCTTCGGCAACACCCAACCGCTTCCTGATCGCGGCCTGGAACCAGGGCAAGAATGCGACCGCGCATTTCAACGGCAAGATCGATTCGCCGACCATCTTCGCCGAAGCGCTGAAGCCGGAAGCTTTGCTCGCCTTTCCCGGCACCCGCGACGAGCCGCCGCCGGAGCGTGCGGTCGCCGATTGGGATTTCTCGCAAGGCATCGGGGGCACGTGGATCATCGATTCGTCGCGCCATCGCCGCAATGGCCACACCGTCAATCTGCCGACCCGCGCCATGGTGGGGTGGAACTGGGACGGCACCGAGATGAACTGGAGCCGCAAGCCGGAGCAATACGGCGCGATCCATTTCCACGATGACGATCTCTACGATTGCGCCTGGCAGACGGATTTCTCCATCCGCCTGCCCAAGGATTTGAAGAGCGGGATCTATTGCATCCAGCTCGTGCAGGACGAGCTGGAAGAATTCACGCCCCTGTTCGTGCGGCCGCTCAAGGGGAAACCGACATCCTCACTCGCCTTCCTGGTGCCGACCGCGAGCTATCTGGCCTATGCCAATCACCAGATGGATACGAGCTGGAGCTTCGACGAGCTGAGCTCTGCGCGTTTCACCTCGATCAACCGCACCGACCAGTTCCTGGAAGAGACCTATTCCCTCGGTCTTTCCACCTACGACCTGCACGGCGACGGCAGCGGCGTCGCCCACTCGTCGCGCCTGCGTCCGATTCTCAACATGCGGCCGAAAAGCGATCTGTGGCAGTTCAACGCCGACACCCACATCACCGACTGGCTGGCCGCGAAGGGCCTGGATTGCGACATCATCACCGACGAGGATTTGGAGCATGAAGGCCTGGATTGCCTGAAGCCCTATCGCTGCATCCTCACCGGCACGCATCCGGAATATTACAGCCTGAAGATGCTGGACGCGGCGCAGGACTATACCGACCGCGGCGGCCGCCTGGTCTATCTCGGCGCCAATGGGTTCTATTGGCGGATCGCGTGGCATCCATCGCTCGACGGCGTGATCGAGCATCGCCGCTCCGAGGACGGCATGCGAGCCTGGATGACCCAACCGGGCGAAAGCTACATGGCCTTCACCGGCGAGTATTCCGGACTCTGGCAGCGCAACGGACGGCCGCCCAATGTTTTGGTCGGCACCGCCTTCAGCGGACAGGGATTCGATTTCGCGACCTACTACAGGCGCCTGCCGGCCAGCAACGATCCGCGCGCCGCTTTCATCTTCGAAGGCGTGGCCGATGGGCACATCGGTGACTTCGGGTCGATCGGCGGCGGCGCGGCCGGGTGGGAGCTGGATCGCGCGGACGCAAACTTTGGCACGCCGCCGCATGCCTTAATCGTTGCGACTGCCGATGACTTTCCTGCCAGCTATCACTGGGTGAACGAAGAACTCAACCACACCCATTCCGCCGTCAATGGCGACACCTGCCCGATGATCAAGGCCGACATGGTGTTCTTCGAAACCCCGCATGGGGGCGGCGTCTTCTCGGTCAGCTCGATCTCCTGGGCCGGCTCGCTGGCGCATAACGGCTACGACAACAATGTCAGCCGCATCACCGAGAACGTGGTGCGAAGGTTTCTCGACCCGAAGCCGTTGTAGGGCGTTGTCAGTCGGCCAACACTCAACCGTCATGCCAGTGCTTGGCACTGGCATCCACGAGTTTGCCAGCAACAGGATGGCCTCGCCCCACGAAACTCGTGGACGGCAAGGCCACGCCTTGCCATGACGGATAGGAGGCGAGTCTCGTCGACGAAGTCCGCGACCCCTACGCCAGCGCGCCCTGCCTGGTGTCCAGATAGTGCGAATAGACCAGGATGTCGGTGACCGCGACGCCGACGTTCGAGAAGGGCAGGAACAGCACTTCGGTCGCGACGAAGCGGCGGTCGCTGTTGATGTCGACCGAAAGGTCGAGCAATCCATCGCCGCGCGTGACCACGCGATCATAGTTCTCCAGCACGAAGTCGAGGATCTCGCCTTCGTGGCACTGGCGGACGGTGCGGCCGGTGGGGTCATCGCCGCGCACCTCCATCTCGCGCCGCCCGCACTGGCGATAGCGGTAATCGTGCGCGGCCTGGAGCACCTCGACAATCAGGGTCGACGGCAAGAGGTCCGAGATGGCCTGCAGCGAAAAGTCGGCCAGCATCGGCAAGCCCTTCGGCCGACCGGTATTCAGCCACTGATCGAACACCCGACGCGTCTCGTTGCTGACACGGCCCAGCCCCTCGAGCACGCCGACCTTGTCGCCGACGCCGAGCAGGCTGCCGTCCGAGCCGATCAATGTGCGCCGGCCGATGTTCACGCCGATTGGTTCCATGAGCTATGCGTCTTTTGCCATCAGGCGATCACGCGTCGCGGAAACCGCGTTGGCGTGGCCGTCGAACCCCTCATAGGTCGCAAGCCGGCCCGCATGGCGCGCGGCGTCGGGATAGCCCAATGTCGTCACATAAGCTAGCGAGCTACGTTTCACAAAATCGTAAATGCTAAGCGCCGAGCTGGTCCGGGCCGCCCCGGAGGTCGGCAGGACGGCATTCGGTCCCAATACGAAGTTGGCGAGGGTATTCGGCGTCCGGTCGCCCAGCAGGATTTCAGCCGCGTTGCGGATCTTGCCCAGATGGCTCCAGGGGTCCTTGGCATGGATCGTCAGATGTTCGGGGGCATATTCGTTGACGAAATCGCAGGCGGCGTCGAAATCGGGGGTCAGCACAATGCCGCCCTGTGGCCCGCGCAGCACCGTAGCCGAGAAATCGACCCTCTGGTCCGACATCTGGGTCCAGAAACCGGGGATGGCGGCGCGTGCCGCCTCCGCCACCGCTCGCGCATTCGTAACCAGGAAGCAGGAGGAATCCGGTCCGTGCTCCGCCTCGATCAGCAGGTCGAGGGCGGCCAACCTGCCATCCGCCGTCTCGTCCGCGAGGATGATGGATTCCGACGGGCCGGCCAGGATGCCCGGGTCGATCCGGTGCGACAGCAGCTTCTTGGCCGCCACCAGATAGGGGCTGCCAGGCCCGACCATCTTTAGGACGCGCGGCACGGTCTGGGTGCCATAGGCCACGGCCGCCACCGCCTGCGCCCCGCCGCAGCGGTAGACCTCTGTCACGCCAGCCAGCCGCGCGGCCACCAGGGTCGCGGGATCGGTGCGCCCATCGGGCAGCGGCGGCGTGCAGATGATGACGCGCGGCACTTTCGCAACCATGGCAGGGACGGCGGTCATCACCGCGACCGAAGGGAAGGAGCCTTTGCCGCGCGGCACATAGCAGGCGACGGAATCGATCGGCGACCAGCGTTCGCCCGCGAAGATGCCGGGGCGCATCTCCTTCATCCACATCTCTTCGGGCATCTGGACTTCGTGATAGCGCCGCACATTGTCGACGGCATATTCGATCGCCGCCACCACGTCCGGCGCCACGCTCTTCATCGCAGCATCGAATTCCGCGGCGGGCGTGCGGATCGCGTCGGCCGACAACGAGATCGCACCGTCGAACCGCGCGCCGAAGCGCGCCAAAGCGGCATCGCCGTCGCGCCGCACCTCTTCGATGATCGGCTTCACCCGCTCTTCGAACACCGCCAGATCGGCGGCCTCGGATCGCACCAGCAGGCGCTCCCGCGCCTCCCGCGACAGCGTGGCAAGCTCGAACAAGGCAATGGGCCGATCCATGGCAAACTCCGGTCCGCCGGGCGAAGGCGCCCGGTTACGGCGGTTTCAATAGGGAAATTCAGGCTCTGTGACAATGTGACAATGAGTGTCCGGCGGGGCCCTGGACCTAGCGGCCGCCTTCGGCCAGCTTGCGCATCGGCGCGCCCTGCTGGCCGAAAGTCAGGATATCGCGCTCCATGCGCTCATAATCCTCGATCGAGATGCCGCGATTGACGGTCACGCCGTCATCGGACAGGGGGAACAGGCCGAACTCGCACTGGCCGAAATGGCGCGACCGCACCAGCCAGGCATAGTGGCCGAAGACCGGACGCTTTTCCGCCAGCATGCGCCGATAGCATTGCTCGATGAAGTCGCGGCCCTGGAACACCATCTCGTCGATGAAGCGGCCGGTGAAATCGAAGCCGGTATATTGCACGACCCGGGTGCCGACCAGGCGATAGCGGAACCGCGGCGGATCGCCCAGCATGTCGACTATCATCAGGTTGGGCAGCAATTCGCGCACGTCGACCGGGTCGATGTCGGACCGCGAGGGCACCTTGCCCTTGGCTCTGGCCAGCCAGTAGGCATTCAGCTTGTGGATGCGCTGGGAATGCACGACAGCGACGTCGGAACTGCTCGCCATCTCCTGGGCGGCGGTGGTGACATCGTCCAGCGGTCGCGGATCCATCGGGCCGTCGCGACCTGTCTCCGGCGTGGCCGGCTCCGTTCCGCCAGCTTCCGACATTGGACCGATACTCATTGAACCTGCTGCTCTCTAGAATTTATGGCCGCCGGTTCAGGGCGCGACACAATCACTCCTGGCAATCTCCAAGGGTGCGCAATATCTCGGACAGCCTTGCCAGTTTTGAGAGGGCCGGTCAACAAAACCGTCATCTACCGGTAATATCAGCCAGGGCCGCGCGATAAAGTTCTCCAGCGGCCGGGTCGAAACAGCAAAAAATCACATCCCGGGGCCAGGGATGGACGCCAAGCCAAGCCCGCATGGTGGCGACCGCCACTGCAGCGGCCTGCGGCGCCGGATAGCCGAAGATGTCCGCGGAGATCGCCGGGAAAACGATGCCCTTGCCTCGATACCGGCCGCCAACTCGGCAAAAGCCACGGGTGGGACAATGGCCGGTGCGGCGGCAGTCCAGAGCGCGTCTGGCCGCTGGCCGGCCGCGCTGACGATGACATCGACATCGAGCGCAGCGATGTCGCCGATATGGACGTTATGCGATCGGCGATCGCTTGCGGCATCGCAATCTCCTTCGCTAAGCATGAGCATCCAGCAATCACGCTGAAAGGGAGCTGAACGCGCGATGTGCGGCCGCTACAGTTTCACGCTGCCACCCGAAGCGATCCGCGCATTGTTTCGCGTGGTGACCGGCCTCAATCTGCAGCCGCGCTACAACATCGCGCCCACTCAGGCGGTGCCGGTGATCGGGCTGGAACCGAGCGGCGAGCGCGCGTTGAAAATGTTCCGCTGGGGCCTCATCCCGCGCTGGAGCAAGGAAATGCCGAAAGGCGCCCCGCTGATCAATGCGCGATCGGAAGGGATCGCCAAAAGCAAGATGTTCGGCGAAGCATTCCACAAACGCCGTTGCCTGGTGCCGGCCGACGGCTTCTACGAATGGAACAAGGATAAGAGCCTCAAGGATCGCCAGCCCTGGCGCATCGTCGATCCGGAGCGGCCGGCCTTCGCGTTCGCCGGCATATGGGAAGGCTGGCGCAATCCGGAGGGCGAGATCATCCGCAGCTTCGCCATCATCACGACCAGTGCCAATGAAAAGCTCTCTCATGTCCACGACCGCATGCCCGTCATGCTGAAAGCCGAAGACGAGGATGCCTGGCTCGATCCCGGCAATGCTGAGCCCAAATTACTGTCGGTGCTGGCCCCATATGATCCCGGAAAGACCGAGCTCTATCGGGTCGATAGCCGCGTCAATAGCGCGAAGAATGATGATCCGGAATGCCTGAACAGGCTGGATTGATTGATGAAATCGCAGCCGCCGCTCCCTTTGCCTCACACGGCGCGGGCCTGATATGGTGCGCGCCGCAAGGGGAGAAGAATGCCGATCAATATCATCGATCCGAATGCGCCCGGCCAGGAGCATGTCGACAGCTATTGGGCGTCCACCGGCGGTCCGGAGATCGCGGATGCCGCGCCCGTTTCGGGCGACATGGAGGTCGACATCGCCATTATCGGCGGGGGCTATACCGGCCTATCGACCGCTCTACATCTGGGGCGCAAGTTCGGCCTGACGTCGCACGTGCTGGAAGCCAACCGGATCGGCTGGGGATGCAGTGGGCGCAATGGCGGCTTCGCGACCCTCGGCATCGGCAAGACCAGCATGGCGGGCTGGATCAGGCGCTGGGGCGAAGCAGAAGCGCGACGCATCTTCGATCAGTCCGGCGATGCTGTGCGGCTGGTGCGCCGGCTGCTCACCGAAGAAGCGATCGAGGCGGAAGCGACACCCGACGGCAATCTTGAACTGGCCCATCTGCCGGGCCGGATGCGCCAGCTGGAACACGACCACCGCTTTCTCGACGCCAAGTTCGGTGTGAAGTCGCGTCTGCTCGACAAGGCGGAGCTTGAACGCAGCTACCTTGTCAGCCGCGAAGCGCACGGCGCACTGCTGTTCGAGACCGGTTTTGCGCTCCATGCGATGAAATATGTGCGCGGCCTGGCGCGCACAGCGCAACGCGCCGGCGCCGTTCTGCACGGTTCATCGCCAGTGCAAGGCTGGGCGCGCGATGGCAAGCGCCATGTGCTGACCACGCCCGGTGGCAAGGTGCGCGCGCGACAGGTGGTGATCGCGGGCAACGGCTATACCGGAGACCGGCTGCATCCGGCGATCGATGGACGATTGCTGCCGGCGCTCTCCAACATCGTAGTCACGCGCCCGCTGACCGAAGCGGAGCGCAAGAACCTCAACTGGTCGACCACCTTGCCGATCAGCGATACCCGCAATCTGTTGTTCTATTACCGCCTGCTGCCGGATCATCGCATCCTGTTCGGCGCACGCGGCGGCATCGAGGATACGGCGGCGAGCCGCGCCGAGCACAAGGACTGGCTGCTGCGGCGACTCGCCCAGATGTTCCCGATCCTCAAGGGCATCGAGGCGACGCACTTCTGGAACGGCTGGGTGTGCGTGCCGTTCGACAAGTCACCGCACGTCAACTCCATTGAGGACGGCACCGTGCATTACGCTCTCGGCTATGTCGGGACCGGCGTCGCGCTTGCCACCTATTGCGGGCTGTTGCTGGCGCACCGCCTGGCGGGCGATGAGAGCATGCTTCCCTCTCCGCTGCTCGCGCAGCCGCTGCCGCGCTTTCCGTTTCCCGCCCTGCGCCGAACCTATCAGCGCGCCATGTACGTGTTGTTCGAGCTCCAGGACCGCCATTAAGCGATGACGGAGGACGCGCTCAAATCCGTCAACGCCGCGCCGACGCCCTCGCCCCTGCTGCGGCTGGTGGTGGGCCCGCTGGCGCTGCTCGCCATGGGGACGATCTGGGGCCTCGGCTTCGCGCTCGCCAAGCTGGCGGGAGAGAACGGCGCCCATCCGATCGGGCTGGTGCTGTGGGAGACGATCGGCAGCGGCGCGCTGCTGCTGGCGGTCTGCGCCCTGGTCGGCCGCTTCCCGCGCCGGCAATGGAGCTATCTGCGCTATTACCTGATCAACGGCCTGCTGGGCTTCGCCATCCCCGGGCCATTTCTGTTCTGGACCGCGCCGCATCTGCCGGTCGCGGTCCTCACCCTGATGATCCCGATGGCGCCGCTCATGACCTATGTCCTCATCCTTGCCATGCGGACGGAGCGGTTCGACGTCTGGCGCGCCTCGGGCGTGTTGCTGGGATTCACCGGCGTCGGCCTGATCGTCCTGCCGGAAGGCAGCCTGCCTGAGCCCGGCCTGGTCGGCTGGGTGCTGCTGGGGCTCGCGGCATCATGCTTCTATGCGCTGCAGAACCTCTATATTGCGATGCGCTCGCCAGCCGATGCCGATGTGCTGACACAGACCACCGGCATGCTGATCCTGGGCGGGCTGGTGGCGATCCCGCTGGCGGCCGGCGCCGATGGCTTCCTGCTGCCGGTCTTTCCGATGACGGTGGCAGTCAAGGCGGCGTCCGTCATGCTGCTGATCAATGCCGCCATGATGCTGATCTTCGTCTGGGTGGTGCGCAGCATCGGCCCGGTCTTCGCCTCCCAGACCGCCAACGTGATCGTGCTGGCAGGGGTGTTCTGGGGCTGGGTGATCTTCGGCGAGATCCTGAGCCACTGGGTCTGGGCCGCCATCCTCGTGACGGCGGCCGGCGTGGCGCTGGTCACCCTGCGCCCCGCCGAGCCGGTCCGGAAATAGCTTACGCGCCCAGACTTTACGCGCCGAGCAGTAATCCGCCGCCGACCGCCGCCATCATTGCACCCGCGATGCGCAAGGGCAGCCTGGCCGCATGCCTGCGCGCCAGATAGGCAACACCGAGGCCCGTCACATGCAGCAGCGAGGTCGCGGCTACGAAGCCGGCGCCGTAAGCGGCGGGATGCGCAAGGCCCGGCAGCTCGGTGCCATGGGCATGGCCGTGGAACAGGGCAAAGGCGCCGACCAGGCTCATCGCCAACGCGACCGGCATGCGGGCGCCGAAGGCGATCAAGGCGCCGATCACCAGCACTGACCCGCCAATCCCGAACTCCACCATCGGCAGGGGCGCGCCCATGAGTGCCAGCGCTGCGCCGCCGATCATGACCGCGACAAAGGCCACCGGCACCAGCCAAGTCGCGCGCTTGCCGAGTTGCGCCGCCCAGATGCCGACGCCCAGCATGGCGAGCATGTGATCCAGCCCCATCAGCGGGTGGAGGAAACCGGCCATGAAGCCGCTGCCGCCATGCAGCCCGATGCCGGTATGGGCCCAGGCGGGCGACGTCAGCGCGGCTCCCATGATGGCGGCGAAGGTGACGATACGTGTCGGTCTAATCATGATGGCTACATCCCTCTCTGTGTCTCGATCTTCCGTCGCCTGATCCGGCATCGTTATATCAGCGTGCCGCGTGCAACCCAAGGATCGCCATGTCTGTCAGCCTGCCCGAACGCACCGCTCTCATCCTCATCGACCTGCAGCTTGCGATCGACGATCCGCGCTGGGCCAGGCACGGGTCGCGGAACAATCCCGGCGCCGAGGCGGCCGCCAGCGCGCTGCTCGGCCGCTGGCGCCGGCTCGGCTGGCCGATCATCCATATCCGCCACGATTCGACCGAGCCCCAATCGACTTACCGGCCCGGTGGACCCGGCCATCCATTCAAGCCGGAGGTTGCGCCGAGTGCCGACGAGACGATCATCGCCAAGCGGGTGAACAGCGCCTTCATCGGTACCGACCTCGATCGCTACCTGCGCGACATCGGCGCGCCGGTGCTGGTGATCCTGGGCGTCATCACCAACAACTCGCTCGAGGCGACGGTGCGCAACGCCGGCAATCTCGGCCACCGCGTGTTCGTGCCGGAGGATGCGTGCTTCACCTATGGAAGGCAGGATCTGCGCGGAAAGATCTGGGCGGCGGAGGATGTGCACGCCCTGTCGCTCGCCAATCTGCATGGCGAATATGCCACCGTCACCAGCAGTGCTGAAATCCTGGCAGGCGTACCTGCCTAAGCAGCCGCCTCCGCCTCGCTCGCATAGCGCTTGAAAAAGGCGCCGGTCAGCACGCCCAGCGCCAGCCAGAACACCAGGCTGGTTGCGATCGCGATCAGGACGAACTTGTGCTCCAGCTCTTCCGGCGCGAAGCCGCCTGCCGCCTCCGGCTGCGGCGCGCCGACGACGTGCGGCAGCGCGATAAGGACCACGGCGATCGCATAGCCGTAGACGTTGCGCAGCCGTGCGGCGGCGAACAAGCCGCCCGCGGTCGCGATCACCGTGCCGATCCACCAGAGCTGGCGGTCGAGCAACGGCGCGGCTTCGGTACCGGGCAGCTCCGGCGGCAGGCCGAAGGACGGCGCCAGGGTGAAGCAGGCAAAGCCGGCGAGGCCCCACAGGATGCCGCGACGCCAATCCGCGCCCTTGCCGAAGACCACGATCGCGGCGGTGAGCAGGAAGGCAAAGCCGACGCCGGTCACGATATCCGCGCCGAGGGTGAAGAGATTGCGCTGCCAGCCATCGGCCGGTTCCCAGGCCTCCGCGTCGTGGTGATGTTCGACTGCCGTAGCTTCCGTCGCGGCGGGCTCGGCTGCCGGCGCGGTCGCTTCGGCGGCATTCTCATAGACCTCCGCCTGCAGGATGAGCGGCGTGGTGCCGAGCATGTGGACGCCCCACACCACTAGGCCGGCGCCGATACCAGCCAACAGGGCAACCGTGAGGAACATACGGAGATATCCGAACATCGCATGTCACGGCTCTCGAGGCCGCTCCCTATGACGAAGAACCGAACTGCGTGAACCGGCCGGAAAAAACCGGCGCTGCCTTAGTGGCAGGGGAAGTTGTTGGCGTGGCGGGCGTCGTGTGCCGCGTTATGCAGCACCTCCGCGCCGGCAAAACCGATGCCGTAGACGAACACGGCGCCGAACATGGCCACGATCATGGCGGCCGCGAGGGCAGCCGCGCGCTTGTTCAGCTTGGCCTCAGTTTGAGTAGCGGTGCGAGTCTGCGACATGTCGATCCCCATCTGCCGCGCTTGCCCACCGGAAAGGGACGCTTGATGCGCGGATTATCGTTCGGCTCGTAAAGTGCCCGATTTCCGTTGCCCTGGCAAGATTTAGCGCCCGCCGGGAGCCTCGAAATCAGGCTTCATCGATAAGGTGCAGGAACGAGCCGAACACACTGCCCTGCCGGCGACCATGGCTTCCCAGATTGCGACAGGCGGCATCCTCGACCTCGAACAGCGACTCGCCCGCGCCTTCCGAGACCACGCTGGCATAGTGGAATTCGTGGCCACTGAACGTGCGTCCCGCCGCGCCCAGCGGGCTCGCCGCCAGCAGCGTTCCCCGGCGATAGCCGAGATGCAGCTTGCGTTCGGCAAAGGAGGTCTCGAGCGGCAGCAGGCCGGCCATCGCGTGGCGCTTACCCTCGGAATCGATCAGCCCCTCGCCCAGGGTCATGTAGCCGCCGCATTCGCCATAGATCGCCGTGCCCGTGCGTGCCGCGCGGCCGAGGCTGTCCATGAAAGTCCGGTTGGCAGCCAGCCTGCCCGCATGCAGCTCCGGATAGCCGCCGGGCAGGAAGATCGCGTCTGCCGCCTCGTCGGGCGCTCCGTCTGCCAGCGGCGAGAATGTCACGATCTCTGCTCCTGCCGCGCGCCAGCCGAGCAAAGTCGCCGCATAGCTGAAGCCGAAGGCCACATCCTCGGCGACCGCGATGCGCTGGCCGAGCGGCGGGATGGTGGGCGCCGGTTTCGTTTCGGCGATCGTCGGCGCTGTCGCCAGGGCGTTGAGCGCGGCGAGATCGAGATGCGGCGCGAAATGCTCGGCCAACCGCTCCAGATAGCGATCGAATGAGTCGTGCTCGGCCGCCTGCACCAGACCGAGGTGGCGGCTCGGCAGCGCGATATCCGCGAACGCCGGCAGATAGCCCAGCACCGGCAGATCGGCGCGCGCGGCGGCTTGTCCCAGCATGGCGCGATGACGTTCGCCACCGACCTCGTTGAAGATGACTCCGGCGATGCGGACGTCGGGATGATGGTTCTTCAAGCCCTGCAGCAAGGCGGCCGCCGTCGCGCCGATCCCTTTCGCGCGCAGCACCAGGACAACCGGCAGCCTCGTGAGCGCGGCGATCTCCGCCGTCGAGCCCGGCGCGAGCGGCGCGTCACTCGGTGCACCGTCGAACAGTCCCATCACACCTTCGATGACGAGCAGCTCGATATCGCGCATCGCTTGTTGCACGAGGCGCGCCAGCGTCGCGGGCCGCATCGCCCAGCCATCGAGATTGAAACACGGAAGCCCGGTCGCGCGCGCATGGAACGCCGGGTCGATATAATCCGGCCCCACCTTGCACGACGCCACCGCAACATTGCGCCGCTTCAGCAACGCCAGCAGCGCAAGCGTGACGGTCGTCTTGCCGCTGCCCGAAGAGGCGGCAGCGATGATGAGGCCTTTGGCGCTCAAGATGCCACCCACGAGGCTTCCCCTGCCCCCCTTGCGGGGGAAGGATACAGAGGCTTAGCGAGTGGAGCGAGCTTAGCCGGCCCCCGGGTCGAAGAGCCCGGGGGTGGAAGGGGGGTAGCGGGCGAAGAAAAGCAGACACCTAGCGCTGCATCACCCCCCATCCCAACCTTCCCCCGCAAGGGGGGAAGGGGCTTTTCGTGAAGTGGAGAGAATACGGCCATCACATCGCCGACACTCAACCCGTCTGCCCCTGCCGCCGCGTTCCGAGCGGATCTGGCACGAGCACGCGGCCTTCTTGGGCGCCGAGCCAGTCGAGCGCGGCGCGCAAACGCACGACTTCGCCAATCACCACGATGGCGGGCGGCTCGATGCCGCTGGCTGCGACCTCGGCGGCACAGGCACCGAGGGTCGATTCCAGCACGCGCTGCTCCGGGCCGGTCGCCTTGCTCACCACCGCAACCGGCTCCGCCGGCGACCTGCCGCCTTCGATCAGGCGCGCGGCGATCTGCTCGATATGCTTCAGCGCCATGTAGACCACGATCACCGGCGAGCCCTTGGCGATCGCATCCCAATCGACGCCATCGGGAACCGCGCCGCCGGCATCGTGGCCGGTCAGGAACGTGACGGCCTGGTTGCAGTCGCGATGTGTCACGGGAATACCGGCATAAGCGAGGCCGCCGATGCCCGCGCTGATTCCCGGCACGATGCGGAACGGAATGCCGGCCTCGACCAGCGACATCGCTTCCTCGCCGCCGCGCCCGAACACGAAGGGATCGCCGCCCTTGAGGCGCAGCACGCGTTTGCCTTCGCGCGCGAGCTGGATGAGACGCAGCGAAATGTCCGGCTGCCTAGCCGAGGGCTTGCCGCCGCGCTTGCCGGCATATTCCAGCGCCGTGCCGGCGCGTGCGAGCTTCAGCGCGTCCTGGTCGACCAGCGCGTCATAGACCACGACATCGGCGGTGGTGAGCCCGCGCAAGGCGAGCAGGGTCAGGAGGCCGGTCGTTCCGGGACCCGCGCCGACCAGCCATACCCAGCCCGGCTCGATTCCAGGCAGCGATTCCAATATTTCGTTCATGCCCCGATCCTACGGGCCGGTTGCCCGGCGACTAGCCAGATTCAGACCCCAAACGCTAGAATAGCGTCATGACTCGCAAGCCAGAAGGCCCGTTGCGCCGCGGCTGGACCACGGGCGCTTGCGCCACCGCCGCGACCAAGGCCGCCTTCACCGCCCTCATCACCGGCGAATTTCCCGATCCGGTCGAGATCCTGCTGCCGAAGGGCGAACGGCCGAGTTTCGCGCTGGCGCGGCGCGCCCGCGGCGAGGACTGGGCGATGGCCGGTATCATCAAGGATGCGGGCGACGACCCGGACGTGACGCACCTGGCGCTGATCTTGTCCAAGGTGCGCCCTTTGCTCCAGGGTGGCGTCCAATTCAAGGCCGGCGCGGGCGTCGGCACCGTCACCAAGGCGGGGCTGCCGGTCGAGGTCGGCGAGCCGGCGATCAATCCTGTGCCGCGCCGGATGATGGCGGAGGTGATCGAGGAAGTCGCCGTTGCATACGGCGCGGAGCCCGACGTGGAGATCGAGATCTCGGTGCCCGGCGGCGAAGAACTGGCGAAGCAGACCTGGAATCCGCGGCTCGGCATCGTCGGCGGCATCTCGATCCTCGGCACCACCGGCATCGTGCATCCTTTCTCCTGTTCGGCCTGGATCGCCTCGATCCATCGCGGCATCGACGTGATCCGCGCGGCGGGGCTGGAGCATGCGGCGGCCTGCACAGGTTCCACCACCGAAAGCGCGGTGCAGCAGCGTTATGGCCTGCCCGAGTTCGCCTTCATCGACATGGGCGATTTCGCCGGTGCGACGCTCAAATATCTTCGCCAGCATCCGATCAAGCGCCTCACCCTCGCCGGCGGGTTCGGCAAGTTCTGCAAGCTCGCGGACGGCTTCCTCGATCTGCATTCCGGACGCAGCCAGGTCAATCTGGAGACCTTGGCACGCTGGGCCGGCGAGCACGGCGCCGGCGAGCTGACGCGAAGGCTGATCACGGAAGCCAACACCGCAAGCGAGGCGCTGAGCATCGCGCAGCAGCAGAACGTGCCGCTGGCCAAGGTGGTGGCGGAGAAAGCGCAGGCGGTCGCGATCGAAGAGGTGATGGGCAGGGTCGCGATCGAAGTGCTGGTCTATGATCGCGACGGCCAGATGGTCGCCGGAACGGGCTTCAACTGACATGCGCGTCCTGATCCTCGGCGGCACCCAGGAGGCCTTTCGGCTCGCCGAGCATCTGGCGGATGCTGCCGGCATCCAGATCATCTCCTCCCTCGCCGGCCGGACGCGCGAGCCTCGCATTCCGAAGGGCGAGGTTCGTACAGGCGGTTTCGGTGGCGCGAAAGGACTGGCGCGCTATCTGCAAGAGCAGCGCATCACGCACCTCGTCAACGCCACCCACCCTTTCGCCGCGGGCATCAGCGCCAACGCCGTCGCGGCAGCCGAGGCTACCGGCATTCCGCTGATGCGCCTGCTGCGCCCGGCCTGGATGGCGCGGCCCGATGATCGCTGGGTTGCGGCACGCCATGCGACGGAAGCTGCGGAACTGTGCCGGCGCGAAGGCGGGCGCATTTTCCTGACGCTGGGTTCGGGCGAGCTCGACGCCTTCGCAGATGTCCACAACGCGCATTTCCTGGTGCGCATGGTGGACGCGCCGGAAGCCCTGCCCTTGCGCGACTACCTCACCATCGCCGCGCGCGGACCGTTCTCGCTGCAGGACGAGCTGCGCCTCATCGCCGAGCATCACATCAGCCTCATCGTCGCCAAGAACAGCGGCGGCGATGCCACCTACGCCAAGATCGACGCAGCGCGGACGATGGGCCTGCCGGTCATCATGATCGAGCGCCCGCCGATCGCGCTCGATCCACGATCGGCGGCGGTGGCGAGTGTGGATGATGTCGTTGCTTGGGTAGAGATGCAGCACCCATAGCTGGCGCATCAGGCAACCGACTGCAGCCCCTTCTTCTCGACCAGTGTCAGGAGCTTGAGCGCCGCACCGCTCGGCCGCTTTTCGCCTCGCTCCCACTGGCTGACCAACCCCGTCGTCACATTGAGATAGCGTGCAAACACCGCCTGGCTGGCATTTTCGCGTAATCGAATGGCGCGGATTTTCCTCGGCGACAATGTCTGAACCGGCGTCAGGCACAATTCATCAAACGCCTTCATTGTACTCTTGGACAGAGCGCCGACTTCACGCAGGCCCGAGGCCGTTTCGTGGATCGCGGCCATGACGTTGCTGCGATATTTCTTCGGCATTTTACCCGATCTCCATCAGTGTTCCATTTCGCTTTGCCGCGCTCAACGCGGCCTCATCCAGATTGAGCATCGAATCGGCCAACATCCGAAAGGCTCGCAATTCTTTGATCGAAATATTGCCTTGATCCTTCTTGGCAAAACCATACACAAAGAATGCCAGCGATGCTTTTCGAAACACGATGATGCTGCGATAGCCGCTTGACCTGCCTTGCCCACGACGGGCGATGCGCTGCTTGATCACACCACCGCCCAGGTCCGCATCAATGAGACCGTCTTCCGCGCGCCGCACGGCATCCAGAAGCTCAGCATCCCCAATGTTCTCATAGTCGGCAAATCGAGCAAATGGCTTCGTGACGAAAACGCGCATCCAGAGCTCTTCTAGCAGTTTAGTTACTATAGCACTCAGTGCTATAGATAGCAATACCGCTAAACGATCGCTTCGACCTTCGGCAGGGTGCGGATGCGCGATGCCAGCAGCACCAGCGGTGAGATCGCGTAGCCGGCGACGCAGACCCACAGTACCGGCGTCAATCCGAATTGCTCAGCAAAGATGCCGGCGAGGATCGCGCCGAGTGGACCAGGCACGTTGCCGCACATCGAGATGACGACCGAGGCGCGGCCCAGGACCGCATTGTCGATATGATGCTGGCGTAAGGCGCGCTCCAGCGAGAGGGTGTAGGCAAGGCCGAAATCGCTGATGAGCTGGCCCAGCATCAGCAGCGGAAGGACAGCCCAGGTTCCGATGAAGAGGCCGGCCAGCGGCAGCAACGCGTGGCCGAGCGTGGCGGCGATGATTCCAGTCACCATGCCGGGGCCGGCGGGCGTCGCGGCAGCGATGCGCGTCGTCACCAGGGCGGCGCCGAGCGCGGCGACGCCACCGCATCCGACGATGATGCCGAGGGCGGCCGGCGAAACCTGCAGATCGCGAAACACATAGAGCACATAGAACGCGCCGATGGCGCCGACGCAGGTCGCGCGGATGATCTTGGCGATGGCGAGCGGCCGGAACAGACGGTGGCGGAACACGATCAGGAACCCGACCTTGAGGTCATCCCAGGTGATTTGCGCGCTGGCCCCTTGGAGAGGTGCCTCCTGGTGCGGCAGGCGCCAGAGCAGGAAGGCCGACACGACATAGCTGATTGCATCGCACAGGATCGCGATCGGCGCGCCCAATGCCTGCACCAGCACGCCGCCGATGGGCGGGCCGACGATCTCCGACGCCGCCGACGTGGATTCCTGCTTGGCGTTGGCATCCAGCAGCCAGCGTTTCTCGACCAGGGTCGGCACATAAGTCTGGTGTGCCGCATCGAAGATCAGCGAGCAGGCGGCGACGAGAAAGACCGCGATCAGCAGGTGCGTCAGCGAAAAGGCGCCGGCCCAGGCCGCGATCGGAATGGTCACAAGCAGGCCGGCGCGAATGAGGTCGGTCGCGATGAGGAGCGGCCGCCGCCGCACCCGGTCGATCAGGATGCCGGCCGCCAGCCCGAACAGCAGATAGGGCAGAGAGACCGCGAGATTGAGCCACGCCAGATCGAGCGGCCCGGATCCCAGCAGCATGACCGCGCTGAGCTGGATCGCCTCCCGCCCGATCCGCGTGCCGAACGTGGAGGTCGCCTGCGCGCCCCACAAATGCAGGAACCCGCGGTGGCGCCAGAGGGGAGTCATTGCGCCGCGCTCCGAAGTTCGTGCGGCGGCTCCCCTTCACCCTGTCCCTCTCCCTCGAGGGGAGAGGGAACGCTGTTGCTGGGCTCATGCGAATAGCCCCTCTCCCCTCGAGGGAGAGGGGTTGGGGTGAGGGGGGAAGCGAAGGCTATCGCCAGCAAAGTTACAACCGCGCCTTCGCCTTCGGACGCAGGATGTGGCGGTGGTCGGCGTGGTAGAGGCGGCTGTCTTCGAAATCGCGTTTGCCGAGCACGCGGCCGACCAGGATCAGGGCGGTGCGGGTGATCTTGGTCTCTTTTACCTTGCCCTTGATGTCGCCGAGCGTGCCGAAGATCGCCTCCTGGTCCGGCCAGCCGACGCGGAAGGCGACGACGACCGGGCAATCCGCTCCGTAATGCGGCGTCAGCTCCGCCACCACCTTGTGGATGTTGCGCACCGAAAGATGGATGGCGAGGGTCGCGCCCGACTGCCCGAGCGTCGCCAGATCCTCGCCCTTGGGCATCGGCGATGCCGAACCGTCGGTGCGCGTGATAATGATGGTCTGGCTCACCTCCGGCAGTGTCAGCTCGGTCTTCAGCATCGCGGCAGCGGCGGCGAAGGCCGGCACGCCCGGCGTCACGTCGTATTCGATGCCAAGCTCGTCCAGCCGGCGCATCTGTTCCGCGATCGCACCATAGATCGAGGGATCACCGGAATGGACCCGCGCCACATTCCCGCCGGCAGCGATCGCGTTCTTCATATGCGCGACGATCTCGTCAAGCGTCAGCGGCGCGGTATCGATCACCAACGCATCGGCGCGCGCCATGGCGACCACTGCCGGCGGCACCAGCGAGCCGGCATAAAGCACCACCGGCGCCTCCTCGATCAGGCGCTTGCCGCGCACGGTGATGAGCTCCGGATCGCCCGGCCCTGCGCCGATGAAATGCACGATGCTCATGCTGCCCCCTCGCCGGCTTCGTCCATCTTCTTGGCGTAGCCGCGCGGCGTATAGACCCACACGCCGCCATCCGGCCGCGGCACCGCGCGGGTCGCGCTCGATCCCACGATCACCAGCGTCAGCATGTCGACATCCTCGATCTTGAGGTCGCGCAGCGTGACGACGCTGACGCTCTCGCCCTCGCGGCCGAGATTGCGCCCCAGCACCACCGGCGTTTCCGTCGGACGATGCCGCTGCAGAATCTCCTTCGCCGCCGCCAGCTGGGTGCGGCGGCGCTGCGAGACCGGATTATAGAACGCGACCACGAAATCGCCCGCGGCCGCGGTCCGCAGGCGCTGCTCGATCGCCTCCCACGGCGTCAGCAGATCGCTCAAGGAGATGGCGCAGAAATCGTGTCCCAGCGGCGCGCCGATGCGCGCGGCCGCCGTCTGCATGGCGGAGACGCCCGGCAGGCCGGTGATCTCAACGCGCGCCCAGTCGGGATTGTCTTCGCGCTCCATCAGTTCGAACACCAGGGTCGCCATCGCATAGATGCCGGCATCGCCGGAGCAGACCAGTGCGACGTCGCGCCCCTGGGCGGCGAGGCCGAGGGCGATGCGCACACGCATCTCCTCCTCGCCCAGGTCATAGCCATGCCGCGCCTTGTGATCGGCCAGCGGCCCCAGCAGGTCGAGATAGAGCTTGTAGCCGACCAGGTCGGTCGCGGCGCTGATGGCAGCCTCGACCTCGTGCGTGCGCGCTTCCGGCGCGCCCGGGCCGATCCCGACGATGGAAAGCGATCCGCGCGTCCGGCCGACCAGCTTGGGATCGACGGTGTCCGGCGAGCGCGCGAGGGCGCAGGTCGCGCGCTGCGAGCGCTGCTTCGGCAGGACGAGGTCGCCGTCCGCGCCGACGCCGGCCAGCGCCGCGCCTTCCGCGACGCCGTGGCAGCCGGTCTCGCGATAGACCAGGTCGGACGGATTCTTGAGGCGCGGCGTCTCCTGCTCCAGCCGCGCCGCATCGAGGAAGCGCGCGGGCACGCCCAGCCGCCGCGCCACGCCGTGGATCGCAGGCTCCGCCGCCTTCAGCGCGATGGAGGCGACGCAGGCAACGGCTTCCTCTGCAATATTCGCCTCCGTCAGCGATTTCTCCACCAGCTGCCAGACTTCGTCTTCGTCGGCCAGCCGTTCGCAACCGATACCGACCACGATGGTCTGCGGCGCATAGACCAGATCTGCTTCCGCATCGGCGCGGTCCGTGACGAGAATGCTGAGGAGCGCGTCCTCCGCCTGCGGCAACTGCAACAGCCAATCCGGCGAAGGACCGGATTCCACAACGATGCGCGCCGGCGCGCCCGACAGCAGCTCCGCCGCGACGCGCTTGTAGCCGGCACTGGCGCGCAGGCACCAGCCCGCCGGCGGCGCGTCGAGCGGCACGCCCAGTGTCACATCGCTCGCCGTGGTGAGGGCCGCCACGCCGCCCAGTGCTTGCGCAAGCCGGGTCGCCAGAGCATTGGCGCCGTGATGCCCGCCGAGCAATGGCACGATCACCGACGCATCCTCCGCCACCGCCAGCACGGGCGGATCGCTCTCCTTGGAGATCAGGAACGGCGCCAGCGTGCGGATCAGGATGCCGGTCGCGCAGATGCCTATGATCGGGCGGACGGCGGTGAAGACATCGTGCAGGATGGCGGCGACATTGCTGAAAGACCGGTCGCAATCAGCGACGCGGCCCTCGAGCCCCAGCACTTCGCCGCTGTGCAGGATCGCCTGGATGCGGCGCGCCAGCATGGCGCCTGCTTCGGACAAGGCGATGATGGCAGGATCGTCGCGCAGCTCGCTCATTTCCACGCATCCCCGCGCCGATGCACCAGCAGCATGGAGAAGTACGGCGCTTCCTCCGCGCCGACTTCATGCAAGGACAGCACGCGCTCGCTCGCCAGCGTCGCATGCTCCACATAGCGCGTGCAATCGGCCAGCTTCAGCTCGGTCAGCACCTTGCGCACCTTGGCGAAATGGCGGCCGACCTTGATGATGGCCGCGGCCTCGATCTCTGCCAGGCGCCGGCGCAGTTCTTCCTCGGGCAACGGCGCCGGAATGACCGTCAGCACATCGTTGCGCGCCGCCAGCGCGCCGCGCGTCGCGGTCGCACAGGCCATCAAGGACGAGACGCCCGGCACGACTTCCACGCGGCAGCGATCGGCCAGGCGCGCGAACAGATACATGAAGGAACCGTAGAAGAACGGATCGCCTTCGCACAGCACCGTCACCTGCTTGCCGCTGTCCGCAGCCGCTGCGATGGTCTGCGCCGCCTTGTCATAGACATCGTCCTTGGGGAATCGCCCGTCCCCGATATTCATGCGGATCGCCAGCTCCGCCATCTTCGGCGGGATGTGCGGCGCCGCGATCTGGCGCGCGAAGCTCGGTCCCTCTTCCGGCGCCGGATAGGCGATGAGGTCGGCGGAGCGGATCAGCCGCGCCGCCTTCAAGGTCAGCAGCTCCGGATCGCCCGGCCCGACGCCAACGCCATAGACGATGCCGGTCATGTCTTATCCACCCAATATTGCGTGACCGGCATCAGCGGCCGCCAGCCATGCATCTCGCCCACCGGCGACAGCCGCGCGATGGAGAGGCGCGTCATCTCCCCGCCCAGCTTGCCCCGCAGCGCGAACAATTGCGCCTCGCCTTCCGCCGTCACGGCATTGGCGACCAGGCGGCCGCCGGGCTTCAGGCGTTTACAGGCTTCGTCCACCACGCCAGCATCGCCAAGGCCGCCGCCGATGAAGATCGCATCGGGATCGGGCAAGCCGTCATAGGCCCGCGGCGCGGTCCCTTTCACCAGCTTCAGATGTGGTGTGCCCAAGGTCGCCGCGTTCTGCTCGATCAGCTTCTGCCGCGCTTCATCGCTTTCGATCGCAATGGCCGAGAGTGAGCGGTGAGTCCGCAGCCACTCGATTGCGATCGAGCCGCTACCGGCGCCGACATCCCACAGCAACTGGCCGGGCAGCGGCCGCAATACGGAGAGCGTGGCCGCGCGGATCTCGCGCTTGGTGAGCTGGCCGTCATGCTCGAACGCATCATCGGGCAGACCGGAGGAGAGTGTCAGCGGCTCTGCTTCCTCCGTCGCCAAACACACGATCGCAAGCGTGTTGAGATCTTTGGCACGTCCGTGCTCCCAGGTGCCAGCATGGCCCATATAGATGCACTCGCGCTCGCCCCCCATGTGCTCCAGCACCACCACCTCGCTGGCGCCATAGCCGAGCTCAGTCAGGCGACGCGCCACCTCGGCCGGCGATGTTCCATCGTGCGACAGCAGCAGCAGCTTGCGCCCGGGCGCCACGGCACTCGCCAGCAGATCGAGCGGACGACCGTGGATGGTCAGGCACTCGACCTCGGCCAGCGGCCAGCGCATGCGTGCGGCCGCCAGCGAAAAGGCGGAAATGTGCGGATGGACCGCCATCTCTTCTGCCGGCACGCGCTTGGCGAGGGAGACGCCAATGCCGAAATGCATGGGATCGCCGGTTGCCAGCACGACGACAGGCCGGCCACGCCGCGACCAGATCTCATCGAGGGTCAGCGACAGAGGCGAGGCCCAGCTTTTCTTTTCGGCCCGCGCATGGCTCGCCATCGCGAGGTGCCTCTCGCCGCCGACGATCAGCTCTGCACTCTCGACCAGAGCCTGGAGCGTGCGCGGCAGCGCTTCGAGCCCATCCTCGCCCACGCCGATGACGTTGAGCCAGACGCTCATGCCGCTTCTCCCGGCTTGTCGTCGGCGAGGGCGTTGATGGCCGCCGCCGCGATCGCACTGCCGCCGCGCCTGCCGCGCAATGTCACGTAGGGAATGCCGAGCTTCGCGTCGATCAGCGCCTGTTTGGATTCGGCGGCGCCGACAAACCCGACCGGAAACGCGAAGATCGCCGCCGGCCGCGGCCCGCCAGCCTCGATCATGTCGAGCAGATGGAACAAGGCCGTCGGCGCGTTGCCGATGGCGACGATCGCGTCTTGCAGTCGATCGCGCCACAGCTCGATAGCGGCGGCGGAGCGCGTGGTGCGTAAGCGGTTGGCGGTTTCGGCGACCGCATCCTCGGCGATGATGCAGACGATCTCTGCCTTCGGAAGGCGCGCGCGTATGATACCGGATGCGACCATCTGCGCGTCGGTCAGGATCGGCGCGTCGCCTGCCAGCGCCGTACGCGCCGCCTGAGCGGGATCGCCGCCCCAGGCCAGATCATCGACCAGGTCCGTCATACCGCACGCATGGATCATGCGCCGCGCCATTGCGCGCAACGATTCCGGCAGCCGGTCCAGCCGCGCCTCCGCCTCGATGGTCGCGAAGGAGAGCCGATAGATTTCCGCCGGGTCCTTGACGTAGTCGCGGGGCATGGGATCCGTCACGCTCTCACCCACCCGTCATCCCAAGGCTTGGCCTTGGGATCCACGAGTCTGCACGCCATAGCGCGATTTCGCCCCTCGAAACTCGTAGATGGCAAGGCCAAGCCTTGCCATGACGGATTGGACAGAGAGTAGTCGTGGGTTGGCATCGCGCCTCTCACAACCGCTCCGGATCGCGCTTGCCCGGGCCGTGCGGGTGGTCCGGGAAAGGTGGCGGGAAATGGGTGTGGGTGTGGCCATGCGCTTGATCGTGCGGGTGGTCGTGATCGTGGCTATGACCATGATGATCGTGGTCATGATGATGGCCGTCGTGATCATGCCCATGATCGTGCGCCGCGGCGGTGCCGATGCCTTCGACGTGGTGATGATGGCTTTCCTGGACGCGGCCGACTTCGGCTTCGTAGCCGATCGCCTGCTCGCGGTATTTGCACAACTGGCAGTTCATCGCGTTCTCGCCGGCCAGGATCTCGCGCACCCGCTCGGCGAAGGCATCCAGGACGAGCGGATGGTCGTTGAGATAGCTGGCCTTGAGGAACTCGATCTCCGGATGGCGCGCCGCCATCGCGTCGGCGATGTCGTAGATGCGTTTCACCAGCACGCCGGTGAAGAGGAAATAGGGGAACACGATGATGCGCTTGTAGCCGAGCTTCACCGCGTGCTCGAGGCCGGGCCCCACCAGCGGGAAAGCGACGCCGGAATAGCAGACCTCGGTCCAGCCGAAGCCCATCCCTTCCCACAGCATGCGCGCGACCTTGCTGATGTTGGAGTTGGCATCGGGGTCCGAGGTGCCGCGACCCACCACCATCAGCAAGGTCTCGGCGCGCGGCACCTTGCGGCTCACCGTCCGCTCGGCCTGCTCGATCCGCTCCCGCGCGGCGCGCAGCAATTTCAGGTCGACCGCCAGGTCGCGGCCGTACTCGATGCGGAAGCCCGGATGATCGGCCTGGTATTTGTTGAGGACTGAGGGGATGTCATCCTTGGCATGACCGGCTGCGAACAGCATGCCTGGGACCGCGAGGCAACGTGTCACGCCCTGCTTGCGCAAGGCATCCAGGCCGTCGCGGATGATCGGCCGGGCGAACTCCAGAAAGCCGTAATCGGCCGGGAATTCCGGCAGACGCTGGGCGATTCCCCGCGCCACCGCCTGGAACTCGGTGATCGCCTCTTCGTCGCGGCTGCCGTGGCCGCACACCATCACGCCGATCTTGCTCATTGCATTCCGCTCCCTACGGCCGATTGACGCGCACCGCCAAATCGGCCAATGAACCCTGGATGTTCCTGTTTGCGCGTTCCGAATCCCTGCTGCTGTCGCTCGCCTTGGACGCCGTGTTCGGCGATCCGGAGGCGTTGAACCGGCGTCAGCTCCATCCCGTGCAGCTCATCGGCCGGGTAATCGCATGGGCCGATGACCGCTTCAATCTCGAAAGCGACACGCCGGGTCGCCGCCGCAACCACGGCGCCTGGACCATCATTGGCCTGACCGCCGGTGCGCTGATCCTGGGCTATCTGATCCAGTGGATTCTGCTGGCCTTGCCGCTCGGCCAGGCGTGGCTGGCGCTGGTCATGTCGACGCTGATCGCGCAGAAGAGCCTCTACGACCATGTGGCCGCGGTTGCTTCGGGTCTGGAAACCGGCGGGCTGGGCGGCGGCCGGCTGGCCGTTTCGCGCATCGTTGGCAGAGATCCCGAAGCCCTGGACCAGGCCGGCGTGTCGCGTGCCGCGATCGAATCGCTGGCCGAGAACTTTTCCGACGGCGTGGTGGCGCCGGTGTTCTGGGCGGCCTTGCTCGGCCTGCCCGGGTTGCTGGCTTACAAGGTCCTCAACACCGCCGACAGCATGATCGGGCACAAGACGCATCGCCACCTGCATTTCGGCTGGGCGGCGGCGCGGCTCGACGACTTGGCGAACCTGATTCCAGCACGCCTCTCCGGCCTCATCACTTGCGCGGCGTCCCTGCTGCTGCCGGGTGCCGATCCGCGCGGCGCGTGGCGCGCCATGCGGCGCGATGCCCGCCGTCACCGCTCGCCCAATGCCGGCTGGCCCGAAGCAGCCTTCGCCGGAGCCCTCGGCCTCGCCATCGCGGGCCCGCGAGTCTATCAGGGCGAGTTGGTGGAGGATCATTGGATGAACGAAGGCGGACGGCCGCACGCCGCCGCGCCCGACATCCGCATGGCGCTGCGGCTGTTCATCCGCGCCTGCTGCGTGCAGGCCGCGCTGCTGGTCGCGCTTATCTGGCTGTTCGACTAGCAAGATCCAGGATCCGTTTGGTATCGAGATGGCGGGCGAGGTGATCTGCCAGGTCGTCCAGCACCTCATCCACCAAGGATTCGTAGGCAACGCCGCTGGCTTCGCGCGCGCGCAGTGAATTCAGGAAGGCGTTGCGGAACGCATCGCTCGCAAAGATGCCGTGCACATAGGTTCCCATGACGCGTCCGTCCGAGGAGATTGCGCCGTCCGGCCGGCCCTGGAGATCCAGCATCGGCCGCGAACAATCCGCGCCGCTGGTCCGGCCGATATGCATTTCATAGCCGCGCACGGCCTGTCCGCTCGCGTGCTCGATGCCGGTGACTTCGATCAGTGCCTTGTCGCCGCCAAGCCGCGTCTCGACCGCCAGCAGGCCAAGCCCATCCACCGCGCCTGCAGGGCCTTCCGTGCCATCGGGATCGTCCAGCCGCGTGCCCAGCATCTGATAGCCGCCGCATAGGCCGAGCACGCGCCCGCCCCGCCGCGCGTGCGCTTTGAGGTCGATGTCCCAGCCGGCGGCGCGCAATGCCTGCAGATCGCCGATGGTCGATTTCGAGCCCGGCAGCAGGATGAGGTCGGCATCGGCCGGCAGCGGATGACCCGGCTCGATCAGTTCCACCCGCACATCCGGCTCGGCGCGCAGCGGATCGAGGTCGTCGAAATTGGCAATGCGCGGCAAGCGCGGCACGGCGATCTTGATCGCACCCTTGCCGGGCGCGCGATACCCATTCAGCGCGACCGCGTCCTCCGCCGGCAGCAGATGCGCGCGTTCGAACCAGGGAACGACGCCGACACTCTTCAGCCCCGTGGCGCGATCGATGGTCACGAGCCCATCCTCGAACAACAGCGGATCGCCGCGAAACTTGTTGATGAGGTAGCCCTTGATGCGCGCGGCCTCGCTCTGCGGCAGCAGCGCCATGGTGCCGACGATCGAGGCGATGACGCCGCCGCGATCGATGTCGCCGACCAGCAGCACCGGCACATCCGCCGCTTCGGCGAACCCCATATTGGCGATGTCACCCTCGCGCAGATTGACTTCCGCCGGACTCCCCGCGCCCTCGACCAGCACCAGGTCGGCTTCCTCCGACAGGCGCGCGAAACTGTCGAGGACAGTCGGCAGCAGCTGCACGCGCAGCGTGCGATAGTCGCGCGCCTTGGCCTGGCCCCAGACCTTGCCCTGCACCACCACCTGCGCGCCGATCTCGCTCTGCGGCTTCAGCAGCACGGGGTTCATGTGCGCGGAAGGCGCGACGCCGCAGGCCCGCGCCTGCAGGGCCTGGGCCCGCCCGATCTCGCCGCCCTCCGAAGTCACCGCCGCATTGTTCGACATGTTCTGCGGCTTGAACGGCCGCACCCGCCTGCCCTGCCGCGCATAGAGCCGGCACAGCCCCGCGACGATCAGCGACTTGCCGACGTCGGACCCGGTGCCCTGGAACATGATGGCGGGGATTCGCGTGCTCACGAGGCAAAACCTCGCTCGCCGCCGGCATACCCCTCATCCCAACCCTTCTCCCTCAAGGGGAGAAGGGCTCTTGAGCACGAGCCCAGCAACAGCGTCCCCTCTCCCCTCGAGGGAGAGGGACAGGGTGAGGGGGCGTCGATGCAGCGCGACACCCTCAAAACTCGATCCCCTTCTGCGCCTTCACGCCGTCGCGGAAGGGGTGCTTCACCAGCTCCATCTCGGTCACCAGGTCGGCGATGGCGATCAACTCGTCCTTGGCGTTGCGACCGGTGACGATGACATGCAGATCGGGCCGGCGCGCATTCAGTGCATCCACCACCTCATCGACCGGCAGATAGTCGTAGCGCAGCGCGATATTGAGCTCGTCCAGCAGCACCAGCTTGACGGTGGGGTCTTCCATCATCTTCTTGCCCTCTTCCCACGCGGCGCGGGCATGGGCGATGTCGCGGGCGCGGTCCTGGGTCTCCCAGGTGAAGCCTTCGCCCAGCGCCTTGATGGTGCAGAGCTCGGGGAACTTCTCCAGCACCCAGCGCTCGCCGGTGTCCCACTTGCCCTTGATGAACTGGATCACGCCGACCTTCATGCCGTGGCCGATGCAGCGCATCACCATGCCGAAGGCCGCCGTCGACTTGCCCTTGCCCTTGCCGGTATGGACGATCAGCAGGCCCTTCTCGATGGTCTTGCCCGCCATCATCTTGTCGCGCGCTTCCTTGCGCTTGGCGGATTTCTCGTCGGCGCGGCGGTTGAGATCGGTGTCTTCGGTCATGAGGCTGCTCGCGTTGAAAGGGGTCTGCCGGCCCAGTCATCGAGACGGGCATGGGCGGCGTTGGATTTCGGCCGCCACAGGTTGCGCTCCTGCGCCTCCAGCAGGCGCTCGGCGATTTCCTTGAGCGCGGCGGGATTGTGGCGCTCGATGAAGTCTCGTACCGCGTCGTCGCCGAGATAGGCGTCGAACACCAGATCGAAATGATGATCGGCGACGCAGCCGGCGGTGGCAGCGAACGCGAACAGGTAATCGACGGTCGCCGCCATCTCGAACGCGCCCTTGTAGCCGTGGCGCATCACGCCCTTGATCCATTTCGGGTTGACCACGCGTGCGCGTACCACCCGCGCGATCTCTTCATCGAGGCTGCGCACTTGCGGAGTCTCCGGGCGCGAATGGTCGTTGTGCCAGACCTGCGCCTTGCGGCCGGTCAGATGCTTGATCGTGGCGGCGAGCCCACCTTCGAACTGATAGTAATCGTCGCTGTCCAGCAGATCGTGCTCGCGATTGTCCTGGTTGTGCAGCACTGCGTCGACGTGGCGGAGGCGATGCGAGAATGCGGACTGCGCCGCCTCGCCCGCCGCGCCGTTGCCATAGGCGTAGCCGCCCCAGGCGAGATAGGCGCGCGCAAAATCACCTTCGTCCGACCAGCCGTTTTCGTCGATCAGCGCCTGCAGGCCGGCACCATAGGCGCCCGGCTTGGAGCCGAACACGCGGAAGGCGGCCGTGCGGCGCGCTGCCTTGAGTTCGATGCCCTGCGCAGTCAGCGCGGCGCTCTCGGCGCGCACGCGCGCGGCAATTGGATTGAGATGCTCCGGCTCGTCCAGATCGGCGATGGCGCGGACCGCGCTGTCGAACAGATCGATCTGCGCCGGGAAGGCATCGCGGAAAAAACCGGAGACGCGCAACGTGACGTCGATCCTCGGCCGGTCGAGTAGGCTGAGCGGCAGGATCTCGAACCCCGCCACGCGGCCGGAAGCGCCGACGTCCCAGGTCGGCCGCGCGCCAATCAGCGCCAGCGCCTGCGCGATGTCGTCGCCGCCGGTGCGCATGTTGGCCGTGCCCCAGGCGGAGAGCACCAAGGCCCGCGGCCAGTTGCCATGCTCCTGCCGGTGCCGGTCGAGGACGAGGCCAGCCGACTTCCAGCCCAGCGCCCAGGCGCTCGGCGTCGGAATCGCCCGGGTATCGACCGAATAGAAATTGCGGCCTGTGGGCAGCGCATCCAGCCGGCCGCGTGTCGGCGCCCCCGAAGCGCCCGGTGCGACGAACCTTCCGCTGAGGCCGCGCAGTATTCCATCCAGCTCCGCCGCGCCGCAGCGATCGATGGTGGGCGCGAGGGACCGACGGATGAAGTCAAGCACGGCGCTGGTGCGCACCCAGTCCGATGGACAATGTTCGCCGCCGACCAGCCTCAGCGCCAGCAGCTCCAGCCGCTCGACCGTGTCGCCGGCCGTGCGCCACTGATCTTCGCTGACGGCGTTCAGCGCATCGGGTCGCGGCCCAGCCCATGCATCGCCGAGACGGGCCGACAGCGGATCGAACTCCAGCGCCAGATCGGCGGCCAAGGCACGGATCAGCGACTGGTCTCTGCCCTCGCCCTTAGCCCGCGGCAATCGCGTAAGCGCGACCAGCAGCGCATCGCGCTCAGTTCCCGCGGGCGAGCGGCCGAAAATATGCAGCCCATCGCGGATCTGCAGCTCCTTCAGCTCGCAGAGCTGGTTATCGAGCTTGGCGAGGGCGGTGTCGGCATCATCGGATTTCATGATCCCGCAATCCTCCGCCAGCCCCGATCCTTGCGCCAGATCCAGGATGCGATCGCGCAGATCGCGGCAGCGGCGCGGGTCGAGCTGCGCGGCTTCGTAATATTCATCCACCAGCAATTCGAGGTCGCGCAGCGGGCCATAGCTTTCCGCACGCGTGAGCGGCGGCGTCAAATGATCGACGATCACGGCCGAGGCGCGGCGCTTGGCCTGCGTGCCCTCGCCCGGATCATTGACGATGAAGGGATAGAGATGCGGCAGCGGCCCCAGCATCGCTTCGGGATAGCAGGCTTCGCTCAAGGCCAGCGCCTTGCCCGGCAGCCATTCCAGGTTCCCGTGCTTGCCGAAGTGCACGATCGCATCGATCTGCGCGACCTGCCGCAGATAGGTATAGAAAGCGAGATAGTTGTGCGGCGGCACCAGTTCCGGATCGTGGTACGACTTGACCGGATCGATGTTGTAGCCGCGCGCCGGCTGGATGCCGATGAGAACATTGCCGAGCTGGATCAGCGGCAGGCGAAAGGCACCATCGGCGCAATGTGGGTCGCTCTCAGGCGCGGCCCAGCGCTCGGTCATGCCATCGGGAACTCGAGCCAAGCTCAGATAGTCTTCCTCCTTTAACACAAGGTCCCCTTTCTCCCTTGCGGGGGAAGGGAATTTCTTCAGAGGCACGGCGTTTGTCGGACCTTCCAGCAATCGCGCAATCAGCGCATCGCCATTCTTCGGAATCTCCCCCATTGCATAGCCCGCCTTCTTCATCGCCTTCAGCGCCTCGATCACGCCGGCGGGCGTATCCAAGCCGACGCCATTGCCGATGCGGCCATCGCGGTTGGGGTAGTTGGCCAGGATGATGGCGACGCGGCGCTCTTCCACAGGCTTGCGGCGCAGCTTCACCCAGTTGGCGGCAAGGTCGGCGACGAAGGCGACGCGGCCGGGTTCGGGCTGCGGCTCGACGATGTTGCATTGGGTTGCGTCGTCGTAGCGGCCTGCCGCCTTGAAGGAGATGGCGCGGGTCATGATCCGGCCGTCGACTTCGGGCAGCGCCACCTGCATAGCGAGGTCGCGCGGGCTGAGCCCTTGCTTGCCGGCGTGCCAATCCTCGATCGTGCCGCTGCTCAGCACCACTTGCAGGACGGGCGCGTCCGCACTGTCGAACGGCGTCGTCGCCTGCGTCGCGCCGGGCTGGGAGATCGCAAAGCCGGTGCAATTGAGCGTGATGTCCGGCTTCGCCTCCGCATAGAAGCGCGCGATCAGATCGGCGGCGGCCTGTTCCTTGAGACCGGCCGCATAGATCGGCAGCGGATTGAGGCCACGCGCTTGCAAGGCGGCGACCAGCGCGTCGATCGGCGCGGTCTGCCCCGCTTGCACCAGGGCACGATAGAACACGATGCCGGCGACCGGCGCGCCCGCGATCCACTCTGCTTGGAGGTCAGCCAGCGATAACATGGCCTTGCCCGGCCAATAAAGCCCAGCACGTAGCAAGGGACGCGGCTCCTGCCACTCCGCTTGTTGCCCGATCAGGCTCGCGCCGTAGCGCAGGAATTCGGACGCGTTCTCCAGACCCCCTTGAACGAGAAACTGCCAGAGCCGATGCGCGGCAGCGGGCGGCAGCGTGGTGTGGTCGCTGAGCTCCGGGTCCGGCTGGTCATCACCCGGTAGGCAGGCGAGCGCTATGCCACGCTTGCGGCACTCCGCCGACACCTGCTCGATCCCATAGGGCCAATAGCGCACCCCGCCCAGCAGGCGCACCACCACCAGCTTCGCGTTCGCGACGATGTCCTCGACATAGGCATCGACCGACAAATGGTGCGAAAGCTGCAGCAGGTTCGCGAGGCGCAGGCTCGGCTTCGGCTCCGGCAAATGCGCATAGGCGCGCGACAAACACGCCAGCTCGCTATCCGCCGCCGACAGCACGACGATCTCGCCAGGCGACTGGCCGAGGTCGATGGCCTCGCTGCCATCGGCGATCTGTCCGGGCTTGGCGGCCAGCAGATGCATCGTGCCTAGAGCCCCAAATCGCGCGCGATGGCGGCGTGGTCCAGACCCTTGAGCCCGATCACCACCAGGCGGGAGGAGCGATCCTCGCCGGGAGCCCAGGCGCGGTCATAGTAATGCTGCAGGCGTGGTCCGACGCCTTGAAGCACCAGGCGCATCTCCTTGCCGACGACGTTGAGAAAGCCCTTCACCCGCAGGATGTCGTGCCGCTCGATGGCGGGCAGCAATTTGGCCAGCAGGTCTTCCGGCTTTTTCAGTTGCGGCAGATCGAGGCGGAACGAGGTGAACTCGTCGTGGTCGTGATCCTCGCCCTCCAGCTCGTGATGCGAATATCGGCTGTCGAGATCGTCTTCCGCCGCCGCACCAAGACCCAGCAGCACCTTGAGATCGATTGCCCCGAAGCTCGCCGGCACGACTTTCGCCGCACGCTTCAGCTCGTGATTGATGGCCGCCATGGCAGCGCTGCGTGCCGCATCATCCATCTGGTCGTTCTTGTTGAGCACGATCAGATCGGCGCAGTTGATCTGGTCCTCGAACAGTTCCGCGATGGGACTGTCGTGATCCAGCGCGGCATCAGCGCAGCGCTGGGCAGCCACGGCATCGAGATCGTCGGCAAACCGCCCGGCGGCCGCGGCCGGGCCATCCACCACCGCGATCACGCCATCGACCGTCACGCGCGTGCGCACTTCCGGCCAGTTGAACGCTTTCACCAGCGGCTTGGGCAAAGCGAGGCCGGAGGTCTCGATCACGATATGCTCCGGCGGATTGGGCCGGTCCAGCAGCGCGCGCATCGTGGGCAGGAAGTCGTCGGCCACGGTGCAGCAGATGCAGCCATTGGCCAGCTCGACGATGTTCTCCTCCGGACAGCCTTCGATCTTGCAGCCCTTGACGAGCTCGCCATCGACACCCGTCTCGCCGAACTCGTTGATGATCAGCGCGAGGCGCCTGCCATTGGCGTTGCGCAACAAGTTCTGGATCAAGGTCGTCTTGCCGGCGCCGAGGAAACCCGTCACCACCGTCGCCGGTATCTTGCCACTCATTCGTTCTGTCCCCTTATTTCAGGCGCAGCGGCAATCCTGCCGCCACGAAAAATACGTTGTTCGCCACGTCCGCGACGCGCTGGTTCATGCGTCCCGCGTGGTCGCGGAAGGCGCGCGCCAGCGCATTGTCCGGCACGATGCCGAGCCCGACTTCGTTGGAGACGAACACCACCGGCCCGCCCGTCTGCCCCAGCGCGCGAATCAGCACCTCGGTCTCCTTGTCGGGATCGCGCGCCGCCGCCATCAGATTGCTGAGCCAGAGGGTCAGGCAATCCACCAGGACCGCCGCACCATGTTCTGTTTCGGCCATGATCGCCGCCGCGATCTCGAGCGGCGCCTCGATGGTGCGCCAATGTGCCTCGCGCCGCGCCCGATGCTCGCGCACGCGCTCGGCCATCTCGTCATCACCGATCTCGGCAGTCGCCAGATAGGCGCAGCCGCGCGAATGCGTGACCGTGATCCGTTCGGCGAAGCTGCTCTTGCCGGAGCGCGCGCCGCCCAGCACCAGAGTAACCGGCGGCAAGGATTGTGTGGTGCCAGCCAGATTGGCTGCCATGGATGTGGTCCCTTCCTCCCGCCGAGGCGGCCGACAAAACGAATGTCCGTTGAGGTCTCCTGGCTCGATCGCGGGACTTTGGTCGCGCCTTCCCAGCCTTTGAGGGCCAGTGGCCGATGCGCCATCCTGAACTCCGCCGCACGAAAGACGCGGCGGGCGATCCTACAGTTGCGGGGGCAGCGCCGGATTTGCGCCTTCAACGGACGCGCACCGGCTTCCCTCACGACGGACAGCCGGACCATAGCGGAGCCGGGCGGCGCTTTCCATCCCTCCTCACACGCGCCGCCAAGCCAATGTTTTTGTCCGGCTTTTCTCGCAAAGTTTCATGGGTCTACCATTCTGGAGAGAAAACTTCTAAAAGACACATCCTGGTGGTGCGGATATCACGTCTGGCTAAGGTGCAATAAACCACTGCTCAGCCAAAATTGCTTATCACTGCGTCGATTCCGTCCTTTAGTGGATGGTCCGGCGGGACACAGGCAGGAGCGCGAAGGCGCGAGCTGAAAGTGAAGCAGGCAGCGAACGACATCACGGAATTCGGCGATACGCCCGGAGGATCGGCCGACGACGAGATCTGCCGTTTCCTGCGGACCTCGGCGCTCATGCCGATCACGATCGCGGCGTGGGAATCGGGCACGCTGTTCCACGTGAACGATGCGGCGGCGGCGATGGTCGGCGTTCCGGCGGCGGAGCTGAACGGGCGCTCCATCCTCGAGTTCTATGTCGATCCGAGGCAGCGCGAATCCCTGCTGCGCGCCATCAATGCCGGCGGCGGCAGTGCGCGCTCCGAGGTCGAGCTGCGGCGAGCGGACAACCGGCGCATCTGGGTCAAGGTCGAGGCTCGCCGTGTCTCATATCGCGGGTCGCTCTCCATCATCGCGATCGGCCATGACATCACCGATTACAAGGACCGCGCGCGCGAACTGGCCAGGGCGCAGGAGCTGTTGAGCCGCCAGACCAAAGACCTCAACGCCGGCGAGCTGGCGATCAAGCAGCGCTCGGCCGAGGCAGCCAGCCGCGCCAAGAGCTCGTTCATGGCCCACATGAGCCATGAGCTGCGCTCGCCCTTAAACTCGATCCTCGGTTTCTCAGAGCTCATTCGCGATCTGCATTTCGGGCGCGACCAGGTCGACAAGTATGTCGAATACGGCAGCTACATAAACCAGGCCGGCACGCATTTGCTTGCGCTGATCGACGACATCCTGGATCTGGCGAAAGTGGAAGCGGGCAAGCTGGAGTTGCAGCCGGGCCGCTTCGACCTCAACGAGGTGCTCGACGAGTGCGCGCGCATGATGCGGCCGATGGTGCAGCGCCGCGGCCTCGCTTTGCATGTCACCGGCATCGCGCCCAACCCGATTCTGACCGCCGATCGCCGCCGCACCAAGCAGATGGTCCTCAACCTGCTGTCCAACGCGGTGAAGTTCACGCCCGGCGGCGGCAGGGTTGAGCTATCTGCGCAGCGCACGGCCGATCGCACCGTCGTCGTCACCATCGCGGATACCGGAGTCGGCATGAGCGAGAGCCAGATAACGCTCGCGCTCCAGCCCTTCGGCCGCGTTCCTGGATCGGCGGCCAGTGACCCGACCGGCACCGGCCTCGGCCTGCCGATCGTGAAGAACCTGATCGAGGCCCATGGCGGCAAGCTGCAAATCCTGTCGGAGCTCAACCGCGGCACCATCGCGCGATTGGTGTTCCCGGCGGAGCGCTAGACGACCTCCCAGACTTTCTCCGGCGGCCGGCACAGCACGGCGCCCCTGTCAGTAACGACGATCGGCCGTTCGATCAGCACCGGCTCTTCGATCATCTTCTTGATCAGCGCATCGGCGCTGAGCTTCGCCGCGTCGCCCAGCGCTTCGTAGGCTTCACCCTTGCGGCGCAGGATGTCGTGGGGTTTCGCTTTCATCTGCGCAAGGATGCGCTTCAGCTCCGCCGCGCTCGGCGGTGTCTTCAGGTATTCGATCACCTGCGGCTTGATGCCCTTGTCCTTCAGCCAGCCCAGCACCTTGCGCGAGGTGGAGCAGTTCGGGTTGTGATAGATGGTGACGGCCATGCGTGCCTCCTGGTTGCCCACAACGGTAGTGCTGCGCGTGCGGCATTATCAAGCGGCAGGCTGGCATTCAAAGCCGATTGCGACTATCTCTCCTCAGAGGGCCAACGGAGGTCTTATGAAGCTGCTGTATTTCGCCTGGGTTCGGACCAACATCGGCAAGGCCGAGGAAGAACTGGTCGCGCCCGATCACGTCCAGGATGTCGAAGGCCTGCTCGACTGGCTGGCAACCCTCGGGCCGCACTATGCCGCGGCCCTCGACCGGCGCAACGTGGTGAAGGTCGCGATCAACCACGAATATGTCGAGCATAACCATCCGGTCCGGCCGGATGATGAGATCGCCCTGTTCCCGCCGGTGACCGGAGGCTGAGGCGCCTGAGATGATCAAGGTCCAGCGCGAGGATTTCGACATCGGCGCGGAGCTGGCGCGCCTCACCGACGGCAATACCAAGATCGGCGGCCTCGCCACTTTCGTCGGGCTGGTGCGCGACCTCGCGGAGAAGGGCGAGGTCAGCGCGATGACGTTGGAGCACTATGCCGGCATGACCGAGAAGCGCCTGGCCGAGATCGAGGCCGAGGCGCGGTCGCGCTGGCCGCTCGAAGGCGTGCTCATCATCCACCGCTACGGCAGGCTGGAACCGGGCGATCGCATCGTGCTGGTCGCGACAACCTCCTCGCACCGCCAGGCCGCGCTCGAATCCTGCGCGTTCCTGATCGACTGGCTGAAGACCAAGGCCCCGTTCTGGAAACTCGAAGAAGGCGCAAAGGGCACCGCCTGGGTCGAAGCCAGGGAGAGCGACGACCAGGCGGCGGAGAAGTGGAAGCGGTGAGGCACTGCTTCAAACCACCACAATGAAAATCCCCCTCCCCCAAGTTGGGGGAGGGTCGGGGTGGGGGTTGTTCTATCCTGCGAAGATTGCGTCGAGCTGAACCGCCTCGCCCCCACCCTAGCCTCCCCCGGCTCGGGGGAGGGGAAGATGAACGGGCGAGGTAGAAGGGAACGTCCTACTCCGCCGCCGCGCTGGTGGCTGGCTGGCGGACTTCCTTCAGGTAATCCTCGCGCAACTGCCTGGTCACCGCGCCCGGCGTGAACTTGTATTCGCCGACCTGGCCGACGGGAGTCACTTCCGCGGCCGTGCCGACCAGGAATACTTCCTGGGTCTTGCCGAGTTCCTCCGGCATGATGGCGCGTTCCACCACCTTGATTTGGCGCTTGCGCGCAAGCTCGATCACGGTCTGGCGGGTGATGCCGTTGAGGAAGCAATCAGGCTTGGGCGTGTGCAACTCGCCGTTCTGCACCAGGAAGACGTTGGCGCCGGTCGCCTCTGCCAGCAGGCCGCGGTAATCCAGCATCATGGCGTCCTGGTAGCCTTCGTTCTCCGCATCGTGCTTGGAGATGGTGCAGATCTGATAGAGGCCCGAGGCCTTGGACGCGGTCGGCGCGGTGTCCGGCGAAGGCCGACGATATATCGCCCACTTCAGGCGGATGCCCTTTTCCAGCAGCTCCGGCGAGAAGTAGGACGGCCAAGCCCAGGCGGCGATGGCGAGGTGGATCTTGGCCTGCTGGGCGGCGACACCCATCTGCTCGCTGCCGCGCCAGGCGATGGCGCGGACGTAAAGATCGCCTCCGCCCATGGCCTTCACGACCTCGGCCTTGCCCTTCTCGATCTCGTCGACCGAATAGGGAATCTTGTAGCCCAGGATCCCCGCCGACCGGTGCAGTCGCTCGGAATGCTCTCGGGACTTGAAGACCTTACCGTCATAGGCCCGCTCGCCCTCGAAAGCGGCGGCGGCGTAGTGCATGGCGTGGCTGAGGACGTGGAGCTTGGCGTCGCGCCACGGGATTAACTTTCCATCGAACCAGATGCTTCCATCGCGGTCATCGAATGGGACTAAACTCATCGCTGACAACTCCACGGGAGGGGGGTAGGGGTTGTATTATGTTGTATCGTAGTCCAGACCGTTGTTAGAACAATCTGACAAATAAGTCAACATGGCTGACATAAAATCTCCAGCGAATCCGCTGTTTCTGCGCGAAGACGAGCTGCGCCAGGGCATCGAGATGCTGTTTTTCGCTTACCGGGACTTCACGGCGAAGGCCGATCAGACCCTGGCCCAGTTCGGATTCGGCCGCGCCCATCACCGGGTGATCTATTTCGTCGGCCGCAACCCCGGCATGACGGTGTCCGATCTGCTGGGGATTCTGCGGATCACCAAGCAGAGCCTGAGCAGGGTCCTGGGCCAGCTGGTCCGCCAGGGCTTCATCATCCAGAAGCCGGGCGCCACCGACCGGCGCCAGCGCCTGCTCAGCCTCACCGACAAGGGCGCGGAACTGGAGCGTAAGCTGACCGAGGAGCAACGGGCGCTGATCGCCCGCGCCTACCGCTCGGCCGGCGCGGACGCAGTGGAAGGCTTCCGCAAAGTGCTGCTGGGCATGATCGAGGAAGGCGACCGGCGGCGCTTCCGCCCCAGCCTGCCGCGCTAGCCGGCGGGGATCATGAGCGAAGCCCAGCCGCATATCCTGGTGATCGACGACAATACCAAGCTGCGCGATCTGATCGCGCGCTATCTGACCGAACAGGGCTATCGCGCCACCACCGCGACCGATGCCGCCGATGCGCGGGCCAAGCTCGCCGGCATCACCTTCGACCTGCTGGTGGTCGATGTCATGATGCCGGGCGAAAGCGGGTTGGAGCTGACCCAGAGCCTCAGGCAGAACAGCCTGGTGCCGATCCTTCTGCTGACCGCGATGGGCGAATCCAACGACCGCATCGCCGGACTCGAGACCGGCGCCGACGACTACCTGGTAAAGCCGTTCGAGCCGCGCGAGCTGGTGCTGCGCATCAGCGCCATCCTGAAACGCGCGCGCGCCCGGAGCGAGCGCCAGACCAGCGTCGGCGCGGTCAAGTTCGGCGCCTTTGTGTTTGAGATCGAGCGGCGGCGCCTGTTCAAATCCGGCGAGCCGGTCCATCTGACCGAAGCGGAGTTGGAGCTGCTGTTCCAGCTTGCGCGCCGGGCGGGCGAGCCGGTGTCGCGCGAGGCGCTGTCGCCCCAGGCCGACGAGGCCGGCGAAAGCCGGCAGATCGACGTGCAGATGACTCGCCTGCGCCGCAAGATCGAGGATGATCCACGCTTTCCCCGCTACCTCCAGACCGTGCGCGGGCGCGGCTATGTGCTGCGGGTGGATTGACGAGTTCGCATGCTGATGGTGCTCCGCTCCCTGCTGATGGAATTCGAGGCGATGCTGCCGCGCTCGCTGCTCGGCCGCTCGATCATGATCATCGTGACGCCGGTCGTGCTGCTGCAGGTGGTGTCGGCCTGGGTGTTCTATGACAGCCACTGGAACACGGTGACCCGCCGCCTGGCGCAAAGCGTCGCCGGCGATATCGCGGCCGCCATCCAGCTGATGCCGCATCCTATCAGCGAAGAGCGCGCCAGGCGGATATTCAACATCGCCGGCTCCACCATGCGGGTGAATTTCGACTTCAAGCTGGGCGAGATCCTGCCCAACGATCCCACTATCATGCGGCAGAACCTGGTCGACCGGCAGCTGACCGACGCGCTGGAGGCCCGGGTCGAGCGGCCTTTCATCATCGACAGCCGCTCGTTGCAGAACCAGGTCGAGATCCATGTGCAATTGCCGGAAGGCGTGCTGCAGGCCGTGGTGGAGCGGCGGCGCCTGTTCTCCTCCACCACCTATGTGTTCTTCCTGTGGATGCTCGGCACCTCGCTGGTGCTGCTGTCGATGGCGACGCTCTTCATGCGCGGCCAGGTGCACCCCATCAAGCGGCTGGCCCAGGCAGCCGACGATTTCGGCAAGGGCCGCGATGTCGGCGAGTTCGTGCTGGATGGCGCGGCCGAAGTGGAAGTGGCGGGCCGCGCTTTCAACCAGATGCGCAACCGCATCCGCCGCCAGATCCAGCAGCGCACCGAGATGCTGGCCGGCGTCAGCCACGATCTGCGCACGCCCCTCACCCGCATGAAGCTGCAGCTGGCCATGATGGGCCAATCGCCCGCGATCGAGGATCTGAAGCGCGACGTCGACGACATGGAGCGCATGGTCAACGCCTATCTTGCCTTCGCGCGCGGCGAAGGGACCGAGCAGCCGAGCGAGGTCGACATCGTTGCCGCGGTCGAGGACGTGGTCAGCGGCGCGCGGCGCGAAGGTGCGCGCATCGGCTTTGCCGCCGCCGAATCGGAGCTGACGGTACCGCTGCGGCGCGATGCCTTCCGCCGGGCGGTCGCCAACATCGTCGGCAATGCCCAGCGCTATGGCGGCCGCATCGAGGTCGTGCTCAATCGCGGCCGCGGCAGCGTGGAGATCGTGGTGGACGATGACGGACCCGGCGTGCCGAAGGGCAGCCGCGAGGACGTGTTCAAGCCGTTCTTCCGCCTCGATGGCTCGCGCAACGAAGAGACCGGCGGGACCGGCCTTGGCCTCACCATCGCGCGCGATATTTTGCGCAGCCATGGCGGCGACCTCACCCTCGGCGATTCGCCGCTCGGCGGCCTGCGCGCCGTACTGCGCGTGCCGGTCTAAGCATCGCTCCGATGATCCGGCGCGTAATCCGGCAATCGATCGTCGGGCTCGCGATCATGGCCGCGCTGCTGTTCCTCCCGGCCGGAACGCTCAGCTGGCCTGCAGCCTGGATCTATCTGATAGAGATCAGCATCACGAGCCTTGCGATCACGCTCTGGTTGCTGCGCCACAATCCAACGCTCCTGGCTGAGCGCATGTCGCCGCTGATCCAGCGCGACCAGAAAAAATGGGACAAGGTGCTGATGACGGCCCTCATCGTCCTGTGGTGCGGGTGGTTCGCACTCATGGGACTCGACGCTGTCCGCTATGGTTGGTCGGAGATGCCGCTCTGGGTCCAGGCGCTCGGCGCGCTCGGAATCCTCATTTCCATGTACATCATGCTCCTCACCATGCGAGCCAACAGCTTCGCCGCACCCGTCGTGAAGATCCAGGTGGAGCGCGGACACCGCGTCGTGAGCGACGGGCCTTATGCAGTCGTACGCCATCCCATGTACGGGGGAGCGTTGCTGCTGATCGTGGCCACCCCCTTGCTGCTCGGCTCATGGTGGGGCCTGGTGATGGCGCCCATCATCGTCCTGTTGCTCGGCGTACGGGCGGTGATGGAAGAGCGCATGCTCGCCCGTGAGCTTGAAGGCTACGCGGAATATGCCGCGCGCGTGCGCTATCGCATGATTCCGATGATCTGGTAGCACCGAGCGGAGGTGCGCTAGTATTTGTGCTTCACAGGCACCTGCTCGGCCTGGGTCATCGCCCGGTCGTAGGTGGCGATCAGCTGGTCATAGCTGTCGCGGAACAGCGCGGCCTCGCGCCGAAACGGAACGTCGGTCCCGCCGGCGATCGCGGGCGAGAGCAGCCAGTCCAGATGCTGCCGGCCGGCCGCCGCCCTGCCGTTGGCCAGACAGTTCTTGCGCAGCGCAATCATCGCGTCGTCCACCAGTTGATAGCGGTCGGCCCATACCTTTAGCCAGTTGGCGCCCTGCTCCTGGTAGCGGCGCAGCCAGACGACCTGCGGATCCGCAGGGTCAATCTCGCTGTCGGCCGCAGAAACGACGCGCACCCGGGCATACATCAATTCCTGGAACACCAAGTCCGGCTCGGTCTTCCAGCGGGCCAGCATCTGCTCGTCGGGCCGGCCAAGATCGCCGTCGGGGAACAGGAACCGGTCGACGAAGATCGGGTGCTGAAAGGTCAGCGGCCGGAGCTCCGGTAGCTCCAGGTAGATCGCCATTTCCGTGAAGGTGCTGGCTTCCCGCTCGTTGCGGAAATTCTTCGCCTCCAGCGTGAACAGGTTCATGTTCCCCACATGCGGCATGGTTCCGGCGTGATAGATCTCATGCAGGTAGCGCAAATCGCGGATGTTCGGATTCTCGTAGTCGCACAAGAGGATGCCGCCCCACCAGGCGGAGAAGTGCGTCCATTCGATCCGCTGGTCCGAAGCTTCGTAGAAGAATCGGGGCAGGCGCGCGAAACGCTCGACAATCCGATGCACTCGACCTTTCTGCTCGTGCGACCGCTTGATCGGGCCGTCGCTCCACAGCCCGAGCACGAAGGCGTGGATCTCCTCGATATCGGTCAGAAGTCTAAGGCTTGGGATCAGCATTGCGATCAGGCCTCTTTCCCGAGGCTCTTCAGCCAAGCCGTCGTCTGCGGCGCCATGGCGGGATCGATGAGGCACGTCATCGCCGGCGTCAGGCACAACCGGATGACCTGGTCGGAGCCACCCCCGCGCAGGACGTTCGATAGCAAGGGCGACACCGGGCCACGCGGCTTGGCGATGCCGAGCAGAAGGACGTCGGCCGGCTTCAGTCCGTCGATCTTCAGGTGGCGCGCCACGCTTTCGATTGCAGATTCCTGCACCGGCCGATATTTGCGCGGCAGATCGAAGACGCCATGACGTGTCATCATTTCGGTGCCCCACGCCAGCGACTGCAGATTCTTGAACCACTTGTTGCCGAACAGCGAAAGGTACTCACGGCGCGAAAAGACCCCGCCGACCCGATGATAGTAGCCGCCGAATGGCTTGCTGTGGCTGATGACGAAGGCGGGAATGTTGGGGCAATCGAGATCAATACTGAATGGACGCGCAACACTGCCCACGTAAGTGAGATCGGGGATCAGCTGCACGCTGGGTAACGCCTTGTTCATGAGCGCCACGAAATCGCCGAAGCCGTCCCACACGGTCCCGTCGATCGCCGAAGGCTGGCTCAGCCAGAACTGTGCGTGCGGTTCGATGTCGCCAGGAACATCGCGCCAATCGTCGCGACGGTGCGTGACGGTTCGAAGTCGCAGGGAGGCCGCATAGGCCGGGAAGCCCTCGTACTCGCCCTCGAAAACATGGATGGAAGGCGTCAGGTCCGACGCCCGGCACGCTGCGGCATATTCCGCCATGATCTTGAATATGCCTTCGCTCGCGCCCGCGGTCGGGTAGCGGTACGGATAATCATCCGGACGGATCGAGACGATCGGCGCCGCCCATGTCAGCCAGTGACTGAAATAGGCGTCGTGCATGGCGTCCTGTTTCTGGGTCCACGGCTCGTGATAGCGGCCGAAATAATTGTCACGCCGCAACGCAATCAGCTCTTCAGCGCCGCGCAACGAATCCCGCTCGCAGCCATCGACCACGTAGGCTAGCGCCTGTTCGGATTCTGGCATGACCAGCGAGTATATGGTGCCGCATGCTCCCGCTTTCAAAAGCGCGGCCTTCACCTCGGGCTGGGTGTAGGTGGGCAAATGTCCGTGATCGCTCACTCGGTATCTCCGGCTGGATCAGCAGCCCATAGTGCGGATCAGAGTTTAAAAAGCACTAACGAGAAGCGATCGCAACTAGACCAGCCCGATCACTGAGACGTGACGTCCGTAATCCGACTCCTTGCGCAGGACGGAGCGGCGGTAGCTGAAGAACGTCTCCGCCTCCGCGCAGGTGTCACGGTGAGCGACCTCGATCTCCGCCAGCTTCAGCGCGGCGAGTTCAGCGGCGACGTAGGATTCGAGGTCGAACATGTGATGGCCCGCGCGCTGCGCCGGGCGGAAGAACCGCGCGTTGGCCGGATTCTGCGCCAGGAATGGCGCCGGAAATTCCGGGCCCACCTCGTAGCTCGCCGGGCCAATGCACGGCCCGATGCCGGCGCGGATACGCTCCGGCCGCGCGCCCAGTGCGCACATCTGCTTGACGGTCGCCTGCAGTACGCCGCCGACCGCGCCGCGCCAGCCGGCATGGGCGGCGCCGACTATGCGCGCTTCCGGATCGGCGAACAGGATCGGCACGCAATCCGCCGAGGAAGCGGCGATGGCCATGTTCGCGCGCGTGGTCACCAGGGCGTCGACTTTCGGGCGCGGGCCGTCGTGCCATTCGTCTTCGACCACCAGCACGTCGGGTGAGTGGATCTGGTGGGCGGTCAGCAATGTCGTCGCGGGAATGTCCGCCATGCGCAACACGCGCCGGCGATTCTCGCGCACCCGTTCGAGATCGTCGTCGGAGCCGAGGCCGCAATTGAGGGAGTCATAGATGCCCTCGCTGACGCCGCCAGCGCGGGTCATGAAGCCGTGGCGGATGCCGGGCAGATTGAGACTCTCGAGCGTGATCATGGAAAACCGGCAAGCTCCTGCAAATCCGGATGCGCAATGGCGAGCACCTTGAACAAACTGCCCATTTGCCGCGGATCGATCAAGCGCGCCATACCTTGCGCGATCGCGGCGCGGTCGCCCTCGCCAGCCTTCGCCGACAGCAAGGCCGCGCGCGTGCGGATGCCGAGGGTTTCGAGAAACGCCGCCTGCGCAACGGCGCCATGGATTCGTGCGCCGGCCTCGCGCGCCGCACCCGCGATGGCGGCGAAATCGACATGGGCAGTAAGGTCGGCGGTGCCCACCTCCGCCAAGGGATCGCAGAATTGATGCGCCTTCACCGCCTGCAACGAGCCGCCGATTGCGCTGGCCGCGGAACCGTAATCGATGAACAAGGCGGCGATCCCCTCCTCCACCATCCGTGCGCCTATCGCGCCGGCGAGCGACAAGGCGGCCGGGCAGACTTCAGCGATCTCGCTGGGCTTTGCCCGTTTGTGAGCCGCCTGCAGCAAGCCGAGTTGCGGCCCCGGCGGCAGCAGGGTCCAGATGAGCGCCTCGTTCGAGAGATCGATGCCGCGCTCCCGCCAGCCCTGCTCCGTCATTTGGAACTGGTGGATCGGCAGTGCGTCCAGGAACTCGTTGCCGACGATGAGCGCCGGCCCCTCGGGCAAGGTCGTCAGGTCGTCGTGCCACAGCGGATGAAAGCCGCCAAGCCGCTGCTCCTGCGCCGCGCGCAATGGCCGGCTGATTTCCACCAGATGCAGCCGCACGGCGGTGAGGAAAGCGGGACGCACCTTGGCGGCGCGCAGTGCGTCGGCCATCAGCGTGCCGCGGCCGGGACCCAGCTCCACCAGCAGGAAGGGATCGGGGGCGCCCGCTCTCTCCCAGGCATCGACACACCACAGGCCGATCAGCTCGCCGAACATCTGGCTGATCTCCGGCGCGGTGATGAAATCGCCGGCGGCGCCCAGCGGATCGCGGGTCGCATAATAGCCTACGCCGCGCTCCGCCAGCGCGACGCGCATGAACTCCGCGACGGTGACCGGCCCGCTCGCCGCGATCCGGCGCTTGAGAAGGTCGAGGGCGGAGGTCACTTCGCTCCGGCCGATGTCGCTTTCGGCTTGCGCATCACCAGATAGAGGCCGAGCAGGAACATCGGCACACTCAGGATCTGGCCCCAGGTCACGAAATTGTAGGGGCCGAGATTGACCTCCGGCTCGCGGAAGATCTCCCCGACCGAGCGCGCGACGGCATAGCCTATCAGGAATACGCCGCTCATCATGCCGAGCCGGTCGCGGATCCATTGCTGGCGACCAGCCCAGTGCAGGATCAGGAACAGCAGGATGCCTTCCAGCGCCGCCTGATAGAGCTGGCTGGGATGGCGCGGCTGCATGCCGTACCTCGGAAAGATGATCGCCCAGGGTACGTCGGTCGGCCGGCCCGGCAGCTCCCCATTCACGAAATTGGCAATGCGGCCGAGGAACAGGCCGATCGGCGTCGCTGGCGCCACCACGTCGGAGAAGGCGAAGAGGCTCAGCTTCTGGCTGCGCGCGTAAAGCCAGATCGCAACGATGACGCCGATGAGGCCGCCATGGAACGCCATGCCGCCCTTCCAGATCATCAGGATCTCCAGCGGATTGGCGAGGTACATGCTCGGCTCCCATAGCAGCACCTCCCCCAGCCTGCCGCCGACAATGATGCCGATGGTGATCCAGAACATCAGGTCGTCGAGCTGCGTGCGCGAGACGCGCTCGGGCGGCAACGTCGCCTGGCGGATGGAATAGCGCCACGCCAGCAGGATGCCGACGATGTAAGCGAGGGCATACCAGCGAATCGCAACGGGTCCGATCTGCAACGCGACCGGATCGAAATCGGGAAACATCATGTGTTGAAACCGATGGAATGGATGGCAACGACCGGCGATCGGTTTATAAGTGGACCCATCGACAGCGGCAAGCGAAGCCAGACATGCAGACCGACAACCGATTCCTCGACGACCTCGCCAAAGTGGCCGGCAGCGCCCTCGGCTCGGTGAGTGGCGTCAAGCACGAGGTCGAGGTCCGCATCCAGCAGCAGATGGAAAAGCTGCTGAGCCGCATGAATCTGGTGCCGCGCGAGGAGTTCGACGCCATGAAGGCGGTCGCGCAGGCCGCCCGCGAGGCGCAAATCCGGCTCGAGGCGCGGGTCGCCAATCTGGAAGCCCGGCTGGCCGCCGAGGACGCGATCTCAGGCGCGAACGAGGCCGACGCGCCCGCACAAGAGTCCGAGTCTGAACGGCCTTAGGCCGCCTTCTTAGATTCAGACTCGAAATTTCCTTAATTCCCCGCTTGCGCTGGACTCCCAAATTTGCGAGTCTATTTGTGGTGGGGATTCATCACTTTGTCATCTAGTCCTGGGGGCGCGACCCCACCAGCGGGCCTCCAGGGGCCGACGCATGGAGGGCGCTAGCAATGGCCTTGCTCCGAGTAGAGTCGACCCGAACCCGTCACAATCCCATCGACATGCTGGAAGAGCTGGTGTCCGTCAACGAATGGCGGCACGAGCGTTCGGCTGACGAGGAGATGGTGGTCGAGTTTCGCGGTCAGTGGTGCGAGTACCGTATGTTCTTTGTCTGGCAGGAGGATTTGGGGGCCCTGTATTTTTCGTGCTTGTTCGACATGAAGATTCCGGCCGGTAAGCGCCCGCCGGTGTCCGAGTTGCTGACCATGATCAACGAGCGGCTTTGGCTCGGCCATTTCGACCTCTCCTCCGAGGAGATGTCGCCGATGTACCGCCACACGGTTTTGTTGCGCGGGACCAGCGGAATCGTGGCCGAGCAGCTTGAAGATTTGCTCGAGACCGCGATCGGCGAATGCGAACGTTTCTACCCTGCCTTCCAATTCGCACTATGGGGCGGTAAGAAGCCCCATGAGGCGATGGAAGCCGCCATGCTGGAGACGGTCGGAGAGGCCTAAAGCCCGACGATGAGCGACCAAAAGATCATCTTGCCCGGCCCACTTCTGCTGGTGGGCTGCGGCAAGATGGGCGGGGCATTGCTGCGCGGCTGGCTGGCGCGCGGGGTGCCCGGCAAAGACGTGTTCGTGGTCGATCCGGCGCCGCGGGATCTGGAGGATGTCCAGGCCCGCGGCGTCACGATCGCGACCGCCCTCGACCAACTCCCGACCGGGCTGCAGCCCGGTATCGTGCTGCTGGCGATCAAGCCGCAATTCATGGACGAGGCCCTGCCCGCCTACCGACGATTCGTGAGGCCGGGCACGGTCTTCCTGTCGATTGCCGCCGGCAAGACCGTGGCCTACCTCAAAGGCAAGCTCGGCGCCGACGCGGCGATCGTCCGCTCCATGCCCAACACGCCCGCCGCGGTCGGCCGGGGCATGAGCGTCATCCTCAAGGATTCTAGTATTCCAGTTTTCACCCTCGAACTCTGCGGCCAGTTGCTCTCCGCCGTCGGCAAGGTCGGCTGGATCGAGGAAGAGGACCAGATCAACGCCGTCACCGCCGTCTCCGGCGGCGGGCCGGCCTATGTGTTCCTGCTGATCGAATGCCTGGCGGAAGCCGGCCGCGCCGCCGGCCTGCCCGCCGACCTCGCCATGCAATTGGCGCGCGAGACGGTGACGGGCTCGGGCGAGCTGGCGCACCAATCCAGCGAGACCGTCACCCAATTGCGCCAAGCCGTGATGAGCCCCAAGGGCACGACCATCGAAGCCCTCGCCGTGTTGATGGCGCCGGATGGCTGGCAGCCTTTGATCACCAAGGCGATCGCCGCCGCGACCAGGCGCGGGCGCGAGATCGCCGAGGGTCGCTGATGGCCGTCGGCACGGAGTCGAAGGGCAGCGTCGCCCGGGTGCGCGAAGCTTTGGGGCGCTTCGGCCTCGAGGCCGAGATCAAGGAATTCGATGCCTCCACCCGCACCTCCGCCGATGCCGCGGCGGCCATCGGTTGCACCGTCGCGCAGATCGCCAAATCGGTGATCTTCCGAGCCAAGGGCGGCAACCAGCCTGTCCTGGTGATCGCGAGCGGCATCAACCGGGTCGACGAGAAAAAGCTGGAAGCCGCCTTGGGCGACAAGATCGGCCGGGCCGACGCGGAGTTCGTGCGGGCCGCCACCGGCTTTGCGATCGGCGGCGTCGCGCCGGTCGGTCATACCGGGCCGGTCAAGGTGTTCATCGATTCAGACCTCAGCCAATATGACGAGATCTGGGCGGCGGCGGGGTCGCCGAACGCCGTTTTCCGCCTCACTCCGGCGGATTTGCAGCGGATCACGGGCGGGCGGGTGATCGCGGTCAAGTAGGGGTTGTGCCCCTGAATGTCTTGTCCTCGCCCAATTCCCTTGCCACACTAGGTGTTAAGGGACAGCGCAAGGAATGGAGCAAGTCATGGCCAAATCCGCGCGCAAGACAGCGAAGACAGCAAGACCGAAATCGACGCGGCGGCCGCGCCCCCGCGCGAAGCCATCGCCCAGCGATCCGAAGGCAGCCCTGCGCGAGGCGCTGTTGCGCATGGTCGCGGCCGGCGGCTGGCGCGACCTCTCCTACGCCGACATCGCCAAGGATGCGGGGCTCAGCCTCGCCGCCGCCTATGACGCCTATCCCTCCAAGGTGGCGATCCTGGCCGGGATCGGCCGGTACACCGACGCCCGGCTGTTCGCCAGCCTGGAGGAGGATCCGCTCGATGGCTCGACCAAGGACCGGCTGTTCGACATGCTGATGCGGCGGTTCGATGTGCTCAACGACCATCGCGAGGCCTATGCGACCCTTGCGCACGAGCTGCCGCGCACGCCGCTCGAAGCCGGCTGCCTGCTGTTCCAGCTCCGCCGCTCGCTCGCCAACACGCTGGAGGCGGCGGGCCTGTCAGCCTCCGGCTTGCGCGGCGCTGTCCGGATCGAGGGGTTGGGGGCGATCTACGCGGCAGCCCTAAGGGTCTGGCTCAAAGATGATAGCGCCGATCTTTCCAAGACCATGGCGGAGCTGGACAAGCGCCTTGGGCAGGTCGAGCGTTGCATAAATATGACACGGCGCAAGGCCGCCTAATTGTATGATTAATAAAGATTAATCCAAGATTTTTTTGCAGCGCAGCAAAAAACTTCTTGACCTTTGTGTTGCACTGCACAATATTGCTCCTCAGAACAACGACGGTGGCCCGGGACAGGGCGACCGATCGCATAAACCACATACGCCCTGAGGAGATAAGACATGGCTAAGGCACAGACCATCGAGAGCGATTTCGTGAAGGTTCCTGACTTCACCCAGTTCCAGGCCGAGTTCAGCAAGTGGGCCGGCGACTTCGGCAAGTATTTCGTCAACGGCAAGGCGCCGAGCTTTGACTTCGACGCGGTGTTCGCGCTCCAGCGCAAGAACGTCGAGGCCATCACGGCTGCCAACCAGCTCGCTTTCGACGGCGTCAAGGCGGTTGCGCAGCGTCAGGCCGAGATCGCCCGCAAGGCGTTCGAGGAGTTCGGCAAGGTCACCAAGGAACTGACCACCGCCGGCACCCCGGAAGACAAGTTCGCCAAGCAGGCTGACATGGCCAAGACCGCGTTCGAAGAGGCGCTCTCCAACCTGCGCGAGCTCGTCGACACGCTGCAGAAGTCGCAGACCGAGGCCGTCGACGTGCTGACCAAGCGCGCCGTCGCCAACATCGAAGACGTCAAGGCGGCCGTCACCAAGATTTCGAAGAAGTAACGCCTAGTCTCGAGTAGGCCCGAGAAGGTCTCCGCTTTCCCCCAAGTCGGCAGACCTTCTTAAAACTGACCGCCCGCTGCCCCCCGCAGCGGGCGGTTCTGTTATTGGCGGAGGAGATTCAACCCATCCACGTCTCTTCCATCGTTCCCGTGTCACGTTGCTTCGCTACTGCCCGGTAATGACCTCGTGACGGTGTGCTGCTTTCCGCGCTTTGCAATCCCGAGCCCTCTTCCTGTAGTCTCCCGCCCTTCGGCGATTAACCATGAGCCGGGGTATGGCAGAGGGACAGTCTGAGGCGTTATCGGCGGAAATCACCTACGATGATTTCCGCAAGGTCGATATCAGGGTCGGCACCATCGTGGCGGCGGAGGCATTTCCGGAGGCGCGGCGGCCGGCCTATAAGCTGACGGTCGATTTCGGGCCCGCGATCGGCACGCGGCGCACGTCGGTGCAGATCACGGTGCGCTACAAGCTGGATGAGCTGGTCGGCCGGCAGGTCGCGGCGGTGGTCAATTTCCCCAAAAAGCAGATCGGCAAGTTCATGTCCGAGGTGCTGGTGCTCGGCTTCCCCGACGAAGCGGGCGAGGTCGTGCTGATCCAGCCCAGCCTCGGCGTGCCGAATGGCGGCCGGCTGTATTGAAGAACGGATAGATCATGGCATTGCATTTCTCGGAATCGGAGCTGGCGGCGCGGCGCGAGCGCGCGGTCGCGTTGATGCAGAAACGCGGGCTCGACGGATTGCTGATGTTCCGGCAGGAAAGCATGTATTACCTGACCGGCTACGACACCTTCGGCTACGTCTATTTCCAATGCCTGTATCTCGGCGCCGACGGGCGCATCATGCTGCTGACCCGCGAGCCCGACCTGCGGCAGGCCGAGAATACCTCCGACATCAAGGACATCCGGATCTGGATCGACGCGCCGATGGCCAATCCGGCGGAGGAGCTGTGCGCCTATCTGCGCGGCTTCGGCCTGGCCGGCAAGACGCTGGGCGTCGAGTGGGAATCCTACGGCCTGACCGCGCGCAGCGGCATGCGGCTGCAGGCGGCGTTCGACGGCTTCGCCGATCTGCAGGATGCCTCCGACCTGGTCGCGCGCCTGCGCCTCGTGAAGAGCCCGGCGGAAATCACCTATGTGCGGGAGGCCGCGCGGCTCGCCGACCTGGCGCTGGACGAGGCGCACCGGCTCACTTATCCGGGCGCAGATGAGAGCGAGATCCTGGCCGCCATGCAATCGGTCGTCATCCGCAATGGAGGCGACGATCCGGCCAACGAGTTCATCATCGGCTCCGGCCCCGACGCCCTGCTCTGCCGCTACAAGAGCGGGCGACGCAAGCTGGATGCGCAGGACCAGCTCACCCTCGAATTCGCCGGGGTCTATCGCCACTATCATTCGTGCCTGATGCGCACCATCCCGGTCGGCAAGCCGCCGCTGCGCCAGGTGGAGATGCACAAGGTCGCGGTCGACGCGCTGGAAGCCTGCAAGGCGGCGCTGAAACCCGGCCGGCCGATCGGCGAAGTATTCGACGCCCACGCCAAAGTGCTGGATGCCGCCGGCTATCGCCAGCACCGCATGAACGCCACCGGCTACAGTCTCGGCGCCACCTTCGCGCCGAACTGGATGGACTGGCCGATGTTCTATCACGGCAACACCGAGCCGGCGGCACCGGGCATGGTCTATTTCATCCACCTCATCATCTTCGATAGCGATGCCGGACTCGCCATGACCAGCGGCCAGACCGTGCTGGTCAACGAGCGCGGCTGCGAGACGCTGTCGAAGCGATCGACGGAACTGGTCGTCCGGTAGCGGCTACTCCGCTCTCGCCAACTCCGAGAGCAAGGCCCTCACCATGGGCGAGGCGGCGATCGCGCTCCGCGTCAGCGCATGGATGTGGCGGCGCAGCGGCGGGACGCCGACGGGGATGCGGAGCGCCACGGCCTTGGTGTCCGAAAAGGACAAGGCCAGTTCCGGCACGAAGCCGACGCCGAGGCCGGCCGCCACCATGCGCAGCATCAGGTCGTAGTCGTCGATCGTGTGGGTCATGCGCGGAGCAAAGCCCGCAAGCGCACAGGCGCGTTCGGCCAGCTGACGGTCGTCGGTCTGGCGCGAGCCGATGATCCAATCCTCCCGTGCCAGGCGCTTGAGCGCGACCGGCTGGCGCTCGCGCCTCCAGCGCTAGCATCACGGGCTCGTCGATCAGCGGATGGGAGACGAGGCCCGGCACGTCCGGCTGCGGCACTAGGCTGTAGGCGAAGCTGATCGCGAGATGACAGCGGCCGTCGCGCACCGCGGCAATGGCGTCCGCCGACTCCAGCTCATGGATGATCACGCGCAGCTCCGGATAGCGCGCCCGCGCGATCGCCGGCAGCAGCCGCGCTTTCGCAAAGGTCGGGAAGCAGCCGACTTCCAGCACGCCCTTGGGCTTTTCCTTGGCGCCCTTCAGGTCCTGCTCGGCTGCCGCTACCGCCTGCAGGATGGCGTCGGCATGGGCCGCCAGCCGCTCGCCCTCCGCGGTCAGCCGCACGCGCCGCCCGACCCGCTCCAGCAGCTTGGCGCGCGCTTCCCGTTCCAGGATCGCAAGCTGCTGGGACACGGCCGAAGAGGTCTGCCCAAACGCCGCGCCGACCGCGGTCATGGTGCCGCGATGAGCCAGCTCCCGAAGCAATCGCAGGCGGGCGAGGTCGAGCATCAAGACTATCTAACAGATATGATTAGGACAATGAAGTGGAGCTGCGAGGTTTTGGCGGCTACAAACGCGGCAAAGCAGCAGGAGTCAACCCGTGACAGCGATTTCTCTTCTCGGAATTCCCCATGACGACAACTCATCCTTCCTGAAAGGGCCGGCGGAAGCGCCGCCGCTGATCCGGAGCGAGCTGAACTCCGACGCCTACAGCGTCTGGAGCGAGACCGGCGTGAACCTGGGCGCCGCCGGCCGGATTGTCGATCACGGCGACATCCAGTTCGACACCGCCGCCGATCCGTGGGACCTCATCGAGCGCAACGTCGCGCGCATCGCGGCGTCACGCGAGCCGCTGATCTGCCTCGGCGGCGATCACGCCGTCACTCACCCGATCCTGCGCGGTGTGCGCAAGCAATATCCCGGGCTCACCATCCTCCACATCGACGCGCATCCCGACATCTACCACGCCTACCAGGGCAACCCGCGCTCGCACACCTCGCCCTTCGCGCGGATCATGGAAGAGCGGCTGTGCGACCGCTTGATCCAGGTGGGGCTGCGCACCATCAACGATCATCACCGCGACCAGTTCAAGCGCTTCGGCGTGGAGGTGATCGAGATGCGCCACTGGCGCGACGACCTGCGCCTCGACTTCACGACGCCGGTCTATGTTTCGCTCGACATCGACGGCCTGGATCCTGGCTACGCGCCCGGCGTGTCGCACCGGGAGCCGGGTGGCCCGTCGCTTCGCCAGGTTATCAACCTCATCCACTCGATCGACCAGCCGGTCGTCGGCGCCGACATCGTCGAATACAACCCGCGCTGCGATGTCGCCAACATGACTGCAACGGTGGCCGCGAAGCTGGTGCGCGAGATCGCTGGGATGATGGTCAAAACCGCCCGCTGAGGCGCGCGAGATCGGAAGGCCGGCACCCGGCCTTCCGGAGTCGCTGGAATGGCCCCCTATGCGCGGGCTCGATAATTGCCCATAGATTTAGCTATATCAATGGCTTAAGTATATCCAGCCTAGTCCGCCAAAGCCATTGCCAGCCCGTCATGCCGCTGTTACATTCCGCGCGCTTTTCGCCCCCCGATCCGGTCGGGGTGGCGGTTTTTTTGTCTCCCGATGGCGGCGGGGCAACAAGCGGGCGACCAAGGGCAGCGGCGTTACGATGAAGATCCTGACGGGCAACAGCAACCGGCCGCTGGCCGAGGCCATTTCGGCCTACCTCAACCTGCCGCTGGTCAATGCCAGCATCCGGCGTTTCTCCGACATGGAAGTGTTCGTCGAGATCCAGGAGAACGTGCGCGGCGAGGACGTGTTCGTCGTGCAATCGACCTCGTTCCCCGCCAACGACAACCTGATGGAACTGCTGGTGATCATGGATGCGTTGAAGCGCGGGTCCGCGCGCCGCATCACGGCGGTTCTCCCCTACTACGGCTACGCCCGGCAGGACCGCAAATCGGGACCGCGCACGCCGATTTCCGCCAAGCTCGTGGCGAACCTGATCACGACGGCGGGAGCCAATCGAGTCCTGACGGTCGATTTGCATGCCGGGCAGATCCAGGGCTTCTTCGACATCCCGACCGACAATCTGTTCGCGGCGCCCGTCCTCACCAAGGACATCAAGGAGCGCTTCCACGGCGAGAACAACCTGTGCATGGTCTCGCCCGACGTCGGCGGCGTGGTGCGCGCCCGCGCTATCGCCAAGCGCCTCGACGCCGACCTTGCCATCATCGACAAGCGGCGTGAGCGCGCCGGAGTCTCCGAAGTCATGAACATCATCGGCGAAGTCTCCGGCATGCGCTGCATCCTGGTCGACGATATCGTCGACAGTGCCGGCACCTTGTGCAACGCGGCCGTCGCTCTCAAGGAAGCGGGCGCGGCCTCGGTCAGCGCTTATGTCACGCACGGCGTGCTGTCGGGCGGCGCGGTGGCGCGCGTCTCGGCCTCGCCCATGGAATCCCTGGTGATCACCGATAGCATCCAAGGCACCGAAGCGGTACGGGTGTCGCAGACGGTGCGCCAGCTTTCGATCGCGCCCCTGCTGGCCGAGGCCATGGCCCGGGTCAGCGAGGAGCGTTCGGTCTCCAGTCTGTTCGACTGAAGGCTTGGTTAGCCCGGATGGGTCGCACCATCCGGTTTGAAATCCGATCGGCACCCCTGGAGGCCGGCCGGTTCCGTCAGCGGATGGTCCGCCGGCGGAGATGCTGCAGGATGAAAGGAGATTATCATGCCCGCAGTTGAATCCATTCGCGCGGAGGCTCGCGACCGCGCTGGTAAGGGGGCTGCTCGTGCGACTCGTCGTACTGGCCGTGTCCCCGCCGTGATCTATGGCGACAAGAAGGAACCGACTCTGATCTCGCTCGATCCGAAGGAGCTGGATCGGCTGGTACACAAGAAGGCGTTTTTCGCGACCCTGCTCGATGTCGAGATCGCCGGCACCAAGCATCGCGTGCTGCCGCGCGACGTGCAGTTCGACCCGATTTTCGACAAGGCCCTGCATGCCGACTTCCAGCGCGTCAACAAGGATTCCAAGATCCACGTCAACGTGCCGGTGGTGGTGAAGAACGAAGCGGCCGCCCCGGGCATCAAGCGCGGCGGCGTGCTCAACCTGGTGCGGCACGAGATCGAGTTCCTGTGCGATCCCGACAACATCCCGCAGCAGGTGGTGGTCGACATCACCGGCCTCGACATCGGTGGCAGCATCCACATCAGCCAGGTGGAACTGCCGCAGGGCGCGACGCCGACCAGCCGTGAAGCCAACTTCACGATCGTCACCATCGGCGCGCCGTCCGGCCTGAAGGCCGAGCTCGAAGCGGCTGCGGCTGCTGCCGCTGCTGCGGCGGCTGCTCCGGTCGCTGCTGCTCCGGCCGCGGGTGCCGCTCCGGGTGCTCCGGGCGCTGCCCCGGCTGCTGGTGCTGCTCCGGCCGCCGGTGCCGCTCCGGCCGCGGGTGGCAAGGGCCCGGCGGCTGGCGCTGCGAAGGGTCCGGCGAAGAAGTAAGCTCCACATATCAGGAGCTGGAGATGCGTCTGATCGTCGGCCTGGGCAATCCGGGCGCACAGCATTCAGGGCATCGCCACAATGTCGGCTTCATGGCGGCGGGCGCGATCGCTCGCCGCCATGGCTTTTCTCCGGCCCGCGAAAAGTTCCATGGCCTGGCCGCCGAAGGTACGCTGGCGGGCGACAAGGCGTTGATCCTGTGGCCGCAGACCTACATGAACGACAGCGGCCGCGCGGTGCAGGCGGCGGTGCAGTTCTACAAGGCCGACCTCAACGATCTGGTCGTACTGTATGACGAGATCGACCTGGAATTCGGCAAGGTTCGGGTGAAGAAGGGCGGCGGTGCGGCCGGGCATAACGGCATCCGCTCGATCGATGCGCATCTCGGCCCCGATTTCTGGCGCGTGCGCATCGGGGTCGGGCACCCCGGCATGAAGGAACTGGTGAAGCACTATGTGCTGCACGATTTCGATGCCGAGGAGAAGCCGGAGGTCGAGAAGATCGTCGGCGCGATCGCCGACAATTTCGCGCTGCTGTTCGAGCGAGGCCACGAGCATTTCATGACCAAGGTGGCACTGGCGCTGAACCCGCCGCCGCCGAAGGCGCCACGGGCGGACGAAGAGTAAGAAGGATTTCGAGTTCATGGGTTTCAATTGCGGCATCGTCGGCCTGCCGAATGTCGGCAAGTCTACGCTTTTCAACGCCCTCACTTCCACCGCGGCGGCGCAGGCGGCGAATTATCCGTTCTGCACCATCGAGCCGAATGTCGGGCGCGTGGCGGTGCCGGATGAGCGGCTGGAGAAGCTCTGCACCATCGGCAAGTCGGCCAAGATCATCCCGACGCAACTGGAGTTCGTCGACATCGCCGGCCTGGTGCGCGGTGCCAGCAAGGGCGAAGGGCTCGGCAACCAGTTTCTCGGCAACATCCGCGAGGTCGACGCCGTCGTGCAGGTGCTACGCTGTTTCGACGGCGAAGTGACTCACGTCGAAGGGTCGGTCGATCCGATCCGCGATGCCGAGACGGTCGAGACCGAATTGATGCTCTCCGACCTCGAAAGCCTGGAGAAGCGGTTCGATGCCGCCGTCAAGCGCGCCAAGGGCGGCGACAAGGAGCTGAAGGCACAGATCGACGTGATGGAGCCGGCGCTGATCGCGCTGCGCGCGGGTAGGCCGGCGCGCACTGTCATCGCTTCGCTATCGGCTGAGCAGAAGCCGCAATTCAAGCAATTGCAGCTCCTGACCGGCAAGCCCGTGCTCTATGTCTGCAACGTCGAGGAAAGCGCGGCCGCGATCGGCAACGCCTATTCCAAGAAGATCGAAGCGCGCGCCAAGGCGGAAGGCGCAGTTTCGGTCGTGATCTCCGCCGCCATCGAAGCGGAAGTCGCGCAATTGCAGGACGAAGCGGAAAAGACCGAGTTCCTGTCCGCGCTCGGGCTGCACGAGACCGGCCTCGCGCGCGTGATCCGCGCCGGCTATGCGTTGCTCGACCTCATCACCTTTTTCACCGTCGGGCCGAAGGAAACCCGCGCCTGGACCGTACGGCGCGGCGCGCGCGCGCCGGAAGCGGCCGGCGTCATCCACACCGACTTCGAGCGCGGCTTCATCCGCTCGGAAACCATCGCCTACCAGGATTTCATCGCCCATGGCGGCGAAGCCGGCGCGAGAGACGCGGGCAAGCTGCGCTCCGAAGGCAAGGAATACGTGGTGCAGGACGGCGACGTGCTGCACTTCCGGTTCAACGTCTAGGAATCAACTCAGCTTCGTGCCCGCTGTTTGACGGACGCCCTCCGACAGGCGTTTATTGGTCAGATCACTCCCAAGAGCCCGGGAGGGCACCGATGCATCCATATGAGCGCGATCAGCAGGTCGCCGCGCTCGTCGCGGACGCCAAGGCCATTCTTGCGAAGCGATCGCTCTCGCGCCAGTCGCTCGGCGAGATTGCCGGCAGGCTGGAAGCCTTGGCCGCGCAGAGTCACTTATGGTCGGAAGAACAGTATCGCTCGCCGACCGAAGCCGAGCGGCAGAGGCGCTATCTGGTGAACGAGGAGCCGGACCGCACATTCGCGCTCTATCTCAGCGTCATGTGCCGCGGACGGCGAGTGCCACCCCACAATCACACGACCTGGGCCTGCGTCGCCGCAGTCGAAGGATGCGAGACGAACTACGTCTATGACCGCATCGATGACGGATCGACACCCGGCAAGGCCCGGCTGCGCGAGCGCGCCCAGGTGCGCGTCGAGCCGGGCCGCAGCATCGCGTTCATGCCCGAAGACATTCATGCGGTCGCCAACGTCGACGCGCCGATGATCCGGCACATCCACTTCTATGGCCGCGCCCTCGAGGTGCTGGACCAGCGTCTGGTCTTCGATCTTGCCGCCGGCACCTGCAAGCCGATGGTCATGGAAATCCCATCGACCCGGTGAGATTGCATCAGGCGAGGGCCGCAACTGCCCGATTCCGCGCCGGCACCAGCGCCGCGATCGCCGCGGCTGCCAGCGCCAGGCCGAACGAACTCGACCACAGCCAGCCATAGCCGCCGGTAGCGTCGAACAGATAGCCGCCCGCGAAGGCGCCGAGGGCTGCGCCGATCGCATGACCGGCCGAGATGAGGCCCATGGCGGTGCCGACCCGGGCCTTGCCGAGGTGGCTGACGGCGAGGCTGGCGGTCGGCGGGACGGTCGCATAGTCGAAGATCCCGAACAGGAAGGCGAAGATCCAGAGGATCGTGGTCTCCTGGACCAGCAGCGGGAGCATCAGGAAGGTGAGCGAGCGGAAGAAATAGATGCTGGCCAGCAACAGGGTGCGGTTCATGCGGTCGGTGAGATGGCCCGCGGCGATCATGCCGAGCGTATTGACGCCCATCAGGATGCCGAAAGCCAGCGCACTCGGCGCCGGGGGAATGCCGCAGAACTGCGCGAAGGGAATGAGGTGGGTCTCCACCACGCCCGTAGACGTGTAGCCACAGAGCAGGAAGCTCCAGAACAGCCCGTGGAACGCCGGCTGGCGCAGCAGATAAAGCACGCGCGTTGCGAAGCTCTCCTGCGTCCCTTCGGCGGCGCGCGTCACGGTCGCGCCCGCCGCGTTGCGCAGCAGCCACCAAGCGATAATCCCGACCACCACGCACGCGCCCGCCAGCGCCTCGTAGCCCAGGCGCCAGCCGCCGCCCGCCAGCACCAGGCCGAGGATCGGCATGAACACGAACTGCCCCGCCGTCGAGCCGGAGGTCGCAATGCCGACCGCCCGTCCCTGCCCCACCTCGAAGCTGCGCGCGACCGCGCTGCTGACGGCATGGGTCGCGACCAGGCCGAAGCCGAGCGCGCCCAGCACCGCGAATCCGATGATGAAGGCGAGCATGCCGTGCATGCCGGCAAGCACCGCCGCGCTGGCGCCGACCAGCAGCAGGCCACCGGTCAATATCAGGCGCGGTCCGCTGCGGTCGATCGCATAGCCGACCAGCGGTGCCAGGCCTGCCATGATGACCAGGGTCGCGGTCATCACCCCGGAGATGCTGGCTTTGGTCCAGCCGAACTCAGCAGTCCATTCCGCCATCGCGAGGCTCAGCATGCTGCGGCCGGAGAATGCGAGGCTGAGAGCGACGAACCCCACCGCGACGATGGCCCAGCGCGTATCGAGCTTAAATTTCGAGATGCGGGTCATGGCGGAACGAAGATTTCTCAAGCGCGCTTCGCGAGGTAGGCATCGACCAGCTCGATCAGGCGCGCGCGGCCGAAGCTTGGATCGTGGCCGGCATGCACGACCTCCACCGGTAGCTCGCGCAGCCGTTTCATGGTGCGCACATAGGTCGGGATATCCGCGCCGTCGATCTCGTCCAGCAGCGGTCCGTCATAGATCGCATCGCCGGAGAACAAGGTGCCGGTCTTCGCCTCCCACAGCCCGATGCTGCCGGGCGAATGGCCGGGTAGGTGCAGCACTTCGAACGAGCGGTTGCCGATGTCGACCACGTCGCCCTCGGCCACGATCTCCGTCACTGGCGCATCCTTCGTCTGGTAGCCGGCCATGTCGTAGTCGGCGGACGGAAGGGCGGTGATGAGATCGCCGTCGAACGGGTAGCCGGCCTTCGCCAGCTTGGCGATCGCCGCGGCACCCATCACCGAAGCCAGCAGGGTGCCGCGGTCGCTCGGGCTGCGCAGCTCTTCGGCCTCCAACTCGTGCACCAAGGTGTGCTCGAACTCATGGTGGCTGCCGACATGGTCGGTGTGGGTGTGGGTGGCGACGGCGGTCATCGGTTTGTCGATGAGGTGCCACACCGCGTCGCGCAGGCTGACGACGCCCATGCCGGTATCGATCACCAGGTCCCGGTCGCGCCCCCGCACGTGCCAGATGTTGCAGCGCATGAGAGGGACGACATAAGGTTCCCACAGCAACGTGATGTCGTCGCTCACCTTGCGGATCTCGAACCAGCGGTTGGCGATCGGAAGCATTAGATATCCTTGAGGGATGGCGCAGCCCGTCCTGGTATGGCATTAACAAAGGGGCGCATCAAACGCGAAGCTCTAACCTATAAGTATAGTTTTTCTAACTCATGAAACGGAATCTGCCACCGCTCAACGCCCTGCGCGCCTTCGAGGCGAGCGCGCGCCTCAACAGCATGCAGCGCGCGGCGCATGAATTGAACGTCACCCCGAGCGCGGTCAGCCAGCAAGTCCAGAATCTGGAGCAATGGGTCGGGTTCCCGCTGCTGGATCGGCGCACGCGCCAGGTGCAGGCCACGGCGGAAGGCCGCGCGTACCTGACGGCGGTCAGCGCCGCCTTCGACCAGATCGCGACTGCAACCGAGGAACTGTCCCAGGGGCGCGTGCCGCGCTCCATCTGCATCACCTGCACGCCCGGCTTTGCCGTGCAATGGCTGGTGCCGCGCCTGCAACACTTCCAGGACCAGCATCCCGAGATCGATGTGCGCATCGATGCCTCGACCCGGCTGCTCGATCTCAAGGTGGAAGCGATCGATCTCGCAGTACGACACGGCAACGGGCGCTATCCCGGCCTGGTGAGCGAGAAGCTCCTGGACGACGATTTGATTCCGGTCGCCAGCCCGCGCCTGCTCACCGGCCGCGGCCGCGTGCGCAAGCCGGCGGACCTCATCCAGCACCGCCTGCTCCATATCGAGACGCGCGACGATTGGCGGCTGTGGTTCACCGCCCAGGGGATCGAGATCGACTGGAAGCGCGGCCCGCTGCTGGTCGATACTGCCATCGGCGTGCAGGCCGCGGTCGCCGGCAAGGGCATCATCCTGATCCGCCGCTCTCTCGCCGCCGAGGAGCTGGCGAGCGGGCGGCTGGTCGCGCCGCTCCCGCACGGCCTGTCGAAGGGCACGGCCTACTACCTGGTCTACCTGCCGGAGAACATGGTGCAGCCGGCGGTGCGGGCATTCCGGGCGTGGCTGCTGGATGCGGTCGGGCGGGATGACGCGGCTCCGCCGGGCCGGCGCTCGCCTTAGAGTTCGCTCGCCGGCTTGCCGTTGATGCCCCAGTTTTCGAGATCGACTTCTTCCAGCACGATCCGCAGATCGCTCGGCTCGATGCCGAAGACGGCCTTTATGTTGCGCGCGATCGCCGCATAAGCCGCGCGCTTCGCGGCCAGCGTCCGCCCCGTGACCAGGGCAATTTCGATCACCATGCAGCGGTCGGTCTTGCCGGGCGGGGTCGGGAAATGGTCGGCATCGTAGGTGATCAGGCGAAAGCACCGGTCGTCGGGCGGAATCCTGATGCCCTCGACCAAACCGTCCTGGATCGCCTTGAACAATTCAGCGTTACGGCCCTTCAGCCAGTGATCGCGGGTCTCGATCCTCACTTGCGGCATGCCCATTCTCCCGGATGCGGCGGCTTCATTCTGATGGCACGCCGCAAACCAAGTTGCAATCTGCGGACCGATGGTCGACCATCATCGCCCGAGATCGCAGAGGAACGATCATGCCGAATGCCACCACGCCGATCCGCTGGGACGCCCATTCCTGCCTCCCGCTTCTGTCAGGCATCGATATGGGCGTGCTGCACCGGCACAAGAAGTCCGGGTTCGATTTCGTGTCCATCAATGTCGGCATGGACATGAATCCCATCGAGCAGGTGATGAAGGCCATCGCGTGGTTCCGCCATTGGCTCAGCCAGCATGCCGACGAATTCGCGCTGGTCGAGAGCATGGCGGATGTGACAGCGGCCAAGGCTGCCGGCAAGCTGGCCGTCGCGTTCGACCTCGAAGGTTCCAAGATGCTGCTGGAAGACGTCGCGATGGTGGAGGTCTATCGCGACCTCGGCGTCCGGCAGATGCACCTGGTCTACAACCGCAACAACTCGGTCGGCGGTGGTTGCCACGACGAGGATACCGGGCTCACCGCCTATGGACGACAGGTCGTGCGTGCGATCAACCATGCGGGTGTCCTGATGGATTGCTCGCACAATGGTGAGCGCACCAGCCTCGAGATCATGGAGGCGTCGGAAAAGCCGGTAATCTTCTCCCACGCCAATGCGCGCGCCCTGGTCGATCACCAGCGCAATGTCACCGACCGGCAGATCGATGCCTGCGCCGCCACCGGCGGGGTCATCGGCATCAACGGCATCCGCCTGTTCCTCGATGCCACCGACGACTTCGCCGAGCCGATGGCCCGCCACATCGACTACATGGTCCAGCGGGTGGGGCCGGATCACGTCGGACTGGGGATCGACATTTCGTTCGATCTCGGCGTCGACGATCACCCGAAGCACGAGGATCGCGGCTTCTGGTGGCCGGCGAGCGGCCGCTACAGCCGCACTCTGTCGGGCGGTGTAGGCCCCGAGGTGCTGCCTGGGATCGAGCAGCATCTGCGCCAGCGCGGATACGGCGAGGCGGATTTGAACAAGATCTTCGGCCTCAACTTCGCCCGGGTCGCGGAGCAGAGCTGGAAATAGTCACCGCCGCGCCGCGCTCGCCAGCACCGAGGCCATGGGAACCTGCAGCATGCCGTTCCGCTGATAGGGCGCGCAGGCTTCCCGAACCGCCTGACGGATCTTGACCTGCGCTTCCGGCGATTGCTTCGCCAGAATCACCGAGATCCTGACCGCGCCCGCGGCAAAGGCGTCAAACAGCCCATCGGGCGCGGGGACAACCAGCGTGTGCTGAAGCTTGCCGAGCGTCATGTCGGCCAGCCCGCCGCCGGCAAACAATTTCCGGCATTCCTCTTGGTCGCTGAAGCGGAACAGCGGTGGCCCGGCCGGCAGCCCGACTTCCATCGTGCCGTGGGCGCTGACGGCGCCCAGCATGATCCGGGCTCCGACACTCTCACCGGGCGGGACCCAGACGGTGAAGGCAACCCTGCCGCCCGGTTTCAGGACGCGCGCGATATGGTGCATCGCCGCCTCCGGCCGCGCGAGATGCAGCAGGCCGAAATTCATCACCACGGCATCGAAGGAACGATCGGGCAGCGCCAGGGCTTCGGCATCGCCTTCGTGAAACTCGATACCGGGCCACTGCGCCTTCGCCAGCGCGATCATCTCGGGCGCGAAGTCCACGCCGACCGGCATCCCGCCGCGCTGGCGAATGGCCTGCGACACATGACCCGGCCCGCAGCAGAGATCGAGCACGCGAGCGCCCGTTGCGACAGCGGCGGCGTCCAGCAGCGGATTGATCGCCTGTGCCATCAGGTCGGCCAGATGGCGCGCATAGCCGACGGCGAGGCGGCGCCAGCCATCCAGCTCGAGATCGTGAAATCGATCGAGTTCGCCTTCGGCATCGACCATGACAAGCTCCAATAAGCTGGAGTTGCGCGTCAGCCTTCCACCAATTCCAGTATGACGCCGTTGACTTCGGCCGGCTGAACCAGGCAGCCGCGGGAGGTCGAATGGAAAGGAACGCCGGTTTCTTTCAGTTGCGCAATGCAGCGCGCCTTGTCCGCCACCAGCAATTTTATGGAGACGATGAACGGCGTTTCGGGCATCGGATGCAGGACCATCCCCGGATAGACCTGGATCAAGGTGTCCGCCTTCATGAAGCGCAGCGCGCCGGTGCCGCACGAGACCGATGTCATGTGGTCCGTGACCTTGATCCGCTCCGGGCCGAAGATCGGCAGGTAGCCGAGCGCGGCAGTGACCGGATCGGCGCAGACCACCGTCACGGACAGCAGGCGCTGGGCGCCGTTGGCGTGCTGGAGCCAATCGGGCCGGCGAATGAGTTCCGGCGACAGATGATGCGTCACGAAGGCGCTGACCTCCGGCGTCGATTCGGGCGGCAGGAACACCAGACGGAATTCCGGGGTCACGGTGCCCGTGGGCAGCTCCAAGTCGCGCTTCAACTGCTTCGGGCCGTCCGGCTTCAGCCCCGCCGCCGCCAGCGCATCGCGGCACGCATTGGCGTCCGGCGTCGCGAAGGCGAGGCCCAGCAACCCCTCCCGCTTCTCCAGCAGCTGGTCGAGATTGTTGCTGAACTTGCCGGGATCGACGATGCCCAGCAGCTCGATATAACCCTCCTCCAGCATCACGCAGTAATTGCCGGTGCCCCAGCCGATATGCCGGCCGCGCGGGGTAACAGTGAAGCCAAGGCGCGACCAGGATGCGCGCGCCGCTTCCAGGTCGCGCACGCCGACCAAGGTGTGATCGATGCCGGTGATGCCGCAGGCGTCGAGCGCCATCAGCGATGCTCCAAAAGAAAATCGCCGCCGAATGTAAGCCACTCGGCGGCGGATTTCATGTCTCTCTTTATAGGGAAACGGTCAGTGCACGTCCGCCCAGACCCGCCGCTTGGTGGCGTAGACCAGCAGGGTGAAGATCACCAGGAACAGGATCGCCTTGATGCCCGTCCGGTGGCGCTCCTCAAGGTTGCCCTCCGCCGCCCAGGTCAGGAAGGTGGCGATGTCCTGCGCCTCCTGGTCCAGGGTCGCTTCGGTGCCGTCGGCATAGGTCACGGCGCCGTCGCTGAGCGGCGGCGGCATGGCGATCTGATGACCCTTGAAGGCGTGGTTGTAGTGCATGTTCTCGCCCAGCTTGACGTCGGCGGGCGGGGTCTCCTCATAGCCAGTCATCAGACTGTGGATGTAGTCGGCCCCGTCATAGCCGAGGAACCCGGCCCCGGCGCGCGACTTGGCGATCAGCGACAGGTCCGGCGGCAGGGCGCCGTTGTTGGAGGCGCGCGCCGCCTGCTCGTTGGCGAACGGCGCCTTGAACGGATCGGACGGCTTGCCCGGACGCTCGAACATCTCGCCGGTATCGTCGGGCCCATCCTGCACCTGCACATCGGCCGCGAACGCCTTCACCTCGTCCTCGCTGAAGCCGATCTTCTGAAGATCGCGGTAGTGCATCAGGTTCATGGAGTGGCAGCCGGAGCAGATGTCCTTGTAGATCTGGTAGCCGCGCTTCAATTGCGGCTGGTCGAACGAGCCGAAGAAGCCGTTGAAGCTCCAGCTTTGGGTGTGGACGGTCGAATGGGCGACCGGATTGGCCGCCACGATCCCGACGGCGGCGAGGCCGGTGACGATGGTCAAGGCCCCGAGAACAATGCGACGCTTGGACATCAGGCCTTCTCCATCGACTTCGCGGTGGCGTGCGCCATCGCCTTGCCGCCGCCCAGCACCGGCTTGCTGATCGACAACGGCACCTGGCGCGGCGTCTCGAAGATCGAGAGCAGCGGCAGCACGATCAGGAAATAGGCGAAGTAGTAGATCGTGCCCAACTGGCCGAGGCGCACGATCTTGATGCCGAAGGAGCCGCCGGCCGAATTGACGCCCCACATGTCGCCGACCGCGTTGAGCGCCTGGTCGTGCGGGATTTTCTGCAGGTCCGCGACGCGCTGGGTGAAGGTGTCGGCATCGACGATCTCCAGCCCGAACGGCATCCAGTAGGATTCCGGTGGATACTTGCCGCAGAACATCAGGATGACGCAGTCGAACACCAGCAACCAGAAGAACCACTTGAAGACCGGCCGGTAGGTGCCGGAGCGCACCGGCGAACGATCGAGCCAGGGCAGGAAGAACAGGATGAGGATCGAACCGCCCATCGCGAGCACGCCGGTCAGCTTGTCCGGGATCGAGCGCAGGATCGCGTAGAACGGCAAATAGTACCATTCCGGCACGATATGCTCCGGAGTGGAGAGCGGATTGGCGATCTCGTAGTTCACCGGATCGCCCATGGCGTTCGGCGCCCAGAACACCCAGAAGGCATAGAACATCATGAAGACGCCAAGGCCGAACATATCCTTCACCGTGTAGTACGGATGGAAGGGGATGGTGTCCTGCGGGCCCTTGGTATCGATGCCGAGCGGGTTGTTCGACCCGAACCGGTGTAGGGCTATGATGTGCACCATGACCACCGCCAGGATCACGAACGGCAGCAGGAAGTGCAGCACGAACAGGCGGTTCAGCGTCGGGTTGTCGACCGAGAAGCCGCCCCACAGCAGCGTGACGATGCTGTCCCCGATCCACGGAATGGCCGAGAACAGGTTGGTGATGACGGTGGCGCCCCAGAAGCTCATCTGGCCCCACGGCAGCACGTAGCCCATGAAGGCGGTCGCCATCATCAGCAGATAGATCAACACGCCGAGCTGCCACAGCAGTTCGCGCGGCGCCTTGTAGGAGCCGAAATAGAGGCCGCGGAAGATGTGGATGTAGACGACGATGAAGAACATCGACGCGCCGTTCATATGGAGATAGCGCAGCAGCCAGCCCCAGTTGACGTCGCGCATGATGCGCTCGACCGAGTTGAAGGCATGATCGACGTGCGGCGTGTACTGCATCGCGAGGATGAGGCCGGTCACGATCATGACCACCAGCATGAAGCCGGCGAGCGAGCCGAAGTTCCACCAGTAATTCAGGTTCTTCGGTGTCGGATATTCGTACGCCTCGTGATGCAGGTAGCTGAAGACCGGCAGGCGATGATCGATCCAGCGGATGACCGGGTTCTTGAAGACGGGAGCAGCCATGATTCTCTCTCCTCCCTCAACCGATCTTCACGAGCGTGTCGGATTCGAATGCGTAGGTCGGCACCGCCAGATTGAGCGGCGCGGGGCCGCGGCGGATGCGTCCCGACGTGTCGTATTCCGAGCCGTGGCACGGGCAGAACCAGCCGCCGAACTGGCCGCGCGGCTCCGAGGGCTTCTGGCCTTGCGGCACGCAGCCGAGATGGGTGCACACGCCGACCACGATCAGCCATTCCGGCTTTTGAACCCGCTGCTCGTCGGTCTGAGGATCGCGCAGGGTGGAGACATCCACGCTCTCGGCGGCCTTGATCTCCTCCGGCGTGCGGCGGCGGATGAAAACCGGCTTGCCGCGCCATTTCACCGTGATCGCCTGCCCGACCTCGATCTGAGAAATGTCCACCTCGATCGAGGACAGCGCCAGCACGTCCTGCGACGGGTTGAGGCTGCTGATGATGGGCCAGGCCACCGCAGCGGCACCGAACACCGCAACCGAATTAACCAGCAAGTTCAGGAAGTCGCGACGGGTGCCGGATTCGTCCGACCCGCCATGCGTGGTATCCGCCATTACAATCATCCCTTAACCGGCCGCTTTCCCCACTTCCGCGAGCCCCTGGACCTTTCAGGCATGCGCCCAAAAAATCCAATTTTCCCGGCGGTTCAGCGACCCTTGTCCGTTGGGTGCCGCCTTATATCACGCGCCTCGAAGGCTGCCCCCGCACCCACTTGCGACAAGTCGCCGCATTGGGCGGAGAGTTCCGTGCCTGGCGGTTCCAACTGGCTTCACCCCGGCGGCCGGTATAATGGAAAAGCCCTTGATTTGCAAAGGATCAGCCTCGCCATGCGGCTTGCGCTTTATCAGCCCGACATCCCGCAGAATACCGGTGCGATCCTTCGTCTTGCTGCCTGTTTCGGCCTGCCCGTGGACGTGATCGAGCCTTGCGGATTCGTGTTCGACGACCGGCGCCTGCGCCGCGCCGGCATGGACTACCTGGATCATGTGGACCTCAGCCGCCACCGTTCGTGGGAGGCCTATCAATCCGCTCGCGCGGGCAAAGGGGGACGCCTCCTTCTCCTCACCACCAGGGGCGCCATGCCGCATATCGCATGCCGGTTCGAGCCCGCCGATTCGCTGCTGCTGGGCCGCGAAAGCGCGGGCGTGCCGGACGAGGTTCGCGCCGCCGCCGATCTCAGCGTACGGATACCGATGCGCGCCGGCCTCCGATCGCTTAACGTAGCGATGGCAGCGGCGATCGTCGCGGGAGAAGCGATGCGGCAACTGGGATTTCCCGAATGAGCGCTTATCCGGCGGACCACAAAAGCCAGGCCAGCGCCTGGTTCGAGCAATTGCGCGATCGGATCTGCGCCGTCTTCGAACGGCTGGAGGATGAGCTGACGGCCACCCGTCACCGCGATCTGCCGGCCGGGCGGTTCGCGCGCACATCCTGGCAACGTCCCGATTCCAGCGGCGGCGATGGCGGCGGCGGGACGATGGCCGTGATGCATGGGCGCGTATTCGAGAAAGTGGGCGTCAATGTCTCCACCGTCTTCGGCAGCTTCAGCGAGGAGTTCCGCAAGCAGATCCCCGGCGCCGGCGGAGAGGGCGCATTCTGGGCCAGCGGCATTTCGCTGGTCGCACACATGCGATCGCCCCACGTGCCCGCCGTTCACATGAACACCCGCCACATCGTCACCAGCCAGAGCTGGTTCGGCGGCGGCGCCGACCTGACGCCGATGTTTCCGGAAGCGCATGGACAGGATGCGGACGACTTTCATGCCGCCTTGAAAGGCGCGTGCGACGGCATCGATGCAACCTACTATCCGCGCTTCAAGAAATGGTGCGACGAGTATTTCTATCTGCCGCATCGCAAGGAGCCGCGTGGCCTGGGCGGCATCTTCTACGACAATGTGAATACGGGGGCTTGGGACAAGGATTTCGGGTTCACCCGCGCGGTAGGCGAGGCGTTCCTCAGCGTCTATCCCAAGATCGTGCAACGGCACATGAGCAAGGACTGGACCGACGAGGAGCGCCGCCGGCAGTTGATCCGCCGCGGCCGCTATGTCGAGTTCAACCTGCTCTATGACCGCGGCACCTTGTTCGGGTTGAAGACCGGCGGCAATACCGATGCGATTCTGATGTCCCTGCCGCCGGAGGTCATGTGGCCGTAAGAGCGGGTGCATGAGGCGGAGGATCGCGGCGCTGCTCGCGGGTTCAGGAGCTCGTCGCCATGAGCCTGCCTAGTTGTGCCAACCGAGCGGCTGACCTGCCCAGATGTAGAGACACGCGGTCGCGATCGCAAACACCACAAATGCGATAGCCCAGCCCATTCCGGCTTCTGAATCATGCGCCATCCACAGCGCCCGTACGCCCTTATAGGCGATGAAAGCGCCAACACCGAAAACAGCAAGAACGATAGGCCCAATCGGCGTGACACTCGCGGCCAATCCGCAATAACCCGTAAACAAGAGGAAGGGCGTCACGAAAATCAGCAACAGGATGGCAAACAGTCGCGCACCGAAACTGGGACGCGCATTTCCGTCATGCGCGCTGTATTGCGCATGAATGGCTTCGATGTGCTGTTGCCGCTCGACTGGATCTTTCTCTTCGCTCATGTGCGGCCTATACAGGTAGCTCTGTCGTCGACAGGATCTGCTTCACCACGAAGAAGGTCCGGATCTGGCGCACGCCGGGGAGGGTCAGGATCTCGTCGGCGTGGAGCTTGTTGAAGCGCTCCAGATCCTTGGTGCGCACGATCAGGAAATAATCGAATTCGCCGGCGACCAGGTGGCACTCGAGGCAGCCCGGCACCTTGCGCGCCGCCTCCTCGAATTCGGCGAAGGAGGCGGGCGTCGAGCGGTCGAGCACCACACCGACGATGACGAGCGTGGTCAGCTCCAGCTTCGCCGGATCGGCCAGCGCCACCACTTTGCGGATGATCCCGTCCTCCTTCAGCCGGTCGACCCTGCGCATCGCCGCGGTCGGCGAGAGATTGACGCGGCTCGCCAGCTCCACGTTGGTGAGGCCGGCATCCGCCTGCAGGTGCTTCAGGATGTTGCGGTCGATCCGGTCCAGCTTGCGTGGCTCGGCCATATGCAGTTTTCCTGCAAGAAATTCGATCAAAGCGCGATAAAATCACATTTATGTTCAAATGGCGATGCTTTTCGGCGTTATTTCCATCAACAACGCATTTGATCGCGGGCCGCGTGCTGGCTAGCTTTTTCGGGCTCATGCGGGAGGGACCATCCATGCGGCTCGACAAGTTTCCACGGCTCAAGCTGACCTTCGGTCCGACGCCGATCGAAAAGCTGCAACGGCTCAGCGACCATCTCGGCGGGCGGGTCGAGATCTGGGCCAAGCGCGAAGATTGCAATTCCGGCCTCGCCTTCGGCGGCAACAAGGTGCGCAAGCTCGAATACCTGATGCCGGAGGCGATCGCGCAGAATTGCGACACGCTGGTCACCATCGGCGGCGTGCAATCCAACCACACGCGCCAGGTCGCGGCGGTCGCTGCCAAGCTCGGCATGAAATGCCGGCTGGTGCAGGAGAGCTGGGTCAATTGGCACGACGGTGTCTATGACCGCGTCGGCAACATCCTGATGAGCCGCATCCTCGGCGCCCAGATCGAGCTGGTGAACGAAGGCTTCGGCATCGAGTTCAAGAAGAGCTGGGAAGCGGCGCTGGACGACGTGCGCGAGAGCGGCGGTAAGCCATACGCGATTCCGGCCGGCGCCTCGGATCACAAGCTGGGCGGATTGGGCTTCGTCGGCTTCGCCGAGGAGGTGCGCGCGCAGGAAGCCGAGCTCGGATTCAAGTTCGACTACATCTTCGTGTGCTCGGTCACCGGCAGCACGCAGGCCGGCATGATCGTCGGCTTCGCAGCCGACGGCCGCGCCAACCGCGTCATCGGCATCGACGCCTCCGCGAAGCCCAAGGAGACGCGCGAGCAGGTGAAGCGCATCGCGCAGAACACGGCAGAGCTGGTGGAGCTGGGACGGCGCATCACCGACGAGGACGTGGTGCTGGATGAGCGCTACGCCTATCCGGAATACGGCGTGCCGTCGGCGGAGACGCTGGACGCGATGCGCATCTGCGCGCGGATGGAAGGCATGCTCACCGACCCGGTCTACGAGGGCAAGAGCATGCAGGGCATGCTGGACATGATCGGGCGCCGGGAGATTCCAGCGGGCTCAAAGGTGCTGTACGCGCATTTGGGCGGCGTGCCGGCGATCAACGGCTATTCGTATCTGTTCCGAAACGGGTGAGCGTTGACGGTCAAGAAACTCTTCTGGCAGGACCCCTATCGCACAACACTCGATACGCGCGTCGCCGCAATCGAGGGCGATCAAGTGCGGCTGGAAGAGACCATCTTCTATGCCTTCTCCGGCGGGCAGGAGAGCGATGCCGGCACGATCGGCGGGCGCGTGGTGCTCGAAGCGCGCAAGGATGGTGGTGACATCCTCTATACGCTCGAGCCAGCTCACGGCCTGAAGGCGGGCGATGCCGTGACGATCGAGATCGACGGCGCGCGCCGGCGCAAGCTGATGCGCTTGCATCTGGCGGCGGAGATCATCCTGGAGCTCGCGTACCAGAACCTGCAGGGGATCCAGAAGGTCGGTGCGCATATCGCCGAGGACAAGGCGCGCATCGATTTCGAATGGCCGGAGAACATCTCCAGGCTGTTCCCGATGATGCAGGAGAAAGCCGGCGCCCTAGTCGCGGCTGACTACGACATCCTCAGCGCTTTCAGCGACGAAGCCAATCAGCGCCGCTATTGGGAGATCGCAGGGTTCGCGCGCGTTCCCTGTGGCGGCACGCATCTCAAGCGCACCGGCGAGATTGGAGCGATTACGCTGAAGCGCGTCAATATCGGCAAGGGCAAGGAAAGGATCGAGATCAGGGTGAGTTGATCCGAGCGGGCCAATCCCCTCCCCCGAGCCGGGGGAGGTTAGGGTGGGGGCGATGGTTCAGCTCGACTCAGTCTTCGCTCGAGAGAGCAACCCCCACCCCGACCCTCCCCCAACTTGGGGGAGGGAGATTGCTCATGGGTGAGGGTGCTACTCCGCCTTGAACGCCTGGTACACCGCCCAAGCCGTCGCCAGATCCTCGTGGCCGCCGCCGCCAGATTTGAACCAGGTGATCTCGTCTTCGGAGATGCGCTTCGGCTTCTCGCCGCGGGCGACCTCGCCCATGTCGATGAATGCCGTGGCATCGAGCACGCCTGACGCGATCGGCTGGGTCAGATCGCCGGCCTCCTTGATGGTGGTGAAGCGCGCATCGACATAGCAGCGCGCGGCGCGGGTGACGCACTCGTCATCAGACTCGCGCATGTCGGGGCGATAGCCGCCGACGAGGTCGAGATGAGTCCCGGGACGCAGCCAGGCGCCCTTGACCAGAGGTTCCTGCGCCATCGTGGCGGTCGACACTATGTCGGAGGTGGCGACCGCTGCCTGAAGATCGTCCGCTGCCGCGATCGTCACTCGCGGCAGAAGCGGCGCAAGCGCGTCGATCGCGCGATCAAGAGCGGGCCGGCTGCGGTTCCACCACAGGACGCGATGAATCGGACGCACGGCGCAGTGCGCTTCGATCAGATGCGGCGCCAGCGCGCCGGCGCCCAGCATGCACAGAGTCTCCGCATCCTTGCGCGCCAGCCAGTCGGCGGCGGCGGCGGAATTCGCCGCGGTCTTGCGCAGGGTCAGCATGGCGCCGTCCAGGCCGCACAGGGACTCTCCGGTCTGGCCGTCGAACAGCAGATAGGCGCCCTGCACGCTCGCGAGATTCTTCGCGGCGTTGCCGGGAAAAACGCTCACGGTCTTGATGCCGAAGCAGCGATCGTGCTGCCAGGCCGGCAGCATCAGCCAATCGTTTTGCCCGCCACCGGATGCAGGCTGGCTCAGCAGCATGCGCTCGACCTGGTCGGTGCCTTGCCGGTTCACCTCCTGGATTGCGGGGACCAGGCGGCGGAAACCGCCGAAATGCCGCACCGCCTGGGCATCAAGCCACAACATGGCGGCTACAGCTCCATGCCGGCGCGCCGGCCGTCATAGAGCGCGGCCGCGGCATGGCGCGCGGCGATGCAATCGCCGACCGTCACCACCGCCATCCCCCTCGCCTGCAAGTCTCGCGCGATGGAATCATTGGAGACGTTGGTCAAGGAAGTCACGATGTCGTCGATCTCGATCAATGTCTCGCTGCCATCCAGCAGGTTCACGATGCGCGCCTTGCCGTCCTTGAAATCGGCGAGCGCCGATTCCACGAAGAACTTTGTGCCGAGCTTGGCGAGGCGCATGCGCACGGGGCCATCGATGGCGGTGCGGATCAGCTCCTTGCCCACTTGCGGGTCGGGTGTGACGATCGCCACCTGATGGCCCGCCTCCGCCAGGTGCCAGGCGGTCCCGACGCCTTTGTAATTGCCGCCTTCGTCCAGCACCAGCACCCGCTTGCCGAGCCGCGCCTCGCGCGCCATCACCGCTTCGGCCGGCCAGACATGCGGGCCGCGCAGCGCGGCATCAGCCGCTTCCTGCGGCCAGTAGCGCTGGGTCGGCGTTTCGGTCGGCGAGGAGCCGGTGGCAAGGATCACCGCGTCGTAATCCGCGCCGGCGATATCGTCGGTATCGAGGTAGGTGTTGCGGCGCACTTCCACCTGCAGCCGCAGCAACTGGCCTTCGAGCCAGTCGAGGAAATCGGTGATCTGCGCACGGCGCGGCTGCATGCCCGCCAAACGGAACTGGCCGCCGAGCTTGTCGGATGCTTCTGCGAGCGTGACGCGATGGCCGCGCTCCGCCGCGACGCGCGCCGTTTCCAATCCGGCCGGCCCGCCGCCGACCACCAGCACGCGCTTCGGCTTGGCGCTCGGCGTGAAGCGGTCGCCGCCCCATTCGAACTCTCTGCCGGCGCTGGGATTGATGAGGCAGGAAATGTGATAGTCGCGCGAGCGGCGGCCCCAGCACATCTGGTTGCAGGAGAGGCATGGGCGGATGTCCGATGCATGCCCCGTCTTCGCTTTGTTGACCCAGTGCGGATCGGCGATCTGGCCGCGCACGATGGAGATCATGTCGGCGCCGCCGGAGGAGAGGATGTAGTTGGCATTGTCGGGCGTACGGATGTGGCTCTCCGCCTGGATGCGGATATTCCTCGCGACCTGCTTCAGCGCGGCGGCATATGGCGCGCCGAGCTTGTCCTCATAGATCGCGGGCGGAATGATGCGCGTGAAGTCGAAATAGCTGCCGGTGCCGACCGTCACGTAGTCGCAGAGCTGATGCCTGTCGAGCCAGGCGACGACTTCCTGCAAGCTCTCCACCGATTGCACGTCGGGCCGCGCGGGATCGACGCTGACCGCGAGGCCGATGACGAAATCCTCGCCGCAGGCCTTGCGGATCGCTTGCAGCACTTCGTCGGAAAAGCGCATGCGATTCTCGAAGCTGCCGCCGTACTTGTCGTCGCGCCGGTTGGTGACCGGCGACCAGAATTGCTCGATCAGCGCGTTGTAAGCCGCCATCAATTCGCAGCCATCGTAGCCGCTGGTCTTGGCGCGCGCGGCGCAGCGGGCGAAAGCGGCGACGATCTCGGCGATCTCTCCCTGAGTCATCGCGTGGCTGCCGTCGGAATCGTGCATCGAGGGCAGGCCGGACGGCGACCAATTGTAGGCCAGGGAATTATCCCAATCGCCGTGGGCACCGACGTGATAGAGCTGCTGGAGGATGTGCGCGCCTTCCGCATGGACTGCGTCGGTGATGCGGCGGAAATGCGGAATGACGGCATCGTCGTCGGCGCGGAAATTGCCGCGCGTCAGCACCGCTGTCTTGTGGATGGGGATCGGCTCCACCACGATCATCGCGGCCCCGCCCATCGCGCGCTCGCGGTAATAGCCGAGGTGACGCTCGCCCGGCAGTCCGTCGACGCTCATGTTGGCGGTGTGCGCGCCGAACACGATGCGGTTGCGCAAGCTGAGGTGTCGTAGTTGCAGCGGTTGGAAGATCGCCGGATGATCCATCGTTTCCTCTCCCAGGGAAGAGACGATGGTAGCGCCCTCAGGCGCCGAGCGTTAGCACGCTAGCGACGAGACATGGTTTCGAGAGCGGCGCGGGCGAAGCGGTTGACGCGGGCGACGGGAAGATCGTTGGCTCGATAGCGTGGAGCGACCGCGCAAATCAGCATGTCGACCTTATGGCCGTCGGTTGCCAGCGGGCACATCAAGGTCCCGAAGGTCAGTATGGTTCCGTTGGCGGGGTAAAAGGTGCGCTCCGCATAGATCGGGCGTCCGGTGGCAATGGCCTGCGCCGCCGCGTCATTCTCCGCAGCGCCGAGATCGATCATCTCGCCGGTCGCGTCGTGGCCCATGATCTCCACATGGAAGCCGCCCATCACCCGATAGCGCAGCCGGCCCGGCCGTCCCATTACATCCCGGCGCACCTCGATCAAGCTGACCGCCGGCAACACCGCGGCCAGATCGACCGGGTCGATGTCGGCACGCGCCGGGAGGGCGCCGCGGTTCGCGGCTTTTGCCTGCCAATAGACGAACACCTGCCGCAGCAGGGTATCGGCAACCTGGACATCGTAATCGATGGCGGTCGGGGTTGGCGTCATCGCCGTTTATTCCTATCCCGATCAATGGCAGGGTTAGTTAACGGCCAATATGGTGAGTAGAGATCGCGGCGGCAGTGTGGCGGATCACACCTGATTCCGGGCATAAACAAGGCAGACGGCGCGGTTCGGTGCGAAATCCTGCTCGATCCACCAAGCCTCTAATTTGCCAAGGATTTCCCCGATTCGCGGACCCTCCGGGATGCCCAGCTTCACGATATCGGTCCCTTTGAGGGGGAAACGCGGGCGCGGCCAGCTCTCGATCACGTTCAAGGCATCAGCGCCCGAGGCGCCGTCGATCCGGTCGCCCCAATCCAGCAGCAGCCGGTCGCGGGCGCCGTCATTGCCATGAGCGTAGATCTGCCGGCGCACGGCTTGCGCGCTGGAGGCATCGAACGGATCGCGCGCCGCATCGAGCGCGATTATCCGGTCGCCCTCGGCACGCGACAGCTTGAGCTGTTCCGCCACCTCGCGGCCGCAGCCCGTCATGCTCAGCGCCGCCAGCCGCAGGATTGGGTCGGGTGTCAAACCATGGCGCTGCTCCAGCTCCGCCACCCAGCGCAGGCGATCCAGCGAGGTGGCCCATGGCAGATAATGCTGCACGATGCCGAGGCCCAGCATCTCGCCCCACACCTCCGGCCCGCGCCGCGCGATCAGCAGGCGCAAGGTCTCCTGCCGCAACCGTTCCCCGGATAGCGACTTGAGTTGAGGCGCCAGCTCCTGCGCCGCCGCCACGGCGGCCGGATCGAACGCACCGGTCGCGTAGTCCGCGTGAAAGCGGAAAAAGCGTAGCAGGCGCAGATAATCTTCGACAATGCGCTGCCTGGGATCGCCGACGAAGCGCACGCGGCCGGCGGCCAGATCATCGAGCCCGCCGAAATAGTCATGCACCTTGCCCGCCGCATCGGCGAACAGGGCATTGATGGTGAGATCGCGGCGCGCGGCGTCCGCCTGCCAATCGTCGGTGAAAGCGACCTTGGCGCGCCGGCCGTCGGTCTCGACATCCAGGCGCAAAGTCGTCACTTCCACGCCGGTCTTGTCCGCGACCGCCGTGATGGTGCCGTGATCGATGCCGGTCGGCACCGCCTTGAGGTCGGCCTTTTTCAGCAGCTCCGTCACGCGCTGCGGCGAGAGCGGGGTCGCGATATCGATGTCGCGGATGTTCCGTCCGACCAAGGCATCGCGCACGCACCCACCGACGAAGCGCGCCTCATCGCCCTCGGCCGTCAGCGCCTGCATCACGCGCGCAGCCGGGCCTTCGGTCATCCAGGGCTGCGGCAGACGCTGCAGATCAGGTTTCATCGAGATGCCCCAGCACTTCGACCAGATTGTTGAGCATGCCGGCGGTCGCGCCCCAGATGTAATAGTCTCCCCACGGAAAGGCGTAGAAAAAACGCTGCTTGCCCTGGAAGATGCGGCTTTCCAGCTTGCGGCTCAACGGATCGCGGAAGAAGCGCAGCGGCACCTCGAACACTTCCGCCACTTCGAACGGATCGGGACGATAGAGTTCCGGCGGCCTGACGAAGCCGACGCAGGGCGTCACCTCGAAGCCGGTGCGCGTCACGTAGGTATCGAGGCGGCCCAGCATCTCGACATTGCGCGCGGGCAGGCCGACCTCTTCCTCCGCCTCGCGCAAAGCGGCGGCGACCGCGTCGGCGTCAGTCGGATCAATGCGACCGCCCGGAAAGGCGATCTGGCCGGCGTGATCGTTGAGATGCGGGGTACGCTTGGTGAGAAGAACACTTATTCCATCCAGCCGCTCGACCAGCCCGACCAGGACGGCGGCGGGAACCAGCGTGCGATCCGGCAGCATGTCGGGATTGAGATCGTGGTCGCCGCGCCGCGCCTGATCGGGCGGCATCGGAACCGCCACCACGCTGCCGCCGATCGCTGCGGCCGTAGGCGCAGCGCGGCGGCCCGGCGCGGGCGCCAGGGCGAAGCGCTGGCTGATGAGAGCCCGCTCCATCAGCGCGCCGTCTCGGTCTGGGCGGGCGAGCCGAAATCCTGCAAATGGCCCAGGGCGAAGAACTGGCCGCGGCTCCACACCCCGAGCTGCTCGACCCCTTCGATCTGGCGAACCGCGCCCAGATCCACCAGATGATAGAAGACGGGACGCAGGATCAGCGCCTCCAGCCCCGGCCGCACCAGGACGTAGGGCCGGGGCTCGCCGCCCGGCTGGTTGGTCTGGTTGCGGCGATGCGCCACGCGGATTGGATGGTCACAATCGGCTATCACAAATTCGTCAAGATTGGTCCTGAAAGTCAGTTCCTGATCGCGCCCGGCGCCGGTTGCCGTAACTTCGACGGCCGTGAAGGGCGCATCCTCGACCGCAATGCGGCCGCGCTCGACCGGCGTAACAAGCCAATATTCGCCGTCTTTTTCGCGGCGCAGGACAGTGGAGAACAATTTGACCAGAGGTTTCCGGTTGATCGGGGTGCCGCGATAAAACCAGGTGCCGTCGCGCGCGATTCGCATGTCAAAATCGCCGCAAGACGGCAGATCGGACAACCGGGGGCCGGACTCTGAATTGGACATGGTTGTGGTTAACAGTTTACGCTTTAATCATCTTACGTGCGCTATAGTGAGAGGTATAGGTGGCCATGACGGAAGGACAGATTTCCATGTCTTCACAAGGGCCTGCAGTACAAATCGGGGGTTCGGCCGGGGCTGCTTCGGCGGCTGACCTGGCCGGCCTGATCGAGGGTTTCAGCCAGCGCGTCGACCTGGTGCGCCGGCAGCTTGGCCAAGTGATCTTCGGCCAGGAGCAGACCGTCGAGCAGGCTTTGATCGCCATCCTGTCCGGCGGCCACGTCCTCCTGATAGGTGTTCCGGGCCTCGCCAAGACCAAGCTGGTCGATTCCCTGGGCCAGGTCCTTGGGGTCGATGCCCAGCGCGTGCAGTGCACCCCTGACCTGATGCCCTCCGACATCGTTGGTTCGGAAGTGCTCGAAGAGAGCGAATCCGGCCGGCGCAGCTTCCGCTTCATCAAGGGCCCGGTGTTCTGCCAGTTGCTGATGGCCGACGAGATCAACCGGGCCAGCCCGCGTACCCAGTCCGCGCTGCTGCAGGCGATGCAGGAGCGCAAGGTTTCGGTCGCCGGGCACACCTATACCCTGCCCGAGCCGTTCCACGTGCTGGCGACCCAGAACCCGCTGGAGCAGGAAGGCACCTATCCGCTGCCAGAGGCGCAGCTCGACCGCTTCCTGTTGCAGATCGATGTCGATTATCCGTCGAATGACGCGGAACGGCAGATGCTGATCGTCACCACCGGCTCGCATGAAGCGGGCCTGACCCGCGTGCTCACGCCCGAGGACGTGCTCTCCATCCAGCGTCTCGTCCGCCGCATGCCGGTGGGCGAGAAGGTGGTCGATGCGATCCTGAAGATGGTGCGCGCCGGCCGGCCCGACACCACCGGCATCAAGGACGTGAAGGAGGGCCTGGCCTGGGGCCCGGGCCCGCGCGCCGGCCAGGCGCTGATGCTGGCGACCCGCGCCCGCGCGCTGATCCAGGGCCGTTTTTCGCCCTCGATCGACGACGTGGTGGCGCTGGCGCATCCGGTATTGCGGCATCGCATTGCATTGACGTACGGCGCACGCGCAGAAGGCGCGACGCCCAAGGCGATCATCGATCGCCTGATTGCCGAAATCGCTTAGACAGCAAAAGGGATCGCTAGACGCGCATGGCGACGGCGACCTTCGAGAAAGCAAAATACCAAGCGGCGGAAATCGCCGAGCGCGTGCCGCCTTTGCTGCTCGCGGCGCGGCGCATCGCGGCCACCATCGAGCAAGGTGTCCATGGCCGGCGGCGCGTCGGACGCGGCGAAGCCTTCTGGCAGTTCCGCCAATACTATCCGGGCGACGAATTGCGCCGCCTCGACTGGCGCCAATCGGCGAAATCCGACCGACTGTTCCTGCGCCAGATGGAATGGTCGGCGGCGCAGACCGCCTTCCTGTGGTGCGATCTCTCCGCCTCCATGCGCTTCGCCAGCAAGCGCGATCTGCCCAGCAAGCTGGAGGTCGCGCAAGTGCTGACCCTCGCCCTGGCCGGTGCGATGTCGCGCGCGGGCGAGCGGGTTGCGTTGCTGGGTTCCGGCGAGCGGCCGACCGCGGGCCGCTTCGTCCTGGAATCGATCGCGCATCGTCTGGCGCACCTGGCGGGCCAGGCGGAAAGCTCGTCCGACCAGAAATTCTCGATCCCGCCGCATGGCGCCCTGCCTGCCCATGCCCACGTCATCCTGGTGAGCGATTTCCTGGCACCACAAGAGGAACTGAAGGCGGCGATCAACCGTTTTGCCGGCACCGATTGCCGCGGACATCTGATCCAGGTGCTGGATCCAGCCGAGCTTGACCTACCCTATGCCGGCCGCGTGCGGTTCGAGGGCGTCGAAGGCGAAGGCGATCTGCTGATGAGCCGCGCCGAGAACATCCGCGAGGATTACCGGACCGAACTGGCGAATCACTGGGACGGGTTGAAGCTGCTGGCGCAGTCGGCAGGCTGGAGCGTATCGCGTCACGTCACGGATCAATCGGCGGCGAAATCGCTGCTGGAAGCCTATCAATGGCTGGCGGCCGATCACCGGCCGACGGCGCACCAATAGAGGCCGCATGCTGACCCTTGGCAGCCTCACATTCGCAGCACCTTGGCTCCTCGCCGCACTGGCGGTGCTGCCGATCTTGTGGTGGCTGCTGCGCCTGACCCCGCCCAGCCCGCGCCGCATCTCGTTCCCGCCGATCCGCCTGTTATTCCTGCTGCGGCCCAAGGAAGAGACGCCGCATCGCACGCCCTGGTGGCTGATCCTGCTGCGCCTCTTCATCGCGGCCCTGGTGATCGCCGGCCTGGCACAGCCCTTGTGGAACGCCAATTTCGGGTTCCCGCGCGGCGGGCCGGTCATGATCGTGCTGGATGACGGCTGGGCCGCCGCCCATGGCTGGGAGCAGCGCAAGGAGGCTGCATCGGCCCTGATCGATCGGGCGGAACGCAACGGACGCCAGGTCATCCTCGCCACCACCGCGCCGCAAGCGAGCGCGCCAAGCTTCGGGCTGACCCCGATGCCGGCCGCGACGGCGGCGACGCAACTGGCTGCGATGGAGCCCTCGCCCTGGCCGACCGACCGTGCAGCGGCGGCGGCCCGGCTCGACAAGGCCAACCTGCCTTCGGACCTCAATATCTTCTGGCTGTCCGACGGGATCGGCAGCCAGAAGAGCGACATCGATGCCGCTTTCAGCGATACCCTGCAGGCCCATGGCTCGCTCGATGTGATGAGCCTGAAGCTCGATCTGCCGCTGATGCTGCTGCCGCCGGAGCGCGACCCCAACGGCCTGTGGGTCAAGGTCGCGCGCACGCAGATCGGCGCCGCGCAGCCGGTGCGCCTGCGCGCGCTCGATCGCGACGGCCGGACGCTCGGCATTTCCCAAGGCACCTTCCGCGCCGACGAGCGGGTCGCGCGCATCAAGCTCGATTTGCCGGTCGAACTGGCCAACCGCGCCAGCCGCATCGCCCTGGAGAATGCCGCCAGCGCCGGCTCCGTCACGCTGCTGGACGATGGCGGCGGGCGTAAGCCGATCGGCCTCGTCACCGACAATCCGGCGCTGTCGCGCCAGCCGATGCTGGGCGAGATCTATTTCGTCGAGCGCGCCCTGGCGCCGAATCACGAAGTCCGCGCCGACCGGTTGCAGACCCTGTTGAAGCAAGAGCTGGCGGTCATCGTGCTCACCGACAATTCGATCTTCGCGGAAGGCGACCGGGCCGCGCTGCGCCAATGGGTGGAACGCGGCGGCATGGTGGTGCGGTTCGCGGGCGAGAAGCTGTCGAGCGAGCCGACGGACGATCTGCTGCCGGTGCGCCTCAGGCCAGGCGACCGCACGCTGGGCGGTGCGCTGTCCTGGACCGAGCCCGCGCATCTGGCGCCATTTCCCAATTCATCGCCCTTCGCCGGCCTGCAGATCCCGAAGGACGTCGCGATCGAGCGTCAGGTGCTGGCGGAGCCGGACATCGACCTCGGCAACAAGACCTGGGCCCGCCTCACCGACGGCACACCGCTGGTGACCGGCGAGCGGATGGGCAACGGATTTTCCGTGCTGTTCCATGTCGGCAGCACCGCGGACTGGTCAAACCTGCCGATCTCCGGCCTGTTCGTCGAAATGCTGGACCGGCTGGTGATGACGGCCTCGGGCATCGTCGCCAATGCCGACGAGAACCGGCCGCTCGCGCCGGCGCAGACCCTGAACGCGTTCGGCCAATTGACGCCACCGATCGCCTCCGCCGTCGCCATCGTCGCGAAGAACCTCTCCACCACCAAGGCCGGGCCACAGCATCCGCCTGGCTTCTACGGCCCCGACAACCAGCATCGCGCGCTGAACCTGGCGCCGTCGCAGCCGGTGTTCGCGCCGCTCACCGTTCCGGCACGCCAGCTCGCGGCCGACCGCACGCTGGAGCTGGCCCCCTCGCTGTTCCTCGTCGCGTTCCTGCTGCTGATCGCCGACATGCTGATCGCGCTGGCGTTGCGCGGCTTGCTGCGGCGGCGCGGCGCGCTGGCCACGACCACGGCGGCGGCGGTTGCGCTGTGCCTGCTGACGGCGCCGCAACCATCGGACGCCCAGCAATTGCCGGATCAGGACATCCTCGCCGCCACCGAGACCACGCACCTCGCTTTCGTGCGCACGGGCGTCCCGCAGGTCGATGCCACCAGCAAGGCCGGGCTCTACGGCCTGACCCAGACCTTGCTGCGGCGGACCTCGGTCGATGTCGGTGACCCGGTCGCGATCGACGTCGAGGCGGACGAACTTTCATTCTATCCCTTCCTCTATTGGCCCATCACGGCAGGCCAGCGCACGCCGTCGGCCGCGGCGATCGGGAAGCTGAACAAATATCTCGCGGTTGGCGGCATGATCTTCTTCGACACCGCGGACCAGAACCTGATCGGCATGAGCGGCGGCGACATGGGCCCGGGCGCGCAGCGCCTGATGGAACTGACGCCGGGGCTGGACGTGCCGCGCCTGATGGCGATCCCGCCCGACCATGTGCTGACGAAATCCTTCTACCTGCTGCGCGACTTCCCGGGCCGGTGGATCGGCGGAACGGTGTGGGTGGAAGTGCCGCGCGGCCGCGTCAATGACGGTGTCTCCGGCATCCTGGTCGGCAGCAACGACTATGCCGCCGCCTGGGCGACCGACGAGCTGGGCCAGCCCTTGTTCCCGGTGACGCCGGGCGGCGAGCGCCAGCGCGAGATGGCCTATCGGTTCGGCGTCAACATCGTCATGTATGCGCTGACCGGCAACTACAAGTCGGATCAGGTGCACGTGCCGGCGATCCTCGAACGGCTGGGGCAATGACATGATCCGCGACGCCTATTCCCTCGCCCTCGACCCGTTGTTGCCCTGGTGGCTGATCGCGATCCTGGCCGGGTCGTTCCTGGTGCTGGTGGGCTATGCGCTGGTGCGGCGCGCGCGCGGCGCGTTGCTGCGCCTGCTGGCGGGCGTCGCACTGACCGCGATCCTGCTCAATCCGTCGCTGGTGCAGGAGCAGCGCGCCTATCAGAAGGATATCGGGCTGGTCGTCGTCGATCGCTCGCCCAGCCAGACGCTTGAACACCGCGCGGCCGACGCAGATGCGACCATTGCCAAGCTGCGCGAGGCGGCGAAGAATTTCGAGGATCTCGATCTGCGCGTGGTCGAGACCAAGGGCGGCAGCGACCATGCCGAAAAAGGCACCCAACTGTTCGACACCGTGCGCGAGGCGCTGGCCGATATCCCGCAGAAACGTTTGGCCGGCTTGGTGCTCGTGACCGACGGTCAGGTGCATGACGTGCCCGCGGCCGCGCACGAGCTCGGCATCACAGCGCCGGTGCATCTTGCCATGACCGGCGATCCGGCGGGCAAGGACCGGCGCATCATCGTCACGCAATCGCCGACCTATGGCCTGGTGGGCAAGAGCGTCGACGTGACGTTCCAAGTCGACGATCTGGGCAGCGTCGCGGATGGCGTCGCCAAGGTTACGATCCGCCGCGATGGTGAGCAGATCGCGGAGATCGGCGCGCCGATCGGCAAGCCGCAGAACGTGCCGCTCGACATCGTTCATGGCGGCCAGACTGTGTTCGAGATCGAGGTCGCGAAATCCGAGCACGAGCTGACGATGGCCAACAACGCAGCGGTGTTCGCCGTCAACGGCGTGCGCGACCGGCTGAAGGTACTACTGATTTCCGGCGAGCCTTATCCGGGCGAGCGCACCTGGCGCAACCTGCTGAAGTCGGACCCGTCGGTCGAGCTGATCCACTTCACCATCCTCAGGCCGCCAAACAAGCAGGATGCGACGCCTATCAACGAGCTGGCGCTGATCGCCTTTCCGGTCGACGAGCTGTTCGATATCAAGCTGCGCGAGTTCGACCTGATCATCTTCGATCGGTTCCAGCATCTTGGCATCCTGCCGGACGAGTACTTCCAGCACATCGTCGAGTACGTGAAGGACGGCGGCGCGGTGTTCGAATCGGCGGGACCGAGCTCTGCCGGACAGTTCAGCCTGTATCGCACGCCGCTGGAGCAGATTTTTGCAGCCCAGCCGACCGGCGAGATCCGCACCCAAGGCTTCCAGCCGCAGGTAACGCCGGTGGGATTGCGCCATCCCGTGACCGCGGACCTGCTGCCTCCCGGCCAGGATAAGCCGAGCTGGGGCCGCTGGTTTCGCGAGATGCCGGCCAGTTCCTCGCGTGGCGTCACGGTCATGAGCGGGGTCGATGGATTGCCGCTGCTGACCCTGGACCGCGTCGGCAAGGGCCGGGTCGCGCAGTTGTTCTCCGACCAGCTCTGGCTGTGGTCGAAGGGCTTTGAAGGCGGCGGTCCGCATGCTGAGCTGATCCGGCGCATCGGCCATTGGCTGATGCAGGAGCCGGACCTGGAAGAAGAGGATCTGCGCGCGACGGTGATCGACGGACGGCTGGAAATCCGCCGCCAGAGCCTGACCAACCAGGTCGAGGAAGTGACCGTCACGCACCCCGACGGCGCAACCGAAAAGGTGAAGCTGCGCGATGACGGCCGCGGCCGCGCCACCGGCTCGATCGCGGCCACCGACCAGGGCCTCTACAAGGTGACAGACGGGACGCGCCAGGCCTTCGCCGCATCCGGCGCGCTCAATTCCAAGGAATGGGCCGACCCACGCGCCAGCACCAACCTGCTGCAGCCGCTCGTGGATGAGACCGGCGGCGGCATGCAGGCCGTCAGCATCAATGGCCAGCCGACCTGGCGCCGCGTGCCGGTGGACGGCGCGATGGCAGGCAGCGGCTGGTTCGGGCTGCGCCAGAACGACGATTACACGGTGACCGGCGTCACCAACATGCCGCTGCTGCCAGCCTGGGCCGCGCTGCTGCTGGCGCTGAGCCTGGTACTGCTGGCCTGGCGGCGAGAGAGCAAGTAGCAGCCAAGCCCGGCCCGCGAACGAAACGACGTCCACAAAACCACAAAACAAAACGGCCCCGCTTTCGCGGGGCCGTTTGTCGGTTCAAAGAACCAGAGTGCGGATCAGCCGCCGACCAGCGTGTCGTATTCCTTCAGCAACGCCTGGGCGTCTTCGCTGTCGCAGCCCTTCTTCTGGGCCAGCACGCGGGCGTCGGTCTTCGCGGTCTCGATCAGCGTCAGACGCTCGCCGCCGCCGATCTCGCGATTGACCGCCGCATCGATCTTGTTGCCGAGCGTGCGCCAGGTTTCGCGGTCATGGGTGACGCCGCGGCAGATCTCTGCCAGGCGGACCGCCTCCTGGAGCTGCGTCCACTTCGCAGACGAATCCTGCGCCAGCGCAGCGCCGGCGCTGCCGGCTACGCCTGCCGCCAAGGCCGCCGCCAGGAGCTTGCGGGAGAAATTGTTGGACATTTTGGCCATCCCTTCTGGTTCTTGGTTGTCCGATTCGGGGTCTTTACAGAAAACCGCGCCTAGTCTCTGGCGGTCGAAGACGGTTTGCAACCTCTTTTTTAGTCGTCCAAACCGCGGAATTCCGCCATTGATAGACGGGCTTACCGTCACCCGGGCGTGCGATTCGGGCATGCTCCGCCCCCCGTTCCGCCCGGCCATGAGCAGGGGGTTAACGTGCGACTGACCACGCGGTTCCGCGATCTGATCGAGGCCGAGGAGATTCTGGTCCTGCCGGGTATTTTCGACGCACTCAGCGCCCGGCTGGCAGCCGAGGCCGGATTCCAGGCGCTGGTCGGCGGCGGCTATGCCGCGACCGCCAGCCTGATCGGTGCGCCCGATATCGGGCAGCTCGGCCTCGCCGAGATGGCGGATCATTATCGCCGGCTCGCCGATTCGATCGACATCCCGATCCTGGCCGATGCCGATACCGGCTTCGGCGACTCGGTCAACGTCGCGCGGACGGTGCGGACCTATGAGCGCGCCGGAGTCGCGGCCCTCATCATCGAGGATCAGGTCGCGCCCAAGCGCTGCGGTCACATGGAGGGCAAGCGGGTGATCCCCGTCGCCGACATGATCGCCAAGATCAAGGCGGCGCTGGATGCACGGATCGACAGCGACCTCATGATCGTGGCGCGGACGGACGCGCGCGCGATCGAGGGACTGGAAGCGGCTGTCGAGCGCGCGCAGCTCTATCGCGCGGTCGGCGCCGACATGATCTTCGTGGAGGCGCCGCTCAGCACCGACGAGATGGCCTATATCTGCTCCGACATCGCGGCGCCGTGCCTTGCCAACAATGTCGAGGGTGGCAAGACCCCGATCCTCTCGGCCGAGCGGCTGCAGGAGATCGGCTATGCCGCCGTCGCGTTCCCAGTCTCCGCCAGTTATGTGGCCGCCAAGGCGCTGCGCGGATTCTTCGCCGACCTCTATGCCGCCGGCGACACGACGGCGCTCACCGACCGCATGCTGCATTTCGCTGCGTTCCACGAGCTCGTGGGCCTGCCGAAGCTGCGCGAGCAGGAACGCGCTTGCGATGCCTTCGCGCGCGAATTGCTGGAACGCGCGGCCGAGCTCGATCGCGAGGAATAGCTGCGGTCAGCCCTTCAGCATCACCTTGGTCCAGTCGGGGATGCGGTAGGTGTCGATCCCGTCATAGACCTCGATCGCCACGAAGCTGCCGGCCGGGTCGTCGTCGCGCCACAAGGGCAGGACGGCATATTCGTAGGAGGCGATGACGCGCCCCGCCGCGCCCTTCAGGCTGCATGCACCAACGATCGGAAGCCGGATGGCATGAATATGCCGGTAGCACGATTCCCAATTGACGTCGTCCCGGCCGCTATAGCTCAACTCGTCCAGATAGCGGTTGGAGAAATCGTACTGCGAGTATTCGGCGACCATCGTGCCGACCAACTTGTAGAGTACGCGGAACGGGTCGGGCTCGATATTGCCGGTCAGGAGATTGGCCAGATAGGGCTTCATAGCGACCGGATCGAGGCTGGCGCGGGTCGGCCGGCCGCCAGCCTGCAGCCTTTGCCAATAGCCGAACAAGGCCCGGGTCTTCTCGAACCGGGCCTGGTCGGACCGCTCGAAGACGATGAAGGACTGGCTTTTCCGGAGCTCGCTCATGCCGCCATCACGTATTTGAAATCCTTGCGAAATATCGATTGCGGGCTCTTAACCCACGATTTATCCAGGCAGCATAGCATAGATGAACTGGTTTGGCCGTGTCGGGCGTCTCACCCCCATCCGACCAAATTGAAGTAGCAAGATCGGCAATCGGTCGGAACAGGCTTTCACGATGGACCACGACAACACCTCGCGCCAGCTGGCGTCGCAAAGCTACAAGCTGCCGATCGAGGATCAGGAGTTTCTGCTGCGCGACGAATTGCGCGGCATCCGCTTCCAGCTCGAATACAGCAAGACCGAATTATTCCTGCACGACTGGGGCATCCGCTCCACCATCATCGTGTTCGGCAGCGCGCGCGTTCCCTCGCCCGAGCAGGCGGAGTTGTTGCGCACCGGCAAGATGGACGGGGTCGATCAGGCGACGGCGGAGCGCAGGCTGCTGCTGGCGCCGTACTATGAGGAGGCGCGCAAGTTCGGCCGCATCGTGTCGTTGCAAGGCGGCGCGCTCAACCCGAAGAGCGGCGTGCGCGACAACGTGATCGCGACCGGCGGCGGCCCCGGGATCATGGAGGCCGCCAATCGCGGCGCTTCGGAGGTCGGCGCGCCGACCATCGGCTTCAACATCGCCTTGCCGCACGAGCAATATCCCAACCCCTACACCACGCCGGACCTGACCTTCCGCTTCCACTATTTCGCCATGCGCAAGATGCACCTGGCGATGCGCTCCAACGCGCTCGCCGTCTTCCCCGGCGGGTTCGGCACGCTGGATGAGCTGTTCGAGATCCTGACCCTGCGCCAGACCGGCAAATCCTCGCCCAAGCCGGTGGTGCTGGTGGGCCGCGATTACTGGAACGGGCTGGTGAACTTCAAATGGATGGTCGATCACGCCATGATCGACAAGGACGACCTGGAGCTGTTCGCGATCTGCGACAGCGCGGAGGAGGCCTGGGCCGCACTGCTGGATCGCGGCCTGGTGCTGCCGGAATAGCAGTCCATTGTCGCGAGGCTCTTGAAGCCGAATCACCGAACCGTTGATGCGGCCAGGCCCTGAGGTCGGCTAGAGTGCCGGGTGTTCGTCACACAGGGGAACGGACTACCACTTCATGTCTGGTACAATCTTTCTGCGCGGGTCGATCCTGCATTTCCTGCGCGATCCGGGCGCCGAAGCGGATTCGGCGGCGTGGGAATATTGGGACGATGGCTGCCTCAAGATCATAGATGGGCGGGTCGCTGCCGTCGGCGCGGCCGACGCGATCCTGCAGACACGGCGAGCGCAGGATGCGCTGGATGACCATAGCGGCAAGCTGATCGTGCCGGGCTTCGTCGATACTCACGTGCATTACGCGCAGGTCGACGTCATCGCCTCCTATGGGCGGCAATTGCTGGATTGGCTGAACGACTACACTTTCCCGGCGGAGCGCGCGTTCGCAGACCCGGATCATGCGCGCCGGATCGCTTCCCTGTTCCTGGATACGCTGCTGCGCCACGGCACCACCACGGCCGCCGTCTATCCCACCGTTCACAAGCAATCGGTCGATGCGTTCTTCGAAGAAGCGCAGTCGCGCAGGCTGCGCATGATCTGCGGCAAGATCCTGATGGACCGGAACGCCCCGGACTATCTGCGCGACGATGTGGCGGGTGCGGAAGCGGATTGCCGCGGCCTGATCCAGCGCTGGCACGGCAGGGACCGGCTCGGCTACGCCCTGACGCCGCGATTTGCGCCGACCTCGAGCCCGGAGCAGCTCGCGATGATCGGACGCCTCTATGAAGAGCGCCCGGACCTCTGGATACAGACGCATCTTGCGGAGAATGTCGACGAGATCAGATGGGTGAAGGAGCTGTTCCCCGAGGCGCGCTCATATCTCGACGTCTATGACCGCTATGGGCTGCTCGGCCCGCGCTCGGTATTCGCCCATTGCATCCATCTGGACGAGGCCGACCGTGCGCGCTTCGCGGCGAGCAACAGCGCGATGTCGTTCTGCCCGACCTCGAACCTTTTCATCGGCTCGGGATTCTTCGATCTGGAGGCGGCGCGGCGCATTGGCGTGCGGGTCGGCCTCGCCACCGATGTCGGCGGGGGTACCAGTTATTCGATGCTGCAAACCCTGGCGGAGGCCTACAAGGTGCTGATGACCCACGGCCAGCGCCTCAATGCCTGGCGCGGCCTGTGGCTCGCCACCCTGGGCGGGGCGGAATGCCTGTCGCTTGATGACAAGATCGGCAATTTCGAGATCGGCAAGGAGGTCGATTGCGTGGTGCTGGATTTCGCCGCAACCCCTGTGCTCGACCGGCGCGCGCAGGTCGCCAAGACGCTGGAAGAGCGCCTGTTCGCCCTGATGATGCTGGGGGACGACCGGGCAATCGCAGCGACTTATGTCATGGGCGAGGGATACAATTCGCTACATATAACTTGATTATGTAGCGAATTGCTAATATTGTTCGCAATAGGGAGCGAACAATGAGCGATCTCCAGCCAACCGTCACCATCCTGCGGCATGCCGACGGCACCGAACAGCACGCAATCCTCGCCTGGGCAGATTACCAGGCGTTGCTTCGCACGGCAGAGGGGCGCGGCGCCTCAGCACCGATTCCTGATGCCGTTCAGCAAGCCATCGCCGGGGGCACCCATCCGGTGCGGGCCTGGCGGGATTACCGCGCGCTCAACCAAGCGCAGCTCGCGGCCCTGGTCGGAATCAGTCGCGCTTATCTGGCGCAGATCGAGGGCGGCGAGCGGACCGGCACGCTGGAGGTGATGGCGCGGATCGCGCGCGCTTTGGGCCGCGGGATCGAGGATCTGATCGCGCAGGGGCCGGATGATTTTGCCGGCACGGTCACGACGCTCGGCGCCATGCCGGCGAAGCTGAAGGATTTCGTCGCCCGGATCGGCCAGCAAGCGTGGCGATCCAAGCCGGCGAGCGGCGGCTTCTCCCTGGTCGAACATGTCTGCCATCTGCGCGATATCGATGGCGACGGCTATCGCCTGCGCTTGCAGCGCATGTTGGCGGAGCAATGCCCTTCCCTGCCCGACCTCGATGGCGATGCGCTCGCGCGGGAGCGCGCCTACCAGAGCCAAGATCTATCGGCCGCCCTCGCCGCCTTCACGTCGACGCGCTGGGAAATCGTTGCGCGCCTCGCCAAGCTCACGCCGGAGGAGCGGCAGCGCACCGGGCTGATGGCTGGCACGAAAGAGATCACGATCGAGGGATTGGCCGACGGCATGCTGGCGCACGATTCCGAACATCTCGACCAGCTGGGCGATCTGTGCCGCGACGCCGGCCGATAGTCCGCCGCAAAGTTGGCCGTTTGATCAAGCTCTGCCTGCCAAGAAAATTCTTTTCCTCCAGCGGAAAGGCGCGCTGAAGAATCCCGAGCGAGGCGGTTCTTAACCGGACTTTTGCCATGCAAGCGCCAAGATCGTCTGTATGATCGCGACCCCTGACGTCTGAGCCGCTGGAGGGAATGCGTGGCCGAGGAACTGTTCCGCCTGAGTGGATTGCCGCCCTATGTGTTCGCGGAAGTGAACGCCATGAAGGCAGCGGCACGCCGGCGAGGCGAGGACGTGATCGACCTCGGCATGGGCAATCCCGACGGCCCGCCCCCGCCGCACGTGGTGCAGAAGCTGGTCGAGACGCTGAACAATCCGCGGGTCCACGGCTATTCCAGTTCGCGCGGCATTCCGGGCCTCCGGCGCGCCCTCGCCGGCTATTACCAGCGCCGCTTCGCCGTCGGGCTCGATCCCGAGACCGAGGTCGTGGTCACCCTCGGCTCCAAGGAGGGCCTTGCCAACTTGGCGCAAGCGATCGTGGCGCCGGGCGACGTGGTGGTGGCGCCGGACCCCTGCTATCCGATCCACGCCTTCGGCCAGATCTTCGCCGGCGCGACGCTGCGCTCGGTTCCGATCGCGACCGGCATCGATCTCTTCGCCGGCCTCGAGCGCGCGATGCGGCAGGAGCCGAAGCCGCGTTGCGTCGTCGTCAACTTCCCCGCCAATCCGACCGCGCTCACCGTCGGACTCGATTTCTACGAGCGGCTGGTGGCGCTCGCGCGCGAGCTCGACATCACCATCGTCTCCGACGTCGCCTATGCGGAGATCTATTTCGACGGCAACCCGCCGCCCTCGATCCTGCAGGTGCCGGGCGCCAAGGAGATCGCGATCGAGTTCTCCTCGCTGTCCAAGAGCTACAACATGGCGGGCTGGCGCATCGGCTTCGCGGCCGGCAATCCGCGCATGGTGGCGGCGCTCGCCAAGATCAAATCCTATCTCGATTACGGCGCCTTCACGCCGATCCAGGTGGCGGCGACCACCGCACTCAACGGCCCGCAGGATTGCGTGGCCGAGATCCGCCAGCGCTACAAGGACCGGCGCGACGTGCTGATCGAAGGCTTGGGCCGCGCCGGTTGGCGGGTGCCGGCGCCGAACGCCTCGATGTTCGTGTGGGCGCCGCTGCCGGCGGATTTCGCCGCGCTCGGCAGCCTGGAATTCTGCAAGCATCTGCTGACTGAGGCGAAGGTGGCGGCCGCGCCCGGCATCGGGTTCGGTCCCGGCGGCGAAGGCTTCGTGCGCTTCGCCTTGATCGAGAACCGCCAGCGCCTGCGCCAGGCCGCGCGCAACATCGCGCAGGTCCTGCGCCGCAGCAACTCCGTCAGGAACGCAGGGTAGCGCCACCCTCTCAAGCGACTGGTGCAGCGGGGAAGCTGCCGCTGGTGCGCTTCTCGTGCTTGAGGGCTCACGCAGCGGCAGATGTTCGCCGCCTGATGGTGCCCTGTCGGATTGCTAACGCTGCTCCGCTGCGATCCGGAGGCCGAGCGCAACCAGCAAGGTGCCGGTCACCGTTTCGATCCAGCGGCGGATGGTCGGGCGGCGCAGAACCTCGCCCGCCTTGGCGATGACGAGGGCGTAGACCGTCAGCCAGAGGAAAGTCATCAGGCTGAAAACGAGGCTGAGACTCATCAAGGCGGCGAACAGCCCCTCGCCCGGGCTCGCGAATTGCGGCAGCAGGCTCGCGAAGAACATCGCCATCTTGGGGTTGCCGAGATCGCTCATCAGGCCCTGCAGGAATGCCTTGCCCGGTTTCAGCCGAACTGCGCCGCTCCGAGCCACCGTCGCTCCATTACCGGTGCCGCGCCATGCGCCGATCAAGGCATGGAGGCCGAGATAGATGAGATATGCGGCGCCGGCATATTTCACCGCCTGAAACAGGAATTCGGACGCCACCAGCAGCGCGACCACGCCGAAGCTGGTGGCCAGCCCCCAGATCGCCTGCCCCGCCGAGATGCCCAGCGCGGTGAGGATCCCGGCGAGACGACCGCCCAGCAGCGTGTTGCGCACGGTAACCGCCGTATCGGGACCAGGCGTCATGATGACGATGGCCGACACGCCGAGAAACGCCATGAAGGAAGCACCCACTCTTCCGCTCCGTTTCGCCTACAGCAAAGCCAGCGTTGCACGGTCGGGGCGCCGCAATCAACCCGCCGGCCGTGCCAGTGAAACCAAGCGGGAGCCTTTGCCGTCGCGCCGTGTTGTTCTGGCAGATCATGAGGCAGGGAGCGGCATGTCGGAGCGCAAGAAAGTCAAACGGACCGAAAAGGACAAGGAACCGCGCCCGGGCACGGGGGCAGCCACGGGGCTGGGCGCGCACGGCGCCGAGCAACTGCCCGGACTCACCCTGAAAAGCTACAACCTGCAGATCCAGGACGAAGAGGGGTTCATCGGCGACCGCGCCAGCGGGCGCGCCTTTCGCGCGTTGCTGGACGAGTTGCGCGCCCAAGTCAGCGAGGTCACCAAGGATCCCCTCGGCAAGAAATCGTCCAAGGAACTCTCCAAGAAGCAGCTCGACAAGGTTCTCACCGACGGGGACACCGATGCCGCGGGCATTGTGCAAGGCGCGATCGAGGAATTCGCCAAACAGCTCGCCGGCGTGGTGCGGCGCTATCTGCGCCTGAAAGCCTGGCGCGACACTGAGCGCATCGTGGTCGGCGGCGGCATTCGGCAGAGCCGGATCGGGGAACTCGTCATTGGTCGCGCCTCGATCATCCTCAAGACCGAACACATCGATGTCGACCTGCAGCCGATCCGCGCACATCCCGACGAAGCCGGGCTGCTCGGCTGCGCGCACCTGGCGCCGAGCTGGCTCTATAAGGGCTTCGGCGGGCTGCTGGCGGTCGATATCGGCGGGTCGAACATCCGCTGCGGCATCGTCAAGCTGAACGCCAAGCGCGCGCCCAACCTGTCGCGCGCCGCAATCGTTGATTTCGAGATCTGGCGGCATTCGGAGGAAAAGCCGAGCCGCGAGGAAACGGTCGACAAGCTGATCGAGATGCTGAATCGCACGATCGGCAAGGCGCCGAAAGCGCGCATCAAGCTGGCGCCGCTGATCGCCATCGGCTGCCCGGGCGAGATCGCCGCCGACGGCTCGATCAACACCGGCGCGCAGAACCTGCCCGGCAATTGGGAGAGCTCACGCTTCAATCTGCCGGCCCTGATCCGCGAACACATCCCGACGATCCGCAAGCACGAAACTGTCGTAGTGCTGCATAACGATGCCGTGGTCCAGGGCCTCAGCGAAGCGCCGTTCATGCGCGATGTAAAGCATTGGGCCGTGCTGACCATCGGCACGGGACTCGGCAATGCCAGCTTTGAAAACAAGCAGGGATGATATCTCCTACGGAGAGTGCAACCAGCCGACATGCTCCTGAAAAGTCACAGCGCGCGATCGACGCGCGGCCAGTTGCCGCGATCTGGAAATTTGCATCATGAAGATGGCGCGCGATTAGGCAATCCATCATCGGCAGACGATGTGCGCGTCTTCGACGATTCGGCGTTTATGCCTGTGACACAAGGCAAACAACGTCACCAAAACTTCGCTGTCGGGTTGAACCGCGGATGCGGTACCCTTTATGCATATTCGTCCGCAGCTGCGACGAGCGCGTTGAAGCGCGGTTGCGTTGCGATACACAGGAATATTAATAACGAGGTGAATTATGCGAAAGCCGCTGCGTAAGGCGATATTTCCGGTCGGTGGGTTGGGGACGCGGTTTCTACCGGCGACCAAGGCGATGCCGAAGGAGATGCTGCCAGTGGTGGACAAGCCGCTGATCCAGTACGCGGTGGAAGAGGCGCGGGCCGCCGGGATCGAGGAGATGATCTTCGTCACCGGGCGGGGCAAGAGCGCGATCGAGGATCACTTCGATTACTCGTACGAGCTGGCGGAGACCTTGAAGGAG